>Ga0335069_10003427_pt1 | contig 23956 bp, 25 predicted proteins | sample Lox_Sample_11_FD_206714 | JGI IMG/M metagenome (GOLD analysis project Ga0335069, IMG submission 206714) | Soil microbial communities from Loxahatchee National Wildlife Refuge, Florida, United States - Lox_Sample_1.1 | ecosystem: Environmental > Terrestrial > Soil > Wetlands | place: USA... | reverse complement strand
CCTGCACGCGGCCAGCGTCGAATCGGGACTGGCGCCGGAGACACTTGGTGACAATCCGACCCTGACCTCCTCAGGGGCTCACTTCCCTGTGCGCTCCGAACTTGCTGAAATGGCGTTGCCGTCCTCGAGACGGCTTTTTATTTCCAGCTCCCGGAGGTGACCATGGCTTCGACCACCCAGACCCGTGACGAACGGGCGACTTCGCCCGCGCCTTTCGCGTTCGCCGAGATGGCAATCCGCGGTGCGACCCAGATGTTTGCCCTGCAGATGAGCACGCTGCGCGCGCTCTCGGAGACGCAGGCCCGCGCGGCCAGCGCGTGGGGACTTCCCGCCGTCGGCGCGTGGTTCCTGAACGGCAGCGAGGAAGGCGTCGGGCGCGCGACGCTCGACACTGCAGATCAGGTCATCTCCACGTTCCGGCGCACAGCCGAATCGGTGACCGAACTTCAGGACCACGTGCGGGAACTGCTGACGGCGCAGAGCGGCGCCGCCAACCAGCAGTGGCAAAAGCTCATCGAGCGCATGGGCGTGCAGATGGCGCAGTCGCTCGAGGGCGTGCGCGCGCTCGTCGAAGAGCAATCGAAGCGCGTGGTGCAGGAGACGGAGGCGCGCGTCGAGGCGATCGCCGTCGCCATGCAGCAGGACGACGCAGGCGAAGGCGGCGAGGCGGCTGCGTCCGACGAAAGCGCATCGCGCGCATCGCGTGCGCCGGTGCATCACGCCAACGGCGCGAAGTCGCGCGCCGCGCAGCGCGAGCACTGAGGTCCGGCAGGGCGTCGGACAGGCAGCGGCCGACCGACGCCCGTGCGGGCGGCGATCAGCCTTCCCGCACGTCCGTCGCGATCGCGTCAGCCGCCCGGCCGGCTCCGCCCCGGCGGTTCGGCCAGCACGTCGCAGATTTCGCTGGCATCGGTGGGCTTCACGAAGAAGCGCTCGAAGCCTGCGCGGACGGCTGCGAAGCGGTGGCGCCGCGAACTGTGGCCCGTGACCGCCATCAGGCGGAGCGAGCGGGCACCCCGGATCCTGCGCAGCGTCCTGCCCAGCGCCACACCGTCCATCTGCGGAAGGTCGAGGTCGAGCAGCGCGACATCGGGGATCCACTCGCGAGCCAGGGAGAGCGCCGTCTCGGGGTCGTAGGCCACCGCGGTGTCGTGGCCCCACAGGCCCATAACGGAGCTCAGGGCATCCGCGGCCTCCACGTTGTCCTCGACGATCAGCACTCTCATCGCAGGCATCCGGTTCTCGAGTACCTGCGGTATACGAACCGCGGACCGGCGAATCTGTAGGACGCCACCGCAATCCACGTCCACACTGCGCGATGCGCGACGTGCGTCACGTCGGCGGGCGGGTGCAGCCGCATCGCGGCGGCGCGTTCGATCAGCCCGGGCGGCGCTCGTCCCGAAAGCCGCGTGCAGCAGGTTCGCCGAACACTCGCCACGTACCCCCTCGTGCGGGGGCGACACCGATCAGCCGTCCCGCGCGAGCCACTCGATCAGCGCATCGAGCGTGGGCGTGCCCTTGGCGGCCGCACGGTTCATGACGATCGCCGAAACCGCGTAGACGGTGCCGCTGCGTCCCTTCACGTAGCCGGCGAGCGCGCGCGCTTCGGCGAGCGTGCCTGTCTTCAGCCACGCCTGACCGGCGGCAGGGCTGCCTTTCATGCGATGCGCGAGCGTCCCGTCGACGCCCGCGATCGGCAGCGAGTCGACGAAGGTCTGCGAAGCGGTGCCACGCCATGCATTCACGAGCAGCTGCACGAGCGCCCGTGGCTTGCCGCGCTCGGCGTGCGACTGCCCTGACCCCTCGACGACGCGGATGTCGCCGTCGGCGAGACCCTGCGCCAGCAGCCATTCGTGCACCCGTTCCTGCGCCGTTGACAGTGTGCGCCGCGGCACGTCGACGCCGCCGCCAAGCGCGCGCAAGACGCTGCGCGCGGCCGCGTTGTTGCTGGTCTTGTTCATTTCGCGCATCACTTCCGCGAGCGGTGTGGAGATCGCGCTGTGCCATGCGCCGGCACGCGCGGCGGGCGCGGCGGCGTCCTGCACGACCCGGCCGCGCAATCGCCCTCCCGTCTCTCGCCACAGCTCGGCGACCAGCTGTTCCGGTGGCACCGGATCACCCGCGGCGCCTGGCGTATCCAGCTTCGGTCCGCGGTCGATCGTACCGGGTGGCCGCACCCACGCGATGTCGCCGTGACCGCAGCTCGCGTCCCAGCGCCCGCGCACCCAGAGCTGCATCGGCGGACCGCCCTTCGTCTCCTCCGGCGTGCGCCAGCGCGCCCACGCGTCGCAGCCGCCGCCCATCAGCACGTCGTTCACGATCACGACGTTGGCCGCGCGCGGCCGCACGCCGACGATGGCGCGTGCGCCCGGGCTCGGCTCGACCGACACCAGCAGCTTGCCCACGTTGTACGCGCGCGCGTCGTCGGGCAGCCGGTTCTCGGGGTGACGGTCGGGCGACGCTTCGGCCGCGGTAGCCGCGGCCTGCGCAGGATCGCGCTCGTGCAGCAGCGCGACGCCGTCGAGCACGATGTTGCCCGCCACCTCGCGCACGCCCTCCGCGCGCATCTGCGCGAACCAGCGACGCAGCTCCGCGGCGGTCAGGCCCACCTCTCCGCCGACGATCACGAGGTCACCGTTGACGCGCCCGTCGGCGAGTGGCCCGGTCGCGTGCGCGCGCGTCGTCCAGCGATGGTCCGGACCGAGCAGGTCGAGTGCGGCAAGCGATGTCACCAGCTTCGTCGTCGACGCGAGCATGAAAGGCTGGTCCGCATTCAGCGCGAGGAGGTCGGGTGCCGGCGTGTCGCCGATCGGACGCACGTCGATGCCGAAGCTCGACATGGGAAGCCCCGACGCGCGCAACAGGCGCGCAACCGGGGCGGGGACACCCGCCGGCGCGGCGACCGAGGCGCCGCGTGCGGTCGAGGAAGGCGCGACGACGTGATGGAAGGCCCGCGCCGGCACCAGCGTGTCGCTCGCATGCGCAGGGCGCGGGCCGACGACGACGAAGGCCGCAAGCGCGATGGCGAGTGCTCCGGCGCCGCGCGCCGCTCTGCTCGATCGAGTCATCCGGCGAGGCTAGCGCCGCGCGCGTCCCCGTGCCAGCCGGGTCTTAATGCCCGACTGGACCGGCCTTCAGAATGTCGGCGACGAGTCGCCCACCGGCTCCGGCACGTTGCGCTCCGCGTCGGGCGCAGGCGGCACGGAGTGATCGACGCCGTCGAACCCGCCGGCGGCAGCGCGCGGCGCGACGGCAGCCGCCGGCATCGCCATGGCACCGGCGGGGGCGGGACCGGAGGCGCGCGCGAGACCGGCCTGCCCCAGGGCGGCCATGGTTCCCAGCGCACCCAGCGCGGCGCCCGCCGTCAAGAGGGCGGCCGCGACCGAGGGACGAAAGGCGCTGCGATCTGAGTGGGATGGCGAGAACATGGTGATCTCCTTCCCAATGGCATGCGGGTGGAGCGACGGCTCGAAAGACGGACCGTTGCGGTCAGTACCAGCGCCGCCACCACGACAAGCCGGCGTGCGGCGCGCCGTGTTGCGACCCACTGGTTGCGGCGGCGCCCCCGGCGTGAATGCCCAGTGCGACCGTATGCACGACGGCGGTGGACCGTGCCTCGCGCACTGGCGTGCGATCGCAGGTCGCCGAGGCGATCGGGGCGACCGCTGCGAAGGTGGCGGCGACGGCGATCGAGACGACGCACAGTTGCTTGGCATTCATGGTGGAATCCTTCCGGGGTCCAGTGGTGCGAGCTGCTTGGCAGACACGGCGAAGATACCCATCGGAAGGCGTGCGTCCCAGTGAGCAGTGCGCACGCCGGGAGTGACGGATTCACACCGGCGGGCCGGCCTTGCGCAGCGTGAGGTTCACGCGCCGTGCGCCGAGGCGCGGGTGCATGCCCGAAGGCACGGCGCGCACGCCGTGGTAGCGCAGCCGGGCGGCGCCGCCCCACACGACGACATCGCCATGGGCGACGCGCACCGCCTGCGTCGGATCGCTGCGACGCAGGCCGCCGAACAGGAACGTTGCGGGAAGACCCAGCGACACCGACACGATGGGCTGCGAGCGATCGGGCTCGTCGGCATCGCGATGAAGCGCGAGACGCGCGCCGGGCTCGTACACGTTGACGAGGCAGGCGTCGGGCACGAATCCCGCGAAGCCGGCCTCGTGCGCGGCGCTCGCGGCGAGGGCGTGCCAAGCAGGCGGCAACGCAGGCCATGGCCGGCCGCTCGCCGGATCGCGGTCGACGTACCGATAACCGCTCGCGTCGCTGACCCAGCCGAGGGCGCCGCTGTTCGTCATGGCGACCGACATGCGATGCCCGCCCGGCACCAACATGCGCCGCAGCGGCGCGGTCGCGATCACCGCTTCGAGCGCGTCGAGCACCGACGACTCGTGCGTGAGCGCACGGCCGCGCAGCACGCACGCACCGGGGGCCAGCGCCTCGTGCACGCCGGCGTCCGAGACGTCAAACAGGTCGGGGGTCATGCAGCGTCGTGGAAGATGATCCCGAGCGTGCGCCGATCGCCCCGGGTCACGCGCGACACGCCGTGGCGCAGGTTGACGCGGTGCATGCCGCGCGTGCCCTGCACCGGCCGGTGATGCACGGCGATCACGACCGCGTCGCCCTGACCGAGCGGCAACACCATCGCGCGCGACTGCATGCGCGGACGCTGCTCCGTCATCACGAGCTCGCCCCCGTCGAACTCCACGCCCGGCGCCGACAGGAGCACGACCACCTGCAGCGGGAACACGTGCTCGCCGTACAGGTCCTGGTGAAGGCAGTTGTAGTCGCCCTCGCCGTAGCGCAGCAGGAGGGGCGTGGGCCGCGTCTGGCCCGCCGCGTGGCAGCGCGCGAGATAGTCGGCGTGGCGAGACGGATAGCGCACGTCGCTGCCGAGCGCGGCGTTCCAGCGGTTCGCGATCGGCGCGAGGCGCTCGTAGAGCGACGCACGCAGCGTCGCGACCGGCTCGGGCAGCGGATATGCGAAGTAGCGATACTCACCGCGGCCGTAGCCATGGCGCGCCATGACCACCGTGCTGCGAAAGCGCCCATCGTCGCGATACAGATCTCGCAGGCGCTCGCAGGCGGCGCGATCGAGCAATCGCGGGATCGGCGCCCAGCCCTCGTCATCGAGTGCGGACTCGAGCCGAGCGTCGAAGCGCGCCACGGCGCCTGTGTCGATGGCGTCTTCCATCCCCGAACGCTACGCGCTCGCGCGCCTCCCTTTGGGCGTGACGCGCGCGAGCAGCGCATAAAGCAACGCGCCGAAGACGAGCGCGCCTGCGGCGATCCCGAGCGCGGTGTCGAAGCCGCGGGCCGTGCTCGCGCTGTGGCGCAGCACCAGCGCGACGAGCGGCGGACCCACGATCTGGCCGATGCCGTAGAGCGCCGTGAGCAGGCCCATCGTGCTCGCGATGCGCTGCGGACGAACGATGCGCACCTCCTGCATGGCGAAGAACGTGATCGCGGTGAACGGCACGCCGAGGAGGATGCTGCCCAGCGCGAAGCCCGCAGCCGTGGGCCAGCAGGCACCCAGCGCGATGCCGGCCGCCTGCATCAGGTACGCGGCGGCCAGGAGCCAGCGGAGGTCACCGCTCAGGCGCAACCGCGTGGAGAGCAGCGCGCCGATCACGACGCCGCCGCCGAACACGGGCCAGAACAGGTCGATCCACGGCGAGCCGGGCAGAGCGATGCGGGCGATGACAGGCAGGAAGGTGGCCGTGACGATGTAGCCGAAGCCGGCAAGGCCGTACGCCAGCGCGAGCGTGGCGATCTCGACCGTTCCGTGGACGGGCGCCGCCGGCGCGCCCATCGGCGCCGTGCCGGTCGCCGGCGAAGGCGCGGCCCGCGTCGTGAACACGTGCCACGCGGCCACGCTCAGGACGCACGCCATCGCACCGAACACGAGCCAGCCCGTGCCCGCACGCTGGCCCGCCGCGACCAGCGCGCCCGCGACGAGCCCGCTCACGACGATGCCGGCGCCCGGCCCCGTATACATCGCGCCGCCGAGGCGCGTGGCACCCTGGCGCGCGAGCACCGCGAGGCACCACCCCGACGTGTGCACGAACACGTAGGCGCTTGCGATCCCCGCGAGGAATCGCCAAACGGGCCAGGCCGCCGGCCACGGAGCGGCCATCGCGAGCGTGAGGAGCGACGTCGCGGCGAGGCCGGCCCGCACCATGCGCGGGCCTTCGAGGCCGGCCAGCGCGGGCACCCGCGCCGCGATCCACGGCTGCATCGTGCACAGCACCGCACCCAGGAGATAGCCCAGGTAGTTGGCGCTCGCGAGCCAGCTCGCGGCGTGCAGGTCCACCGACCCTTCCGCCAGCATCATCGGCAGCAGCGGCGTGAAGGCGAAGCGGCCGATGCCCATCGCCACCGCCAGCGCGGCGGCGCTGGCGAGCGCCGCGGTCCACGGCGCAGGGAGGCGAGGGGCCGCGGCAGCAGGAGCCGCGGCAGCGGTCACGGCTTGGCCGTTCCCCTCGGCTTGATATCGCCGCAATCGGACGCCAGCCAGTGGCCCGTGGTGTCGACGTCGGTGCGCTCGGGCTTGCCGTTGCGCATGCCGTTCATGACGGCATGGCCGGTGAACGCCTTCTCGCTCGAGAAGCGGATCTCGCCCTCGCCGGTCGACGGCTCTTGGCCGCCGCAGGCCCACTTGATCTTCAGGGAGTTCGACGTGCGCGACACCACGTCCTGCGTGCACTTGCCGTCGCTGTTCATGGGCAGGGGCTCCATGCGCGCCGCCTGCTCCTTGGTGACGCAGCTGCGCGCGGTCATGCCCTGCGCGTTCATCGACATGCCCCTCTTGGCCATCATCTCCTCGACCATCTTGCGCTGGTCGGGCGGCAGCGACGCCATGCGCGCCTGCGCTTCGGCCACCTGCCTTTCCATGTCGCCGCTCTGCGACTTGAACTTCACCGTGTGCTCCCAGAGCCCCGGCGCCATCTGCGCGGCGGCGGGAAGCGAGACGAAGGCGAGCGCGACGACGGCGCCGGCGGCGGAGGCGAATCGCAAGGTCATGGCGATCTTGAGGAGTTGAAGCGTCGGGTGCGGACGAGTGTACGGCGAGGCATCATGCGCGCTTGCCCGCACCGTGCAGGCCCACTCTGAAACGTCGACTCCGCATGGACTACATCCGACTCGGCCGCACCGGCCTCAAGGTGTCGCGCATCTGCCTCGGCTGCATGAGCTACGGCGAGCCGACGCGCGGCAACCACCCGTGGACGCTGCCTGAAGACGCAAGCCGGCCGTTCTTCAGGCGGGCACTCGATGCCGGGATCAACTTCTTCGACACGGCGAACGTCTATTCGCTCGGTTCGAGCGAGGAAATCACCGGCCGCGCGCTGCTCGCCTACGCGAAACGCGACGACGTCGTCATCGCCACGAAGGTCGCGATGCGGATGCGCCCGGGGCCGAACGGCGCAGGACTCTCGCGCAAGGCGATCCTGCGCGAGATCGATGCGAGCCTCGAGCGGCTCGGCACCGACCACGTCGACCTCTACCAGATCCACCGCCTCGACGCGGACACGCCGATCGAGGAGACGCTCGAGGCGCTGAACGACGTCGTGCGCGCCGGAAAGGCGCGCTACATCGGCGCGTCGTCGATGCACGCGTGGCAGTTCGCGCAGGCGCTCGCGCTGTCCGGCCGGCACGGCTGGGCGCGCTTCGTGTCCATGCAGAACTACGTCAACCTTCTCTATCGCGAAGAAGAGCGCGAGATGCTGCCGCTGTGCCGCGCCGAGGGCATCGGCGTGATCCCGTGGAGCCCGCTCGCGCGCGGACGCCTCACGCGCGATTGGGACGCGACGAGCGCACGCTCCGAGACCGACGACTTCGGGCGCACGCTGTACGCGAAGACGGCCGATGCCGACCGCAAGGTCGTCGAGGCGGTGAAGCACGTCGCCGCGGAGCGTGGCGTGCCGCGCGCGCAGGTGGCCCTCGCATGGCTGCTCGCGAAGCCAGGCATCACCGCGCCGATCGTCGGGGCGACGAAGCTCGAGCATCTCGACGACGCGGTGGCCGCGCTCGGACTGCGGTTGACGGCGGAGGAGATCGCGGCGCTCGAGGCGCCCTATGTGCCGCATGCGATCGCGGGGCACGCCTGATGCCGTGAACGGCCCGTGACAGAAACCGACCCGTCACCGCCGGCCGCGACGAGGCCGGGCGACGGCTTGCCCGCACCGCAGCGCTACCGCGCGATGGCGGTGATCCTGCTCGGCATCTCGATGTCGGTGCTCGACGTGAGCATCGTGAACCTCGCGCTGCCGGGCATCGTGCGCAGCCTGAACGCGAGCGCACCGGCCGCCGTGTGGGTGGTGACCGCGTACCAGGTGGCGACGCTCGTGATGTTGCTGCCGTGCGCGATGCTTGGCGATCGCATCGGTCACAGCCGCGTGTACCTTGCCGGCCTCGCGCTGTTCACCGTCGCCTCGATCGGATGCGCGTTCTCCTCGTCACTGGCGATGCTGGTCGCGGCGCGCGCCCTGCAAGGCGTCGGCTCGGGCGGCCTGATGTCGGTCAACAGCGCCCTTGTGCGCGCGACCTATCCGCGCCATTTGCTCGGGCGCGGCATCGCGCTGAACTCGGTGACGGTCGCCACGGCCTCGGTGGCCGGGCCTTCCATCGCGGCGCTGATCCTCTCCATCGCCTCGTGGCCGTGGCTGTTCGCGGTGAACCTGCCGATCGGTGTCGTGGTGTTCCTCCTCGGCCACCGATCGCTGCCGCACCGGCCCGGCCCGCGTGGCGCCGCCCGGTTACCGGCGCTCGACGTCGCACTGAACGTCGGCATGTTCGCGCTGGTGTTCCTCGGTGCCGACACGCTCGGTGCGAGCGCCGCGGGCAAGCCGACCTGGATCGGCGCGCCAGGCGCGGGCGCGCTGGTGACGGCGGGCCTTGTGATCGGCGTGATCTATGTGCAGAGACAGCGCAGGCAGGCGACGCCGCTCCTGCCGCTGGACCTGCTGCGCATTCCCGTGTTCGCGCTGTCGATGTGCACGTCGGTCGCGGCGTTCGGCGCACAAATGCTCGCCTACGTCGCGCTGCCGTTCCTGTTCCTCGAGGGGCTGGGCCACAGCCACGCGCAGGCCGGCCTGCTCATCACCGCGTGGCCGCTCGCGACGGTCGTGGCGGCTCCGGTCGCCGGCCGCCTCATCGGCCGCGTGCCCGACGGCCTGCTCGGGTCCATCGGGCTGCTGATCATGGCGTGCGGGCTGGCCGCGACGGCGTGGCTCCCCGCGCATCCCGCGAACGCCGACATCGCGTGGCGGCTCGCGCTCTGCGGCCTCGGCTTCGGCCTCTTCCAGTCACCGAACAACCACACGATCGTCACCTCGCCGCCGCCGTCGCGCGCCGGTGCGGGCAGCGGCATGCTCGGCACTGCGCGTCTCACGGGCCAGACCGTCGGCTCGGTGCTGCTCGCACTGATCTTCGCGCTGTTCGGCGCGAATTCGCCACACGGGCCGTCGATCGCGCTGGGCGTGGCCGCGGGATTCGCGGCCGCGGCGGCGGTGTTCTCGGGATTGCGGCTCAAGACGCCGCGCACCGCAGCGCAAGCGGCATGAGCCGCGAGGCCGCGAGGAAACGGCCGCTGCCCAAGACGCGCCGCGCTCGGCGCGGCTAGAGGTGCAGCAGGCGCGGAAGCCAGAGGGAGAGCGCCGGCAGGTAGGTCACCATCATCAGCACCACGAACAGCGCGACGAAGAACGGGGTCATCGCTTTCACGAGCGCGCCGATGCGCACGTTGCCGACCGCGCTGCCCACGAAGAGCACGGCACCGACCGGCGGCGTGATCAGCCCGATGCCCAGATTGAGCAGCATGATCATGCCGAAATGCACCGGGTCGACGCCGAGCGACTTCACCACCGGCAGCAGCACCGGTGTGCAGATGAGGATCAGGGGCGACATGTCCATCAGGCAGCCGAGGATCAGCAGCATGATGTTGATGAGCATGAGCACCACCGCGCGGTCTTTCGAGACCGTGGTGAAGAAGTCGGTGACGCGCATCGGGATCTGCATGAGCGTCATGAGGTAGCCGAACGCCGCCGCGAACGCGATGAGGACCATCACGATCGTCACCGTCTTGACGGTGCGGTGGATGAGCCGCGGCAGGTCCTGCCAGCGGTAGTCGCGGTAGACGAACATCGTCACGAAGAACGCCCACAGCACCGCGATGGACGCCGATTCGTTCGCCGTGAACACGCCCGAGAGGATCCCGCCGATGATGATCACGACGGTGATCACGCCCCACATCGCCTCCGCGCAGATCCGGAGCGCCTCGCGCATCGGGATGCGGTCGCCCACGGGATAGCCGTCGCGCCGCGCGCGCCACAGGCAGAACGCCGCAAGGCACAGCCCCAGCAGCACGCCGGGCACCACGCCGGCCATGAACAGCGCCGCGATCGACACCGATCCGCCGGCGGCGAGCGAGTAGATCACCGAGTTGTGGCTCGGCGGCAGCAGGATCGCCTGCACCGAGCCGCTCACCGTGACCGCGGTGGAGAAGTCGCGCGGATAGCCCTTGCGTTCCATCTCGGGAATGAGCGCCGACCCGATCGACGCGGTGTCGGCCACCGCGGAGCCGGAAATGCCGGCGAAGAAAGTCGACGCCAGGATGTTCACGATCGACAAGCCGCCGCGCATGAATCCCACCAGCACGCTCGCGAAGGCGACGAGGCGCCTTGCCATGCCGCCCTCGGCCATGATCGCGCCGGCCAGCACGAAAAAAGGGATCGCGAGCAGCGAGAACTTCGCGACGCCCGAGCCGATCTGGATCATCACCGCGTCGAGCGGCAGGCCGATCCACAGCGCGGCGAGCAGCGACGCGAGGCCGAGCGAATACGCGATCGGAACGCCGACCATCATCAGGACGAAGAAGCTGCCGATCAGGACCAGTGCGTCCATCAGTCGACGCCTTCCCGTCGCTCCGCGCGCGGCAGCTCGTAGCGCACGATCGGCCTCTGCGCCTGGGAGCCGTAGAGCATGCGCTCGGCGACGAACAGCAGCGTGATCGCCGCGCCGATCGGCAGCGACAGGTAGGTCACACCCACGGGCAGCCAGGGCAGCTCGGCGACCGACTGGCCCATCGTGGACAGGCTCAGCCGTCCGCCGTACCAGATGACGAAGGCGCAGATCAGCATCATGAGTGCATCGCTGAGGAATGCCGCGATGCGCCGGAGCGGCCCCGGAAGCAAATCGGTGATGAGCGAGACCGCGATGTGGGACCCCGCGCGGTAGGCGGCCGCGGCGCCGATGAAGCTGAACACCATCATCAGCAGGATCGCGATCGGCTCGGGCCACTGCGATCCCGCGCCCACGACGTAGCGCATGAACACGCCCCAGGGGATGATGGCCGACATCACGAGGATGGCCGCACCGGCCACCCAGATGCTCGCGAGGTAGAGCGCGTCCAGCGCACGCGGTAGCGCGGCCTGCGATGGGGGCGGCAGCGGTGCGTCGTCGCCGGGCAGCGCAGGGCCGCTCACTTGACGGCTTCGATGCGCTTGATGAGGTCGGCGTACGGCGCTCCGTACTTGGCGCGTACGGGGGCCGTCGCGTCATAGAACGGCTTGTTGTCGATCGGGATGAACTCGACGCCCGCCGCCTTCAGCTTGTTCACGTAGTCGCCGACGCTCTCGTCCCAGAGCTTGCGTTGCTCGGACTGGGCCTCGCGCGAGAACTTCCTGACCAGCGCCTGATCGGCCGGCGACAGCTTGTCCCACGTGACCTTCGACATGACGAAGATCTCGGGAATGATGAGGTGGTTCGTCTGGGTGTAGTACTTGGCGCCGGTCTGGTAGTGGTTGGCGGTGAAGTAGCTCGGCGGGTTGTTCTCGGCGCCGTCGATCACGCCGGTCTGCAGGGCGCTGAAGACCTCGCCGTAGCCCATCGAGATGCCGTTGCCGCCCATCGCGTTCATCGTGTCGACGAACAGCGGGTTGCCGATCATGCGGATCTTCATCCCCTTCAGGTCCGCCATCGAGCGCACCGGCTTCTTCGTGTACAGGCTGCGCGAGCCGCCGTCCATCCAGCCGAGCGCGACGAGCTTGGCGGGCGACGCGGTGATCTTCGCCAGCATCTCGTCGCCGATCGGGCCGTCGATGACGGCGCGCATGTGCGCCTCGTTGCGGAACACGAACGGCATGTTGAAGACGTTCACGTCGGGCACCACCGGGCCGACCGGGCCGAGCGACGTTCGCAGGATGTCGATCGCACCGACCTGGCACTGCTCGATCATCTCCTTCTCGCTGCCCAGCACGCCTCCGGGGTACATGCGGACCTTGAGGCGCCCGTTGGTGGCCACCTCGAGCTTCTGGCCGAGGTGCTCGATCGCCACGACATTGGGGTAACCGGGCGGATGCACGTCGGCGGCCTTGAGCGTCATCGAGGCCTGCGCGAGGGCGATGGCGGGTGCGCCTGCCGCCGCGCAGGTCGCGGCGATCGCGAGGGCGTGGTGCGTGAACGTGCGACGCGTCGTGATCATGCCGATCTCCTCTGGTGTGTGGTGTGGCTCGCAGGGCGGTGCGGCGCCGTCAGGCCGCGAAGGGCGTTTCCTCGAGGCCCCGGGGGCCGGGACGGAGATGAAGCAGCGCGCCGGCGAGCTCGCTGTCGTAGCCCGGCGGCGGCGCCGGCGGCGTCAGCGACGTGACCCAGAGGTCGCGACCGTCGGTGCCGCCGAACGCGCACATCGTGGGCTTTGCGACCGGCACCTTCACCGCACGATCGAGACGGCCTCCCGGCGTGAAGCGCAGGATCGCCCCGGCGTCGGTCGCGCAGATCCAATAGCACCCGTCGGCATCGACCGCAGCGCCGTCCGGACGCCCGGCGTGCCGGTTCATGTCCACGAACTCGCGCCGGTTCGACAGCGTGCCGTCGTCCTGCAGGTCCGCGGCCCAGATGCGACGCACGCTCGCGTGCGCGTCGGAGAAGTACATCGTGCGGTTGTCAGGCGAGAACGCGATGCCGTTGCCGATGACGAAGCCCGACAACACGGGCGCCGAGAGGCCGCGCGCGTCGTAGCGATAGAGCGCACCCGCGGCTACCCCGGCGTGGATGTCGCGCACCATCGTCATGGCCCACAGCCGCCCCGCCCGGTCGCAGCGGCCGTCGTTGAAGCGCATGCCGTCGTGCGCGTGCTCCACCGTTGCGAGCCGCTGCGCCTCGAGAAGACCGCCCTCGCGGGGATGCAGGCGCCAGATGCCGTCTTCGAGAGCGCCGATGAGCCCGCCGCCCGCGTGCAGCGCGACGCAGCCGATGCGCTCGGTCGCGTGCCAGGTGGTGATGCGCCCGCTCGCCGGCTCGAGGCGATGCAGCGCGCGCCCTTCGATGTCGACCCACCACAGCACACGCTCGCCGGCGGACCACACAGGGCTTTCGCCGAGGCGGCAGCGCAACGGGGCCACCACGTCGACCGGGAGCACTTCCGGCATCACGCGTAGGGCCCCTTCGTCACGAACGCGCCGCCCTGGTAGCGCACCGCCGGGTCGCTGGGATCGAGCGCCGGCTCCTTTGCTTCCAGTGCGCTGCGGAAAGGCTCGGACGAGTCGCGCGGCCGAAACCCCAGATGCGCGGCCGACGCGTTGTCCCACCACGCGGTCGTGTTGTCGGAAAGCCCGTAGACGACGCTGTGGCCGACGAGCGGTGCGGTCAGGCTCGCGACCACGAGGCGCTCGAGGTCGTCGTAGCTGAGCCAGGTGGCGAGCATGCGACGGTCCTTCGGCTCGGGGAACGAGGAGCCGATGCGCAGGCACACGGTCTCGATGCCGTAGCGGTCGAAGTAGAAGCGCGCGACCAGCTCGCCCCACGCCTTCGAGAGCCCGTAGTTCCCGTCGGGTCGCATCGGCATGGACGGATCCACCACCTCGTCCTGGCGGTAGAAGCCGGTGACGTGATTCGAGCTCGCGTAGACGATGCGGCGCGTACCGTGCAGCCGCGCCGCCTCGTAGAGGTGATAGGTGCCGCGCACGTTCGCATCGAGGATCGGTTCGAACGGCCCCTCGACCGAGATGCCCCCAAGGTGCACGACCGCATCGACGCCTTCGAGCAGCGCCCGCACCGCCCGCGCGTCTTCCAGAGGCGCGGGCGCCAGCTCCTCGCCATCGCCGGTCGGTGCCAGCACGGCGACGTCGCTCACGCGCAGCGTCGCGCACAGTCGCTTCAGGCGCGGCCGCAGAACACGGCCCAGGCCGCCGGCGGCACCCGTGAGCAACAGGCGTCGGAACGGCGGTGCGGTGGGAAAAGACTCGGACACGGAGGATAACGAGGGTTGCCCGAATTCATCTGTTGTCGTACAACCATGATCGGCCGCGGGTGGTGGCACTGTCAAGGCGCCGCCGCTCGGGGTTTCCACGGGATCCATGACCACTGCCGTCGCCTCGCCCCACGACCTGCGCCGCCGACCGCGCACGCTCGCCCACGAGCTCGTGGATTCGCTCGGGTCGCGCATTCGCGACGGCCGGCTCCCCGCCGGTGCGAAGCTGCCCACCGAGGCGGAATTCATGGCCGAGTTCCAGGTCAGCCGCACGGTGGTGCGCGAGGCGATCTCGCGCCTGCAGGCGGCGGGCCTCGTCGAAACCCGGCACGGCGTCGGCACCTTCGTCGTCCGGCCGGCTCAGGCGCGGTCGTTCCGCATCGGGCGCGACCAGCTCTCGACGCTGGAGGACGTGATCGCGGTGCTCGAGCTGCGCATCGGGGTCGAGGTCGAGGCCGCGGGTCTCGCCGCCCAGCGCCGCGATGCCGACAACCTCGCGCGCATGCGCGCCGCCCTCGATGCGTTCGGGGCGGCGATCGAGGCCGGTCGCGATGCCGTGAGCGCTGACTTCGACTTTCACCTCGAGATCATGCGAGCCACGCAGAACCCGCACTTCGCCCACCTGCTGCTGACGCTCGGCACCGCGATGATCCCGCGCGCGCGCCTCGATGCAGCGGCGCCGGAGGCGGATGCCGACCGTCAGCCCTACCTCCGCCGCGTCAACGCAGAGCACGAGAGCATCTACGACGCCATCGCGGCCCGCGACGCGGACGCTGCGCGCGCGGCCGTGCGCACGCATCTCGCCAATAGCCGCGAGCGCCGGCGCCGGCTCGCGCTGGGCGTCCGCCAGCCCTGAGGCGGGCCCGTGTTGTACGACGACTGATGACATTGGCCGAGAACCGCCCATGACCAATACGCCCTACTCCGCGTTTCCGAACCGCTTCAGGCAGGACCTCGTCGCGGGCCGGCGTCTGATCGGCTGCTGGTCGTCGCTCGCCAGCCCGATCACGACCGAGATCCTCGGTCTCGCGGGCTTCGACTGGATCCTGCTCGACGGCGAGCATTCGCCGAACGACGTGCTCACGTTCATCCCGCAGCTCATGGCGCTCAAGGACAGCGCGAGCGCGCCGGTCGTGCGGCCCCCGTGGAACGATGCGGTCGAGATCAAGCGCCTGCTCGATGCGGGCTTCTACAACTTCCTGATCCCCATGGTCGAATCCGCCGACGCGGCGCGCGCGGCGGTGGCAGCCACCCGCTACCCTCCGCAGGGCATACGCGGCGTCTCGGTGGCGCAGCGCGGCAACCGCTACGGCACCGTGCCCGACTACCTGAAATTCGCCAACGAGCAGGTCTGCGTGCTGCTGCAGATCGAGACGCAGAAGGGCGTCGCCGCTGCCGCCGAGATCGTGGCGGTCGAGGGCGTCGATGGCATCTTCGTCGGTCCCTCGGACCTCGCCGCAGGCCTCGGACACATCGGCGACCCGGGCCATTCCGAAGTGCAGCAGGTGATCGCCGGCCTTGCGAAGACCGTGCGCGCCGCGGGCAAGCCCCTCGGTACGCTTGCCCCGGTGGAAGCCGACGCGCGTCGCTACTTCGACATGGGCTTCACCTTCGTCGCGGTGGGCAGCGACCTCGGTCTCTTTCGCCTCGCGACGCGGGCGCTGCGCGAGCGGTTCGACGGCTGAGCGCGCCGCCGTTCAGCGCGGCGCGTGTTGCGCGAGGGGCGGCCGCCGGTGCCCCCACGGCCGCGCCACCTCGAGCTGCGCCGCGAGCCTGAACAATGTCGCTTCGTCGCCGGCGCGCGCGACGATCTGGCAGCCGATCGGCAGGCCGTCGTGGTTCCAGTACAGCGGCACGGAGGCCGCCGGCTGACCGGTCACGTTGAAGGGATACGTGAACGGAAGGAACGCGCCGAGCTGCGCGATCCATCGATCGACGTCGCGCGACTCGATGTCGAAATGGCCGATGGGCAGCGGCGGCTGGGCGAGCGTGGGTGTGAGCCAGACGTCGTGGCGGTCCCAGAAGGCCGCGATGCGCCGCGACTCGCGGTGCAGGGCGTGCAGCGTGCCAATGAAGGCGGCGGCCGAGATCGCGCGCCCGCGCTCCGCCAGCCCGTACGTCAGCGGCTCGACCAGCTCGGGGGCCGGCAGCGCGCCGCCGGTCGCACGCCCGATGTTGGCCATGACGTGTGCGCTGAAGACGGCCACGAAGCCGCGCTCGAGCGCGATCGCGTCGTAGGCCGGCGACGCCTCTTCGACCGTGTGGCCGAGCCCCGCGCACAGCGCCGCCGCATCCTCGACGGCGGCCAGGCAATCCGGATGCAGCGCAACACCGGTCGCGGCGCTGCGTGCGAAGCCGATGCGCAGCGGGGTGGGCGCACGGCGGATCTCGTCGAGCCACGGCCGCTCCGGCAATGCCGCCGTGTACGGGTCGCCGGGCATGGGTCCGGCCGTCGCATCGAGCAGCGCCGCGCTGTCGCGCACGCTGCGCGACACCACGTGCTGCACCGCGAATCCGCTGAGCCCTTCGCCGACGTCCGGCCCGGCGGTGATGCGGGCGCGCGTGGGCTTGAGCCCGAACAGGCCGCATGCCGATGCCGGGATGCGGATGGAGCCGCCGCCGTCGGTCGCGTGCGCCACCGGCACGATGCCCGCCGCGACCGCTGCCGCCGAACCGCCGCTCGAGCCGCCGGGGGCGAGGTCGAGGCGCCAGGGGTTGCGCGTCACGCCGTAGAGGCGCGACTCGGTGCTGGGCGAGATGCCGAACTCCGGGGAGTTGGTCTTGCCCATGATGACAAGTCCCGCGCGCCGGTAGCGTGCGACGATCTCGCTGTCGTGCGGCGCGACGGCCTGCGCATAGAGGAGGGAAGCGGCGCTCGTCGGCGTCCCGCGCACCGCGGCCACGAGTTCCTTCACGAGAAAGGGTACGCCCGTGAACGGACCTTGGGGGAGGCCGGCGCCAATGGCCGCGCGCGCTTGGTCGACCGTCAGCGTCACCACCGCGTTGAGGCGCGGGTTCACCGCTTCGAGCCGGCGCAAGGCGGCGTCGAGCAGCTCGGCGGCCGAGCATTGCCCGGACCGCACGCGCGCCGCCAGGGCCAGTCCGTCGGCGTCGTCGAGCAGGTCGCTCATGCGGGCGGCCACTGCGCGGGCGGCATCGGGGCGGTCGCCGAGAGATCGGGAACGACGCTCGTGCCGAACCCCGGGGTGTCGAGCGAGGCGATGCGCAGCACACCGTTCTCGATGCGCATCCGCACGCGCCCGTCCTGCAAGTGGTACAGGTCGGGATGCGCGGCGAGGAAGGCCCGTGCCTCTTCCTCGGGGCGGCCCGCGAAGCCGTCGATGAAGTGGTGGCCGTTGCGCTCCACGTGCGTGATGCCGAGCAGGCTGACCAGCGCCAGGTCTTGCTGCACGGCGATGCCGGCCTGCGTCGTGAGGTCTTCGCCCGACATGAAGTAGCTGCCTTCGCCCTCCGCGTTCCACACGCGGCACCGCGCCAGGTTGATCAGCGACTTGTAGAAGCCCTTGCAGTCCTTCGACGACACGCCCGAGTAGCCGAGGTCGCGGGCGCGCGGGAATGCGTCGAGGTCGCCGTCGGACTCGTCGATGATGACCGGCCGCCGTCGCGCGAGCGTTCGCACGCTGCGCGACAGCGCCACCTGACGCTTGATGGGCTGCTCGATGAAAAGCGTCGCATCGCACAGGCGCTGCAGCTGCGGCGTCCGCTCCATCGTCTCCCAGAGCGCGACGACCGCTTCCACGCTCTCGTACTGCTCGTTGCCGTCGAGCGTGACGCGCAAGGGGCCGCTCACCTTCTCGAGCACGCCGGCGATGCGCGTGAGACGGTCGACATCCCCATCGAGCTGGCCGCCGACCTTGAGCTTGAACGACCGCTGGCCGTAGGCCTCGACGACTTCCTCGAGCGTCTCGGGCAGGCCGTCGTTCACGCGCGTGGCCGCCGTCTGGTCGGCGGCGACGAGGGGGTCGACAAGCCCGACGGTGTGACGGCAATCGATCGTCGGCGCGGGCGCGAGCCCGGCGAGGAACGCGCTGAAGTCGAAGCCGACGAGGTCGGGCACGATCGGATGCGGGCGCATGCCGGCCAGGTTCGCGCGCATCGCCGTCCAGAACGACACGCCCTCGACCCGGCAGACGGCGTCGAGCACCGCGCGATCGAGGAGCGCCGGCCCGAAGCTCGCCACCAGCGGCAGCAGACCGAGGTGGTCGCCCGACTCCAGCTGCTCGCGGTAGTGATCGGCGAACAGGTCGAACGGCGTGGCGGGGGACGCGCCGCGATACGCACCGATCGCGAGCTCGATCGACCGGCGCAGCTGGTCGACGTTCTCGTCGTCGGTCAGCGCCGGGTTCTTGTCGAACCACTTCGCGCCGAGCGCCTCGGCGGCATACCCGTCGCCCTCGCGGCCGTCGTCGAGGCGCACGCGCGCTCGCACGAATGCCTGCACGCCATGGGTGACCGTGATCACGCCGAAGCGAAACGGCATCCGCAGCTTGAACGGCTGCTCGAAGCACGCGACGTCCAGGACGCGCACGCGCGGGGCGGTGGCCATGCGAGCGTTTTACAGCATCGACGCGGCGGCAGGCGCGGCGGTGCGCGGCGACCCTGTCGTGAGCTCCTGGTAGATCCGCAACGCGAGGCGACCGAACTCGGGCAACGCGCGCGACGCGACCGTGCGCGGCCGCTCGAGGTCGACGCGGTGCACTGCCGCGATGCGACCGGGCCTCGGCGTCATGACCACGACCCGGTCCGCGAGGAACACCGCCTCCGGGATCGAGTGGGTGACGAAGACGATGGTCTTGCGTGTTCCCGCTCCGCCGGCCGCTGCCGTCTCGCCCCAGATGCGCAGCAGCTCGAGGTTCATCTCGTCGCGCGTCATGGCATCGAGCGCGCCGAACGGCTCGTCCATCAGCAGGACCGGAGGATCGAGCAACAGCGCACGGCACAGCGACGCGCGCTGCTGCATGCCGCCCGAGAGCTCGTGCGGGTACTTGCGCGCGAACTCGCCGAGGCCCACGAGCTCGAGCAGGTGCTGCGCCCGCTCGCGGAACGCCGAGGGCCGCTGGCCCGACAGCTCCGCCGGCAGCAGCACGTTGTCGAGCACGCTGCGCCACTTCAGCAGCACCGCGGCCTGGAAGACCATGCCCACGCGCGAGACGGGCCCCGCGACCGGCATGCCGTCGACCGCGACGCGCCCCGACGTCACCGGTCGCAGGCCGGCGATGGCTCGCATGAGCGTCGACTTGCCGCATCCGCTCGGGCCGACGAGGGCCACGAACTCGCCGTCGCCCACGGCGAGCGAAATGTCGCGCAGCGCCTCGACCGGACCGCTCTCGGTCGGGTAGACCATTCCGGCGCGGTCGATCTCGATGAGCGGGCGGGCCGCGGCGACGTCGCCGGGCGGCCCGCCCGAAGCCCGTGGCGGCTCGGTCACTTCGGCGCGACCGGCATCGCGACCTTGGTGAGGAAGTCGGTCGTGTAGACGTCCTTGCAGTCGACCTTGCGGGCGAGGCCCATGTACATGTTGACGATGTCAACCGAGCCGCACATTTTCTTCTCGTCGATCCAGCCGATGCCGTGGTCCGCGTAGTTCTTCGTGCGCATGAGGTCGAGGCCGAGCATCATGTTCGGCTCGATGATCGAGAGGTCGATCTCGGGCACGCGCTTCTTGAAGATCGCGAGCGCCTCCTTCGGATTGGCCATCACGTCGCGCCAGCCCATGTAGGCGGCTTCGAGGAACGCACGAAGGGCCTTCGGCCGCTCCCTCATCGTCTTCTCGCTCGCGATGATCGACATGCTGTAGAGGTCGAAGCCCGTGTCGGCCCACGGGAACATGGCGACGTTGCCCGCCCCCATCGCCTTCTCGTAGAACGGCATGCCGGTGGTGTAGTCGGCGACGATGTCGACGCGCTTCTCGGCCAGCGCCGCGATCTTGGCGGACGGCTCCATGTTCACCCAGGTGACCTTGCCCTCGTCGATCTTGTGGAGCTTCGCGAACGCAGGCCACGCCTGGCGCTGGCCGTCGCCCGGCGGCGCGCCGATCGTCTTGCCTTCGACGTCCTTCGGGCTCTTGAGCGCCTTGTCCTTCCAGGTGAAGAAGTTGAGCGGGGTCTTGTCGAAGACCATGCCGACCATCTTCACCTTCGCGCCGCGCGCATCGGCGGCGAGCACGGCCACCGCGTCGGCGAGGCCCGCATCCGCACGGCCGGTGTCGACTTTCGCGATGGAATCGCCCGAGCCCTTCGAGTTCTCGAGCGTCACGTCGAGCCCGGCCTTCGCGAAGTAGCCCTTGTCGAGCGCGACCCAGTAGGCGGCATGGTCGCCCACCGCGAACCAATTGAGGGCGAACGTGAACTTCTCCGGCGCCTGCGCGTGGGCCGCGCTGGCCGCGAAGGCGAGCGCCGCAGCGCCGAGCCAGAACCTGAATCTGAAGGGGCCGTTCATGAGATCACTCCTCTCGGTGGACAGGGGATGGACGAGCAGTCAGGCGCGCGCGGCTCACACGTCGCCGGCCCACGGCACGAGCCAGCGCGAGAGCGCGGCGACGCCCGCGAACAGCGCGAGCCCGAGGATCGAGATCCAGACCAGCGCGGCGAAAGCGACGGGCGTGTTCATGCTGCTCTGGGTCGTGATGATCACGTAACCCAGACCGCGCTGCGACGCGACGAACTCGCCGACGATCGCGCCGACCACGGCGGCGGTGGCCGTGACCTTCAGCGCGCTCAGGATGTAGGGCCACGCGTTCGGGATGCGGATCTTGACGAACACCTTCCACTTCGGCGCATCGAAGACGCGGCCGAGGTCGACGAGGTCCTGCTCGATCTGCGTGAGGCCCACGGCCGTGTTGATGACGACGGGGAAGAAGCCGATCAGCGCCCCGATCAGGACGTTCGGCAGGATGCCGTAGCCCATCCACATGAGAAACAGCGGCGCGATCGCCACCTTCGGCAAGGTGTTGACGAACACGAGGAACGGGGTGAGCGCGCGCGCGAGCGTCTCCGACCACGCGATCGCGAGCCCGAGCACCACGCCGGCGAGGCCTGCGAGCAGGAACGCGCCGACGATCTCGAGGCCCGTCACCCACAAGTGGCGGCCCCAGGGGATCTCGTCACCGACCATCGCGCGCACGACCGCCATGGGGCTCGGCAGCAGGTACTCGCGCAGGCCGAGGAAGGACACGGCCAGCTGCCACACGAGGATGAAGGCGGCGAAGATCGCGACGGCCGGCGCATAGCGCGCGACACCGCGGCGCACGACCGTGCGCGCATCAGCCAAGGCAAACCTCCTTCGCGTGCCGACGGACCCAGCCTTCGTCGACCTCCACGCCGAGCCCGGGCCCCTCGGGCAGCCGGACGTGCCCGCCGCCCTGCCACACGCGCTCGCCCAGGAACGGCGTGTCGAGATACTGCGGCCCGTTCAGCTGCAACGGCGAGATGTCGAAGGCGGCCGCGAGGTGCAGGCCCGCGGCGAGACCGAGGTCGGTCTCGGTCAGGCCGGACAGCGAGAGTCCGAGCCCGGCCGCCTCGGCCGCCTGGCAGAGCTGGCGCGAGCGCCACAGGCCGGCATTGCGCTGGACCTTCGCCACCGCCACGCCGATCGCATCGGCGCGCACGTACTCCAGCAGATCGGGAACCGCACGCAACGACTCGTCGAGGCCGATCGGGATGGGACTGTCCGCGTGCAGGCGCCGGTACCCGGAGAGGGCGTAGCCGTCGAGGGGCTGCTCGAAGAGCGCGACGTCGAGCTCGCCGAAGCGGCGCGCCTGACGCAGCGCGACGTCGAGCCGGTAGCCGCGATTCGCATCGACCTGCACGAAGCGGTCGCCGGCCGCCGCGCGCGTGCGGCGCACGAGCTCGTGGTCGCCGTGCTCGCCGTGCATGCCGATCTTCACGTCGAACATCGCGTAGCCGGCCTCGAGACCTTCGGCGACGTGGCGCTCGGCCTCGCCCGGATCGAGGGTCGACACCATCCACGTGAGGTCGAACGCGTCGCGGCGCCGCGCTCCGAGCAGCTGATGCACCGGCACGCCCAGCGCGCGGCCCCACGCATCGTGACAGGCGACGTCGAGCGCCGACTTCGCGAGCGGCGCACCCGTCGTCATCCCCGGCGCGATCGCACGGTCCATCGCGCGGTGCAGCGCGTCGAGGTTCCATGCCTCGATGCCGAGCACGGCCGGCATGAGGTAGCGGCGCAGCGTCGACACGATCGTCTCCGTCGTCTCGTACGTCCAGCGCGGCGTGGGCGTCGCTTCGCCCCAGCCGGTGGCCCCGCCTTCGGTCCGCACCTTCACCAGCACTCGCTCCGTCGGCGTCGACGGATTGCCGGCGACGCCGCCGGCCAGCACGAACACCGCGCGGAACGGGAGCGCGACGACGAACACCTCGACCGCCGCGATCTTCATGCGCGGCGGGTCGGAGCGCAGTGCGGCTTCAGGCAAGCCAGCGCTCGAGGTTGGCGGCGACGAACGCGTCGTCGCCGAGATCCGCATGCTGCACGAGGACGCGCTCGATCTCGGCCGCCTGCCCGGGCGACAAGCCTTCGTGCGGATCGAGGCACCAGGTGCCCTCGAGCAGACCCTGGCGGCGCAGCACCTCGTGACAGCCCGCGATGCAGCCGTGGAACGCGTGCGCGACGTCGAAGAAGGCGCTGTTGCAGTCGGTGACGCGCGCATCGAGCGCCAGGAGCCCCGCGTCGATCGGCGCGCCGGACGCCACCGCGGCCTTGCAGCGCTCGAGCAGTTGCACGGCCCCGCGCGTCCACACCGACCAGTGCCCGAGGAGGCCGCCGCGAAACCGCAGCGTCACCGTCTCGCGCCCGCGGCGCACGGCGAAGGGCAGCAGGAGGTCGAGCACGATGTGATCGTCGTTGCCGGTGTAGAGCACCACGCGGTCCTCGGCACACGCCGCCGCGACGCCACGCATCACGTCGAGCGTGCGGTAGCGGTTGAACGGCGCCACTTTGATCGCGACCACGTTCTCGAGCTCGGCGAAGCGGGCCCAGAACGCAGCGCTGAGGTCGAGGCCGCCGACGGCCGGCTGCAGGTAGAAGCCCACGAGCGGAATCACTTCGGAGACGGCGCGGCAGTGCTCGAGCACGTCGTCCTCGGGCCCGCCCTTCAATGCCGCGAGGCTGAGCAGCCCCGCGTGATAGCCGATCTCGCGCGCGAGCGTCGCCTCGCGCACCGCCTGTGCGGTGCCGCCGCACACGCCGGCCACCATGACGAGCGGACCGTTCGATGCGGGCCAGCCGCGCGCGGTCTCCATCGCGATGCGCAGCACCGGTTCGTAGAGGCCCACCTCGCGGATCGCGAACTGGGTGGTGTGCACGCCGACGGCGAGACCGCCGGCGCCGGCATCGAGGTAGTAGCGGGCGAGCGCGCGCTGACGGCGCTCGTCGAGACGGCGCTGCGCGTCGAGCGCGAGCGGATGCGCGGGGATGGCGAGGCCTTCGCGAAGCCGGTTGCGCAGCGCGTCGGGGCTCGGTGCGGCGAGCCCGGCCGTGCCAGCGGGATGGGCGGGAGTCATGTCGGATGGAGCGCCGGTCAGCCGAACTCGGGACCGGCGAGGACGAACTGACGGTCGTCGCAGCCGAGCGGCGCGCCGCCATGCGCCATGCGCACGTACGGACGCTGGCGCGTGAAGGCATGGGATTCCAGCCAGCCGGTCAGATGGGTCCAGCGCCGAGGCACG
>Ga0335069_10003425_pt1 | contig 23976 bp, 22 predicted proteins | sample Lox_Sample_11_FD_206714 | JGI IMG/M metagenome (GOLD analysis project Ga0335069, IMG submission 206714) | Soil microbial communities from Loxahatchee National Wildlife Refuge, Florida, United States - Lox_Sample_1.1 | ecosystem: Environmental > Terrestrial > Soil > Wetlands | place: USA... | reverse complement strand
TTGGGAGCCGGGATGGTAGCCGCCCACGGCCGCGTAAGTTTCAGCGCGTTCAACATCGTCGTGCGCCCCGCGTCCACATTCATCTACAACTATTTTTTCAGGCTAGGATTTCTGGATGGCAAAGAAGGACTGTTACTGCATCTCTACCACGCGGTGTACGTTTCATGGAAGTACGCGAAAGCCTGGGAGCTATCCCGAAAACAGGTTTTAGCATCTCGACCACTGACCACTGACCACTGACCACTGACCACTGACCACTGACCACTGACCACTGCTTTACGTCACGCGCATGATGTCGTACTCGACTCTCACCTGGCGTCCGGGAAATTTCCCTTCTACGTAACTTTTCACATCTGCGACGGATGGAATACCATCCCGTCCGGTCAATCCGCGTGCGTCATCCAGCAAGATAATGTGCGGAAAAGGATGGCTCAAAATCATTTCAAGTTCCGCCGAAAGCCGCTGTTGGTCGCCGATCTTTCCGATCCAGCCATAGTAGCCGGCATCGAGCCAGAAGATCGCCCGGCCGGTCAACAGCGCGAGCACTTGCGGCATGACGACTTTGCTGTCTCCGCAGAAAATTTTGATGTGTGGCTCGGAGGCGAATTTGCGTTGCGCGCGTTCGGCTAATTCGGGAACGAATTCGATGGAGTAGATGCGCTCGAAGCGCTGCTTCATGGCCGCCACCATTTCGCCGTAGTACGTTCCGGTTTCAACCAGAGTCTTCAGTCCGTACCGTTCGCCATACTCGCGCACAACCTTCTGCTTCAACAAATGCGGCGACCGTTCCGGACGCCCGCGCAGGATCCAGTACCAGTAGTCGGGATAGTGGCCGATGGCCTTGTATGCGCCGTAGAACGGCGTGCGGGCCAGCATGCGGCGAAATGCTTTCAGATTGGCCTCCGGTGAAAAGAAAGGATAGGTGCGCAGCGAGACGCGGTCAAGGTCGAGTCGCGGGACACGAGTCGCGAGTCGCGAGTTGCGGGAAACGACCAACCCCCAAATCTTAAATCGCAGAGTGCGCGGAGAACATCCGCAGAGGCCGCAGAGAACCTCGCCGCGTTCAGGTTTTCTCCGTGAACTCATCGGATGTTCTCCGCATACTCGGCGGTTTAAGATTTCAGTCTGTCCCCAACCGCTCGGTCGGTCTGAAAATTTGTCGCTAGCCTACGCCTCCTCTATCATCAAAAGAGCGTGGGGAGCCGAATGGCAGAGAACAAAATCAAAGGTAATTCGTCGAAGACCAACGTTGCCGAAAGTCCGATTGCCGACGTGTTTGAAGGCCGTCATCCGGCTCCGTCCGAGAAAGAGTGGGCGGAGAGGACTCTGGCTTCGACTCTGGAGAAAGCCCCTGAAAAGCCGATTGGCGCTGCTACCGGCACAAACCTCGACGACCACGGCCATGCGCGCTTCAGCACGATTTCCAACGTCCCCATACGCCGGCTCTACACACAGGCCGACCTGCCCGCCGGCTGGAATTACGAGCAATATCTTGGCTACCCCGGCGAACCGCCCTACACGCGCGGCATTCACGCCACCGGCTATCGTGGCAAGCTCTGGACGATGCGCATGTTCTCCGGCTTCGCCTCGCCCGAGGAAACCAACCAGCGCTACAAGTATTTGCTCGAGCACGGCGGCGGTGGGCTTTCGGTCGCATTCGACCTGCCTACGCTGATGGGTTACGACTCCGACCACCCCGCGAGTGAAGGCGAGGTCGGCAAATGCGGCGTCGCCATCGATTCGCTGGAAGACATGGAGATTTTGTTCGACGGCATCGATCTCGAAAAGACAACGACCTCGATGACCATCAACTCGCCGGCGAGCGTGCTCTGGGCGATGTATCTGGTGGTCGCGGAGAAACAGGGAGCGGACTGGAAGAAAATTTCCGGCACGATCCAGAACGACATTCTCAAGGAATACATTGCGCAGAAGGAGTACATCTATCCTCCGGCGCCCAGCATGCGCCTGGTCATCGACACGTTTGAATTTGGCTCAAAATTCACACCGCGATTTAATACGATTTCGATCAGCGGCTATCACATTCGCGAGGCTGGTTCGACCGCGCTGCAGGAACTGGCATTCACGATTTACGACGGCGTCGAGTATGTCGAGTGGGCGCGTAGGCGTGGGCTCGACGTCGATGAGTTTGGCCCGCGGCTCAGCTTCTTCTTCAACGCGCACAACGATTTCTTCGAAGAGATCGCCAAGTACCGCGCCGCGCGCAAGATCTGGTATCGGCTGATGAAGGACCGCTTCGGCGCGAAGAACGACCGCACGCGCCTGATGCGCTTCCACACGCAAACCGCCGGCGTTTCGCTTCCCGCGCAGCAGACGAAGAACAACATCGCACGCGTAGCCTTGCAGGCGCTGGCGGCGGTGCTTGGAGGAACGCAGTCACTGCACACCGACGCCTACGACGAGGCTCTCGCGCTGCCGACCGAAGAAGCCGCGCGCATCGCGCTTCGCACCCAGCAGATCATTGCCTATGAATCGGGTGTCGCGCAGACCGTCGACCCACTCGGGGGTTCGTACTTTGTCGAGCGCAAGACGCTCGACATGGAGCATGGAGCATTCGATTACTTCGAGAAGCTCGACCAGATGGGCGGCATGGTGAAGGCAATCGAACGCGGCTATCCACAAAAAGAAATTGCCGAAGCAAGTTATCAGTACCAGCGGGCGATCGAGGCAAACGAAAAGATCACGGTTGGCGTGAATGATTTTGTGATCGAAGAACAGACGCCGGAGATTCTCTACATCGACGAATCGGTAGCGCGGGCGCAGACTGCCAAGCTGAAAGCCCTGCGTACCCGGCGCTCGAATGAAGAAGTGCAACGCCGGTTGGAAGCTCTAAAGCGCGCCGCCGCAAAGACTCCAGATGCAGGAACTAACGGCAACATCTCCGGCGCCAACACAATGCCGTACATTGTCGATGCGGTGCGCGCCTATGCCACTGTAGGCGAAATCTGTGAGGCGCTGCGGCAGGTTTATGGGACCTACACGGAAGTGAGTGTGACGTAAACAAGTTCCAAGCTCACAGCTCCAAGTTCCAAGGAAACGCCAAAGTCCCACCCTTGCACGTCTGTGAACTACTCGTCTACTTCATCCGATTTCGATATAAGCTGCCATCCATTTGCGCCGCCATCGCCTTCACATCGAGCGGCAATCCGAGGAAGGCGGCGACCTCGTCCGCGACCACTTGCGGCTCGCGCAGTACGCGGTGGTAGTGAACCCGCAACACCGTTGTGTTCGGCTTCGCCGTCAGGAAGCGGTTCACTTCGATCAAATGCCGCTGAAACAGATCTCCTACCGCCGCCGGAGTCGGGCCCTCATATGTGCCGCGGCGCTTCAGCATCTCGTCCTGGGACTTGAGCACCTCGGGCATGGGTCGCTGCATGAAGATGACTCTGTACTCGTGGCCATCGGGCAATGAGAGAATCAGCTGCGAAATCACCTTCACCACCTTGCCCTCGGCTTCGGCGATCAGGCTCGGCTCTTTCGGAAGCTGCTTGACGCGCTCCCACTCTAGATAGCCCTTGGGGTTGTCGGTATCGGCTTTGCGTTCGCCATCGGACACAGCGGACATGCCGCCCGCCGCCAGCATCTGCATCATGAGCGAGGTGCCGGAGCGCGGGAGCCCGGAAACAATTGTGATCATCAGTACCTTTCCTTCGAGGAGTGCACGGGAAACAGCGATCCCGTTGCCAAGATAATAGAGGTAATTCAAGGACGGGGCAAAGGTTATGCTGACTGGCTCAGGTTCGAGTATGGCCTGTTGCCAGTAAGGCGGCATAGCCCGAAACCCGCGACTGTTACGCCAAAGCGCCTTTCTCCACGCTAACTCATTTCACATCTCGATTGACAAGGCCTGCCGGGTTCGTTATTTTTAGTGGCTACGGGGGCTAATTGCGCCGCAGCCTTTGGACATTGATCCTTCTCTTGCTGGCCAGCGTCGTTTGCGCAGCCGCAGTTCCTCCTGCCGATGTGCCAGAGACTTCCTATAACGAGAGCGATACGCCGGTCAATCAGACTCCACCGATCGAACTCGGTGTCCATTTTGAACGGCCAGCTCAGGTCGCGAAAGTGGTCCCCAGGGCCGTAATCGAGAACCGCTGGGACATCCACTTTCCCCTCGAAGAGTTAGTGTCACACACCCTTCCCGCCCAGTTCGATGGGCACACTGTTCAGGCCCTCCTCTGCACGCTGTTGATCTGAGACTCGGCTTTCAATCCCATCCACGTACTGTCTCGCCGTCAAAAAGCCGTGAGCGTTCCCGATTGCTGGCGTTACTGAGTCGATCTCTCAGCGCCTGGAGCGCGAGGACAAATACTCATGAAAGATGTGCAGTTCGAGTTCCGCGAAGACACGGGTATTACGGTGCAAATCAACCGGAACCCTAAGCCCGCTCCGCACGATGGGAGCGCCGGCATTGACGACAGCCGGCTGGTGCGGCTTTTGCTCGTGCTGAGCGAACTCGATGAGAGCGTGGCGAGCCTGGGAGGCCTGCCTCAGGCTGACCTCGAAGGCGTGGTCTCCGATGCGATTCAGGCATGCGGATTCACGAATCCGGCAGAGGTGCGGAACGTGGTCGCTACCGTATTGCAGGCGCTTGGTGTGTGCCAGGTGCCTCGTGTTTACACGCTTTGAGCGCGCGACGGCAACCGCGCTTCGAGCGATTCTAAGTTCGTAGAGTCGAGCCGATCTCGGCTCTCCAGGTTCGTTCGGCGTCCGTCTGCATGGCAGCGCCGGGCGTGGCGAGGTGTCCGGCTGCTTACCGAGTGGCCATGCGATGAGGGGAGACCACTCAACTGGCAGCCGGACACTCGACTTTTGCCGAGCTGTACAGCCGCCGTGCGCCGAGCCCCGCGTACCCACATTGCGCGGGGCTCGGCGTTTCTGGTACCTTGCGTGGCGAAAGCAATGAGGAGGGATCGTGCCCTATTGCCCCAAATGCGGAGCCCAGATTGCCGAAGGAGCGGGATGTCCCCGGTGTGCAGGTAGCCCTGCCCCTGCCGCGCCTGTAACCATCGGCGGCCTCGACGATAACGTCGCTGGAGCGCTTGCCTATGTCACCATCATCCCGGCGATTGCGTTTCTTGTGCTCGAGCCGTTCAATCGCAAGCGTTTTGTCCGCTTCCACTCGTTTCAGTGCCTGTTCTTCTGGGTGGCCTGTATGGTCATCTGGTTCGCGCTCAGGATCGTCTTTCAAATTCCTTTTTTCGGGTGGCTGACAGCGCTCCTTTGGCCGGTCGTTGATTTGGCCATATTTATCGTTTGGCTGGTCCTGGTGCTGAAGGCCTATCAAGGCCAGATGTTCAAGCTTCCAGTCATCGGCGACATTGCGGAAAAGCAAGCCGGAGCCTAGCCTCGCACCGTCTTGGCTGCCCGGGTCACCAAAGTTTCCTGCCACCATTTACCCTCTGGCGCGTCCACAAGTAGTAGTAAGCTAGAGGGTGCATGTTGATTGGGGTTCAGCCTGCCGACTCGTGGTTTCGACGCTATCGCTCGGTCGCCTGCTCGGTGGCCGTCCACCTGGCGTTGCTCGCCATAATCGTCTTTCACCACCGGCGGCCGATTGACGTCACTCCCACCTGGTTGGCATGGGGAAACGCCCAGCACTCGTACAGGATCACTTATCTGCCGCCGGGAGATAATCCGGCCGAGCAGTCGAAGTTGACGCTGCGGGCTTCGGCCTCAAAACAGCCGAGTTTGCATCCGCCGCAGGCCAAAAAGCCGAAGGCGGCCAGGGCGCAGCATCAGCTCGATACAAGTGCCGATGAGGGCAATCTCAACGCCAAGGCCGGCTCGCCTCTCGGCCAGGTCGTCGATGGCCCCATTTCCGGTCACGAGGTCCACATCGCGCTGCCAGTCTTTCCCGAGCCGCAGGTCGATCGCGCCGACCTGCCGCGCGGCCTCATGGGCGACGTCGTTATCGAGGTCACCATCGACGCTCAGGGCAATGTTGTCGCCACCCGGGTTGTGCAATCGATCAGGCCCGAGATTGACGAGAAAATCGTGGCCACCCTCCGCACCCGCCACTACCAGCCCGCCACGCTTGACGGCACGCCCGTTGCCTCGCATCAAGACGTGCATTTTCACTTTCCGTCGTAACGGATTCACTGTCTGCCTTTTTCTCGAGCTTATTCGCCTTACATTCGCCCACATGGTAAACTTGGCGTCGCACTCGGAGGCAGCGATTGACACCAGCTCGCAAAAAATCGAACTCCCAACCCGGACACGGCCGGCACGCCAAAGCCATCCTGCACCTGAAATCCGCCGACCCGGTTCTCGCCGCCATCATCGACCGCATCGGCCCGTGCAAAATGGAATACGGCGAGCCCACCTTCCACAGCCTCGCCGAAGCGATCCTCTATCAGCAGTTAAATGGCAAGGCTGCGGTGACCATATTCAATCGCTTCACCGCGCTCGCCGGGAACCCGCTCACACCCGAGGGAATTCTTAAGCTCACCGATGCGCAAATGCGCGAAGTTGGCCTGTCGCGCCAGAAGACTTCTTACCTCCGCGATCTCGCCGAAAAAACGAAAGCGGGTCTGCTTGAATTCGAACGCATGCCGGACATGGCGGAAGAGGACGTCATCGCTCACCTTACCCAGGTAAAAGGCGTGGGCGTTTGGACCGCGCACATGTTTCTTATGTTCACGCTCCGCCGTCCCGACATTCTTCCCACCGGCGACTATGGCGTGCAAGCCGCCATCAAGAAGCACTACAAAAAGCGCAAATGGCCCAAGCCCGACGTCATGCAAAAGATCGCTAAACCATGGGCACCCTACCGCTCCGTCGCCTGCTGGTATTTGTGGAGAAGCCTGGACATGAAAACGATGTGAAGCGGCCTTCAGGCAAGGTGTGTGCGGGCCTACGCTCGACCGTGAATCTTGGCCCACCACCAGCGCACGCCGACAAACAAGAATCGCCAATCGTGGAAGAACTCCGGCGGCTTGCCCTCAAAAGCATGACCGACAAACTGGAAGCCCCATCCCGCCAGGAAAAGAACCAGCGCCACCAGTAGCAATCGGTGAAAGAAAATCCCCGCGATCAGAAACGGCAGCGAAAGCAATATCGTCGGAATGCCCAGCGTATGGCACAGACGATTCGCCGGATGCTGATGGCTCGAGCTGTACTGCGCGATCCACTGTTCGCTGGTGCGCCCGCCAAGCATGCGCAGGATGATAGCATGCATGCCCGCCAATCGGGCCGCTCCTGGGCGGCCCAAACGGCGAACACCCTCCCGAACCGCGAAATGCAACATCGGACCACACATTAGGCCCGCAATCGAGTACAATCCTCCCACCTTCCCGCAACTCACAAAAATTAACAATAGGATACAAATGCGCAACCTTCGTCCAGGAGTTGTAGTGCCGTTCCTCGCTTTCCTCGCCCTCGCACAAATAGCGGCGGCCGCGGTTCACACCTACTACGTCGCCGCCGATGAGGTGGATTGGAACTACGCTCCTCTCGGCACCGACAAGATGATGGGCATGCCCTTCATGGGACACGCCAAAATCTATACGGAACGCGGCGAGCACCGCATCGGCACAACCTTCCGCAAAGCGATTTACCGCGAGTACACCGACTCCACTTTTTCAACCCTAAAGCCGCGCCCGGCCGAGTGGGAGCACTTGGGCCTCGTCGGTCCCGTTCTCCGCGCCGAGGTCGGCGACACGATCAAAGTCATCTTCAAGAACAATGCCACACGTCCCTATTCGATACATCCACATGGAGTGTTTTACGCGAAAGAGTCCGAAGGATCCGGTTACGACGACGGCTCCACATTCGCCAACAAGAAAGGCGTGCCGCCCGGCCAGACTCACACTTACATATGGGAGGTTCCCGAGCGCGCCGGCCCCGGGCCCAACGATCCCAGCTCGATTGTCTGGCTTTACCACTCGCACGCCGACGAGCCGAAAGACGTGGAAAGCGGCCTGATCGGCGTCATCATCGTCAGCCGCAAAGGTGCGGCCGGTCCCAGCGGCCGTCCCAAAGACGTGGACCGCGAGTTCGTCAGCTTCTATATGCTGTTCGACGAAAATACAAGCTGGTATCTGCAGCACAACATCGACACGTACACGGCCGATCCGAAGGGCGTAAAGAAGGGCGACTTCGCGCCCGTCGATGACGATGGCAACTTTCTTCCCTCCGGTGCCGGCTTCATCGGATCGAACTTCAAGGCCACCATCAACGGCTACATGTACGCCAACATGCCGCTCATGACCATGAAGAAAGGCGAGCGGGTGCGGTGGTATGTGGTGACGATCGGCGAAGGCGTCAACTTCCACACCCCGCATTGGCATGGCAACGTCGTGACCCAAGCCGGCCAGCATACAGACGTAATTTCGCTATCGCCCGCGCAAATGGCCACAGTCGACATGATCCCTGACAATCCCGGCACCTGGATGTATCATTGTCACCTTGACGAGCATATGGAAATGGGAATGATGGCGCTGTATAAAGTCGAGCCGTAAGTTAAGAGTTAGTGGCCTGAGGATGCAATGACCTCACGATAGACTTCGAACCATTGCCCTCGCACAACTTCCCATGTGAACTTGCACGATTCGTCGTGCGCATTTCGCGCTAGTTTTGCGCCCAGCGCAGGATCGCGCAGCAACCGCACCACATTCGCGGCCAGCGCCTTCTCATCTCCAACCGCCGAGAGCAATCCCGTGCGTTCGTTTTCCACCAGATACGGCATCGACTCAGGTGAAGTCGTCACCACCGGCGTGCCAGCGCCAAAGGCTTCGATCACCGACACGGGCATGTTATCGAGCCATGAAGCATTGATAAAAATATCGGCGTCGTCGTAAAACTTGCCGATGTTGTTGCGATCCGCCACGCCCGCGAAGTTCACTCCATCGAGTTTGAGATCGGCAACCAGGCGTCGAATGTCTCCCTCCAGCGCGCCGCCGCCAACGAGATCGAGCCGCGCGTCGGGGTACTCCCTCTTCACCTCGGCAAATGCCTTTACCACTACATCGATGCTGTAGTACTCCTGAAAGCCGCGCGTGCAGACCAGATGCGGCCGCAGCGGATTCCGCTCGCGATAACGAAACTGCGAAAGATCGACAAGGTTGGGCACGACAATAGCCGTGAGTCCGAATTCGCGAAACACATCGACCAAATAGCCCGAGGGCGCAACGATTCGGTCGGCGCGCGCCAGCACATACTTCCCCGAACGAAAGCGCTGCAGGTGGTCCCGCGCCTCGCCGCTTCGATAATTGATGATCGTCTTTTTTCCACGCCGTCTCGCAAACCACCACGCCGGAGCCGGAGCCAATAGAAACGACCAGTACGACGCCGAAAAAATATGCGCTACATCCACATCTCTCAACCCGCGCCACAGATGCCAGAAGTAAATCGGCTCACGCAGAAGAGTGCGCAGGCCAGGAATGCGCTCGGCCCACGCCAGAGCACCCGGCAGCGGGGGATCGACGCCGATGAATGTAACCTCGACATCGGGATCGTCCTTCCACAACCGCATCAGTAGGTCCGCCTGCACCGCCTGCCCACCAACGTATCGGAGGCTAGGCGCGACGATCGCGACGCTGATGCGCCTCCGCGCCGCGGTTCCGTGTTTCTCACCCTGATTTTCCGGCGGCGTCATGCGGAGGTGCGGCCTTTGCGCGCGAGCAGATTCACATAGAGATCTTCGTACTGCCGGCAAACATGAGCAAGACTGAAGTTTTGTTCGGCAAAGGCCCGCGCATTGCGCCCTTTCTCCTGCCGCAGGTTCGCATCGCAAAGCATATGGCCGATGGCGTCTGCAAATTCGTCCTCGTTGCCCGCCGCAATGAGTGCGCCGCGCTCATCGTTCACAAGTTCAGGATTCCCCCCCACCGCGTAAGCCACAACCGGCACGCCCACCGCCATCGACTCGAGAATGACGTTTGACAATCCTTCCGAGTCGGAAGTAAGTACGGAAATGTCAGACGAGGCCAAAATGCCCGCAACATCACGGCGATCACCGAGGAACACCACGCGCTCTCGAAGTCCGAGCACCGCGGCCTGCCGCTCGATCTCCGCGCGCAGCGGGCCGTCGCCCACAAGAAGAAATTCCGCTTCGGGCAAACGCTTGTGAACCGCGGCCGCAATGCGCAGAAATCCAGCATGATTCTTATACTCCGCATTCATGCGCGCAATCATGGTCACGCGCGGGCCCTTGCCGTGTGGGAGTGCGAGAGTAGCCGGCGCAAACACCGCATCCGGCATGGCATTCCCGATGACCACCAGGTTTTCGCGCGGCAGGCCGGACGATGCAAGACGATCGGCGCCCGCTCGCGAATTGCAAACCACCGCATCGCACCAGCGGAATGTCGCGAGTTGGGCGCGGTATTGTGCGGGGGTAAGCAGATCGCCGAGTTGGCGGTGGCTTCCGATCACGACGGGAACGCGCGCCAGGCGCGCCGCCGGAATCATCGTCAGATTCGTATAGAAATCGAACGCGTGCGCGACCTCGATACGATTGCGCCGCAGATGACGCGCCAACTCGAGCCGCGAGCGCATCGACCGCCATCCGTAGAGACTCCCGCCCAGCGGAAAACGCGTGTAATTTCCAAACTGACTCGCCAGCGCACCGCGTGGGTTCACGCATCCAACGTGAACCTCGAAGCGCGGACCAATGCTTTGCGCAACAAGGGCGCACTGGCGCTCCGTGCCGCCCGTTTCAAAAGTATTGACCATCAGAAACAGGCCGGCTGGCGCGGCGGATCGGACTTCGGCGGGATTCGCGGCGTTGGTGGCAGCCAACTTGTTTACTCTCCAACCGATGACGATGCCAGCGCGGGAGTGGGCCTCGCTTCTCGCCCGGAGTCGATAGCCGCGGGCAACGACCGCAGCCCCGCCGGCTTCACGAATTTCTCCAGGAAGTTCCGGTGCCACAGTTCGAACATCAGCATGCGCCAGATGCGGCCCGTCATCGTTTTCCCACGGACAAGATGGTCTTCCATCAACCGCTTGATGCCCGCTGGCTGAAAATATCCGCGCTCCAGCGTGCGCGGCTCAAGCAGTATCAGCAGCATGTCTTTCAATTCATTGCGCATCCAGTGCACCAGCGGCAGCGAAAAGCCGCGCTTCTCGCGGTAAATAGCCTCGCGAGGCACACCGACGCGCTCCGCCAGCTTACGCAGGATATATTTCTGCGTCTTGCCGCGCAGCTTCCACTCCGGCGGCAGGCCCGTCACCCACTCGACGAAAACGTGATCGAGAATCGGTGCGCGCGTCTCGAGCGAATTCAACATGCTCATGCGGTCGACTTTGCAAAGTATGTCATCGACGAGGTACGTCTTCGTGTCGGCGTAAAGCGTCTGGCTGATCGGATCTTTCGCCGGCGCGGCGGCAAATCGCCGTCGCAGCACATTGGCGGGGTCTTCGCTCCGCTCGAGGATCGCGCGAAAGTCATCGGAGAGCAGCGGAATATCGCGCTCGAAACTAGGCAAAAACGCCAGTCCGTCGATGTAACGCTCCTGCCACGGAAGCGATACGTTATAAGTAAGCCGCCGCCCGTTCATCTTGCTGGGCAAAAGCGGAAAGATCGCATCGCGATAAAACTTGCGCGCCCATCCCGGAATGCGCTCGTACACCTGCCGCCCAGCCTGAATCCGATAGCGGTCGTAGCCGGCAAAAATCTCGTCGCCGCCATCTCCCGAGAGCGCAACCGTCACATGCTGCCGCGCCATCTGCGAAACATAATACGTCGGCAGCATCGACGAATCGCCGAACGGTTCTTCTAGCGACGACGTAAGATGCTCGACCGTCTGCACCACATCCGGCTCGAGGATCATCTCGTGATGCTCAGTCCCGAATTTCTTCGCCACCATGCGCGCGTACTGTGCTTCGTCGAAATCGTCCTTCTTGAAGCCAATAGAAAACGTCTTGACCGGCCCGGCGCTGGCTCGCGCCATCAGCCCAACGACTGTTGAAGAATCGATTCCACCGCTCAAGAACGCGCCCAGAGGCACATCCGAGATCAACCGCATCTTGGTCGCTTCAAAAAGCCGGTGATCCAATTCCTCCAAACACTCTTCTTCGCTCTTCGGCGCATGCGTATCGTACTCCGGCAAATCCCAGTACTGCCGCACGCGGACTTCACCATCTTCGAATTCGAGCAAATGTCCGGCAGGCAGCTTGTGAATTCCAGTGAATGCCGTCAGCGGTTCGGGCACATACCCGAAATAAAGGTATTCAAGCAGAGCCTCCGAGTTGACTTCCGCCAACTCGGGCGCGACAGCCAGAATGCTCTTGATCTCCGAACCGAAATACAGATTGCCCCTGTGCAGCGCATAGTGCAGCGGCTTCTTGCCGAACCGGTCGCGGGCCAGCAGCAGCCTGCGGCGAGGCTTGTCATAAATCGCAATCGCGAACATGCCGCGCAGCTTCTTCACACAATCGGAGCCCATGTCTTCGTAGAGGTGCAGAATGCACTCGGTATCGGTCCTGGTCGTGAAGTGGTGCCCGCGTTTTTCGAGGTCGGGCCGCAGTTCAGGAAAGTTGTAGATCTCGCCGTTGTAGACAATCCACGCGCTGCGTTCTTCGTTGAAAATCGGCTGATGCCCGCCCGCAACGTCGATAATCGAAAGCCGGCGCATGCCGAGGCCAGCGCCATCGGCGACGTAAACTCCGTCGTCATCCGGCCCGCGGTGCCGGATCTGGTCGCACATGTGCCGCACGAGAGCATCCGTGATATCGCTCTCGCGCGTCGCGCTGACCACTCCGGCTATGCCGCACATGATCTCTATCCTTTCACAACTTCGCGCCGCGGAAGCGGAGGCAATGATTGCTTCGACAACGCTGGCGCTGCCTTCGACAGCAGCCTGAAGCGATAATCGCGATAGTCGCCGGGATTGCCGTCGTGGCCGTCGCAAGCGGCGAGGAGAATATTCGTCATCTCGCGCGCGGTAACAAAATGCAGGGTCTCTTTTCTTTCGGACGCGCCATTCACGAAGTGGTCGAAGAAGTCCTGAAACTGCGCGCCAATCACGGCTTCCTGCTGCGTCGGGTCCATCGAGTGGCAGTGCACTTTTATGAAGAGCCAATCTGGCCGCCCGGCAACCCGAATCTGCGCCTTCTTCCAAAGCACGAGCCGATGCAAAGTCATCGGGAAGAATCCAGTGATGGCGCCATTTTCGATAATCGGTTTCTTCCGCCGCCACGAGCGCACGAGATCGGCGACCAGAGGGCCTTGCACGATGAGCGGCCAGGTCTTCGGAGCGTGGCCAACGGCAAGATCGCACCCCTGGCGTTGCGGCGCAACTTGTCCGAGCGGCAGCGTGCACTCGTAGATTGAATTCACTTTTGCCGTCTGTGCCGGATGCCACAACGCCGTCGGCATGGTGAAATCGGCGTAGCACCCGGTGTCGGCGAGGATCTGCATCTCCGAGTCGACTCCGCAAAAAAGTCCGCCCGCCGCGTTCGCCAATGCGAAATTGCCATGCACAAACGCATAGCGCGGCTCCGCTGAACCTTCCGCGGCCGAGAGGCAACGATGCCGAAAGGCAAGCTGGTCGCGGAATTCCACAAGCTGCCGCCGCGTATTCTCCGCCGTGTCCGGCTCGTGCATCCCGTGATGCAAATGAATTTCCGTCTCGCCCCAGCCGGCGTGGCAGTGCTCGGCCAGCATCTCGACGAGTTCTTCATCGTATTGCTCAGCGGGATAAAAGTAAGTGTGAATCGGCGCGCGCCCGTCGCTATCGCGGAACTTGTCGATCACCTTCGGATATTCGCGAAACCAATTCTCCTCGCGCCGCAACTGTTCATCGCGCGCCACCCGCTTGTAGCCGCTCGTTGGATCGAAAGCGGGCTCAAAATGATCGGCGAGACAGAAGATGATATGAACCGGCCGAGGCGCGCCCGAACGCAGCGCATGCAGCGTGATCGTGGGCAATACTCTGCGGCTGTACGCGAATTTTTTGTGGAAGAACCGCATTCTCGTGTGGCACGGACATCCTTGTCCGCGCGGACCCGCTCACATCGCTTAAGACGCGGGCCGGAACGCCCGCGCCACACAACCTCTTTCACACCTGGTCTTTCTGCCACACAACTACCTGCGGCACGCTAAATCTACTTGTGCAGCGGCTTCCGCCCGCGCACCGCAATCGAAAACTCTCCGATGCGCATATCCTCCATGCCCATCGCCTCATACCAGCGAAAAACCTGCTCGTAGGTATGCTTCGACTGATACTTCGGCGAATACCAGTCAAACGTATCCAGCCGCCGCTTCTCCGCCGTCTTCTGCCGGTTCACCGGGAAAACGTGATGCAGCAATCCCGCCGCTGATCGCCCCACCAGCGGCACTTTCCGCAAGGTCATCTCGGTGTTGTAAATCACCGGCACCGCAACCTTCAAAACGCTGTGCAGCGTCTGCGGCTTCATGCGGCTCGTGTAGCGGCGCCAGAAATCGCTAAACCGGTACCACTTGTTGTACCCGCTATACAGCCACACCGCGAGAATGCCGCCGGGCTTCAGATATTTGTCCAGCGTCTTAACCGCAGCCTCGCAATCCGGCGTGTGATGCAGCACCCCCACGCTATAGATAACGTCAAAGCTCTCCGGCGCAAAGGGCAAGGCAAAAACGTCCGCCTGCATGGCGACGAAATCGCGCTCCGCCAGATTCTTCGCGGCGACCTCGGCAGCCGCGCTCAAATCAATCCCAACCACCCGCGCCCCCCAACTCGTCGCCACTTCCGCGAAGCGTCCCATTCCGCAGCCAACGTCCAGCACCAGCTTGCCCTTCAGCTCTTCGGGCTTCAGCGCCGTCTTCCACCGGAAATTCATGTCCGACTCTTTGATCTCGTCGTGATCGAGCTGGGTTTTCTGATATTGGTGCCACTGAAAGCCAAAGCTGGCGGCATAGTGCTGCGCATCGACAAAGCGCGCGATTCCATTCACGTTTGGGCAGGCGCGCTTGCAGTTCGGGCACACGTAGCCGCCGGCTTTGTCGCTATCGAGGTGCGACCCGCAGCTCAGGCAGCGCAGAATCGCCTGCAGATCAGCGGACAGGGCTGACTGCATCTCTTGTTCCGAAATCATAAGCCTCCAGGAAATGACGCCCGCGCTTCGGCGGTGGAGCAGCCTGCTCGCCGCCCAGCGCTCGCTCGTCATCCATTTCTTTCACTGTGCGCACCAGGGCGGCGCTAAATCCCACGGCAAAATATGGAAAATACTGGAATGTCTCGGGCGCAAACAGCGCGCCGACCACGAATCCGACCAGCGAACTCGTCAGCGCTCCCACAAACAGCGTCGTATTCGGATCAAGGTCGTCTCTCTTGCGCAAGAGTTTCAGGTTCTTGAACCCTCTCCGGAAAAACATCAAATAGAGGATGAGCAAAGGAATTCCACCCTCGGCTCCCGCCTGCAGGTAGGTCATGTGCACGTCGCGCCAGATTCCCGAGTATGTCGGAAAGTTACGCGCCCCAATCCCGAAGATGGGATAGTGCTCGATGGCGTCTACAGCGCGCACCATCAGGTACATGCGGTCCTGATACGATCCGTAGGCCGACTTCTCGGTCGTGCTACCGCCCTCGAGAGCGCTGAACCGGTCGTAAAGTTTGCCGCCCACCGTGGCCGCGATCAGCACCGCGGTGAATAGAGTACCGACCAATAGCGTGGGACGCTTGCCCTTCACGGCGAAGAAGTACAACGTGACGGATCCCGAAATCACGAGATCGATAAAACCGGCGCGCGATGCGGTCAGGAAGATAGTAAACAGCATGATCAGCATCCCGCCCAGCCACAGTACCTTCACAACCACGTTCTTGCTGATGAGCATGAAGAGCAGAGCGAACGGCAGCGCGAGCACCACCGCGAAGGCGAGATCGTTGGGATTCGAATAAATGCCGCCGAGCACACCGTTCAGGCGGTCCACGTCGTGGCCTTTGGCGATGCACGCGGAACATGCGACAACCACGGAAATAGCCTGAATCCAGATGATCCGCCGCAAACGGTCAAAGGTCGTGATCAGCAGGAAGATCAGCGACCAGGCCACGATAATTTTTGAAAACTCGATGGACTTGCTGACCGCGCCACCCTTCCATACCGGAGAAAGAAATCCGCCGATGAAGAAAAGGCAGACGATGTAGAAAAGGTACTTCCCTTCCTGCGGCATGTCTTTCAGCGTGCGCTTGGTATGGCCCACCGCGTTGAATAATCCCCAAATGGCTAGAATGCCGGTGATCTTGGCCATGGGGATGTACCCCAGCATTGGCACGTAGTCGCCGGGCCGCGCGCAGTACACCACAAAAAACATGCTCAGCCAGAAGAACGGCGCTTTCGTCGGGTCTGCTGCCTGATAGATTGACTGGCGCCACCCGCCCTTGCCTGCCGTTGCCGCCCCGTTTTCGCCAATTGCCACAAATGCCTCGATTTCGTCCAACTCTAAAACTTATGCCGAGCGCGCCGGAACCGCGTCGGCTCTCTCCGCAACCTTGTTGCCCACAATCTTCGCGTTCGCCACCATTTGCAAAACTTCGCTGAAGCGCTCGCCAATTGCCGGCCAGTCGTAGCGCGCGGCAGTCTCCGCCGCGGCCTTCTCGTAGCGCCGGCGCAGTTCACGGTCGCGCAGCAGCATAATCACCGCTTGCGAGAATGCAGTCGCGTCCTCGGCCAGCATGATGTCGCGCCCCGGATGAATATCCAATCCTTCGGCGCCAACCGACGTCGAGACGACAGCCTTTTCCGCCGCCATCGCTTCGTAAATCTTCAAACGAGTTCCGCCGCCCACTCGTAACGGCACGATGACCACCGCCGATTCGCGCAGATGCTCCACCACCGATGGCACGCGTCCCGTCACCTCGATCGATTCTGACGCCCACTTCTGCACTCGCCGCACCGGGTTGCGCCCGACTATCCGGAAGCGCGCCTCCGGCACCTCGCCTTTGATCGCAGGCCAGATCTCGCTGCAGAAATATTCCACGCCATCGACATTCGGCTCCCAATCCATCGCGCCGACAAACGAGATCACCGGCCCCGGCTCCGCCACGCTCGTTCCATGCGGCGCAAACTGTTCAAGGTCCACGCCGGTCGGCACAACCGTAATCCGCTCGCCATCCACCCAGCGCATCATCAAGCCGCGGTCGTTTTCGGAGACGGCGATAACGTGCTGGAACCTGCGCACCGCCGCTCCTTCATAGCGCTGCATTTTGTGAAACTCAACGCCGTACATCGCCTTCTTCAGCGGGCTCGACGCAGTCTCCGTATGTCGCCGCCAGATTTCGGCTTCGACATTGTGCTGAAAAAGCACGCTCGGGATATTCAACCGGTTGGGGAAATTCACCGCCGCATCGAGAAAATCGCACACCGCCACATCGAACCGCTCGTCGCGAAACCAGAGCGCCAAGTCGTGCCGGACTTTTTCATCGGCAAAACGGCTTACCGCATAAGGCGCGCTGTTACCAACATGCTTCAGGTAGTCGACACCGCGAGCCACGCCGGATAATTCGGCCTTGCCCGTGCAGACCGCAACCGATCCTGGCAACTGCTCCTGCAAGGCGCGCTCATAGTCAGGGTCGGGATTGCCCCCGTAATAGGAATAGAACGTCAACTGATGCTGCGCCGCCAGATAACGCAGCACATGGTACGTGCGGATGTTTCCGCCGTTCTCTACCGGCAGAAGTTTATCGGCTTTGACCCACAGGATGCGCATGGCCGCTCGGGCGTCGACTACCGGCCCCAGACCGCCTTTCTGCCAACAATGAAATTCACGAAGGCAACCATAGCGGCCGAATTCAGCACAACGAAAGTCCGCGCCGGATCGGCAATGCGCGACAACGGCCCGATCTTCATCCCGCCGAGCGCCACCAGGCTGAGCGCATAAAACGCAATCTGCGCAAACAGCGCGACCCGATAAAGAGTTCCGGTCAAAAACAAAGCGGAGATCAACAATGCCACCAACGCAAACGGCACGACCAGCCGCATCAATTTATGGCTGACGAACTCAAACCGGATGGCATTGCTCGCCCCGAGCAGCCACGGCGCAATCTGCAAAAGCTGATAATTCCCGCTCAGAGTACGCACTTTGCGGGCAAACTCCCGGCTCGATCCAAGATCCGGCGAGTCCCACGCCCGCGCCCGCGAATCGAAAATCACACGCGAGCCCCGCCGCACCACCTGCATCGGCAAAAGCACGTCGTCGAGAATCGTTCCTTCGGGCAGGGGTTCGAGTAATTCCCTGCGCGCACAGTAGATCGCGCCCGTCGCCCCGGCAACCGACCCGGACGCCGACTCCAGTTCGCGAATCTTCTTCTCGATGCGCCAGTACAAACCCATTCCCTTTCCCGTCTCTCCGCTGGCCGGGTGCCCCAGCATCAGTTCCCCGCTCGCCGCGCCCACCGCTGGATCGGCAAAGTTCTCGATCAGCAATCCCAGAGCCTGCGGCTCAATCTGTTGCCGCGCGTCGGTGAAGAGCAGCACTTCCCCGCTCGCCGCCGCAATCGCATCGTTCAACCCCGCCGCCTTGCCCCGCGATTCCGCCTTCATTACCGTGCGCAACCGCGAATCGTGCCCGCCAAACTCGGCCAGTGCCGCCGCAGTTCCATCGGTGGATCCGTCTGACACCACTACCACTTCCAGCTTCTCAGGGGGATAATCGAGCGTCAGCAGATTGTTAAGCTTCTGCGCGATGTTCGCTTCCTCGTTCCTCACTACCATCACCGCGGAAACCCTGGGAGCGTCCACACCATGCATCACCGGACGCGGCGACCACCAGCTTCGGAACCACAGCAGGAGCGGATACCCCACGTAGGCGTAGGCGATCACCGCCGCCGACGCCCAAAACACAAACTTCATTGCGCGCCCCGTTTGAGCAAAACCGTCTTGACGGTCTGGAACATGATCAGCAGGTCCAAACCGATCGAGGCATTCTTGATGTAGAACAAGTCATACTGCAATTTTTCGCGCGCATCTTCCACCGTGCTCCCGTACTTGTACTTCACCTGCGCCCACCCGGTCAGCCCCGGCCGCACCATGTGCCGCATACCGTAATACGGAATCTCTTTCGAGAGCCACTCCACGAATTCCGGACGCTCCGGCCGCGGGCCCACAAAGGCCATTTCGCCCTTCAGCACGCACCACAATTGCGGAATCTCGTCCAAACGCGACGATCGCAGGAATCTTCCGATGCGGGTTACGCGCGGATCGTTGTTCCCCGCCCACTGCGGCCCGCCGATCGCCTCGGCGTCGGCGCGCATGGTTCGGAACTTGATCACGTCAAAGGTTCGCCCGGCTTTGCCCACACGGCGCTGGCGGTACAAAACCGGGCCTTTGGAATCGAGTCGAATGGCCAGCATGATCAGCGGGCACAGCGGCAGCGCAATCACTAATCCGATCAGCGCAATCCCCACGGAAACCAGCCGTCGGACGACCCGGAACGTCGCACTGCGCCGGAACCCGTCGCCAAAAACCAGCCAGCTCGGGTAGAGATTGTCCACTTCGATCTTCCCGGAAATTCTCTCCAGCCAGCTCGCCGCTTCCTCGATCTTCACACCCTGCATGCGCAGGTCAAGCAACTCCTGCATCGGAATCGTATTTCGCCGGTCGGGCATGGCGACAATCACGCGGTGTACCTTCTGCCGCTTCACGATATCGAGCAGATGCGTCGCCACCGATTCGCGCGTGACCGCGCCTTCCAGCTTGCCCGTCCAACTTACGATCTCGACGCCGATTTCCGGATTCTGCCGCAGGCCCTGCACCAGCCGCAGCGCTCGCTCGCCTGTTCCGAGCACATACACGCGCTCGATCAGGATGGGCAACTGGATAAGCCAGGTAAAACCAATCCGCCACCCAATCAGCGCGATCGTCAAAATGACCAGCCCGATGGCCGAAGACCCGTTGCCCAGAAGGAAATCCGGGCGAATGTAGGAAACTCCGGCGAGAACAAACGCGAGAAGCCCGGGGACCATCAGCAGGCGGAAAAACAGTTCGCCCCGGCTCGTCAGCCGCGCCGTGTCGTACAAATCGAACCAGTGTGAGCACAGCAGGACCAGCAGCGTGACGATCAGAATCTTGATGTATCCGCCTTCATAGTTCAGTATCAGGTAGCTGTCCTGCCGCCAGACGAAAAACGTCCCCAGCAGGAATGAGGTCCAGACAATCAGGGCCTCGCCCGCCAGCAGCACCAGCGTGCGCACCGGATAATAAACATTGAACAGCCGGATCAAACTTTCCCTCCGCTCCGTTCAGCTAACGGGCCGATGTAGCGACTGCCTCGCCGTAGTAATACTTCGATTGCGACAGGTTGTCGGTGGACGTTCCGTTCAGCACGACGCCCAGCAGCATCTTGTCCGGGAACTCTTCGCGCGCCCGCTTCGCCAGCGGCGAAGGCGTCACGCCCGCCCGCACCACCATCACTACGCCATCGCAGGCGCCAGCCACAATCGTCGAATCGGACACAGGAATAACCGGCGCCGAGTCGAGAATGATCCAATCGAACAGCGGCTCGACTCGCTGCAGCAACAGTTTCAGGCGGCCATTCGCCAGAAGTTCCGAAGCTCCCGGAACAATGCGGCCCGCGGGCAGGAAAAAGAGATTCTCCATCGATCCGCGCTGCATGCAACCGAACTCGTCGCACTCGCCCATCAGATACTCCGATAGGCCGGGTGCGGGTGTCGTCCCCAGATGGCGGTGCAACCCGGGATTGCGCAAATCGGCGTCGACCACCAGCGCGCGCCGTCCGTGCTGCCGCACCAGCACCTGCGCCAGATTGGCGGCGACGAATGACTTGCCTTCCTTCGGCATGGCGCTCGTCACCAGCAACCGCTTCAGCGGCATCTTCTCGCGGATCTGGTAGAGCCGCGACCGCAGCGTGCGGAATTCTTCTGTCCCCATGCGCGTTTCGTCGTCCTGGAAGAACAGCATGGTAGTCGGATCCGGATTCCACGCCGCCGCCTGGACCCGCGCCAGCAGTGAATCCTGGCTGAAATCCGATCCCATCGGCATGCCGGACGAGACCGGCCCCTGCAACGGTGGCATCGGCACGGTTGCGGCGGCTTGCTCTAGCGAGGGCTCTGCGTGCGTCCCCAGGGACGTTGCTCTTTCTTGTTCGGCGCGTTTTAAAGCGTCATGGATGCGGCTCATAATTTCCTTTCCTTGGGGAGATCTTGACGTTCGGATTCGCGCAGCTTGTCGGCAAGCGTTGCGAGTGTCCGTAATGCTTCCACCAGATCGAACTTGCTTTCCGTGGCAGGAGGCGCGGCGGGCATCATCGCTCCCGCCGTTCCGTCCGCGAGATCGAAGTCGCGCGCGACCGAGTCGACAATCTCCTGCTTCACCAGCTTCTGCTGATCGACGAATGCGCTCACCAGGCAGTGCTCGCAAAGCAGATTGATAACGCGCGGAATCCCCGTCGAATACCGGAAGATCGCCATTGCGGCTTCGTCGGTGAAAATAGGCTCGCCGTTCGACCCGGCGATCCGCAGCCGCTGGTTGATATAAGACTTGGTCTCTTCCAGATTGAACGCATGCGTCTTGGCGCGCAGCGTCAGCCGCTGCCGCAATTGCCGCAACTGCGGCTGTTTCAACCGCTGTTCCAATTCCGGCTGACCTACTAGTACGATCTGCAGCAGCTTCTCCGTGAAGGTCTCGAGATTCGTCAACATGCGAATCTCTTCCAGCACTTCATCCGAGAGGTTCTGCGCCTCGTCCACAATCAGCACCGCCGTTTCCCCCGCGCGGTAGCGGTCGAGCAACCAGTTGTAGAGCCGCTGCAGGATCGCGCTCTTCGACTTCGTATCGCATGGAATACCGAAGTCCGCCATCATGAAATCCAGCATCTGCGGCACATCCATGCGCGAATTGAAGATGAACGCGGTCGCCACCTGCTGCAAGCGCAGCCACTCCATCAGCTTGTTGATCAGGGTCGTCTTCCCCGTGCCCACTTCGCCCGTCAGCAACACAAAGCCTTTTCGGCTCTGTATGCCATAGGTCAGGCAGGCCAGCGCCTCCTCCGTATGCCGCGTCAAAAACAGATAACGCGGATCCGGATTGACGTTGAACGGGTTCGCCCGCAGTCCAAAAAACTCTTTGTACATACTCTCTTAAACTCCAACCTCGTCGTGATGCCCGGCTGTGCGTCCCCAGAAATGACGCTTGCCGTTCCCGTTCCCGTGTCCGTTCATCGAGGCATGCTCTTCTTCCCCCACCCACGGCACGGAAATCAGCAGCGGCAGATCCATCGCCACCGCCGCATCCCGTTCGGTGCGGATCGACTTGTCGCTGAACTCGAGCCAGATCGCCATCAGGCATCCCAGTCCGAGCCCTGCTCCCAATCCGCCCGCCATAAAGAACAGGCGATTCGGAAATGCCGGCTGCTCAGGGTGGCTGGCCGGTTGGCCCACGGTCAACTGCTCGCCCTCCTGCGTCGTTTCCATCTGTACGCCCAGGTCGGCCGAGCTCTTCTTCGTCAGCAAGTCGTTATAGAACTTCTGTGCGCTCTCGTTATCCCGGCTCAGCACCTTCCACTGCTCTTCCACATCCGGGCTCATCGAGGTACGCGCTTCGTAGCTGTTGATCGATGCCTGTAATCTCTTCTGGTCAGCCGCCGATTGTTCGATCACCTGCTGATACTGGTGAATCTGCAGCCTCAACTGGCGAATCTCCGGCGGTTCGTTCACGTTCGCTTTCTCGGTCGACGTGCTGGCATTGCTCGCCTGTTTATCGATCTCGTCCAGCTTCGCCTGCACCTTCGAAATGTCAGCCTTGGTCTTGATCACGTCCGGATAGTCGTCCGTGTAGCGCGCCTGCAGCTGTAACAACTGCGCCTGCAACGCCGCGAGCTGCTGTTGCAAGGTCTGTGGATTTGCGCTCGATTGCGAACTCTTCCATGCCGACAGCTGCTGTGCCAGCATGCTCTCGGCATACGCTTTGTCCTGCTGCGCTCGGTTCAGGCTCTGCGTCGTCGCATCCAGCTGCGTGTTCAACGACGACAGCACGCGCATGTTGTTCTCGAGATCGCCCGGCAACTGCCCGGCATAACGCTTCTTGAACTCCGCGATCTTCGCGTCCTGGTCGTCCAGCGCTGTCTTCGCATCTTCCACCTGGCGCCCGAGGAACGTGGTCGTCTGCTTCGCGATGTCGGCGCGGTTCTTCAGGTTCTCGTTGATGATCGCCTGCACCATCGCATTGCAGATCTTTTGCGCCCGGTCCGGGCTCGTATCGCTATAGCTGACGTTCACCGATGGCATCGACACATCGTTGCTGTTCGCCTTCTTCTTCCCCGACAGGCCAGCCGTCGCTTCCGCCTGGCTCATCGACGTCACTCCCGGCGTTAACTGCAAATTGCTCCGGATGTCCTCGATTAGCTGGCGTTCCTCACCCGGCTTGGCCAGATCGAGATCCTGAATCATCGGCCGCAGCTTCGTGGTGCTCACCATCTCCGCGCTCAACGTCTGCACGCGATGCGCGAAATCGGATGTCACCACCGGCTCCACCAGGTTCGACGGCACCTTCTGCCCTTCCACCAGGATGATCGCCTGCGAGTTGTACTTGGGCTTGAACCCGTACGAAACCAAAAAGCCCGCGACCGGCGCGATCAGCAAAGGAACCAGGACCACCGTCAGGCGCCTCCGCGCCATCGCCAGGTAATCCTCCATTGTCAACTGTGTGTCAGCCATACTGTTTCCACCAATCCGGCCGCTGGTTGCGGCCAAAAAATTATTCGACCCGTACCGGTTTCGGGTGCCACTCGATGGCCACCGTCCCGATCATCCGGTGATTCGTCTTGCCGGTCGAGCCCTGAATCGTGACCGGGTTGTCGAAATTGATCACCGAGAATCGATAAGCGGCCAGCGCATCCCAACTGCGCCCAAGGTGCTTGCGCAAAACCGCTCCTCCAAATCCCTGATTGAAGACGCTCGCCTCGGACGAAATGCCGCCCGTTTGCGCCAGCCGCTTCTCCCGCGAATATCCCGTTTCCAGCAACAATTCGTAAGTTCGGCCCAGCGGACGCCGCGCCGTAAATTCCGCGATCTGCGCGCTCGCCCC
>Ga0335069_10003424_pt1 | contig 23981 bp, 18 predicted proteins | sample Lox_Sample_11_FD_206714 | JGI IMG/M metagenome (GOLD analysis project Ga0335069, IMG submission 206714) | Soil microbial communities from Loxahatchee National Wildlife Refuge, Florida, United States - Lox_Sample_1.1 | ecosystem: Environmental > Terrestrial > Soil > Wetlands | place: USA... | reverse complement strand
CATTAAGAAGGCCAACGACGAACTGGATGAGTCCGATGCCAAAGTTGCGGCCGCGATCAATGGCGGCCACCCGCTTTCGGCCGAGGAGCGCCAGATGTATCGCTGCATTTCAGCGGGACGCGCCTCCGATCTGTGCACCGGCAAAATCTTCTCAAATTTCTTCGCCTCCGCAATCAACATGCTGCTGCCCGGAGCGGTGCACGATGGCCAACCGGGGCTGAGCCTGGCAGGCCGCTACGAAGGCAAGGGCTGGCTGATTGATTTTGACGCGCGTTACGCCAGCACGGCGTGTTCGATCCTCAGCAGCCAGCCGCTGGATTACACCGTCGATGTGAACAACAACCTTGCGGTCGTGACGATTCGGAGCAAGCCGCAGAACATCGTGCTCAATGTTCGGCCCGATGGCGCACTGGTGGGCACGGGGCCCATCACGGTTGATGGATTCATCGTCGAGGGTGGTGGAGGCGGCGGGACCTACAGTGCGGGACAAGGTCATTGGGAGACGCATACCAGTACGACCACGCACGAGTACACGGCGCTGGAAGCCAGTTCCAGCGGGGTCGCGCAGGATTCCACGCTGCGGCAGAACGGCCAGTACTATTACACGACCAGCACCAACACGTTCAGCACCTACACCCCAGCTCAACCGACGTACTCTGGGCCGAGCATTACCCTTATCCCCAAGACTGCCAATTGCAGCCAGCCGGTGCTTAGCTCGCGGGCAGCAGCGAAGGACACGACGCTGGGGTTGCGCATACGCGGAACCTATGAAGGTATCAATGGTTTGAGCATCGAGTTCTATCCCGACTCCGCCATTGTGGGATGCGGTAAAGCCGCCCGCGCCTACCCCTACATTGTGAGAGTCAATGGCAGGCAGGCGGCGGTCCAGATCGAAAATCCAGCCCATCCGCTGCTGCTCGCTATCAAGTCCGACGGCGAGCTCGATCCCGGCGAGGGTCAGTACGAAGTTCACGGACGAATTATCACTGGCAGCAGCGGTCAAGGGGGATTCACATTCGCGCCGATGAGTGCAACCTGCACTCTCGAAACGCTCGCCGCCGCCAATGCCGCTCCGGCACCCACCACGCCTTCGGCGTCTCCGGCACGAATGGCAACCGCCGCAGCGTCCTCGCCTACTACAGGCGGTCGCGCGCCCGCCGGTTCAACTTCTACATCAGTTCCCTCGACAAGGAGCACGGCAGCTGGCGGAAACGCTACCTTGCTTATCACCTCCGGCCTGCAGGGGCAGCCGGGAGGCCCGAATCCTCTGGCCAATCATCCCTACGTTCTGCTCCGCAATAGCTTCACCAGCCTGCTGGCACGGGCAGGCGTGCAGGTTCCCGCGGGCGTCTCGCCCTACAAGGTGCTGGGAGCAGCGTGCGGCAACCACACGCCGGACTGCCAGAAGATCATGACTGTGGTGAACGCCGATGCGGCTTCGGCAGCGCGCGCCGACGCCAGCGGCAGAGCGGCGATGCCACCCGTCCCACCGGGAATCTACTATCTGATGATCTCGGCGCGCTACAACAACCAGGCGCTGGTGTGGGATACGCCCCTTGACCTGAAGTCCGGCAGCAACGCGCTTACGCTCGACCAGGCAAACGCCTCGGTCGTGAAGTGATACGTCGAGACCGCCGCGGGATGGAACCGACTTCACTGCCAGGGATTGATCAACCGAACGCCGCAGGCTTCGAAGTGGTTCACGTTGCGCGTGGCGAGACTCGCATCGTGCTCGTGAGCGATGGCGGCGATCTGCGCGTCGGCGTGGGCAATCGGCCGTCCCAAGCCGCGGCGATGCGCGACAATGCGCCCGTAGGCCCGCGCCGCGGGGCCATCGAAACCCAGCACGCGGTTGGCAAATGTATCGTTGAACAGCGCCTCGGCGGCTGCCAGCAGCGCATCCCGGCGCTTTCCTCGGCTCACTAGTTCGATGCCGTAAAAAATTTCCGCTTCGGTGATCGTGGTGGTGAACAGCTGGACAGGGTTTTGTGCGGTTGCCCAGCGAGCGACTTCGGGGGACGGCGCGGGCCGCATCAGTTCGGACAAAACGTTGGTGTCGAGCACGATCACCGGTCGAAGTCCGGAGGCTGGCGCGGTACGTCGCGGGCCAGAGATGGGAGCTCGACTCCGCCAAATTGTGCGAAGCGCCGGCGAATCGCATCCGCGATATTTTCTTGTGGCGGTTTCGCCTGCGAGAGCGCAAAGCGCAGGATCTCCCGCGCCTCCTCTTCCATCGAACGGCCGTGCTGCGCCGCCCGCACCCGGAGCCGGCCCTTGGTCCGGTCATCGAGTTTGCGGATGATCAAACTTGCCATGTTAGCAATGATAGCACGCGGGTTTTTGGGATGCTAAAAAAAAGCGAGGGCATTAGCCCCCGCGCCTCTTCTTGATCCCAGATTGTGCCAAGCTGATTCTCGACTACGCGATCTCGCGGCTACGGCGTGATCTCCCACACTACGCCGTAACTAAAGTACCCGGCGGCGGAGGCCGTCCCAAACAGGTTGCCGGCTGCGTCCAGAGTTGGCCCCCTCAGCGGGAATGCGCCGTCGTCGCCATAAGTAAAGTCGTGAATATCGGTGTACACCCACCCTCCATTCGAGGGCGTGAACTTAAAGATATTGCCATAGTTGTTGGCGCCATCCGCCTGCGTGACGCCATACAAATTGCCGGCTGCATCCAACACCATCCTGCCGATGGGACCGCGGTAGTCGCCAATGCCGGTGAAGTTGTACAGGACCTGGAAATTCCAGCCACCGCCGTCGGTCGGCGACAACTCCCAGACGGTGCCGCCACCGCCGCTCCCGCCCGACTCTGCTCCACCGTACAGATTGCCCGCCGCATCGCGCACCAGGCCGGCAACTCCACCGCCCTCAGTCGCCTCGTTAAATTCGTGCAACGTCGTCGCAGTCCAGCCGGAATCGGTGTGCGTCAGCTTGAATACCGTGCCACATCCCAGCCGATAGGAGGTGCACTGGCCGCCTCCCCCGTTATAGGTGATGCCGTAGAGATTGCCGTCGCTGTCGAAAACCAGCCCACCCGGGCCGCGGGATTCATAGTCGCCGTTACAAGCGAAGCCGTCATACAGCTTCGTGAACGTCCAGCCGCTTCCGTTGCGGCTAAGCTCATAGATCAATCCACAGGCATAGGGGCCTCCGCCGTTTCCGCCGTACAGATTGCCCGCCGCGTCGCGTATGATGCCGCCCGGTCCGCCGCCGTCATCCTCGCTTCCGCTGAATTCGTAGGCGATTGCCGGATGCCAGCTCAGGAAAGGATCTGCCGGCGGCGTCGCGCTGGGCTGGAGCCTGTAGATCGTGCCGCATCCAGCGTTGTCGCAGTCGGAGCTCAGCAGTCCACCGGTTAGCGTGGCCCCGTACAACGCGCCGTCGGCGCCCACCAGGGGGGCCGACTTGGGGAAGCCGCCGTACTGCAGCCGAAAGTCATAGAGCGGGTTGAAGATCCAGGTGCCGTTTCGCTGATACATCTCGAAGACGGTCCCGCAGCCGGTGTATTGACAGTAAAAATCCGTGCCCGGGCCGCCGTGGAAGGTGGTGCCATAGATGTGCTCCGTGGGAGTAATCGTCAGGTCGGTCCACGGCCAGGAGCCGGCATAGCCGCCGGTAAAAGTATGGATCGCGGTGAAAGTCTGCGCCTGTGCGGCCGAAGCGCAAAGAACTGCCATCGCCAGCAGCAGCGCAATGGGCAGATATAGATACGAACCTTTCGTAATAACCGAAGCGGTATTGGAAGGCTGACCAGTCATCGCGGATCTCCTCGGGCGCAGAAGCGTATCGACGGCGACCACTGTTGCGCACCGGCGCTTGAGATGTCAACTTAATTGGGGATTACGGTGCAAGCTGGCAGCAAATATAGACTTAATGAGGGCGCCCAGACTTCGCGGCAAGTTGACGTTGCCCCAGGTTCGCGTCCATCGGCGGGGCGCTAACCTGGGGCATAACTAAAGGTAATCAACTTACAGGCCCTCTTTTATCTGGCCGCGGCGTCGGTGTTCGGGGTCGAGTTCTTGTTGGGCTTCACCTCGAGCTCGTTCACCACCTGCTTCACGTTGGGGATATTCTTGGCGACCATCATGGCTTCGCGCTTTTGCGCCGCCGTCTTGACGCTGCCCTTCAGCACTAGCGTGCCATTCTTCGCGTCATAGTGGATGCTCTGGTCGTCGAGCGACTTATGCGCTTTCAGCGCGGCCTTGAAATTATTTTCAATGCCGTCGTCGAGATTGTTATCCACCGCCTTGGCCTGGCTGTTATCTCCACCCGGAGGACGGATCGCGAGCTCGTTGGCCACGACGTAGTCGGGCGCGGCCTGTTTGGCCACTGATTCGGCCTGCATCTTCTTGGCAGCTGAATCGACGTCACCGGTCAGAGTCAGCACACCCTTGTCGCGGTCCTGCGAGACTTTGACCACGCCAAGATCGTTGCGCGTCATGGCCTGATCGACGGTGTCCTTCACGTCAGGATGCTGCGCCTTGTTGCAGCCGACGAGCAAAAACAGGCAGACGAAAGCTGCCGCGATCAGGCTGCCCATCAGGAATACGACACGGTTGCAATTTCGAGTTGACAAAATTCACCTCCGAATTTCGACAAACCACTCTCGTGAGATTGCGAACGGCAGGTGCGGGTTGGCTGGCGGAATACGTTGACGACCCGGAGGGAACTCGGGATCAGCTTAGAAGCTGAATGCCTGGCGTAGTGCGAACAGCCCGCCCTGGCCGAATGAAGGCCAGAACGGGGACGCCCGGGTCTGTACGGTAACTATTGAGCTGACGAGGCTTTCGCCGGAGGGTGTTGCGACCAGTCTTTCACGATGGCGCCGCAGGCATCTTTCACGGCGTTTCCCAGTAGACGCGCTGCGGTCGAAAAGACCACCTTGCCGTCGGCCGTCGCCACGACCGCTTGTTTGTCCCTTTCCATGGGGAAGCCATGCGTGTCGCCCACGATGAGCACATAGTCGGCAGAATTCCGGTTGAGAGTTACGACAGCTTCGGGACAGGTCTGGTTCAGGTCCTTGATGGTGGCCGCGCTGATGGAATTGCCGCTGCCTTCGCCGGACACCTGAGTGGTGTCACCTGAAGCCGTGAACTGCGCGGAGTTGCGATTGGCCACGAACACAGCAGGCTTCTTGTCGGCGGCTAACAGCAGCGTACTCGCCGCGCCTAAATACAAGACAACTGCCCAGCAAAAAGTCTTCACAATCTTAGAAACCCCGATCGGCTCACGATGTTGTGCGATCCCGACAAGCCTCTACTCAACTCAGAAGGTCCTTGCCCGTTCCCTCCGCCGGAGTTCAGGTTCAAAGGCAGCCGTTTCTTCTTCAGTGGCCGCCGGCTCTCTGGAACGCTTGCAGGCGATCGCGTACGCTCGGCACGCGCTGCGGGAGACTAAGCTGAGCGCCCTCTTCGATGATCGGAATGAGCTTGTCGAACTCCGGCCCGGAGTGCGAGCCGGTAAGGGCGATGCGCACGGGATGGAACAGGTCCTTGCCTTTCGCTCCGGTCTTGGCTTTCACTTCGTTCATGGTGGCTTTGAAGCGCTCAGGCGTCAGGGGCTCTTCCGACTGCAGGAAGTCGGCAAATGTGGTCACCACCTCGCGGGTCTTGGGCGCGGCGAGTACCTCGGCATTATCCGGCGAACTGACAGCCGCAGCCGCGTCATAGCGGAAGATCAGTCCGGCACGCGCTGGCAACTCGTCCAGCTTGTCCACTGAAGGGGCCAGCAGCGCGACAACTTTCGCGAACCAGGCGCGCGTGCGCTCGTCAGCATTCTCCGGCAGCAGATCCGAGCTGACAAAGAACCGTTCGGCCAACTTCTCAATCCTCTCTGGCGAACTCTGCTTAATGTAATGCCGGTTGAGCCAGTACAGCTTCTCCATGTCGAAGACCGCCGGCGAGGGCGTGACGCGCTCCAGCGAGAATTCCTTCTTCAGCTCTTCGGGGGTGAATATCTCGCGCGTGCCGCCGCTGGGCGCCCAGCCCAGCAGAGCGAGGTAGTTCATCAGCGCTTCGGGCAGCACTCCCATGTCGCGGAAGTTCGCGATCGACGTCGCACCGTGGCGTTTGGACAGGCGCTCGCGATCGGCTCCGAGGATAGTGGAAAGATGCGCGAACTCCGGCACCGGCCAGCCCAGCGCTTCGTACAGCGCCACCTGCTTGGGCGTGTTGGAGAGATGATCGTCGCCGCGAATCACGTGCGTGATCTTCATCAGCGCGTCGTCGACCACCACTACGTAGTTGTAAACCGGAATGCCGCTGGACCGCAGGATGATGGGATCGCTGACAACTTCGTTAGAGAACTCGACCATGCCGTGCACGATGTCGTGAAAGCGAATGGGGTGCTCGGGGATGCGCAGGCGGATCGCCGCAGCCTCGCCGTTGGCGCGTCGATGCTGCGCTACGGACGGATCGAGCACGCGGCACTTGCCGGAGTAAATCGGCGGCAGCTGATTCGCCAGCTTCTCAGCGCGATCGCGCTCCAACTCTTCCTGCGAACAGAAGCAGAGATAGGCCTTGCGTTCACTCAGCAGACGCTCGGCCTGCTCGCGATAGATATCAAGCCGGTCACTCTGGCGGTAGGGCGCAAACGGCCCGCCGACGTCGGGGCCTTCGTCCCAGTCAAGCCCCATCCACTTCAGATCCTCGAGCAGTTGCGCCTCAAATCGCGCCTCGCTCCGCTCGAGGTCCGTGTCCTCGATGCGGAGGATCATGACTCCGCCGGCCTGGCGCGCGAAAAGCCAGTTGAATAGCGCAGTGCGGGCGTTACCGACGTGCAGGTGGCCGGTAGGGGAAGGAGCGAAGCGGACGCGAACTTGGGAAGTGCTCACACCTCGATGTTAGCAAGAGACAGTTCTGGAAGCTCCTTTAGCATGGTCGAGCCGGGTCTTGGATGGAGTTAGACGATGCTAGAATCACTTCAAGGACACGATGCCATGATGGATGAAGCAGAACTGCTGAAACGAATTACCGTCTCTCCCGAGATTTTCAGCGGCAAGCCCATCGTGCGGGGTCGGCGGCTCGCCGTAGAGCACGTGCTGGGGATGTTGGCGGCGGGAGATAGCATAGAGTCCATTTTGGCTGCCTATCCCTGGTTGGAGCGGGAGGACATTCAAGCCTGTCTGGTCTTCGCCCGGAGACTGGCGGCGAACGAACGCATTGAGCCCTTGCCCATCGAGGCGGGGGTTTGAGGCTGCTCCTCGACACTTGTATTTCAGTTGAGGCGGCGCGGCAGCTTCGGTCTGCTGGTCATGACGTTGTATGGTCCGGGGACTGGCGTCCCGATCCAGGGATGAAGCAATTCTGCGAGCTGCGCACGACCAGCAACGTGTGCTGGTTACGCTCGACAAAGATTTTGGTGAACTGGGTATTTTGCGTGGGCTGCCGCACTACGGTATCGTGCGCCTGCTCGGTTTTCGGGCCGGTGAGCAGGGAACAATCTGCCGAGGCATTTTAGCTACTTTTGCGAAAGAGCTTAACAAAGGCGCTATTTTGGTTGTTGAGCCCGGCCGCGTGAGAATCCGGCGCAAACCCGAATAAATCCTTACATACGCGAGAAATTTCCCCTCTTTCGCTACGTCGGCGGCGGCTCCTGCGTGTCGTCGTCGCCCGCAATGGGGCCTTCGGTCGGGCGATTCATCTCCTTATAGATGTCGTGCATGACGTCGCTTTTGGGGTCGCCGTCGTGCATGCGCGACTTCATCTGCTGCAGAGCAACGTTCAGAACATGGTAGTGATGCAGCTCCCGGTATTTGGGGTCGCTGGTGACCTCTTTCCACAATCCGTGCAGCAGGTCCACGTCCTCCTGGCGCATGCGCGGCGTGTGCGGCCCCAGCATATATTCGTGTTTCGTCTCGTTGGGTTCGTACACGACGAGGCGCAGGCGCGGGCGGGGCTCGGGCAGACGCTCCCAGGCGTCGCCGGTGAGCTTGCCCTGCTCGTCGGCGGTGAGCTTGTTGGACTTGCCGCAAATTACCACCGACGAATGCAGACGCTGCGCGGTGACCACGATGCTTTCGAAGATGTCGTTGGTAGGCACCACCACCAACGAAACATGTTTGCCTAGCTTCTCGGCGACCGCAACTACCGAGGTGAACAGCTCCTGCTCGTACTTGCGAAACACCTCGGAGGTGTCCACCCGTTCGCTCACGCCGAATGAAGGCTCGCGCTGATAAACCCGTGAGGTCATGACCACCACATCGGTCTTCGTGGTGTCGGTCTTGGCCAGCACTTTCTTTAAGTAATAAAGGTTGCGCGGATCGCGCACCGCGACAAGAACATTGCCGGGGCGTATCTCCATCGCCTCGGCGCTCAGTTCGCGATCGCCGGCCACATTAAACTGCTCCAGCCCTGACGCCCCCGAGGCGTGCTCTTCCGCGGTCTTGCGCTCCGAGATCGTCAGAATTACGAAGAACACGAGACTGAAGCTGACTCCTGCAATCGTAGCCAGCTGCTTGGTCAGCAGATTCACAACTGCAGTGGAGAACAGGATGATGGAAATGATCCCGAGGCCAATGGGGATTTCCTTGCCGGCGATCCGGATGTTGCCCGGCACCTTCCACTCGCGTTTTTCGGGGCTGGTGTAGCGCAGCACGATCACCGCCAGCGACATGAAGGAGAAGCTCCAAATCACGCCGAACGCATACAGTGCGGCCAGCAGATAGACGTTGCCACGGCTGGCAATGATGGTCAGCACCTGCAACCCAACGATCAGGTTGACGACGCGATAGCTGGTGCCGAAGCGCTTGTGCGGCCGCTTGAACCACGTCGTGAGCACGCCATCCTCGACCATGCGATTCAGCACGCCGTTGGCGCCGACAATGGCTGTGTTCACCGCGCCCGACAGGATGAGCGCGCCGACCACCACGACGAACGCCTGGAACAGCAGCCGCAAGGTATACGGACCGACCATGTTCATGGCCAGACCGCTGATCAGGTTCGCGAAGTAATCGGGCCGGACATGGTCGGGGATGATCATCACCGCGAAGAACGAAACCAGCGAGGTGAAGAACAGGCTGTAGAGAAAGATCACCAGGCCGGTCTTTTCCAGGTTCTTCAGCTTGGGGTGCTCGATCTCGCGATTGACCTGGGCCAGCGACTCCTCACCGCTCATAGCCAGAACCGAATGTCCGAAGCCGACCAGCAGCATGACCAATGGAATCCGTGCCGCCCAGGTATGCAGCAGCCAGCCCAACGACTCTTTGTCGTGGTGCATCGTAGCCGGAGACGGTAATGGCGGCAGAGGCGACGGATGTTTGAACAGCGTGATCAGGCACCAGACGATGAGGATCACCACCATCACCGTGGTGATCTTCATGATCTGCATGGCGCGTTCGCTGGACTCGTGAATGCCCAGGATGTTCTGCCACCAGAAATACATCGTCACCAGCACGGCAAAGCAAGCCGCAAAGGCGTTGTCGGGGAGCGTGATGTTGTAGCCGAGATGATGGAAGGTGTCGGTCAGCAGGCCGGAGAGATACTGGCCGGCGGAAACCGAGCTGATCGGGCCAGTGAGTATGTAGTCGAACAGCAAGGCGGAAACGGAAAGCTTAGCCAGGGTGCCGCCCATCGCCTGCTTGACCACGCGATAGACGCCGCCGCGCACGAACATGGCGCTGGATTCGATATACACCGCGCGCACGGCATAGCTGAACAGCATCACCGCCAGCACGAACCAGGGAGCGCTCTTGCCGATCACCTTCTCGGCGTCGCCACCGACGTAATAGGCCGAGGAAGCCAGGTCGGAGAGCACGATCGCCGCCGCCCGCCAGAAGGAGATGAACGTCAGCATCACTGACGTGGCGACGAAAACTTTGACGGCGGGTCGTTGCAGATTCTCGGTCCGTGTAGACATAGGTCCTTGCGGGATGGCCCGGCCAGCTCGAGGCAAGCACAGCAGCGCAGAGCGGTCTACAGTGTACTGCTATTACCGATGCCGCTCTCGCTTCCTGGGCTTTCGGCGCCTCCGCTCGAATTTATCAGGCCAATTTGAATTTTAATGTGAAAGGTCCGAGACAAGTGAACCAGACCTCTTCTTTATCTCTCCGCCCCTCGCTCCCAGGCCCGGCAGCTACGCGACCGGGAGCTGCTGTGCCGGATCAGAAACCTGAAGCCGCGCTAATCCTCTCCGGCCCGATGATTGCCTGTATCTCGGTTGCGGTAGGGAGCCGCTGCGCAGTGCTTTCTCCGGGAGCCTGCCGCGGCCGGACCTGCCGCGTGGAGGAAACATGTCCCTTTCTTCTGTTAGTGGCAGTTCGCAGCTCGCATCTATCCAGAGCAACTATCAGCGGCTGAGCAGCCAGTTCAAACAACTAGGTCAGGACTTGACGGCCGGCGACCTGACCAAAGCGCAGACGGACTTTGTGACGCTCTCGCAAGCCGCCGCCAGCCAATTTGGCAGCAGTAGTCCTATCGGCCAGATGCTGAATTCGATTTCCCAGGCGCTCCAATCGGGAAACCTGTCGGCGGCGCAGCAGGCTTTCGCATCGCTGCCCTCTGCGGTTGTCGGCCCATCTGCCGTGCCGCACCACTCGCACGCCCGGCACTCAGGCGGTGGATTCAGCCAGGCGCTCGAGCAGCTCGGGCAGGCGCTGCAGTCCGGAAACCTGTCAGCGGCACAGCAGGCTTTCGCTGCAGTACAGCAGAGCTGGTCGCAGCTTTCGGGTAGCTCAAGCACTGCGATGCAGCCGCAGTCGACGAGTGTCGGGCTGAGCGTAATCGCTTAGCTGACGCCCCTTGCATCGCGGTCTGGTATGCGGCGCCTCGCTTGTCGACCTCGTTACCGACGGGCACGAGGAAGTCCCACGCGTTCGGTATCGACCGCGTATATATAGAGATCGTGGTCGACCCAGCCGCGGCAGCGGGAAGGCGAGCGCCGTGTTCATTTTCCATTCATATTGTCGAAAATAGAAGCTGCGAAACGCTTCGCGCCCGGCTGCGGAGCCGTCCCTCCAGAAAATTTGCATTTATACGCGAGTTCCGGGTTGCGATTTCCACAGTGAAGGCTTTAGGATAGGAGTGTTGGGGAAGGTTCCTCGTCCGTTCCCCATTAAGCCTGTATCTGCAGTTCCACGTTCGAAAGTCAGCATTCCCTCATGCACAGTGTGCCTCAACGTGTGTGCAAGTACTCCCAGGAGAGACTCAGATGGCGTGGTACGCGTATTGTATTACGGAGCAGCAGGGCCTTCAGAACGGCACTCGGGTCCGACGCCCCTTCGCGATAGAGAACCTTCGAGGCGTGAACGGCGCCTCGGTACTGGCCTACCCCAGCGGCGAATTCGCCATTGTCGTCAGCGAACACTCCCCCGCACAACCTCTCACCCAACAGGCAATTGTTGATCACGCCCGCGTCGTCAGCGAGTGCTTCCGTACGCTCACCGTGCTGCCCTTTCGCTTCGGCACCATCTTCGATTCCGACGAAGCCCTGCGCCGCGCCGTACGCGCCAATCGCAAGACCTTCCTGGAAACCGTCGATCGCCTGCGCGGCAAGGCGGAGATGCACTTCAAGCTCCTGATCAAGGACGGCGCCCTGGAAGAAGCAGTCTCCGAGTTGCCGATTGGAGTGGGCGGCGAATACCTGCGCAAGCTGCGCGAGCAGGCGTCGCGCGAGCGTGAGCGCCAGACCAAGGCGCGGGCGCTTTCCATGCAGGTTCACAAGCTGTTCTCGCCTCTCGAAGAGGACGTGATCTGCAAGCGCACCGATTCCGGCGGAATGCTAATCGACTTCGCTCATCTCATCGAGTCGAATTCGGTTGCGAAATATCAGAACCGCTACGACACGGCCACGCGGCACTTCAAGGACTGCCACGTCACCATCACCGGACCGTGGCCGCCGTACCACTTCATGCCCGGCAAACTGCGCACCGTTTCCGGCGGCAATTAAGAATTGCGGGCGCTCACGGTGCACGGAAGAGATCGGCTCGCGCATTTCTCGTGACCGGATGAGATTTTGCCGTGGGAGATTCTGCGTGAGCAACCCGGCGAACTAGCCGCGCAGCGGCGGCATGAAGTCAGCCCGGGGCGCAAGCCCCGGGTCAAGCGAGAAAAAAGCGCCGAGCCGCGACAGCGGCGACTCTACCTGCGACACACTCGGAAGGCGACGCTCAGGTCGTTGCAGTCTTTCCGCTGCATCCGATCCCGCTAAAAGCTGAGCATGATCTGCGTGCTGTTCTTCGGCACTTGCAGATTGATGCCGCGCTCATGATTCGCCGCAACTGTCGCGGGCAGGTTGAGCTGTGCAACCGGAATGCTGCGCTGGGTTGTGCCCTGCTGCACGTTGAGAGAATCAGCGGTCAAGACATAGCTGCTCGATTCGAAGCGCTCTCCGTTAGCCAGGATGAAGACCGCCGGGGGAGTCGGCTTCGCCGGCTTCTGATCGGCAGCGGTTGGCTTTGCCTCCCACAGCTTGGGACTGTTGCTCGAACCGCCGCCGCTTCCGGAGATCCGCTTGGTGGCTTTGTTCAACGCGCTACCCGCAGCGGCGACCGAGCCCGCCGAGTGCGTCGCCGCTGTCGAGTACTCAACCATGTTCTGCGCATAAGCGCCGAGAGCCAGACCCAATACAACTGCCATAACAGCGACAATCTTCGCCTTCATGTCTTTCTCCTTCGAGGGCCACAATCGCCGCAGAACCGTTCGAGACGCCGGGGAATCAGTACTCACAATTTGGACAAATCATACAGGGTTGGTGGTGAAATGGCGATTATCGCACCACCTTTGTTGGTCACGTAACCCTACCCTCCCCAGGTCAGAACCAGCTCTCTCGCTGAATGGCAATTCACTGCAAGAGAGAGAGCTCCAACTCCGGCGCGGTTTATTGATGGCGCCCCGGTCATTGTTTCTTCGCGGCGAAGCTCTTCGGCAACCATGAGCGCTGCCGTGCCCATTCATTACGCGATTTTGGCAGCGAGCCGTAGTTCAACTTCAGTTCCTGAATTCGACTTGCTCCAGATGGTCAGCTTGGCTCCGATCAGCGCCGCACGTTCGCGCATGCCGGATAAACCGAAGTGCCCTTCCCGTCCCTGTCCCGACTGGATCGCCGGATCGATTCCCTTGCCGTCATCGCGGACCCGCAGGCGGAACTGTTCATCATCGTAGCGAAGCTCCACTTCAATCTGCTTCGCCTCGGCATGCAGGAAAGCGTTGCGGAGGGCTTCGGCTGCAATCCGGTAAATGTCGTCGCGAAGAATAGGGTGCAGGTCCCGCGGCTCGCCTTCGACCGCGACCCGGAATTGCGGCGGCTGTGCGGCAGAAGCGGCTGCGAGCTCTTCACCCAGAGTTCGAATGGCCAACGCAAGATCGTTATGTTCCACGGTTGAGTCGCGCAGCCCCTGCACGGCGTCGCGGCCTTCGGTGATCGCGCCGGCCGCCTGCTCAATCGCCGTTTCCAGTCTCTCTTTCGCTTCCACCGGCCGCTCCGGTAAGAGCAGCAGCGCAGCCTGAAAGCGAAGCAGCAGACCGTGGAAGCTTTGCAGCAGGGTGTCATGAAGCTCGCGAGCGATGCGGGTGCGCTCACTTACGCGCGCGTTCAAGGTCACCTCGAATTCATGGCGTAGTAGCCGCAGACGCCACGCGTACACTGCCCACAGGAGAGCCAGAAAGGCAAGCGCACACAGGGCGCGAAACCAGCTCGTCTGGTAATACGCCGGAGCCACCGAGAAGTTCAGGGTCGCCGGCGTGTTGTCCCAAACGCCATCGCTGTTAGAGGCGAGTACGCGGAACGAATACTTCCCTGGAGGCAGATCCGTGTAATAAGCCTGGCGGCGCGTTCCGGCGTCGTGCCATTCGCGGTCGTGGGGCTCGAGGCGATAGCGAAACTGGACTCGCTGCGGGATGAGAAAGGTCGGAGAAGTATAGTGGATTTCCAGATCGTGCAGATGCGGCGGCAGCTCGAGATTGTCAGCGGCGGCCAGCTGCTTTCGGTCGACGGTGAGCGACTCCACATAAGTCTTAGCCGGCGGGGCTTTTTTCGCCAGCACCGATGGGCTGATCATCTGCACGACGCCGCCTGCAAACCACACGCGTCCGTCGGGAGACAGTGCTGCCGGATCGAAGGTTGCGCGGCGTGGTCGGGCTCCGTCTAGCGCGCTAAAAAGCCTAGTCTGCAGGACTGCTTCGGGGTCGGCCCACCAGCGCTGTAACTCGGCATCCGACAGCTCGACAATCCCGCACTCGCTGTTGATCCACCAGTGCTTTTCCTTATCCTGAACGAAACCAAAGACCGAATCGCAGGGTAGGCCGTTTTTCGTCGTCAGGTGCTGTACCTTGCCGTTACGCAGTCCGACCAGCCCACCCTCATAGGCGACCAATACGGAGCCATCGGCTTGCGCACGAGCGTAACGCGGCACGCCTTTCACACCCACTTGGGTACGTTGCAGAGCACCGTGACGGAACAGCACCAATTCCGCTTGGGGAGTAGCAAGCCAAATCCCTCCCTGGGGAGCGGGAGCAAGACGCCCCATCGGCATCTGAGGTCGGGGAAATTCTTCCTTAATTTGAAAGTCGCGGACGCGTATCAGCTTGGCCGGATTCCCCGCGCACTCCGCCCAGATGTTCCCATCCGTGTCTTCGACAATCTCCAGCACCACGCCAAGCGGATGATGGTCGGGTTCTGGGATACGGGTGAATCGGCCATCCTTGAACAAGAACAAGCCGTGGTCCGATCCCATCCAGATGTTGCCAGCGTGATCTTCCAACATGCCGAAGACCTGGTCGCCTGGCAATCCTTTGCCCCAGCGAATGGAGGATATGGTGCCATCAGGTTTTATGCGATCAAGCGCGTCGCCATTGGCGACATAGATGGTGCCGTCGTGGCCAGCCATCACTCCTCCGACATAGTCCATCGTCAGACCTTCGGAGGCGGAAAAGATCGTAACCGCCGGGTCGCGGAAGCTGTCAATTCCATTGGGCGTGGTAACCCACAAAGTCCCTTCGTCATCTTCGAGGAGAGACATGACATTGTCGCTGGACAGACCTTCTGCCCGGCCGTAATGCTCGACCGCATCTCCCCGTATACGAAACAGTCCCTGGCCGGTCGTGGCCACCCAAATACTGCCTTTCCGATCAGAAATCATCGAGCTGACGGCAAGCTTGCCGCCGTCAAAACCGGGCCGGACGTATGTTTTGAATGAGCCTTGCTCCATCCGCGCGAGGCCTAAGCCAGGCCCTTGCTGCAACATGCCGATCCATACAGCCCCGTTGGCATCCCGTGCTATCGCCTGCACCGACACTCCCGGGTTATGTTTGAGTGCCGGGATGGAAAAGACGCGGGAGCCGTCCGGTTGCCAATGCTCAACCGACTCCGCTCCTCCCATCCAGAATCCTCCTTTTCCGTCGGCCAGCAAGGACTCGGCTGTGGGGAGCGAAACTCCCGCAGTCTTGCCAAAGCAGGTCGCCCCTGTGTCGGTTACGTGGCACAGCGGAGCGTCAGCTTCGTAGCCGCCTTGCGCGACCCACAATCCGTCCCGTGAATCCTCGCTGATTGCGTTCATCGTGGGCGAATCTTTCAGCCCGAAATGAGAGATAACGCGCCCGTCCTTGAAATGTACGATCTCATCGTCGGCGCCCACTGCCCACAGTCCGCCGCCGTGGCCGCCAAAAACAGTGACGAAGCGGTCGCGCGTCTTGCCATCGACGCTCAAGCTCCAGAGCACAAACTTGACGCCATCAAAGCGATATAACTTTTTGGAAACAGATGTGAACCAGAGGAACCCGTCGGAGGTCTGCGCAATCGTCGCCATGCCATCCGGCGCGGAGCCATCCTGGATGCGCCATGCGAGGTGGATGTACTGCGTGATGCGCGTATTGGGATCGAGGGAGTGAACTGGGGCGCCAGCCAGCAGCGCGATGACACACCCGACGAACACCGCGAGCTTACGGCTGCGGAGCCGCGCCAAGCTAGAGAATCGGAGGGATGCTGGCATTGCTATGTTCGCAAGCGCGCCGACGACCTACTCGTGCTCCTTTGTGAGTCTATGCCCGGCGCAATTCAAAAACCAGAGTAGGCGCGAGCCGCTCCCCAGCGCCGCGACCTGTTCCTCCGCGGGTTGGAACATGCCAGGTTGCGATATAGATCTGTGGTGATCGGCTATGTCCGTTGCCCGAGCACTTCCACCTTCTTATCACGGAGCCGGATGTGGGGAATCCTTCGGTGGTGATGAAGGTGATCAAAGAACGCTTTACCAAGCTTCTGCACCGCCAACCCACTCATGCGAAAACCGCGGATGAGTGGGGCACCCGAGCCCAGGTTAGCCCAACCGAAGGGCGAACCTGGGGCACCGCTGTTATTTCCAAATGAACCCGTGACAGGTATTGGCGTCACAGTAATTGCCGGTGATGGTGTCACTAGAGTTCAGGGTAAACGGGAATGTGCCTGTGCCGGAATCTGTGCCGGCTCCGGGTATGTCGAAGGTGGTGATGCGCCCGTTTGTCTGGCGCAGGAAGCCATGGTACACGCCTTGTGAGTCGAAATATTGTCCGCTGACGACACCATAGACATTGATGTCTCCCGGCTCCGTACCCGCCACGTCCGGTACGGTGACGTCAAACTTGACGAAGTTACCGTTCAGCCGCCGGATGAAGCCGTGCTCCGTTCCGGCAGCATCCGAGAAGTATCCCGTCACCTCTCCCGCATCGTTGATTCCGACCCCGTAACTTTGGACGGCGTTCGGTGGATCGAAGGTGACGTAATGGCCGCTGGGGGCACGCAGGAACGAGTGATAAAGACCGCCGGCGTCAGAATAAATTCCTGTCAGTACGCCGAAGTTGTTCAGACAGGAGGCTGCGCAATTGAACCAGCTTAAGGATCCGCTTGCCACATCGAAGCTGGTAAACCGTCCGAACGGTGTGCGCACAAACATGTGACCCACACCATCGGCATCGTAGTAAACGCCTGCAGTCATCCCCGCGAGGTTGATGTCGTAAATCGCCGTGTCAGTCGCGCCGGGAACGTCCACGTTGGTGAAGTTACCCCTGCGATCGCGGATGAATCCGTGGGCGTGATCGTCGCTATCGGTGTAATAGCCGGCGACGATACCCAGGTCATTCATGACGAAGGGCACCGTACCTTCACTGCCACCGGCATTGGGAGCGTCGAAGGTCCTGATGTTGCCGTTGTGGTCCCGCAGGAAACCGTGAGCGATTCCATCGGCGGGATAATAGGCGCCAACAACATCCCCGTTGAAGATGATCATGTAGGGATAGGTGCCGTAAACCGCGTCCTGCACGTCGAAGGTCACAACGGAATGGTTACAGCCCGGGCGGGTACCCTTGGCACTAAGGCCAAGCGGCAACGCGAGCAACAGCCCGAGGCAAACGCATGTAAGTACGCATAATCTCTGCATAAGACCCTCCTGATTGTTGAAAAATGCTGAAAACCCTTTAGAGAGATCACAGCTCAAGAGCAGCTATGACACTTTGGGCGGGATTGCACAATGAAGGCCGCATGACCATCGCATGAACTCCTTATGTGCGTGTGTACGGGCTGGCACCTCGGCGCAGGAAAGATGCTCTTTTGGGCCATAAGCGTCTTCCTTTTACGGCGCTATACTTGAGCTGCGAACGAGGATTGCGCCATGTCTGGCTCTGTCCAATCGCCGCCGGCAATATGCTTCAGCGGCTTTGAGATGGACGTGACCTCGGGCGAGCTTTTCAAGGATGGCCAGAAGCTCGCTCTCCCGCCAAAAGCCTTTCTTGTTCTCAAAGCCCTGGTGGAACGCCCGGGAGAGGTGGTGACGCGCGAAGAACTGCGCGCCAAACTGTGGTCTGCGGATACCTTCGTCGAGTTCGACGACAGCCTGAACCACGCGGTCAAAAAGCTCAGACAGGCGCTGGGAGATTCAGCCGAACAACCCCAATACATCGAGACCCTGCCTCGCTACGGGTACCGCTTCATCGGAAGCCTGGAACAGGCGAGACCGGAACCGGCACGCGCGAGTGCCGCTGAATCCTCCGCGTTCGTTCCGCCTGTAATTCAAACCCGGCAAGGTAATCATTCTCGAAAGTGGATCGCGCTGGTTTTTGCTGTGCTGGTTCTGCTCGGCCTTTCGACCAGCGTGTTGGTACACAAACGGTCGGCGCAGGCACTGACGGAGAAAGACGTCGTTGTCATGGCGGAGTTTGCCAACAAAACCGCCGATCCCGTATTTACCGATGCGCTTCGGCAAGGCTTGTTGATGCAGATGAGCCAGTCGCCGTTCTTCAACTTCCTGCCTGCCAGCCAGGTTCGGCAGACTTTGCAGCAAATGGGACATAAAGCGGGGGATCCGCTGGACGACGAGTTTGCCCGCCAGTTGTGCCAGCGCAATCACGCCAAGGCCTTTATCGCCGGATCGATCGCAAGCCTCGGCACTCAGTACGTGCTCAACCTGAAGGCGGTGAACTGCTCCACCGGAGATGTTCTGGCGCAGCAGCAGACGCAGGTCTCCCGAAAAGAAGACGTCATCCGGGCAGTGGGCGCGCAAGCCACTCTGCTGCGCGGCAAGCTGGGAGAGTCGTTAGGCAGCATTCAGAAATTCGATGTCCCCCTCGAGCAGGCGACCACGCCCTCGCTGGAGGCGTTGCGGGCCTACACCGTGGGCGTCCATTATCTCCACAAACTGGACATTCAATCGGCAATTGCTCCGCTGCAGCGCGCCATTGAACTGGACCCGGAATTCGCCGCCGCCTATCAGGCCCTTGGCGTCGTCTACGGGAATCTGGATCAGACCGGCCTGATGGAAGAAAACCTGACCAAAGCTTTTTCTCTCCGCTCACGGAGTACGGAAGCCGAGTCGCTGCGGATTGAAGCCGCCTACTACATGTATGTTGTCGGGGACCGTTACAAGGGAATGGAAGTCTACAGGCTGGTGAAGAGCGTGTATCCGCAAGCGGCCTATCCTTACAACCACATCGGGGTTGCCTATTTGGGATTGGGACAGTATGAAAAAGCGCTCGCAGAAGGCCAGGAGTTTTACCGCAGAAACCCTGGCGTGCTGGCCCTCGGGAACCTGGCGGCGGCGCTCATCAATCTCTCTCGACTGGAAGAAGCCGAAAAGTTGCTGGCCGAGGGCGAGGCGCGTCATATGAACCGCCAGCAGTTCTTGCCCATGTACTACAGCCTGGCGTTCCTGCGACACGATGCGCAACAGATGGAAAAGATCGTGACGGAAGCCTCTGCCGATCCCGGCATGCAGCGTCAATTCTTCTCCATCCAGGCGGACACCGCCGCCTACGAGGGCCGATTCCGGCAGTCGCGGAAACTCCGGCAGCAGGCTGTGGAGGGTTGCCTGAATTACTCGCTCAGGGAATCTGCGGCGGCGCAAATGGCGGCCGCGGCCATGCAAGAGTCGGACGTCGGCAACTTCAAAGAAGCGCAGCAACTGGCGGCCAGAAGTCTGAAGCTGGCAAGAACCAGGGTGGTGCTGGCGGCTTCAGCCCTCGCCTATGCGCAATCGGGCAACATTCGTCAGGCGCTGGCGCTGGTGGACGAACTCGACCGCCGCTATCCTTTCCATACCTTTGCGAAGCTGTTGTGGATTCCCAATATCCAGGCCATCATCGCGACTCAGCAAGGCGACGGTTCCAGAGCGGTCGAGATATTACAGACAACTTCGCCGCTGGAACTCGGAAACGCCAACGGTGAGATGGATAACGGTCTGGAACTGCGGCCGGTCTACGCGCGCGGCCAGGCCTATCTCGCCTTGCATCGCGGTAGCGAAGCGGCAGCGGAATTCCGTAAGATCGTCGATCACCTCCAACTCGCTGGCGGTAGCGCATCCGCAGGAAACACCGTGGCAGCACTGGCACGTCTTGGTCTGGCGCGAGCCTGCGTGCTCCAGGGCGATAATGCTAGAGCTCGCGCCGAATATGCGCAGTTCCTCAACCTCTGGAAAAACGCCGATCCCGATCTCCCGATTTATCAGCAGGCCCAGGCTGAGTATGCCGCTTTGCAGTAGCGCGGCGGCAAATGAGTCTGGCCGATAGAAGCCCGCGGGCATTCCGGATTCATAGCTTGGTAACCACGCCGGAGAGTCAATTGCTATCAGCGTTGTCGTAAGTTGCCCGCGGACTGCCCTATATGCACGCGGGCGACTGTGCCTCGACCGGCTCCAGGTAGGCCGTGAAGTGGCGGAGGAAGGGCGCTTCATAGGTCAGGCTCAGGCCGCGGATCTGCTCGCGGCGCTGCCAGACGGCGAGGATCACTTCAATAACTCACTTCAGTTCAAGAGTCATCGCGGAAAAATCAAGGGTCACAGTAAGAGATTGGTTGAGTATATCCATCCCGAGATTGCCATCCAGCCAGTGGCTCTTCCCAGTTGTTTCCTTGAGCAGGATGATCGCTGGACGCATGACCACATAGAAACCGCCGAGACGCAGTTTCAGCTCTTGTAGTGTGGCTGAACCCAATATAGTCTCGCGCGATATACCTTCAACTGTAGTCGAGCCTTTGTTGGCAGAAGCGGCGATCAGTTCCGGAAATTTCTTGGCAAAGGGAGGCCAGAGCCTGCTTTCGCCGGCCCCGGTGTCCACCAGGAGGCTCAAAGTCTCTCCCCTGGTCTCTGCTTCGGTGGCAAGATCGGCGCCGTCGAAGCAAAGGTTGGACTTGTTTAGCTCTAGTTCGCCCGATGGAAAGGCAACGTCGAAAGTCCAGTTTTGATTCCACCGTACGGTTTTCAGCGCGACTAAAACGGGAAGTCCAATGATTCCCCGCTCCAGCAGGGGTGAACCGACAAAAGGCTGCTGATCGTCTCTCACAATTAAGAACGCCACACTCGCCAGTTGGACTCCACCAATAGCGAGTTGTTTAGCTACCCCAACTTGTAGCTTCACTTCTCCTCCGGTAGAGTCCGTTCCGGAGACTTTTATGTCATGGACGACGAGCCCCAAGCGTTTGGCTGCGTTCTCACTCATGGCGGAAAAGTTCGCGCCGCTGTCCATCATGAAATTCGCTGGTTTGCCGTTTACCGAAACCGGCAAGAACAAGTTTCCATCTTCAACTTTGTAGCGCAGGGAAGACGCTCTGCGGACAATGACGGTTTGCGCAGGATATTTCGCTAATGTTGATAACAGCCCAGCAGCATTGTGCGCTGAAACATCATCGGGTCTTTCCTTCAAAGCCGCTTCATTGTGCTTAAATGCCTGTTGATAGCGGCCGCTTCTTAGGTACAAATAGATCAATAGTTCGCGAGCCTGGTTTTTCTCGTCGGAATTTGCCGAAGCAAGCAAGTCTTGCAGAAGTTGTTCTGCATGCGCGTCGTTGAACGCGAATGCGAGCGTGGCCTTATCCAATAAGTTGCCACTCTGTCCGACCGCGGAGCGAAGCTGGAAGCAGTTGTGGGATGGGTTCAGGCTTTCAGCCGTCTTGTCCGATTGCGCGTGCGCTGTGAGCGCCGCAATGCTCAGAAGGAAAGCTGCTGTTCTTGTGAGAAATCTGCGCATTGGTGGTCATTCGACTTTGATCTTCCGATCGCCTACACGCACGCCGCCGTCTTCGCCGCTTCCGCTGGCTCCAAATACGCCGTGAAGTGGCGGAGGAAGGGCGCCTCATAGGTCAGGCGCAGGCCGCGGATCTGCTCGCGGCGCTGCCATACGGAGAGGATCACTTCGATCACGTAGTCAATGTGGCTTTGGGTGTAGACGCGGCGTGGAATGGCCAGCCGCACGAGGTCCCACTTCGCGGCCTTGCCGAACATCAGGCTGCCGATCTCAACCGAGCGGATTCCGCCTTCCAGATACAGCTCCGCGGCGAGCGCGACGCCGGGAAATTCAGCCAGCGGAATGTGCGGCAGAAAGGCGCGGGCGTCGAGATAGATTGCGTGTCCGCCGGGAGGCTGCACCAGCGGCACGCCGTGCTCCGCAAGATGCTTGCCGAGATACGCGGTGGAGGCGATGCGATAGCGCAGGTAGTCCTCTTCCAGCGACTCCTGCACGCCGACGGCAATGGCTTCCAGGTCGCGTCCCGCGAGACCGCCGTAAGTGGGATAGCCCTCGGTGAGAATCAGCAGGTCTTTCTCCTGCGCGGCGAGCGCGCCGTCGTTGGTGCAGAGGAATCCGCCGATGTTCGCCATGCCGTCTTTCTTGGCCGACATGGTGCATCCGTCGCCGAGCGCGAACAGCTCCTGCGCAATCTGCTTGGGCGTCTTCGCGGCGTAACCGTCTTCGCGCAGCTTGATGAAGTAGGCGTTCTCGGCGAAGCGGCAGGCGTCGAAGTAGAGCGGGATGCCATGCTTGCGGCACACCGCGCTCACCGCGCGAGCGTTTGCCATCGAGACCGGCTGTCCGCCGCCGGAGTTGTTGGTGATGGTGAGCATCACCAGCGGAATGCGCTCGCGGCCGACGCGCGCGATCACCTGCTCCAGCGCAGCGACATCCATGTTGCCCTTGAAGGGATGCCAGTCCGCAGGCCGGCTCGCTTCCGGGATCGGCAAGTCTACCGCCTCGGCGCCGATGAACTCGACGTTGGCGCGCGTGGTGTCGAAGTGCGTGTTGTTGGGGACGATGTCGCCCTTCTTACACGCGACGCTGAACAGGATGCGCTCGGCGGCGCGGCCTTGATGCGTCGGGATCACGTTCTGGTAGCCGAAGATCTGCTGGATGGAATCGCGGAAGTGGTCGAAGCTGCGGCTGCCGGCGTAGCTCTCGTCGCCGCGCATGATTGCCGCCCACTGCTCGGTGGACATGGCGCCGGTGCCCGAATCGGTGAGCAGGTCGATGAGCACGTCATCGGCGGGCAGCAGAAACAGGTTGTAGTGCGCGAGGCGCAGGAACTCTTCGCGTTCGCGGCGCGTGGTCCAGCGGATGGGCTCGACGCTCTTGATGCGGAACGGCTCGATGATGGTCGTGGTCGGCATGGCAGCTCCTTGCGTAAACTCCATGCTCGGCTTTTGGCAGCGCAAGCGCAGTGACAGGGGTCACACCAATTCTTATGGGCTATGTCCGCGACTTGGCTGCCTTGTGCGCCAGGTGATTGGCCTCGCGGTTCTCCTCGCGGGGAATGTGGGCGATGGAGAAGTCAACCGACCGCGCCAGCTTGCGGCAGGTCCAGTTCAGCGAGTGCAGACGCGGGCTGCGGCAGGCGTATTCGCCGGTCATCTGCTTGACGATCACTTCGGAGTCGGAATAGACGTGCAGCGCGCGGGCATTCACCGCGAGGGCGTGTTGCAGGGCTTCCAGCAGCGCGAGGTATTCGGCGACGTTGTTGTCCTGATGGCCAATCCACTTGGCGATGCGGACCGTTTCGCCTTCGGAAGCTTCGATGACGACGCCAATACCCGACGGTCCGGGATTTCCGTGCGATCCGCCGTCCACATAGGCTACAAGATCGGGCATTCGACTCCTGACATTCCAAGATGCGGCACGATGCGAGGTTCGTCAAGCAACAGACTTGATTCTAGGATGCCTTCGTTCTGTGCAAAACGTGTGAATCGACCTTGAATATTCAAAGAACGCCAGCGGAAGTGCGCATAAATCGCGTCGCTTACCAACAAATTATTCACACGAAAATAAATCGCGATTGCACAAACCTTGGGCGTTGACAATTGCGAATCCTAAGTTAGGATGGCTCTCGTCGACGGCAGAAAAGGGCAGGCAACTTAACGTAGCCAGTCCGAAGTAAGCTGACTGATCGGTTCGGACCGGGTGACCGGCAGAACCGCCCGACCCGAAAAAACCGACTGGGTTGCGAGACCTCAGCCGGGGCCGGGAGCCGCGAAAGCGGAGATCGCGTCAAAGGCTGTGACGGTACATGCCTCCACGCCGGTGACTCCCTCGCAGGAGTTGGCGGCTAGAGCATAACCAAAGTCACAGCCTTTTCCATTTCTTCTCAACTCCAACCAGCAACCAGGAAAACGCCTTTCTTCGCTTGCGGGCGGCAGATCATTACCAGGCCGTGACCGTCATCTTGTCCACCCACATCGAGTAGTTCTGCTGGTTGTAGTCGCCGTCCAGCTGCACCGCCGCGTTCAACTCCGAGGCGCTCACGTTCCGCGTGTTGTAGGTGCGG
>Ga0335069_10003423_pt1 | contig 23981 bp, 28 predicted proteins | sample Lox_Sample_11_FD_206714 | JGI IMG/M metagenome (GOLD analysis project Ga0335069, IMG submission 206714) | Soil microbial communities from Loxahatchee National Wildlife Refuge, Florida, United States - Lox_Sample_1.1 | ecosystem: Environmental > Terrestrial > Soil > Wetlands | place: USA... | reverse complement strand
TTTCTGCGGATGGGACGAGTAACAAGATCAGCCTGGGTGATTGGACAGCAGAGCAGAACTGCACGGCTGGATGGGCACCTCCCGGTGTTGATCCGAACTCCCTGAGTTACGGATACCATTGTAGCAACACGGGAACGGGCCCTGGTGTTGGCTCCGCAATGACCAACGCCGGAACTGGGGTGGCGGTCTTTGCTCCCGTGGGCGGCGCGTGCGCGGATACGTACTATGCCGATTATTGGGTCAGCGGCAATCCTGTAGTTTATACGGGTGAAACCAGTTGCCCAGACAGCCATCTTCATGTCACCTACGTGTCGAGTGACGCTGTCACCGCGCAATTTGACAGCGGGTTGACGTGGAATACCTCTAACGGCAGCGTCACTGGGTCTGATTTTGTGCCGAGCCTCCAGCGCGAAGACGGCAGCTATATCGGAGCGGACTGTTGCGGAAACGTGTTTGCGATCGGGACTACCGGGAGCGTTGTGTGGCAACAGCAACTCGGCACGGCGCAGAATGGAGCCTCGAATCCTCCTGCCTTGACTCCTCTCTATGCGACCGCGGACGGCGGGGTGATCGCCACCTCGATGTGCCAAGCCCAATCCGCCGTCATCCTCGATGGCCCGATGTGCGGCTCCACCTCGTCTGGCACCCTTTACACCCTCGACAAAGACGGCAACGTCACCTCGCAGACCACTGATCCCGGTGCCGTGTATTCCTGGACTAACCAGTGGTACGATCCTCCTCCAGCCGGAGGAACAGTTTCCGCTGTCACGTTGGCTGCACTGAATTGGGGGTATGGCGCTGCAGCGTTCGCGTTCGGTAATCCGTCAAAAAACCTGACAGCAACGGATCGATGTCCAGCACTGGATTCCACATCAAAGGGGCTAATCGAGACAGCGTCATCGGGTCTCTATAATTTCCTCCTGCACAATACTTGCCCGTTCTGTATCGCAAACATGTTTCCGCCCCTCCACACATCGCAGGCGGAATTCACAGCTTACCTCGGCCAAGGACACAGGTTCTGCGATGGGACCAAGTCAAAGGAGCCGGCAACATCCATTGATCCTGAAGATAAAAGGGACACCACGGTAGCGGACTATTTTAGGAGCCACGCCGAGACCGAGGCAACTGCGGTAAGCGGAAAGTCGGTGCCGCTGTGGGTTTATTTCAGGCCGAACAGGATTTCAACACGTGACCCCTACTACAATGAATCGACTGTGTTTCACGAAGGGTTGCACGGGGAAACTGGAGTAGGTGACGGCGGCTTGTTCCAAACCGGGCTATGCCAGCTCTTCACGCTCTTCGACAACAACAACCTACCCCTTAGCGGCCTGGAAAAAGAATACCCCAACTGCGTTATCGAAACCAAGGATATAACCCTCTGGATCGAGAAGCATGTTTTTGGCAGACAACCCAGCCAGTAAATTGGGGGAACACTATGGCGGTAAACACCTTATCTGAAAAACACCTGCGTTTTATCTTGCCAGTGTTCATGACGCTTCTTGCCATGGCCCTAGTTTGGGGGGGGGAAGTACAGATTGAGCGGGTCGAGGAACGAATGATGACGATGGGGTGGGAGCGTGACTCGCCCTTAAGAGAATTCGCTGTGGAAGGGGAAGTTGGCCATGCTCTAAATGCACCCGCGTGGGGGCTTGCCAAACACATGCCGTACCTCCCTCCTCTGCGTCATATCGCATTCTGGGGCTCTGAATTGAATGAGAGAGGCATCTTGTATTTTGTCTTTGTAGCTGTGATGTGGCATCTCGTCGGAGTGCTGCTGGACAAGGGGATTAGCAGCCAGAGCCTCACCAATGCCACCGCATCTCGTTGGAAGCATGCCTTCGCGAGGACTGGCTTAGCTGCGTTGGGGATTATGCTTTGGCACGATGCGATTCTGGATCTGCAGCTACCTCAGGTTCATGTCGATTGGTCTCAGGCATCTATCATGGGATGGGGCGTCATCCTGATGGTCGCGGGTGCCTTTCCTCCACTTTCTTCCCGGAAACGGATATGGCGTGTTTTCTTGGGAAGCCTGGGGGTTGTTGTGGGAGTGTACAACACGCGCGAAGCGATCTGCGGTTACCTGACTGCTCGCTCCCTCAAGCTTGACCTTTCGTTCAGCTTGCCACCCATAATTTGGGGTTCAATCCTGGTCATCGCAGGCGTTTGTGTCCTTTTGGCATCCCGAAGAAAAGCGGCTGTCCGTGAAACAACATAAGATATTGCCAGCGGGTAGCGCATACGTCCTGACTGGTTTTGCCAGGATGTATGCGGACACGGATAGACTTCAGTATTCGCGGGCATACGTAGTCTTTGCGTGGAACGTTTCGTTCCAATGCGCAGGATACCAATTGTGAGCAACGTTGAATCCATGAAGTCCAGGGTATTCTGCTCATTGGTGTGCCGCCGCTTGAATCAGTCCCGACATGAAACCCAGCAGATACGACAGACATCAACCAAGCTCTGGTCACGAATGGTTGCGCTGCACATTAGACGCCAAGGAGTTCAGGGGCACACAATGAAACAAGTCGCATTTACCGTGTTCACTCTTCTCATCGCGGTCGTGCCAGCTCTCGCACAGTGCTCGGTGCCAAAGTACCGCGTAGGCAAACTGGCAGACGACGGCAACAGTATTGCAATGCATATCAGCATTGATGTTCAGGACTTCGCCCCACAGAGGCTGGTTTGTTTGGCCAGTACTCTCAAACGACATTACGGTGACCACAAGAGTATCCTTTGCGAAATCTTCAGCGATCGTAGGACCGCGGAGAAGGACGTCATATTAACTGGCCTGGACGATCCACCTGTGATGTTCAAGCTCACCACCTTCATGCACGCGATTTATTCTTATAGACAGGATGAGAGCGAGCGCCTTTACATCAACCCCGATCCTCTGCAAACCGGCCCCGGTTCTCCGACCGAGACAATAATCAGTCTGCCGGTTGCCGGGACTCCACAGTGCAAAATCCAGCTCAACGGGCGTTGCCTGCTCGTACTCCCAACTATTTGGCCCTTTCGGAGCGGAACTGAGGAAACAAAGGAATCAGGCAGTGTCGCTCTCTCGGGCAGAGTTGCTCCCGATGGCCGGGTCGGCGCCATCCGGATTTTGCGCTGCCACCTCACGCCGGGTGAAGAAGGTGATTTCCTAAAGGACCTTGCCGCGAAGAACCTCCGGGCATGGCGTTTTGAGACTGGGCCGCACCCAGACGAGATCCGGGTAACCTACTACTATCGATACAGTCCGCCACGTCCTGGAGAAACCTCCTTCCATGTAGAGGTACAACTCGGGCAGGCGAACAAGAGTCCGGTCGAGATGAGCCTCTCGATACTGAGGCCCTGAGGGCGTGCATTAGAGTTCATAACTTGAGTTTCATACCCGATCGTGAAACCGAACGGACGACTGCGGCGGCACACGTGGGGTAGCCGTCTCCGGTGAGAACTTCGGAGCGGCGCAGGGCAGCAGCACCGTGACCTTTGGAGGGACGACGGCTTCTGTGGTGAGTTGGAGCGATACCGCCGTCCTTGTGACTGTTCCTGGCACGCTCACCTCGGGGCAGACGGTTTCGGTGGTCCTGACGACCACCGCGGGCGCCAGCAACACCGTCGATTTCACCGTCGTCTCGACCACGGCGCCATACCGGGTTTCTCCGCAGAACCTGAACCTGCTCGTCGGTCAAACACGTACCGTCTCGGTGACGGACAGCAACGGCAATGCCGTCACGGGGCTGGATTGGACCACGAGTGACGCAACCATCGCGAGCCTCTCAAGTGATGACCCACCCCTCATCACGGCTGTCGCCCCCGGCACGGCCATTGTTTATGTAGTGGGCATGCCGATTCTCGTCACGGTGTACTCGGGCACTTCCTTGCCCTCGGGTACACCTATCTGGTCGGTGCCGACAAACAGCGCCACGTTTTCACCGATGTTGGTTCCCGCAGTGCCTAGTTCGAGCGGCACTGACGTGTTGGTGCTGGAAGATTCCAGGCTAAGGGCGCTGACGGGTGACGCGAGTACCGTCTGGGAGATCGGGGTTGATCGGGACCCTTCCTCCCAAGCCATCCCCGGCTTTTCGGGAAGCACTTTCGTAACGGAGCCGTACTTCTACCGTGACACGCTCGGCGGGCACGTCACTCATATCCTTGCGAGGGTAGACACGAACACGCATCAGCTCACGACTCTTTACACGTTCGCACATTTGTATTACCCCGTGCGATGCGGTGGCTTGTATTGCTCCGACGACACCGATATGCAGCACACCATCATTCCACATCCCTCGGGTCCGCTCTTTGTGCTGGACGCTCCCCCCCAACCGGGGATTGAGTATACGAATTATTGCACCGATCCCACGACGGGCGAACATGCTGGTTGCTATGCGAAGCTAACCGTTCTGAACCCTTCGACTAACCAGACCGTCGCGAGCGTCGTTTTGGAAAGCAGCGTCACGGCTGCGAATGGAAACCATGCGCCTCCGACAGTCGGCCCGATGATTGTAGCAGGCGACGGCAACGCCTACCTTCCGTACAGCTACTATAATAAAACGATCAGTACCGTAGGAAGTACATGCTGTTACCTAGGAACAGACATTCTCGACCTTAGAACACAGGTGGACACCTACCTAAAGGTCCTTCGCGTCTCTGCCGACGGAACATATAGCAAGATCGAATTGGGCAATTGGACGGGGGATAGCACGGACGCCTGGACAATTCCGGAGAACGGCGACCCGGTGGATCACGCAACGTGCACAGGCGCAGTTCCGCTCTCCCTTCACCTTGGGGTGATAACCAATGCCGCAGCAGGGGCGACGGTATTCGCCAACGGGAGTTTTGGGCATGTCGGCTACTGCCCCGATAATGAATCCTTACCCCAACCCTTGAACCAGATGAGTTTTGTTTCGCAGAACGGTTTGGGCTCCCAGGTCACTCTCGCCCTCCCGCCCCCCTCGAATTGGGATCTCACCACGTTTGTGCCAGCCCTGCAGCGCGAGGACGGCAGCTACATTGGAACAGATTGGGAGGGCAACCTTGATGCCGTCGGACTTGAGGGCAGCGTCGTCTGGCAGCAGCAAATCGGCACGGGGTCGTTGACCCCGTTGTATGCGACCGCCGACGGCGGGGCCATTGTCACTTCCACCCCCCAGTGCAATCGCACCGTTGTTAGACCCGATATATGTTCTCCAGTGCTCGGCACGCTCTACACCGTCGATCAGAACGGCAACGTGACCTCACAAACGCCCGATATTGGTGCCGTGTATTCCTGGACTAACCAGTGGTACGATCCCCCTCCAGCAGGGGCAACCATTTCCGCCGTCACGCTGCCGGCACTGTATCTGGCCATGACGTTTGCGGGTATCTATCAAGGCAATGCGTCTTTAACTGGCGCGGCCGTTCCGCAACAGCCGTACGCTCCTCTCCCGAGTTGCCATGCCACAACTTTGAATCCGCCCCTGGCTTGCCCCGGCCCCAAAGAAGCCGTTGATGATGCGTTGAGTTCACTCAGAGCCCGTTTGTTGACCGGACCATGCCCGGGCTGCAGCACAGCTTTTGCGACAATGCGGAGTCATGGTGTAAATATCTACCAGCCTGATTTCTATCTGTGGTTGACCAAAGAGCCGCGCTTTTACGACGGAACGCGCTCCAGCAATCGTATGAACGACGTCATGTGCAGCTCGGGATTTTTCGCGACAGTATTCGGACAATGCAGCTATGCTACACACAAAGAGCGTGTAAGCCAGTTTATGAACGAAGGATCAGAAGGATGGATGACCGCAATTTCGCGGACACCGAGTGAATCGGACAAAGGAATGTTGACCTTCTTTGACCCAGCTCAGATCTGCAGATCGGAAGGCTCAACCGCCGGAGCCATCCAAAACCAAGCGGTAATCTTTCACGAAGCTTTTCACGGGTATACCGGTCTCTATGACCCGGCCCCCATTGCTGGCCTGCGTAACTTGGAGGGCGTACTCGGAATCCCATACGACCCCCATAGTTCTGTCATAACGGATTACCTCAGGGTGAATGTTCTCGGGGGAGAAAAGACAAACTCATGCGGAAACTAAGATTCGCGTTAGCCCTACCTGCGATTCAACTCGCGCTCACAGTCGCTTTGTTGAGATTGGGATACTGGCAGGAACGGCACCCCCCCGGAGTTTTTGACACTCCTTACGAGGCTACTGCTGTCTTTGTCTGTCACGGAATCAGTGCCCCAGTTGCCCCGGTCAAGGATCTCTTTTGGCGTTACATCAGGTTGCCGGAGGTAAGCGAACCACTCTGGGATGCACTTGGATTCGACCTTTATGATCTAGTGTTTCCTGTAGGTGTGGTGATCCTCTGGTACATAGTGGGTCGGAGTCTGGATCACCGCATTTCGGGTACGGCAGGCTCGTATACCAAAACCACAGCCATCATGAGGGCATTCCAGGTGCTCCAAGTAATTTGGGGGATCGCCCTTTTTGTAAACGGAATCAGCCACATCCTCCTGCCAGCCAGATGGAACAACCCCGTGGGGAACCTCCTGTCGGGCACAATGTTTCTTATTTGGTCATTTGTATTGATCCTGCTCCCAGGCACAAAAATCGTGACAGCAATTCGCGAGAGATATTTTCCAACAAAGTCGGCCTAGAAGGAGCACGCCATTGCGGAGGCTACGGTTGGCAATAGTGTTACCCATAGCGCAAGTCCTAATTGCCGGGGCGTTGTTTGCGTGGGGGCACCAGCAGTGGCACACGGGCGGACTATTCGTGCCGCCTGCCCGGCTGTTCTGTTTCGCACTCAATGCTCCCGCGGTGTTCTTCTGGATGTTGCTCGACCTCTTTCCCGGCGGGAATGCACCGGACATCTTCGGGCTCTACTTTGATGAGGTCGTCGTCCTTGTGGGCGTCGCCATCACTTGGTTTTCGGTAGGGCGAGATCTTGATATATGGCGGTCACGCCGCCCGCATACACGAAAGAGGATGACTGCTCCCAAGGTGCTATTTAATCTGTTTTTGCTTGGGTGAGGGGCCTACCTGCTGTACAGGATAACGTTGAATTACTTCTGCTATCGATATGGACTGGCCCTCGGTTTTCACCTTTATGAGGCCGTTCTGTACTGGGCATGGTCGTTCGTCTTGATCGCCGTGGCATGTCTGAACTTCGTCAGAGCTATTCGACAGGGACTCGCAGTCTCGGACTCGTGAGCGGCTGGGTCCCACCCGGCAACTGACGGGACACGCTTCGTTCGGTTTGTGAACCCCAGCACGAGGAGGGCGGTTACATCGAGCCTGACGCAATTGGGAACCTGTTTGCGATCGGGACTACCGGGAGCGTTCCGTGGCAACAGCAACTCGGCACGGCGCAGAATGGAGCTTCGAATCCTCCTGCCCTGACTCCTCTCTATGCGACCGCGGACGGCGGAGCGATTGTTACCTCGATGTGCCAGGGCCAGTCTGCTATCGTCCGGGACGGCTCCTCGTGCGGCTCCACCTCGTCTGGCACACTCTACACTCTCGACAAGGACGGCAACCTGACCTCGCAAACGCCCGATACCGGCGCGACGATTTCGTGGACAGGGCAATGGTACTATCCGCCGTCAACAGGGACAGAAGTCGCTTCGCTTTCACTTCCAGGCATCGATTTCGCGCCGACCGGAGGGGCTATCGCAGGGGGATCTCCTTCCCCAAAGCAGATTGCCCTCCCGAGCCTGCAATCTCGTTATAGGAACGAAATCGCACGGCTTGCTAGACGATACGTGGGGAACACCCAGAGGTGGAACGAGAGATACGGGGGGAACAAGTGCAATCTTTTCGTGCACGACGTGCTGGACGAAGCCGCACAATCACAAGATATCCCCTCTCTGCTTGTGCCGCAGAGACCTCCAAAGTACTGGGATCTCCAGTTCTTCTCTTGGTATGCCCGCCCAATCTCCGCTGCCGATTGGGCAACCACGGATAAGCCCATCGCCTGCTGGAACAAGGTTCCGGGAGGTCCCGATGATGCTCAACCAGGCGATATCTTGGCAACTGGCTGGCCACCTGGCGGCAATGACGACACTGGCCACGTGGGTATAGTTGTTGCGCCTGAACAGGGAATAGTCCCGAATCTGAGGTTCGTATCGGCATCGAGTGTCGCTCCCTACTTCTGGCCTCCGCTAATGAAACAAAGTTTCGTTCCAGGCACCATAACTGTTACCGATTACGGGTTCCGCTCACCGGGGTATGCCCCAGAGCCCCCTCCGGCTAACCAAGGGCTGAAAGCGGACTCCAAGGTGAGGAGGTTCTCGTGCTATTGATACTGCATCGGAAGGGCCAGGTCGGGAGGAAAGTGTTCTCAGCAATTGTGCTCCTCGTTGCAGCTCTGGCAGAGGCACAGTGGCTTGCTGTGTTCTATATCCTCGAGAGTGATGCTGGCTACGGGCTCCCCAAACTGGCGAAACTAGCGGTGGGTGGGTGCTTGCTCTATGTGCTGGGATGCGCGGTCTCTCTGTTGAGATATCGCTTCGGCGTAGTTTTGGGCGTGGTCGCAGCCGGTTTGTCCTGGCCGCATTTCGCTCTTCTGGCAGCATCCATTCCGTGGCGTGATTTCGCTTGGGTGCTGAAGAGCGACGTTGGCGGAGGGCCTAAGATCATAGCCCTTTTCGGCTTGCTGGCTGCTACCATATGGTCCCTATGGCAACTGCCGGGTGTTCTCCGGTCTCGTGCTAAGGGTTGAGCTAATTTCGTGCTGCGGCAGAATACTGGAACCGGTAACGGACCGGGATATGCGTTCTCGCCCGCCTTCCGACGCGAGGACGGTGGCCATGTCGGCGCCGGCTACTGCCCCGATAATGAATCCTTACCCCAACCCTTGAACCAGATGAGTTTTGTTTCGCAGAACGGTTTGGGTTCCCAGGTCACTCTCGCCCTCTCGCCCCCCTCGAATTGGAATTTCACCACGTTTGTGCCAGCCCTCCAGCGCGAGGACGGCAGCTACCTTGGAACAGATTGGGAGGGCAACCTTGATGCCGTCGGACTTGATGGCAGCGTCGTCTGGCAGCAGCAGATCGGCAGCTCCCCACTGACCCCCTTATATGCGACCGCCGACGGGGGCGTGATCGCTACCTCAACGTCCCAATGCTCGCACAATATCGTTACCGACAGCACATGCTCTCCTGTCCTCGGCACCCTCTACACCCTCGACAAAGACGGCAATGTGACCTCGCAAACACCGGACACTGGTGCGACGTATTCTTGGACTGACCAATCCTATGCTGCTTCGGGAACTGGTGCTTCCGCGTTTGCCTCGCCACAGATCCCATTTGCATTGACGTACCAGGCAATTAGCGGAGGGAATCCCTCAAGCAGCATCGTCTCCATCGGGTTCGGTGGTCGAGTTGAAGGGAAGTCCATTTGGGCACGTTTTATGACGTGGGTATCTGGAGGGCCGAAGCCGAGCTGTTCGCTGGGCATCGACAAAGTGCCATTGAGCGGTGAAGCACTCCAGCAATACAGCACCATGAAGCAAAGTTTACTTTCTGGGGGATTTCTTACTTGTCCATCGTGTGCGGCCTTTTTCAGTGCACCGGTAAGATCTGGGTACTGTCAGAAGCTTGTAGCGGCGGTCACCAACCAAGTCCCTTACGACGGCCTTCGAACCAACATAAGCCGATATGAGGCTGGTTTGTACCCAAAGAGTGAGGCGGGAAAGCCCACCTCAGTCTCGATCTTCAAGAAGACACCTGTATGCGGTGTTTTCGGGTCCTTTGTCAACTCTGGCGGCAAGGTAGTCATTGACAAAGACCTGGTAACGGCAGCCGCCCAAGCTGCTAACCCACCTGGAACTGACGTATATATTAACCCAAACGACCTCGGGCACCTCACCCAGGGCACAATCCTGCACGAGGTCCTCCATAACCTGACGGGCCTTGCGGACTTCGAGAGCATAGATTTGGCGACGGGGTTTCATCCACTGGACTTGAAGACCTTCGTCGGCATCGAGAACGCACCTGGCGTCGACCCAAATCCCAGCGTGACAAGCGACATCACCACCCAATTGGAGGTGCAAAAATGCGCAGGCACAAACTAAGCCAATTTGCAGGAATGCAGTCCATCTGGTTTTCATTGGCCACGTGCTTAGCCTTCGGCACTGGGACCTATGCTGTGGCTAGCGGTGGAGTGCCCCGCTACCGCACTGGTATCGTTTGGGAAGATTCGAAGTCGAAAGTGGTGATGCAAATCAGCATCCGTTTAGACGATTTTGCTCCGGGCAAACTGGTGCGTCTCGCTGAGCTGCTTAAGGACCGCTATCGAGACCACGAGTACATTGGTATCTTGATATTCAGTTCGCACTATGCCGCTGTGCACTGTAATCCGGTTCCGTACGGCGACGGATCCCGGACGCGAGAGGGGGACCGTAGTCAGTCGTGCTTGGAACAATTGCATGCGAATTATTCATACGACGCAAAGAAAAGCGAAGAACATCTCGACATTATACCTGGGCGGGGGGCCGTTGACGGGGGGACGTGGGCTACAAGAATTGATCTCCCTCTTGTCGGCACACCACAATGCCGTCTACAGATCAATGGGCGCTGCCTAATTGCACTGTCCGACTTCCTCTACCCGTCAGATGCTTTGAAAACGAAAGCATCTGCCACAATCACGCTGACAGGCACAATTACCCAACGTGGGTCCATGGACGACGTCCGCATAGTCGAAGCAGTCACGAACCCAAGAGACGAGAGAGGTTTGTTCGTGAAGGAGGCCCTTCACAATTTGAGGACGTGGCGATTTGAGGGGGCGCCACGCCGGGATGGTGTCCGAATAACCTATCGCTACGCCATCGATGCTTCTCTAGCGCCTGGCGGGAAGAATGTGCAGTTTGCTCTGCCAGATGAAGTTGTAATCAGTGGGAACTCAGAGCCCTGAGGGTTGCAGCGACACAACAGCAGCCGGGCAGGTCGGCGTCGTATCGCAAAAGGGCTTGGCTCGCAGTTCAATCTCGCCTTCGCACCGGCCTCGAATACGGCGTTTTGGTCCGCCCTTCAGTGTGAAAACGGCAGTTATATCGCGGGTGGCGACGGTGGTCGCGAGTGCAGATTTTTCAGTCCCCCCGCAAGCGTTCATCTTTTGTCCGCCCAATGAAACCCCCGTCTTCAGCCAGATGAGCTTTGTTTCACAAAACGTTTGGGCTCACAGGTCAATCTCTCCACGAACTCCTTTGTACCAGCGCTTCAGCGCGAAGACGGCAGCTATATCGGGACCGACGGAAACAACAATCTTATCGCTTTGGGTCTCGACGGCAACGTGATTTGGCAACAGAACATTCCCTTCGGCTTAACAGGAGGCATCACACCTCTTTATGCTACAGCGGATGGAGGAACAATCGTTACCACCAGTCAGCCGGCCTGCGCGCCGGGCGACATAGCCTATACATACTTCTCGCCGTACGTGGCATGCCAAATACAGTCTAACCTCACACCACTTCAAGCTGGCTACGGCCAGTTGGGCACCCTTTGCACCCTCGACAAAGACGGCAACGTCACCTCGCAAACGCCTGACCCCGGGGCGGCCTATTCCTGGACCAACCAGTGGTACGATCCCCCTGCAGGCGGGACAACAGTTTCCGCCGTCACGCTGCCGCCACTGTATTTGGCCTCCAGCTTTATGGCCGTCCTGGCGGGTAACCTGTCGCTAAACGGAGCGACCATAAAGGAACAATGGTTTCCTCCCCTGGAGACTGGGAAGCATGACTCAGTATGCAATGCACTTGACGATTTGATATCGAGGCTCAATGACCCTGCAATCTCAGCGTTGGCCCAAACGAACATATTCAATAAGCTCAAAAACGACTCCAACGGTGTCGCACTCACCACTGCCAGTTTTCTACGCTATCTGACCACCAAACATCCCCTGTTCTACAACGGACTCTGAAGGCCAGATAACTGCGCTCGCAAGTGCGATGGACAGCCCGGTGGATTTCTCAGCGGTTCCAATCACGGTTAGAGCCACCCGTAACAGGGATGCTCTGATGTTGCATATATCGCTGGACGCGGAGAAACTGAGCCTTAATCAGGGAGGCGGCCGGTGGCAAGGAAAGCTGGAGATTCAGGACCACTTCGAAGACGGTACCGGAGAATCGATTGGCTTGACGACATCAAACGTAATCGAGCTTAAGATGCTCCCGCGGACCTACGACGCAGCATTGCGCGACGGACTCCCGTTCCGCATTACTCTGCAAATCCCTCCAGGCGCGACTGCTCTGAAGCTCTTGGTCGAGGATATCCGGTCTAGCAAAATCGGGACGTTATCAATTCGCCTGAAAGAGGTGCCGGGAGATCTGAGGTGAAAGGCCTTTCCCCCTCTATGTGACCGCGAACGCCCCTGCGAGAACCTCCCAAACGGAGACCGGCGATGAGCGTGCTGGTCTGATAGTGCCCGTGCGGAACGTGCGCCCGCAGTCTTTCGCCGCCCAGGGCACGGCCCCGCAGGCGAGTCATTTGGGTGTTGGCTCCACTTTCGTCCACAAACACCAAAGCCGCCACCGGTGCGGCGGCCCACTGCTCAGGCCAGCCGGCCCTGCTGGCGGCCACGTCGGGTCGGTCGCGTTCGGCGGCGGCCAGAGTTCTTTTTTAAACTTCCAACCCAGCCGCCGCAGCCAGAGATCGATCGTGGAAGTACGGAAAGAGCGATCCAGGCGGGCGCCCAACTCGGCCAGCGTGGCATCGGGCCGCGCGGCTAACAGTTCGCCCAACCGTTGCTTCCGCTCTTCCGTGAGCAGCGTCTTACGCCCACACCGATGCGTCTGGGGATGCAGCGTGCCGCGCTCGCGAAACTGCTGGCGAACGCGGCGCACCGCCGCCACGCAGAAACCCGAAAACTGCGCGATCTCCCGCGTGCTCTTGCCCTGCTCGTAAAGTTCCAGAATGCGCTTGCGGAGGGGAATCGGTATCGCTCGCATACCCCTACTCTGTCACAAACGCCCCCATTTGACAAGCTACATTATTTATGGAAGTGCTCTAATAGACAGCGAATCATGGAGGAACCGGCGCTCCAACCAACAGGGTTATGGCCCGCTAGGGTTATGGCCCGCCGTGACGCCAGCCTTTTTGACCACCTAGCGCATGCCGGTCCCCGGCCCTTTCTTCAGCTTCCGAAGCAGCACTTTCGGTGTCGGGGCGGGCTGGACCTTGTGGAATTGCGCTTCTTTGGGGATTGAGAGTGGAAGAAACGGCGCACGCCATCCCTTAGATGCTCGACCATTGAGCCGGTCTCCGCCACGGCTGCTCCTTCTTCCCCACCACAGAGCCACACCCAGTGCAGATGTAATCGAAGATTTCCTTGTCGAGCAGCACCAGGAGAAGGCGCTTGCGCACTGGCATGGCACGTTTGCAGGTCGGGCAGAAGAGCAGGCTGGCCTCCAAGTCTTCAAAATCCTTTTGTTGCTCCGGCGACCTCATTGGAATCGGCACCTCTCCCAAGCTTGCATTGCACCTCGCACCATCATTTTGCCCGAGTCTTGGCCCAGCAGCAACGCCGGAAACGCCCGGACGACATCCGTGTGCGCCTGACTGTCCCGGTCGTGGCCGCTGGCGAACAGCCTCCACCTCAAGTCGTCTCTGCTTTCGGCCATCACTTTAGGCGGCAGGCTCAAGAATCCTCCGAAGAACTCGGACCTGCGCTGTATAATTTATAGTGGGGGAATGTCGGCCTTCCACGAGATTCCCGCCTGTGGGGGTCGAGCCTGCCGGAAGCTGCAAGCATCCCCCGTAGCTTGAACCCAATGTTCAGCACATCAGGAGCCACCCGAATGCCACGAGCCGCAATCTACGCCAGAGTCTCCACCCCAGAACAATGCCTTGAAAACCAGCTATACGACCTGCGGGAGATGGCGTCACGCCGTGGCTACGAGGTCGTCCACGAGTACGCCGACGTCGGCTCCGGCTCGAAGGCCCGCCGTGCGGGCCTCGATGCGCTGCTCGCCGACGCCCACCGCCGTAGGTTCGACGTCGTGCTGGTTGCGGCATTCGACCGGGTCGCCCGCTCGGTCAAGCATTTCCTGGCGGTCATGGACGAGTTGAACGAACTCGGGGTGGAGTTCGTGTCCGCCCGTGAAAACATCGACACCAGCGGGGCCATGGGCCGGATGTTCATCACCCTCATCAGCAGCATCGCCGAACTCGAACCGTCAATCATCATCGAGCGCATCAAGGCCGGGATGCGCCGTCGTCGGCTGGAAGGATACCGGCTTGGCCGGACGCCGCTCGCCGTGGACCATCAATCCCTCGTCCGTGACCGCCTGTCGGGAATGTCGTTGACCGCCGTGGCGAAGAAGTACGGCGTGAGCCGGGCCAGCGTGGTGAGGTTCGCACGGGAGGCAACGAAGGGGGAGGCCGCACGGGCGGGCGGGTTCCGCCCGGCGGCGGCCCAAGCGCCGTTCCAGTGCGTGGCCTGACGGCGGGAGCGGGTCCGCCGAGGGAAGGGGGAGACAGGATGCTGGACAGGTTCATCAAGAGAATCGGGGCGGCTTGCAGCGCCGCCAGCCTGGGCATCGTCTCGTTCGCCGCCGGATACGGCCTTGCCGGTTCCGGCAGTGCCGCCGGGACGAGGGACGTCAGGGCGGGGCTTCTGCTCTCCATCGCCGTCGCCGTCTGGAGCATCTTCGCCCTGCAAATCTGGCGCAGGCCGGGGAAGGGGGAATGACACGCCCATGCGAGCCGCATTGTACGCCCGAGTCTCCACGCTGAAGGGCCAGCATCCCGAGATGCAGTTGGCGGAGTTGCGAGATTACGCATCCCGCCGTGGGTGGGAGGTTGCGGGCGAGTACGTGGACGAAGGCGTGTCCGGCTCGAAGGAGTCCCGCCCCGAACTCAACCGCCTCATGGCCGACTCCCACCGGCGGCTGTTCGACATCGTGCTCGTTTGGAAAATTGACCGCTTCGGCAGGTCGCTAAAGCACTTGGTCAATGCGCTCGCCGACCTCGACGCCTGCGGCGTGGCGTTCGCCAGCCTGAGAGACAATCTCGATTTGAGCACACCTTCGGGCCGCTTGATGTTCCAAATCATCGGGGCGATGGCGGAATTCGAGCGGGCGCTTATCCAGGAGCGGGTAAAGGCGGGGCTTCAAAACGCCCGACGGAATGGGAAGCAGCTTGGCCGTCCCTCCCGTGTCGTGGACCTTACCAGCATCTCCCGCATGAAGGCTGACGGGCACAGCCTTCGGAACATTGCCGCAAAGCTCGGGGTGGGCTACGGCACGGTACGCATGCGGCTGGCTGCGGGTGAGCGAAAAACCTCCCGCCGCAGGGCCGCTGCCAGGATTGGAATGCAAGGGGTTAAATCATCGGTTCCGGCGAGCGGCAAACAGTAGTTGTTCGCTCACAGGCGTACCAGATGAAACTCCGTGACCTACTGTCGGAGGCCAACGCTTATGGCAGATTCCACGCCCGCCATGCCCGAATCCATCGAATGCCCGCTTTGCTTGGGGAAGGGCGAACTCACCCGCACGGAAGTGCTGGAGCGGCTGGGCATGAAGGACTTTGCTCGAGTTGCCCAGCTAAGCGCCGAGGAAGCCATCCGCCTCATCCTGAAGAAGGACAAGGACGCTGAACAGGCCCGCTGGGCAAGGTTCGACGCAGAACTCGCAAGGCGGGTCGCCGAGGTCACGGGCAAGCACCATGCCGAGTTGCAGTGGCTCCAGGCCGAGAAGAGCGAGCTTGCCGCCCGCCTGAAGGGAATCGAAAAGACCGCCTCCGCCACGCTCGACAACGCCCGCCAGGAGGAACGGCTGGCTGCCGAGAAAGAGTTGCAGAAGCAGCTTGCCGCCCTGACCAAGCAGATTGCGGAGCTTGAGGCCGCCCAGAGGCTGGCGGACGAGCAGAAGAATGCCGAGGTCGCCAAGGCCAGAGCCGAGCTTGAGGCTGCGCTGAGCAGCGAAAAGGCAAAGGCAAACGACCTCAGCCGCCAAGGGAAAGGCTACCTCCAGGAGATAACCAGCCTCCGTGACCGCAACAAACAGCTTGAGTCCGAGATGGCGAAGGTGGCCCGTGTCGGGAAGAAGGAAGAACTGGACTTCGCCGAGGAGGCCCATTCGTGGCCTGGCATCTGGATTGGGGAGAAGCTTCCCCGCAACGGCGACTACCTGATGGCGTTCGCCGACGCCGCAGGGAACGCCCTTGAGCCAACGATGGTCATCGACAACAAGGACAAGGCCACCCTCGCCGAGGCCGACGTCAGGAAGCTGGTCCGGGACGCCAGGGAGCGCAAGCTTCCGGTCGCCGTGCTCGTGACTCGGGAGGAATCGCAGTTAAGGCATGTTGACCGGCAGCGCCGGTGGGCGCAGGAAGACGGGATTTGGCTGCTGCGCTCGACCCGTGCCTGGCTTCCCCGTGACCTGGAAGTGGTGCGCCCGGTGTTCGAACGGACGCGGGCGGAGGGGCCGGACTTCCTGCAAAGGAACGCCGCCCTGGCGAACGAGGTCCAGAAGACGCTCACGGACATTGATGAAATCGAGCGGCAACTCGACAAGGCCGGAACGGCCATCGAGAAGGCGCAGGCGCTCACGGGGAAATACCGGTCAAGATTGAGGGGGTTATGTGACAACGCCGCCGCTGGCCGGGGAATGACGGGCAGCGCAGGAAGGAAGAACGGAAGGGCGAGCGCCGGGAACGGCAACGTGACTCAGGAGCACCTCCTGCGGGAGGGCGGGACGGCGGTTGGCTTCTCGTAGATTCCGGCGTCCAGGCCCCGCACGACCTTCGCCATCGGCATTTCGAACGCCTCGCAGATGCGCAAGAGGGTGGTGACGGTGATGGCCCGCCCCGCCTCGATTTGCTGCCCGTGCCTCGCCGAATCCGACGAGATGCGGCCGTTTGTCGCCGAAGCCCATGCCCGACGCCGGAATGTTGTGGCCGAGGTCTTCCACGCCAGCGACGGTCGCCCGCTGCTCATCCATATTGCCGCCCCTTCCGGGCGTCAAGCCAAGGGAGTTGCCATTGCCGGAACGGGAACAATTGTGGCTCTTCGAGGTCAGACAGAGAGACTGTGAATTCCTGCGGAAGATGGGGATAAAGCCATATGTAATTGACGACCCCGCCCCCAAGCCGCCCCTGGAGGAGGTCATTCGTCAATGCGAGATGACCCACGTGCTAGTCAGAGAGCTTCTTACCAAGGCGGACCACGAGTGGCTCAAGGCAATGGCGGTGGCGTGGAAACGGGAGCCAGCGTTCCAGCTATCCCTGGATTTCTGCGGTCATCAGGAGCCTGTAGGGGAAACCCACACTTTTAGGGAGGCTCACATGACAACGGAATGTAGCAGTTGCCACGGGACGGGCAAATGCCCACAGTGCAAGGGCACGGGCCGCTTGGGGTATCCGGGCTACGGGCAGGTGGACGCATACAAGACCCCCTGCATTGCCTGCCAGCAGTCTGGAGTGTGCCGGGTGTGCAAGGGAACCGGCCAGCGGTGATTGCAGCCGGGCGGCCCAGATGCTCTGGGCTGCGCCCTGAAGAGGGCCGCAACCAACAAGGAGGATGGATGAGCCATCGCCATCTGTGCGATGTCACCGGTCACATGTGGGAATGCGACGGGGCTGCACAGCGCCTCGGCGACAATGAGCCGTCCGTATGCACGTGCCACTCGTGCCATGCGCCGTTGGAGCAGGGCGACCACAGCAAATGCAAGAACCTCGTCGAGATTGTTGCATGCCCCGAGCACCGGGATGAACAACTCCGCAGGAGAGAAGCAGGCCAAAAGGATTTCGAGCGACGTGCCGCCGAGTTCAGTTTCGACGAAAAATGGGCACGCATGAAGGCGCTGCCAGTCGGGTCGGCGAAGGACGCCCTCGCCGAGGAAATCATGAAGTGGTTGTTCGCATGAGCGGCAGCCTAATTGGAGAAGACGATGAAATTCACGAACCCGAGCGACACCGAGCTTTGGCAAGCGTGCCCCAAGCTGCCGTCCGATTGGGAACCGCACGGCCAGCGCCGATGGCACGGAAGAAAGGAAGCCCGCCCGGACTGTGATACTTGCCGGTGGTTTGCGGAACTCTTCCGCACATCGCCGGATTGGGGGACATGCGCCAGCCCGGAGTCCGAGCGTACCGGGCTACTCACTTTTCGAGAGCAGGGATGCTGGTGCCACGAGCCGGAGAAGGAACGGCGCTTTCAGATTATTCCCTCCGCCCGATGCGACTATATGCGGAGATTCGAGGCGTTCCTGCGTGAGCAGGCGGTTGACTTCATCAAGGCGGAGGTTCACCGGGCGAACGACCCTTGCCCCGACGAGGCGCCTCCGTCCCCCACACCGGAAAACATTCGAGAGACTCCTCTCTACTTCATTGTTCGCCGCCTTTTGAAGCACGCCGCTGAGGACTTCAGCCGCCCGGCGTTCGCCAGGATGGTTGCAAATGCACGGAGGGACGTTAGGCGGTATTGGGAATTCGGACGCTGCTACTGGTCACAGTCGCTGGGAATGGCCATAAACGAAATCGCCCTCGCCACAAACGCTTCAGAGCTAGAGCAGAACTTCTGGAGTCGTGTGGATGCCACCGTCGCAGAAGCCCTGCGAGGGCGAAGGCCGAAAGCAAAGAACTGCAGGAGGGCTGGCTAACAAGCAATGACCCCAGCTATGCGAATCGTGCTAATCAGCGACACCCACGGCCTTCATCGCCAACTGAACGTGCCCGATGGCGACATGCTCATCCATGCGGGAGACTTCACGCTCAATTCCAAGCCGCCTTCAATCGTCGCCGACTTCAACGCCTGGCTTGGGTCGCTACCGCATCGGCACAAGGTAGTCGTCCCCGGCAACCATGAGTTCCTGCTGGAAGAGCCACCAAACCGGAGCGCAATCACGAATGCCACCCTTCTGGTGGACTCGGGCGTGGAAATCGAGGGGCTGAAGATCTGGGGGTCGCCGACCACACCGTTATACGGCGGAGCATTTGGCAGGTCAAACCCCGATGACCGCAAGAGGCTCTGGGCGCAGATTCCAGATAATCTGGACATCGTCGTCACGCACGGCCCGCCCTTTGCCATACTCGACCACAGCAGAAGTTTGGAGCGCCGGGAAGGCTGCCCCCAGCTTCTTGAGGCGGTCTTCCGGGCCTTTCCACGGGTCCACGTCTTCGGGCACATCCACCATGGATACGGCACCCTGCGGACGTCGGACACAATCTTCGTGAACGCTTCGCTGCTAGGTGACAGCGGCAACTTGGACAGGAAACCGATTGTGATTGACCTCCAGGTCCGCTAGAGCGTTCGGCTCCTCCGCTCGCCAACAGGGAATTCCTGCGGGAGATTTCCACCGTTGACATGCTTCCAGCGCATGAAAAGAGGCCGCTGATGACCGTGGACGAAATCATCGAGAGGGCATTGAGGAAAGCTGGCATTTTCCCGCCCTCGGTACTCGACTCCCATTATGGCGACAAGACCGAGATGACCAGGGCGGAAATCATCGTGAGGAGCCTTGAGGAAATGGGCCTGTTATCACTTTCCGAGCATGACCCCCGATTCGGCGAAAAGATTCGCCACATCCCCATCGCCATCGCAATGCTTCAGCTTCGTCTGCCCGATGGCGAAATCACGACCTGCGGTGCCTTCAAGGGCCTCGGCGTGGGCTGCTGCAACATCTGCCACAGACGCCCCCTGCGCCGGATGAGGCTCGTTGAATTGCCCGGCTGCAACTGGGCTTGGCTGTGCTGTGCGATTGATGTGGCAAGCTCACCCCAGCCGCAACTGATAATCCACGAGCGGGAGGAGGACTCGCCCAGAGCGATAGGGCGCACCTGCAAGTATCGGAATGGCGGACGCCCGGAGGACTAGAGATGGGGGCAGTCCCGATGCGCAACGAGCCAGAAGAAAAGCCCGCCCGCCGCACGATTCACCCGCCATGGCTGGCAGCAGAGCAGCGACAGGAACATCAGGATTACTGCAAATCTCCAACGCCTCGTCCATGACCCTCCGCACCACGTCGCCGTCCAGTATCCCACAGAGGCTGAGCGCCTTCGCCACGGCCTTGATTTGCAATTCAAAGGTCGGGTCAAGCATGAAGCGGGACTCCAGCTTCCGGTCCTCCTCCTGCCAGACTTGCATCGCCGCCTTGTGGCCTTCCCATGAGATTCTCTCGCTGCCACGCTTCCGGGACTCAAGAAGGGCGACAGTGCCAAAGTCTCCTGCTGCCCCATTCCCCCTGCGGCCGAGCTGGCAATACTTGCCGACTCCCCACAGGCGCTGTGCCAGGTTTCCCGCCACGAGCGACGACAGGAGGGGTTTGCCGTCCAAGCAGGTAACCCTGCCCCACCCAAAGACCGAGGGCCAAATCGCTATCTCGGCCATGGACACGCCATGCCCGTCCCTTGTGTCCATCACGGCGTGCGCCGCCTCGTGGAGGCAGGTGTCCCAATGCCTGCGTGCGACATCCTCCTCGGGCCTCAGCTTTTTACTTTTGCCTGCCCTTGTGCCGGTCCCTGCTTGCGACCGCCGGCCGGGAGGGCACGCCGCCGCCGGGTCGGTGGCGGCCTCCAGAATCTCGCCGTAGGTCATGCGCCCCCGCACCGCAAGCATCCGCCCGACCCTGACGATGGTGCCCCAGTTCTCCCGGACGAGGCCCTTGGAGCGGAGGAATATTCCCATGGCCTTCTTCCTGCCTTGCCTGCCGCCGCCGGGAGGGGCGAGAAGGACGGACCTGACCTGCCAGGCTGCCTTGCAGAAGCCGCAGCGGAAGGAACGGGCAAGGACGGAGGCGAGGGACCCGCTCGGGCGGAGCAGGGAGTCAAAGGCCACCCCCGCCAGGGCGCAGGCTACGCTATCCTCGGCCGCCCAGCGGGGTCTGCCGTCCGTCACGACCCTACCCTCGACCAGGCCTGCATCGCGAGACCCTATCTCGGCGTGGGCGAAGGGAACATCGAGCAATATGCTGGCGACGGCGTGCGCCGCTTGGTGGCAGGCGGCCGCAAGGGCCGGGTCGGCGACTGCCTGCATTTTTTCCTTCATCTCTTCGCTAGTCATCCCTTCTCCCCCGGCGGGCATCCTGAGCCCTCCCTTACATCTATGTAATACAAAGGATTTTTGGGTTTTCTGCGGGATTCTGCGGTCCCTGCATCGGAAGGGCCCCGCTGCCACAAAGCTTCAGCCTAGTGGCATTCGGGGGGTGGTTCGAAAGGCTGAAATTCAGCGGGTTGCAAGTGCCTGTCTTCAGGGGGGGTGCGAGTCACGCTTTGCTGCTGGTTCGCCTGGTTCGCAGGGTAATCTCAGTAAACCATCCTTGGCCAACCAGAATCCCAGTGCAACGGCATCAGGGTGTGTTCGACGCAGCACCGTTTCCATCGTCAACATTCGGCTTCCATAGTTCGAGTTCCCAGTCTGACAAGGAAGGGCAGTCGGCTGGCTTGCACCTCATCGCCGCATCAACGAGAATCTGATAATCGGCGATGGAGTCCAGTTTCGTCCACGCAAGCTCTTTCCTCTGCTGCGGCGTCAAGGGAAGGTTGGCGATGATTCTGGAGTCGAAGGGACAGTGGGGAGGACATACTGCCCTCCCCAAACACCACAGATGTTTCAGGTACAGGTTGAGTGCTTTCTGCGCAATCCCGATTCGGAACCTGTCGGCGTGAAGGATATCCTTACCTTTGAATTCTCCGGTGAGGTCGTCAGCAATTTTCTCGATGTTGGCTTTGTGCTGTTCCCCAGTTACAGACCGGGAATATTGGTTCCCCAATTCCCTGAGCAGAGATGCGAGGCACCGCCCCAGTTCCGTGCTCCGCTTGTTATTGGACGCGTCCGTGGAATATACGCCTGCCCTCTGAAACGCCCCTTGTATCTAGCGGGCTATCACTTCACGCTGAATGAATTCCCGTTTCGTCATATCAGGTCATCTCCTTTTCAGTCAGGATTGCGGGCCGGGGGCAGCCAATGCCTGCATCAGAGTCTGGCAGAGGTGAAGTGTTCCTCTAATGCCTTCACCCGAACAGCGAAAACCGAGAACGCCTGAAGGTTCGCAAATACGATGGCTTGGTCTGGAAGAATGCCCGAAGGGTGCCCAGACTGGTTGCGGACGAGGCGAATCAGATTGAAAACCCCGTCGAGATGAGTGTCATAGTCTTTGAGAAGTTCAGCCGGGATGGTCGCTTTCAGACTCGAAAGCTCCTTTTTGATTTGCGAATACTGCGTGAAGATGAATTTACCCTCGAACCTCTGCCGAGCCTGTGTCTTCTTGGGCGGGTCAGCGTGGGCGTTCACGAATGCGTCAACCAAACGCAACAGGAGGTGTTCTGCGGCGACGCCGAACGCAACCGCCGCCGAAAGATAGAAGCCTCGGTTGTATGTTGAAATTGCCTCCCTCAGGTACAGTAGTGCCGGTGCATCAAGACCGGGCACCCGTGTGCTCAAGGCAGTGAGATAGCCCTCGGGGTCGAAGGGCAACAGGTTGCCTTCGGCGATACACTTTTTGCCATGTTCGGTCAGCGTGAAAAACGGAAATCCCTCGCTCTCACCGTACCCGATGAACAGAACGTTGTTGTTTACGAGTTCCTGTAAGAGCTCTCGTGCGGTCCGCTGTACGGCAATGACCTCAGGATGCCCCACCTTGGTGACAAAGTGATTAAAGACGCCCATCAACTGAATCGTCCCCGGCCACGTTCTGTCCGTCATCGACTGCCGAAGATAGGCAATAAGCTCTTGGCGTATCTCTTCCCGTGTCATCCGTGCCCCCCTGCGAAGCCCACAAGTTCTGTCGTTGAAGGCAGCCCCCGCTAAGGATGCCTACCCCACTCCTCGAACAGCTTCTCGCATTTACGCCATTCATCCTCGAAGCCGAAATGCTTTGTGACTAGGTTGCTCACCAAGAATGCTGCACTGGTGCTAGTCCGAACGACTTCGATGATTTCTCCCTTGGAGTAGTTAGGGACAAGGTCTGTTCCAGAGAAACGGCTCCCGAGTTGAAGGAGACCAGCGTGCGTGTAACTGTGAAGGGAATTCCTCGCTCCCGTCAGGAAGCCCTCAAAGAAGTCATCGGTGCGGAAGAAGGCGTCAATCTCTTTGCCGACCGTGCTGAAGTTCGTTCGGTATTCATCATTTCGGAGCTTGAGCACATCCTCGTCGGAACCCATGATGACAACATGGGCTCGAACAGTGGCTTCAACTAAAGGCCGGACGAATGCAAAGGCTGACCCAAAGAATTTGTTTTACAGCAAGCAAAGCACGCCCTTGTGATGGCCGAAAGCAAGGGACCAGTACCCTATCAGGAGAGTGTCGCGCTCCCCTGCGGGGCACTGTCCCTTGGCAACGACGAGATTCTGTATCTCGTCGCCGAACTGGTTGGCCCTTCCGATTTCTTCTTCAACTCGGTTGGTCATTACGAATTCCCTCTGTTCCAACGAACGGAGTTCCTTTCGGAGACATTGCGCTAACGCGTTAAGGCCTTCCTTCTCTCCATCAGGACCGAACTCGTTCCCACTTGGGTTGGAGCAGGCTGAGGATGTGATCTTCCGCCCACATCAGTAGTTCGGCGTCCACGTCAGTCGTCCATCGGACCTGACAATTCTCTTCTATCCACTGTCTGGCATTTGGGCGATTAATTCCACGCCCCTTCACGACAACCCACACAAGGCCGCACCCGGTGTTTCCGAATCGACAATGGTCAATCCCAGATTCGTCTTCTTGGCCCTCCAGCCTTGGCCAAACCGGCGTGGACGTACTCACCCGGTCCGGCGTTTTTGAGCGAGATTGCATAGAGGCCGCGGTCCGTTGGCACCTCATCCGGGTTTAGGGAGTTGCCAAGCGGGTGAGCCGGTTCGTCAATCAGCATGAGAAAAACCTCCGCCAATCTCGTTTGACGTTCTGATGCCCGCTGCGGCGAGACCGGCATAGGTCCTCCTGGGTGTCATGTATTGGCAGGAAATCTCCCCACTCACAGAGCATGTCTGAATAGCCGTCTGAGCCATTCCCGAATCTCTTCTTCGCAATACCCGTCGCAGTCGATGATGAATTCCTGACCGATGTCGGCCACATGCAAATAGCAATGCCTTCTGTCCTTGC
>Ga0335069_10003422_pt1 | contig 23985 bp, 21 predicted proteins | sample Lox_Sample_11_FD_206714 | JGI IMG/M metagenome (GOLD analysis project Ga0335069, IMG submission 206714) | Soil microbial communities from Loxahatchee National Wildlife Refuge, Florida, United States - Lox_Sample_1.1 | ecosystem: Environmental > Terrestrial > Soil > Wetlands | place: USA... | reverse complement strand
GTTACTGGTACAGGCGGCGGTACATCTCGGCGTTGCGCAGAACCGCCTGGACGTAGTCGCGCGTTTCGGTGAAAGGTATGCTCTCGATGAACTCGGCCGGCTCGCGGAACGTGGCCCAAGTGCGCCATTCGACGACGCGGTTGGGGCCGGCGTTGTAGGCGGCCAGGGTCTGCTCGATGCTGCCGCCCTGGGCGTCGAGCATGGAGCGGAAGATCGACGTGCCGATCTTCAAATTGGGGACCGGCTGCGACAGCGCGCGGACGGAGAAACGCGGCACGCCGGCTTTGCGCGCGTACAGGCGGCCTGTGGCGGGGCGAACTTGGGTGAGGCCGTAGGCTCTGGCCCGGGAGACGGCTTTGGGGTTGAACTCGCTTTCCTGGCGGATCAGGCCCGCCAGGAGGTACGGGTCGAGGCTGCGCTCGCTCGCCTCGCGGACTACATCGCCCTTGTAAGGTAGCGGGAAGAGGAGCTCCCAGAAGTGGCGCGGAGCGGCGGCGATGGGAAGGTTGAGGTAGTCGGGATTCATCGCCTTCATCACCTTCATGGCCTGGTACGGAGCGGGAGCGGAGGAGGCGATCTCCATGGCGAGGAGCGCCGGCTGTCCGTCGTTGCGTGAGCCGTAACGGAGCTCGCTGTCGGCAAGGTCGTCGAGGCCCGCGGCGCGGAGCAGGCGGGAGCGCTCGATGTGAGCGGCGGTAGGTTGCGAGGGCTCGGAGGGGACGGGAACGGCGGCGGAGAGCTTGAGCGAGGCGAGGAACTGGATGATTTCGGCGGTGGGGGCCGGAAGCGGCGCCGTGGAGATTTGGGAGGCGCGCAGACGGTCGCGGGCGACGAGGGCGTAGTAGTGGTTTTCGAAGGCGGCGGCAAGGCGCTGGTAACAGGCGCGGGCGCCGCTGCGATCCCCGGAGTTCTCGAGCTGGCGGCCGAGGAAGTAGAGGGCGGCACCGGCGGTGCCGTTGCCGGAGTAGCTGCGCAGGTGCTCGCGCAGCAGCGGCGCGGCATCGGGCGCGCCGGCGAGATAGGCCTGGAAGGCGACCTTCCAGTGAGCGTTGGCGGCCTGGGGTGTGGCTGGGAAGTCCTGGTAGATCGCCCGTTGAAGAGGAACGTAATCGGCCGGTTGATTGACGATCAGGTACCGGTTGGCGGCGGTGATGAGGGCCTTGAGGCGCCAGGGCGAGCGCGCATAATCGCGGGCGAGGCGATCGAGCGACGACATCATGGCTTGATCGTCTTTGCGGTGCCGTGCGCCCTCGGCCAGGTAATAGAGGCGCTCGGCTTCGGCTTCGGAGGGGGAGAGCTCCAGGCCGCTCAGGTAGGGCCAGGCCAGGGCAGCCTGGCCGCGAAGGTAATCGACCGCGCCGATGCGGACACGCGCCTGATCGCGCTCGAGGCCGGAAGCGGTCTCGGCCACGGATTGGTATTCGCGTTTCGCGGCGATGTATTCCTTGGCGTCCAGAAGGCGGTCCCCGCGGTGGAGAAGTTGGGCGGGAGAACCCATGCCGCGGCCGAGCTCGGCCAATGCGGAGGCCGCGCGGGAGGCTGCCTCGCCGGTGAGGTAGTGCGAGTAGACGCGCTGGTAGGCTTCGGCGGCGCGGTCGGGATCGGAGGCGGCGCGATAGCAATCGCCGAGGTTGACGTCGCCTTCGGGCTGCGGCAGCTCGGAGTAGTGATCGAGCAGGAGCTTGGCGGCGGCGGCGGGATCGGTGGACTGCTCGGCGCGGGCTTCGAGGATCCAGCTCTTGCCGTTGAGCGGGGAGTTGTTGTGCGCCGGGGCGAGGCCGGCGCGGACGGGCGCATGGTCGCCGGTCTCGACGCGGGCGGCGGCGAGATAGTAGGCGGCGTAGTCGGCGATCCGGGGAAGCTGGGCGGGAAGCGGCACCAGCAGGGCAATGGCGGCGGCGTAGTTCCGTTGTTCGTAGGCGGCGATGCCGAGCGCGAGATTGGCCAGCGGAGCTTCCTTGGGATGAGCGGCGGCGTAGTGCTGGATGGCGGCGCGCCGAAGAGAGGTGGGATTCTCCCGCCAGGCGCGAACCAGGCCCGCGAGCGGAGTCGCGTCGGCAGCCGGCGCCGGGCTACACCAGAGGGCCAGGATAATCGTTGCCGAGAAGGTCCGGATTGTCATTGGCGAGCGTGCGCACAAGCTCCAGGTGCAGGTAATCTACCATGCTGGGGCACTGCGAAAAATAGGTTTTGTGGAACGATTCGCGCGCGGCTTCGATAGGTTTGTGGAGGGCGGCGTAGAGGTCGCCGCGGGTGCGGCCGGTCTGAACGAGGTCGGCTTCGTAGAGGCGCATTTCCGAGACCTTGACGCGCGCGAAGCGCTGAGCACGGAGATGGACCTTTTGTTCTTCGACGGATAGCGAGTCCCAAGCGGAAGCGGGTGCCGGCGCGGATGCCGGAGCGATGGAGATCAGCTCCGCGGACGCCGTCTCCGGTTCGGGGGGTGGCGCGGGAAGCGGGTGGAGGAAGCCCGCGACCTGGGCCAGGAGCTCGACGGCAGGGCCCTGGACGGCGCCCCAGGTGTAAAGCAAAGCGACGACGGACTTGCCGGTCTCGACGGGGAAGATGCAGGCGCGGCCGGCGTCGTCGTGCGCCAGCGACTCGACCAGGATGGGGGAGACCTCGGTAGCGGTGGTGGCGCTCGTCTGAGGCTCGCGCGATTGAACGGCAGCGGCCAGGGCCGGGGCGGCGGCGAGGTCGATCTGAAGGTCCTCGCGGCGGGCAGTGCCGCCTTCGATGCGAAAGAGCATCACGCGTTCGGCGAACTGGGTGGCGGCGTCTTCCAGGGTTCCGAGAAGCTCCTCCGCGTCGGCCGCAATCCGGAGCCGGCGGACAGCCTGGTTGAGTTGCTCGGCGTATTCCCGGCGAGCGGCTTCGCGCGAGTCGGCGAAGAGCGTGTCGAGCTCGCTGGTGAGCGCGGCAACGCGGTCTTCGACAAGCCGGCGGGCGGGGGATGTCATCAGGCAGTCTCCGGTGAGTGAGGGGGCCCCAAAAAGCTATTTTAGCGGATGTAAATGGATGTCGGCGCACAGATCGCATTTCGCGAAACGGCTGAACGCCGGGCTCGCATGCGCAGGAACTAATTGACAAGAATTCGTCAGGCGGAGGGAACATGTACAGGAAATTGGCAGGCAGAGCGTGCCGGAAGGTCCTATGGATACCAAAAGGGCCAATCGCGTGGCGGCCTGCCCCAAAGTGGCCATGCCTTCAACGAACAAAACAGAGCAGCCATTCTGAAATCCCGCATTCAACGGGTTCCGGATCAGTACCATCACATATCCATTACGTTAATTTAACGATGGTTAGGCAACTGGCACTCGACTTGCTACATCCAAGTGTGTAGGAAGGGAGGGACCCATGGGGCGACTGAACAAGCAGCTCAATCCGGCACTGACCGGTTCTGAAGCGGAGAAGCTTGATCGGGACCTGCGCAGGCGCATCGTGGGCCAGGACGAGGCCGTCCGCCAGATCATCAGCGTGTACCAGACGTATCTGGCGGGGATGGCCACACCAGGCAGGCCAGTGGGAAACCTGCTGTTCCTGGGCCCGACGGGGTCGGGCAAGACGCGCCTGGTCGAAGCCACGGCGGAGAGCCTGGTAGGAGATGCACGGGCCGTAATCAAGATCGACTGCGCGGAGTTCCAGCACAGTCACGAGATTGCGAAGCTCATCGGCTCCCCTCCGGGATACCTGGGGCATCGGGAGACTCATCCCCTGCTCAGCCAGGAAGTGCTCAATCAATACCACACGGAAAAAGTACGGCTGAGCTTTGTGCTCTTCGACGAAATCGAAAAAGCCAGCGACGCGTTGTGGAACCTGCTGCTGGGCATTTTGGACAAGGCAACCCTGACGCTGGGTGACAACCGGCGGGTGGACTTCTCCAAGGCATTGATCTTCATGACCAGCAACCTGGGTGCATCGGAGATGAACTCCTTGCTGCGTCCCAACCTGGGATTCACCGCCGCGGAAGCAGAGCGCAAGAATGCGGCTGGAGTAGTGGACGAGTCCCTCACTGCCAAGGTGGAGCGCACCGGAGTGGAAGCGGCGCGCAAAAAGTTCACCCCGGAGTTCATGAACCGCATCGATAAGGTGGTAGTTTTCCACCCCCTGGGTGAAAAGGAACTGCGGCAGATTTTGAACATCGAATTGAACGCGGTGCAGGAGCGCGTGTTCCATGGCGCCAATGCAGCGCCGTTCGTCTTCACGGTCACCGACCAGGCCAAAGGGTTCCTCCTTCAGGAAGGCACGGACATGAAATACGGCGCGCGCCACCTGAAGCGCGCGGTGGACCGGAACCTGGTGCATCCGATGTCGAACCTGATCGCTACCGGGCAGATCCGCGGCGGAGACCTGCTGCGCGTGGATTTCGACGGAGAGATGCAGGAGTTGACGTTCTTCAAGGATGCCGAAGACATGCCGACGCACGAAATGGCCAGAATGGCGGGCGTGCCGGCAATCCATTCCGCCGAAGCGGTCGCGACCGGGGCCAGCGTAGAGCAGACCCGGGCCGCCAGCGCGAAGACGACGAAGAGGTAGACGAAGAATTCAGAAGTCAGAATTCAGGAGTCAGAATCGCCGGGCCCGTGCTGCTCGCGTAACTCTGATTCTGACTTCCGTCTTCGGTTTTCCGCCCGGTCTTCCGAAGTTCAGAATTCGGAGCCACGGCCAGGTCTCCTGCGCAGCGCACGTCCATTTCTGACTTCTGTCTTCTGACTTCTGTCTTCTTGAATTCTGTCCGTGCTACAATTCCCGCCAAGTGCCTCTTCCGGCGGAAAAGCAAGACCTCAGCCTCATGCGCGCCATGTTCAGCACGGTGGCGCCACGGTACGACTTCATCACGCGGGCGTTTTCCTACGGCATGGACCGGCAATGGAAGCTCGATGGAGTGAACGCCGTGCGGCTTCCGGAACGTCCGGTGGTGCTCGACCTGGCGGCGGGAACCGGCGATTTCTCGCTGATGGTGCGGCAGCGGTATCCGGGGGCGCGGACCGTTGCGGTGGACCTCACGGAGAGAATGCTGCAGCTCGCGCGCGAACGCGGCGTGGGCCATACGGTGTGCGGAGACGCGGGGCGGCTGCCGTTTCCCGACGCGTCCTTCGACTGCGTGTTCGTGGGCTACGGGCTGCGCAACTTCCCGAGTCTGGACGCGGCCGTCCACGAGATCGCGCGCGTGACCCGGCCGGGCGGGCAGTTCGTCAGCCTGGATTTCTTTCTGCCCGAAAATGCCGCGCTGCGCAGTTTGTATCTGGGTTACCTGTATGCGCAGGGCGCGCTCTGGGGGACATTGCTGCACGGCAGGCCGCGGGTGTACACCTACATTCCCGATTCGCTGCGGTCGTTCGTTTCCATCAGCGACTTTTCCGCGATCCTGGGGGCGAAAGGCTACCGGCGCGTAAACGCACGCCGGTTCATCCTGGGCGGGATCGGATTGCACTGGGCCGAAAAAAACGGCGCGGCGGCCGAAAACCACCATGCCGGTTGAAGGCGGCCAATGAGAGACCGCCTGAACGGTTCGGACTATCGGTTTATCGCGATCTGCCTGGTCTTGTTGGGCGCGACTGTGTGGTTTAGCGCCGGTAACTTTTACAAGGCGTTTCCCGAAGCATCCATAGATTTCAAAGTTAGCCGGGACGGAGCACAAAAGTTAGCCGGGGATTTCCTCGGTGTGCAGGGATACCGGGTCGAAGACTACCGGCACGCCGCGCAGTTCGATTTCGACGACGACGCCAAGACCTTCCTGGAGCGCGTGGCCGGGCTGGAGCAGGCGAACCGGCTGATGGGCACGCGCATCCGGCTGTGGCGGTGGAAGAACCGCTGGTTCCGGCCGCAGCAAAAGGAAGAGTTCCAGGTGGAGATCACGCCGCGCGGCGAGCTGGCCGGGTTCGCGCACGAGCTGGCTGAGGATACCGCGCGCCCCGGCGTCACAAGTGAAAAAGCGCGTGCCCTGGCGGAGACTTTTCTGCGCACGCGCATGCGGCGCGATCCGGCGTCGCTGGACTTCGTCGAGGAGGCCGACGTCACCCGGCCGCACCGCATCGACCGCACGTTCACCTGGAAAGAGCGCGATTTCGAGTTACACGACGCGACCTACCGGATCGCCGTGACCATGCTAGGCGACGAGGTGGGCGACTACAGCGAATACCTCAAAGTCCCGGAGCAGTGGAAGCGCGATTACCAGCGGCTGCGGTCGCGCAACGAAGTGACGCAGGCGGTCGATTCGGTGGCGATGGCGCTGCTGATGGTGGCGCTGGTGGTGTTCATCATCCGGCGGGTGATGCGGCACGACGTGCACTGGCGGACGGCGGCGCTGATCGGGCTGGCCGGGATCGTCCTGGGTTTCCTGGCGCAGTTGAACGAGTTTCCCCTGCACGAGTACGGCTATCCAACCACCGATTCGTACGGCAGCTTCGTGCTGCGGCAGTTGCTGAACGCGCTGCTGGCGGCGCTGGGCACCGGAGGGTTCCTGTTCGTGCTGGCGGCGGGCGCGGAACCGGTGTATCGCGAGTACCTGGCGGACAAGATCTCGCTGAGCAACCTGCTGACCATGCGCGGGCTCCGTACCAAGCGCTTTTTCCTGGGAACGATTCTGGGAATCACTCTGACCGGGATCTTCATCGCGTACCAGACGGGCTTCTATATCGTGGCGTACCGCTACGGCGCCTGGTCGCCGGCGGACGTGCCGTACAGCGATCTGTTGAATACCAAGTTTCCCTGGGCGTTCGTGCTGTTCGGCGGATTCTTTCCGGCGGTCTTCGAGGAATTCGCGTTTCGCATGTTCGCCATTCCCTTCCTGCGCAAGGTGACGCGCAGCATCGCCATCGGCGTGGTGCTGGCGGGGTTCATCTGGGGCTTCGGCCATTCCAGCTATCCGCAGCAGCCGTTCTACATCCGCGGGGTGGAGGTGGGAATCGGCGGCGTAGCGCTGGGAATCATCATGCTGCGCTTCGGGATTCTGCCGACGCTGGTGTGGCACTACTCGGTGGACGCGATGTACAGCGCGATGCTGCTGGTGCGGTCGACGAGCCTGTACTACAAGTTCTCCGGCATTGCGTCGGCGGGGATCATGGTGCTGCCGGTGTTGGTCGCGCTGGCTGCATATCTGCGGAAGGGAGGCTTTGAGCCGGAGACGGGACTGCGGAATATAGACGAGAATTCAGGAGTCAGAGTTCAGGAGCCGGAAGAAACCCACGCGCGCGCGGAAGAGGGGGCGCCCTCTGTTCCATATCAGCCTTTGAGTAACAGGATGCGGTGGGCGGCGGTCGGGCTGCTGATCGCGGGAGTCGGGTGTGCGGCGATTCCGGTAAGCCATTTCGGAGAGCGGCCAAAATATCGGATCGGGATGGAAAAGGCGTTGGCGTCGGCGAGCGGATTCCTGCTCGGGCATGGATTCGATACGGGGAGTTTTTCGAAGGTCACGTTTCCGGGGGTGCATTGGGACGGCAGCGATCAACTGGCGGCGAAGTACTTCGTGGAGCGGCTGCCGCTGGCGCAGGCGTCCGCAATGTTCGAGAAATACCGGCCGGTGCATCACTGGATGACGCGCTATTTCAAGCCGCTGGACGAGGAAGAAGTGTACGTCAGCGTCCACCCGGAGACGGCGCAGGCGCTGGGGTTCTCGCACAAGATTCCGGAAGACCGGCCGGGGGCGGATCTGCCGGTGGAGCAGTCGCGCGATCTGGCGGCGCGCTTCGCGGCGGGGCACGGGTGGGACGTCTCGGCGATGGATTTGAAGGAAAGCTCGTCGGAAAAGAAGAAGGCGCGGCGCGATGCCAGCTTCGAATGGGAGGCGCGGGCGGGCGATCCGCGGAACGTGGGCGAGACGAAGTTCCGCGTGGCGGTGGAGGTGTCGGGCGACCGGGTGACGGGCGCCCGCGTGTTCTGGAAAACGCCGGAAGCGTTCGACCGCAGCCGCGAAGGCAGCAATGCGATATCGATTACCGTCGCAGTGATCCGAATCGTGGCCATCTCGGGTCTTCTGGTTTACGCGCTGTGGCTGCTGATCCAGGGGACGCGGCATGGCGTGGTGCGGTGGCGCACCGGCATTAAGGTGGCGGTGGTGGGCGCGGTGCTGTTGCCGGTCGAGCCACTGCTCTCGCTGGGACTGCTGTACAGGGACTACAACACCGCCAAGCCCATCGAAACGTTTCAGGCGGAGGCATTCCTGGGGGAAGCGACCGGCATGATCGGTAGCTGTCTCGGGCTGGTGATGGCGGGGGCTCTCATTGTGACGCTGTTTCCGCGGGCGGTGGAATCGCTGCGCGGCGCGAACCGGCGCGTGCTGGGCATGGACGCGGCGTTTGCCGTTATGGCGGCAGCCGGGATCGCGCTCCTGTTCCGGCAGGCGCACGCGGCGCTGCTCAGCCGGTTTCACGCGCAGGCGGTTCTTTCGGCGAGCACCCCGGACCTGGTCGCCACCACGGCGCCGGCCGCGGGCGCGATCGCCGGAGCCGTGCATTCCACCATCATGCTGGCCGCGGTACTCGCTCTGGTGGCGGCTCTGTTCGAGCGGGTGAGAAGCCCGTGGAAGCTGGCGGCGGGCGTGGTGGCGGTATGCGCGCTCGTGCCGGGCGGCGTCCATACCCCCGGTGAGTTGGCGCTCGAATATTGCGTCGCGCTCACGGGCGCGGCAGCGCTGGTAGCATTCTGCCGGTACTTCGGGCGGCGGAACTACCTGGCGTACGCGCTGGTGATCTGGCTGGTGGCGCTCCGGGCCCCCCTCGGGGAGCTGCTGGGGAACGGGAACCTGTCGCTGGATGTGCAAGGATGGATCGTGGCGGGAGTGATGGCCGCCTCGATCCTGTGGGTATTGCGTGGGGCAGGTTTCCGACCTGCCCCGTGACACGGTTGCCTCGCGGCGCATTTCGGAGTAAATTGCCTGTGATCCCCCCGGAGAAGGAGCGCATCATGAGCAACCAGAACCAGTTCGACCGCCGCACCCTGTTGCGCGGAGGCGCCGCACTGGCGGGCGGGACCAGCCTGTTTACGGCCGGATGCGGAAGCGGAGGCTCCAGCGTGGCGGCCGCGGAGAGCGGGACCACGATTACGGCAAGCGCGTCCAGCCCGCTGGCGGACACAGCCGCTGGGAAAGTGCGCGGATTCACACGAAACGGCATTCACACGTTCAAAGGCATTCCGTACGCCGCCTCGACAGCCGATGCGGCGCGGTTCCTCCCGCCGGCCAAGACGCAGCCTTGGACCGGGGTGCGCACCGCGATGTACTACCGCCCGACCTGTCCACAAGCCCCTCGCACCGGGTGGAACAGCGACGAAAACGCGTTCCTGTTTCAGTGGGACGACGGGCAGCCGGGCGAAGATTGCCTGCGGGTCAACGACCATCTTCGGCCAATCGGGCGGAGGCGGTAAGGTGAGCACGCTGATGTCGATGCCGATGGCGAAAGGGCTGTTCCATCGCGCCGTGGTGGAGAGCGGCTCGACGCTACGGCTGGGCGACCCCGTGCTGAATGCGAAGCTGGCCGCGGCAGTAGTCGCCGAGCTCGGGTTGAGCAAGGCCACGATCGACAAGATTCAGACCACGCCGTACCCGCACCTGCTGGAGGCGCAGGCGGCCGCATTGAAGAAGCTGCAGCCCGCTCCGCCGCCGGGCGGTCCGGGGATGCCGCTGCGCCGCGGGGCGCCGCCGCGCCTCGGGTTCGGGCCGGTGGTGGACGGGAAGATCGTGACGCGGCATCCGTTCGATCCCGACGCGCCGCAGGCTTCGGCGTCGGTTCCGATGCTGATCGGCACGGTGCTCAACGAGCAGTCGCCGAGCATGACGCATCCCGAGTTGGAAGTCATGACCGAGGACGAAATGAAGAAGCGCGCCGAAGAGCGCTGCCTCGATAAGACCGACGCGGTGGTCGCCGCGTACCGCAAGGCGTATCCGAACGTAAAGCCCGTGGAGCTGCTTTCGCGGATGTTCAGCGTGCGGACCAACGCCGTGACGCAGGCGGAGCGGAAGGCGGCGCAGAACGCCGCTCCGGCGTACATGTACCTGTTCGCGTGGCAGACGCCGCTGCTGGATGGCCGGCCGCGCGCGTTCCATTGCAGCGAGATTCCGTTTGTGTTCTACAACACCGATGTTTCGGCGTTCGCCACCGGCGGCGGACCCGAGGCGAGAGCGCTGGCGGCCACGGTGAGCGACGCCTGGATCAACTTTGCGCGCAGCGGGAACCCGAATCATTCGGGCCTGCCGAACTGGCCGAAGTACGATGCCGCGGCGGGGCCGGTGATGATCTTCGACAAGACTTGTGAGGTCAGGAACGATCCCGACCGCGAGCTGCGCAAGGTCGTCGAGCAGGCGATGTCCTGAGGAGGCGATGATGAGAAGAGCGAATATTTGTGCGGCGATCGTGCTGGTGGCGGCGGCGTGGGCGCAGCCGCCGGCCGGGCGTGGTCCGGGCGGCGGACGCGGGCCGGTGGTGGTGTCGCCGGAGGTGCTTTCGGATTCGCGCGTGGTGCTGCGGATCGCGGCGCCGAAGGCCGAGACCGTGACGCTGAACGCCGGCGATATCCCGGGAAACGGCGGAGGCCGCGGCGGCCCGCAGTTCACCAAGGGCGAAAATGACGTCTGGGAGGCGACGGTGGGGCCGGTGCCGGCGGGCGCGTTCCGCTACGTGTTCCAGGTGGACGGCGTGCGCACCCTGGATCCGGTGAATACGAAGATCAGCGAATCCAACGCCGCGACATGGAGCCTGTTTTATGTTCCTGGGCTGGATTTCATGGACGTCAAGGACGTGCCGCACGGCGCCGTGGCGTCGGTCTATTACCGCTCGGGCGTGTTGAACACCACGCGGCGCATGCACGTCTACACCCCGCCGGGGTATGAGACCAGCCAGCAGAAATACCCGGTGTTTTACCTGCTGCACGGTGCCGGAGACTCCGACGAATCGTGGACCTCGGTGGGCCGCGCGGGGTTCATTCTGGACAACCTGATCGCGGCGGGGAAGGCCAAGCCGATGATCGTGGTAATGACCGCCGGCCACCAGCCGGGAACCGGCGGACGTGGAGCCCTGGGGCCGCCAACAGACCAGCCGCCGCCCTTCACCAGCGAGTTCGTGAGCGACGTGATGCCGTATGTGGAGAAGCACTACCGGGTGATCGCCGACCGGCCGCACCGGGCGATCGCGGGGCTCTCGATGGGCGGCAGCCAGACGCTGGACATCGCGTTCCGGCACCTCAAGGAGTTCGCGTATATCGGCGTATTCAGCTCGGGACACGTCCTGGGCGGCGGGCGCGGGGGACGGCGCGGCGCCGCGGCCGATACCGCCGCATCGACTGCTCCTCCGCCGCCACCGCCGCCGGATTGGGAGACGGTCCACCAGGCCGATCTGGATAACGCGGCGCTGAAGAAAGGCACCCGGCTGGTCTGGCTGAGCACCGGATCGGAAGACGGGCTGCTGCCGAATTCGAAGGCCACAGTCGAGATGCTGAAGAAGCACGGGTTTAGCCCGGTGTTCCAGGAGAGCCCGGGCGGGCACACGTGGATCAACTGGCGGAACTATCTGAACGAGTTCACGCCACAGTTATTTCAATAGCTTTGCGCCTCAAGGATAACCGGCTGACTCCGCGTTATCTTGATGAGAACATCGGAGGTAGGAAATGGCGCTCCCACTGCTGCCACTCATTGCGCCGCTGGTATGTCTTGCGGCCTTCGCTCAAACACAACCGGTCAATACCGTTTCCGCTTGGGGCTGGGACGGCTACGGCCAACTGGGAGACGGCATCTCGACCGGCAACAGCGTGCCGGCGCAGATCGCGGGCCTGAGCGGCGTCACCGCCATCGCCGCGGGTTACGGCCACAGCCTGGCGGTGGGCGGCGACGGCTCCGTGTGGGCGTGGGGGTGGAATCTCAACGGCCAATTGGGCAACGGGAACACCACGAGCAGCGGCACTCCGGCACAGGTCAGCGGCCTCGCGGGCGTGACGGCGGTCGCAGGGGGTTACGCGCACAGCCTGGCCCTGATGAGCGACGGTACAGTGTCCGCCTGGGGCTCCAACAATCACGGGCAGTTGGGCAACGGAAGCACCGCCGACAGCAGCGCGCCGGTCGCGGTGGCGGGACTGGACAGCGTGGTGGCGATCGCGGCCGGCTACTACCACAATGTGGCGGTGAAGAACGACGGCACGGTGTGGACGTGGGGCTACAACAATTTCGGGCAGTTGGGCACGGGCAATACGACGACCAGGAGCACGCCGGTTCAGGTGCGGGGGCTGAGCGGGGTGGTGGCGGTGGCGGCGGGCTACGGGCACAGCCTCGCGGTGAAGAGCGACGGCTCGGTGTGGGCGTGGGGCTGGAACGGCAGCGGGCAGTTGGGCGCGGGGAGCATTGGCGACAGCACGCTACCGGTGCAGGCGAACGTCATAGCGGGCGCGGTCAGCGTGGCCGCGGGCTACGGCCACAGCGTCGCGATGAAGACCGATGGCTCGCTCATGGCTTGGGGCCTGAACAACGACGGACAACTGGGCAACGGCGCGCCGGGTAATAGCTTGACACCCGTTGGACTCGGCCCGCTGGTGCAGGGCACGGCCATCGCGGCGGGCTACGGCCACAGCCTCTCGGTTTCGAGCAACGGCGGAGTGCTCGCCTGGGGCCAGGATTACTACGGGCAGTTGGGCGACGGAAGCGCGCCCAACAAGCGGACGCCCGTGTACGTCCGCTTTCTGAACGGGCATCCGCTGATCGCCGCGGGATACGCCCACAGCCTGGCAGTGAAGAGCGACGGCTCGGTTTGCGCCTGGGGCTGGAACGGCTATGGACAACTGGGCAACGGCAACGCCTCGTTCGACGGCACACCGAGCGCGGCCGGCGGGCTCAGCAGCGTGGCGGCGATCGCGGCCGGAAGCGGCCACAGCCTTGCGGCAGGCGCCGACGGCACGGTCTGGGCCTGGGGACAGAACACCGATGGACAACTGGGCGACGGGACCTCGACAGGCGAGAGTTCGCCGGAGCAGGTGGCCGGCCTCTCGCGCGTAACCGCTGTGGCGGCAGGGAACGCGCACAGCCTGGCGATCCGGAACGATGGCACCCTCTGGGTGTGGGGCCTGAACAGCAACGGGCAATTCGGAAACGGAAATACGGCGAGCAGCAGCACTCCACTGCTGGTGCGCGGCTTCAATGGCGCGGTGGCCGTGGCGGCGGGAACCGGACACAGCCTGGCAGTGAAGGGCGACGGCAGTGTGTGGGCGTGGGGCCTCGACGGCAACGGACAATTGGGTAACGGGAGCAACACGGACAGCAGCCTGCCGTCGCAGGTGGGCGGACTTTCGGGCGTGACGGCGCTGGCGGCCGGCTACTACCACAGCGTGGCGCTGAAGAGCGACGGCACCGTGTGGGCATGGGGCCTGAACGGCAACGGCCAGTTGGGCAACGGGACGACGAAGGACAGCAACGTGCCGGTGCAGGTCGGCGGGCTGACGGGCGCGGTGGCGATCGAGGCGGGCTCTTACCACACCCTCGCGGTGAAGAGCGACGGCACGGTCTGGGCGTGGGGCCTCAACGTCAACGGACAACTGGGCAACGGCACCAACAAGAACAGCAGTGTCCCGGTTCAGGTCCAAGGCGTTTCCGGCGCCACGGCGGTGGCTGCGGGATGCTCGCACAGCCTGGCCCTACAGGCCGACGGAACGGTCTGGGCGTGGGGCTGGAACGGGTACGGTCAGTTGGGCGACGGCACGACTGACGACCGGAACGTGCCGGTGCAGGCCAACGGCATCGCGGGCGCGGGGTTGATCGCCGCGGGTTGCATGCACACCCTGGGAACGGCGACGAAGTAACTTCAATGCGTCATCGAGTAGATGACGTAATTAATCCCCAACCGGATGCCGAGCGCCGAGAACCGTTCCGGGTAGGTCGGCTCGTCGGCCAGCTCCCACGAATCGCCCACGTCGTTGTTGAACGTCATGGCGACCATGAGCCGGTTGTGATCGTCGTAGATGCCCATCCAGTGGGGCTTGGTGCCGGCGGCGCGCTGCCCCATCCACCCGCGGTTGCCGTGGAGGGCCCACGCGCCGAGAATCTGGTAGCGGTCGTCGAGGTCGTAGACCGTGTGGAAGATGGGATCCTTGTCGTCGATCTCGACCACCTGGCGTTCGGGGAAGATCCGGTTCATGCTCTGCGTGAACCGCTCGTATTCGTCGGCGTTCCAGAAATCGTCCATGTAGATGAAGCCGCCGCGGAGCAGATACTCGCGGATGGTCTTCACCTGCGCGTCGGTGAGCAGCCAGTCCCCCATTTCGCCCGCCACGAGCCAAGGCCAGTTGTAGAAATCGTCATTATCGTCGGGGTTCGAAGGCTGCTCGACGCTGCGCGCGTCGATGCGGGTGAGCCGGCGCAGCGCCTGGGCGAAGTGCCGGTCGGCGCGCGGATAGTCCTGGGTCCAACTGGTTCCGCCCTGTCTCCAATCGAGTGGTCCGTAGAACCGCGCGAAGCGGGCGAACCGTGCCTCGGGATGCTGCGGATACATCAGGCGCGCCTGCACCCACTCCGCCGGATTTCGCCAGTCGGAGGGCAGAGGGATGTTGTCGTAGGGCTCCATCGACGGGTAGACGCGGAACGGCTTCTGGAATGCGTAGAGAGCGGTCAGCAGCACCGGCCCGCATCCTAACAGCAACCGTACCCTTCGGGAAGTCACACTCGGCGCCTTGTGATTGCAGCATAGCACGCGACCTGCCATCCGGTGACAAAGGCCGTCTGTACTCATTCCATCGGGGTCTGAAAGCGCCGCCGTGAGTGGGGCGGACGATCTTTCTTGTCGTCCGCCCAGCGAGCGAAGCTCGCGCCGCCTTACCTCTCTGTCTCCGCTTCGGCCGCCGCGGCGGCTTCCGGTCCGGCCGCCAGAGCTTCGCGGACGATCTGCTCGGCTTCCAGCACCTTCCCCCGCGGCACCCTGATCTCGAACCCGAGATTCGGAAACTGGTTCTCGCGGGACAGCAGCGACGGAATCCCGTTCGCATCGAGCACGCCGCGAATGATGTCCGCTTCACTCTCGTTGGTCACGCTGCCTCCCGGCAAAACGACCATGTCCAGCGCGTGGGTATTCAACGCGATGTCCTGCTCGCGTTCGTCGCCAAATCGATCCGGATCTTGCGCCATGATTCCAGGTTATCGCAGAATGAGTCAGAGGAGCCCTAGCATGGCCCAAGACGATCGCGAAGTCCTTCCGTCCAAAGATGATCAATTTATCAGCACACTCGCCTGGTTCCTGACCGGCGCCGCCATTGGTGTCGCGGCCGCTATCCTTTACGCGCCCAAGAGCGGCAAGGAGACCCGCCAGTACATTTCGGAGAAAGCCCAGGCCGGCCGCGAGGCAGTGGAGAACGCGGGCCAGGACATCGCCGAAGCCAGCCGCGACATGTTCGAACGCGGCCGCAAACTGGTGGAGGACGCCGCCGACCTGTTCGAGCGCGGCCGCAAGCTGGTGAAGGGCTGATTCACCCGCGTGCCACCCGTCGCCAGCGCCGTTCTGGGCGATTTCGAAATCTCACTCATCCGCGATTCGTCCTACTGGTGGGACGGCGGAGCCTATTTTGGCGTGGTTCCCAAGACGCTCTGGAGCCGCAAGCTGCCCGCCGACGACCTGAACCGCGTCCCGCTCGCCTTCAACTGCTATCTCATCCGCACGGGCGATCACACCATCCTGATCGAGACCGCCGGCGGCGACAAGATGGACGCCCGGGCGCGCGAGCGCATGAAGCTGCCTCCCCAGGCCGAGCCGCTTCCTGCGGTGATCGCGCGCCACGGCATCGACCCTGAGTCGATCGACATCGTGATCAACTCGCACCTGCACTGGGACCATTGCGGCGGCAACACGATCCTGACGTCCGCCGGCCCCGTGCCGGCATTTCCGCGCGCCCGCTACTTTGCGCCGCGCGGCGAATGGGAGCGAGCCCACGAGCGCAGCATGCGCGACGCCGTCAGCTACATCGACACCAACTACGACCCGCTGATCGAGAGCGGCCGGATGGTGCTGGTAGATGGCAAGAGTGCGGAAGTTGCGCCCGGCGTGCGCATGCACCATGCGCCCGGCCACACGCGCCACATGATGGTGGTCACCGCCGAAAGCCGCGGCCAGACCTTCTGCTTCCTCTCCGACCTCGTGCCGAGCGCCGCACACCTGCAGCCCACGTGGGTGATGGCCTTCGATCTCTACCCGCTGGACACCATCGAAAGCCGCACCCAGTGGCTGACACGCGCGGTCGAAGGGAGCTGGCTTTGCGGGTTCGGCCACGACCACAAGGCGGCATTCGCGCGCATCGCTACCGACCCGAAGGTCAAGTTCACTGTGGCGTGAACGCAACCTTATCCAGCACTTCCTTGGCGACCTCCGCGGTATTGGCGTGGATCGTGATGGTGTCCTCCACGCTCTGTGCGTAGCCGCCGGCGAGCACGATCGCCACCGGAATCTTGTGCGTGAGAGCCGTCCAGATTACCAGGCGGTCCCTCTCCTGAAGACCTTCGAAGGTCAGCATCAGGCCGCCGAGCTGATCCTCGCGGTACGGGTCGGCGCCCGCGACATAGACCAGCAGCTCCGGCTTGAACATTGACAGGGATGCGCGATACCCGTTGCCAAGCCGGTGTAAGTATTCGGCGTCGTCGGTTCCGTCGGCAAGATGGATGTCGAGGCTGGAGACCGGCTTTTCGCTCGGGTAATTGTTGAACTGGTGGATGGAGAGGGTGAACACGCTCGCGTCGTTGGCGAAGGTGGCCGCGGTCCCGTTGCCGTGGTGCACGTCGCAATCGACCACCATCGCGCGCCGGATGCACCCGTCCTTCTGCATGCGCCGCACCGCGATGGCGATATCGTTGATGGCGCAGAAACCTTCTCCGTGTCCGGGGAACGCGTGGTGGAAACCGCCGCCGACATTGAATCCGACGCCGTTTTCGAGAGCGAGGCGCGCCGCCAGAATGGTGCCGCCGGCGGCCAGCCAGAAGGCTTCAACCATTTCGCGCGAGTAGGGGATCTCCAGCCGGAGGATGTCGTGATAGCTCAGCGTGCCCGAACGTAGCTTCGCGACCCACTCGGCGTCGTGGACGAGGCGCACGTCGTCGTCGGTCGCAGGTTGCGGCGTGACGAAGTCTTCGGGAGCGGCAAACCGCGTTCGCAGCAGGCGGTCGTGAAGCCAGCGGAATTTCTTCGAGGGGAAGACGTGGTCGCCGAGGTTGAGATCGTAGCGTTCGTGATAAACCAGCCGGTAAGGCAACATGGCCAGGGCCGCGTCAGTTCGATTCGGATTGCAATGCCGTCACCACCGCAACATTATAGATGTCTTCGGCCGAGCAGCCGCGCGAGAGATCGTTGGCCGGCTTGGCCAGGCCCTGCATGAAGGGTCCGATGGCCATGGCGCCGCCCAGGCGCTCCACGAGCTTGTACCCGATGTTGGCGGATTCCAGGTTCGGGAAGACGAGCGTGTTGGCGCGGCCGGCCACCTTCGACCCGGGCGCCTTGCTCTTGCCCACGATGGCGTCGACGGCGGCGTCCGCCTGGAGTTCGCCGTCGGCGCTCAGTTCGGGGGCGCGCGCTCTCAGTATCTCCATCGCCTCGACCACCTTGTCCACCATCGGACCTTTGCCGCTGCCCTTGGTCGAGAAGCTGAGCAGCGCCACGGCAGGCTCGGTGTTGATGAGCACGCGCGTGCTCTCGGCGGTGGCGATCGCGATATCGGCCAGTTGGACGGCGTTCGGGTCGACGACGACCGCGCAGTCGGCGAACGCCATCAGGCCGTTGTGTCCCTGGCTGCGGTCCTGCAGGGCCATGATGAAGACGCTCGATACCAGGCGCGCGCGGGGATGCGGTCCCACCGCGTGCAGGGCCGCGCGCACGGTCTCGGCGGTGGAATTCACGGCGCCGCCCACGCTGCCGTCGGCATCGCCGGCGCCGACCATGAGCGACGCGAAGTAGAGAGGGCGGCGGGCGATCTCGGCGGATTCCACCTGGGTGGTGCCCTTGGCGCGGCGGCGCTCGTAGTAGAGCGCGGCGTATTTGGCCAACTGCGGCGACGTTGCGGGATCGACGAACTCGACGCCGGCGGGGGGCTTGTCGGGTTTGGGGCCGATGAGCACTGGCCGCACGACGCCGTCGCGGGCGAGCCTGGCCGCGGCTTCCAGCACGCGCGGATCGGTCCCCTCCGGGAATGCGATCGTTTTTTTGAGTTTGCGGGCGCGCTCGATGAGCCCGCTCATGAAGAGCCTTGCCGATTCAGGAATCGCCGCCATTTACCGAACCCTGAGTCTAACAGGAAAACCGGGGCCAGACGGAACGTTCCCCGGTTTTTTCACCTGGGCCAAGCCCTACCGGAAATCAATGAGTTAGGCGCCGCGGGGTGTCGAAAAGAAAAACTGGGTACGTCCCGTCTGACCCCTTTGTCCCTTTGTCCCCCCTTTGTCCCCGCCCCTTTTGTCGCCTTTTCCTTAGGGCCCCTACCAGGAATCAACTACTTAGGCGGCCAATGCGCCGAAGAAACCGGGGTACGTTCCGTCTGACCCCCGTTTCCCGTTTCCGGCCTTCAGTCCCCGAGGAATTTGCCGAAGCGCCGCAAGCCTTTCACGTTGTCGCACACCGCCTTGATCCCCGCCGTCAATGGGATCGCCAGTACCAGCCCCGGCGTGTCCCACAAGAATCCCCAGATCATCAGCGAAAACGTCACAATCAGCGGATTCAAATGCACCCGCGACCCCACGATCTTCGGATACAGCAGATTCAGCGCGATCAGGTGCAGCATCCCCACCGAAATCACGATCAGCACATACACCGACACCGTGTTCACCGGCAGCGCCGCCAATAGCGGCGGAATCATCGCCAGCGGCAGCCCGATATACGGCACCAGGCTCATGAACCCGCTCAGCGGTCCCACCAGCAGCGGATACGGCACGTGCATCATCCAGAACGCCACCGAGCTGATCATCGCCATCAGCAGCCCCAGTACGAAGTTGCCCACCACGAACGCCCGCACCATGTCGGCGATGCCCTGGACGCTCCGCGCCGCAATCAGCCGGTCCTCGCCCTGAAAAAACTGCAGAAAGCTGCGATTGATGTGGTCCCGCCAGCTCAGCATGAAATACACCAGAAACGGCACGAAGCTGGCCATCAGCAGGATGCGGTACAGCGACGTAATGTTCGCCAGCAGATAATCGCCGATCGGCGTGCTCTCGTCGTGGATGCGCACCTCCGGGATCGCACCCGGCACCGCCGGCGCCAGCGGATTCAGCGGATTGACCTGGTTCGCCGGCGCGCCCCGCCTCGACGTCTTCTTCGCAGCCGCTGCCGCCTGTTCCTGCTGCTTCCGCCGCTCCTCCTCCTGCCGCTGCCGCGCCGGAACCAGGATCTTGTAAGTCTCGTCCTCCATGCCCGAGATCTTCTGGCGGATCCCGTCCACGAGGTCGCCGATCCGCTGGCCGTATTTCGGCAGGTCGCCGTACACGCCAGCCACCTGCGAATACGCCCCCAGCCCGATCACGTACAGCACCGCCAGCGCCACGGTGCAGACGATGAAACTGGCCAGCGCCCTTGGCAGGTGCGCGCGCATCAGCAGCTCCACAAAAGGCTCCAGGATGAACGCAATCGTCAGCGCGACCAGCGATGTGATGAACAACAGCCGGCCGAAGTAAAGCACGGCGACGATCACGCCCATCGCCAGCACAACCAGCGCGGTGTGCCGCGCATCGGCCACGGACGAGCTCGTGATGTTGCTAGGCTTGGTTACCACCGCCACGGCGCCAAAGACCCTTGTTTCGACTGTATCACGCGCCCGTCTATAATGAAATCGTTGGCGCCGCCGAATACCCGCATCCTCGCTCTCGATCTCGGCAAGCGGCGCATCGGCCTGGCCATCAGCGATCCGCTCGGTATTACGGCCCAGGGGCTTCCCAACCTGGAGCGCACCAATAAACGCGCCGATTTCGCAGCCCTCGAAGACCTCATCCGCGAACGCGAGGTTGGCCTCATCCTCATGGGCAATCCCATCAACATGGGCGGCGCCGAAGGCCGCCAGTCCGGCTGGGTCCGCGAGTTCGCGGCCGAACTCGAAAGGCGCACCAGCCTTCCGGTCAAGCTCTGGGACGAACGCCTCACCAGCGTCGAAGCGGGCCGCGTTCTGCGCGCCAGCGGCATCAGCATCGAAAAACGCGCCGCCGCCATCGACCGCCTCTCGGCCGTGATTCTGCTGCAAAGCTATCTGGATTCCTTGTGATGCGCCGCCTCGGATTCCTCGCCATCCTCGCCCTGGCAGCCGGCGGCTACGCTGTCTACCGGATTGCCCAGCCCTACCAGGGATTCCAGGGCGAGGTCTTCGTCGAATTTCCGCGCGGCACCGGCACGGGAGCCATCGCCGACGCCCTCACGCGCGCCGGGGTAGTGCGCTCGCGCTGGGATTTTCTCCTGGCCCGTACCATCGACCGCGAGGGTGTGCTCCAGGCCGGCGAATACCGCTTCAACCGCCCCGCCGCGCCTTCCGAAATCGTCTCCCGCATCCGCCGCGGCGACGTCTTCTATTACGAGCTCGTCGTCCCCGAAGGCAAAAACATGTTCGACATCGCCGCCGCCCTCGAAGAGCTCGGAGCCTTCAAGGCCGCGGCCTTTCTGGCGGCCGCCCGCAACCCCGCCATGATCCGCGATCTGGACCCGAAGGCGCCGAGTCTCGAAGGCTATCTGTTTCCCGACACCTACCGCCTCGGCCGCCACACCACGCCGGAGAAGCTGTGCCACATGATGACCGCCAGGTTCCGCGAGGCCTGGGCGGGCCTGCACACCGATGCCGGCGTACACAATACGGTCACGCTCGCGTCACTCGTCGAAAAAGAGGGCAAGCTGCCCGAGGAGCGCCCGCGCATCGCCGCGGTCTTCACCAACCGCCTGCGCATCGGGATGAAGCTCGATTGCGACCCGACCACCATCTACGCCGCGCTCCTGGAAAACCGCTACCGCGGCACCATTTATCGCAGCGACCTGGATCGCGACCACCCGTACAACACCTACCATTACGCCGGCCTGCCGCCGGGTCCGATCGCCAATCCCGGCCTCGCCAGCATCCACGCCGCGCTCGCTCCCGCCGAAACGGACGCCATCTATTTCGTTGCCCGCGCCGATGGCAGCGGCGGCCACGATTTCTCCAACAACATCGCCGCGCACGAAAGCGCGGTAACCCGGTACCACCGTGCCCTCCGCAAGCTCCGTTAAGCAGCGCCTGCGCGGCTGGCTCGCCACCAACAGCCCGCCCGCCATCACGGAAGCCGTCTGGCGAGACCTCCTCTCCCGCTTCGCGCCCGTCAGCGAGACCTATCTGCGCGATCTGCTGCGCAAAACCGGACTGCCCTTCGATCAGCCGTGGGCCGGCATTCGCCAGCACACGTTCGAGGAGCTGGAGCAGTCGCTGCGCGCGATGCTCGAGGTGTATCGGGACGCAGCCGCCGCCGGCGACCGCGAGCGGGCGCGCTACTGCCGGCGCCAGGTGATCGCCGCCAAAGACCGCGCGCGCTTCGCTGCGAAGAAGAAACCCGAGAAGGCTGAGATGGCCCAGTGGATGCTCGTCTGGCTGGAAAATCCCGAAGTCTTTCCTGCCTGGGTGGACGCGCGAAAAAGGGCGGTCAGTTGTTCTTGTTGTGGAACCGATACCCGAGGATCGCCTTCACCAGCAGGTGATCCGTCGCCTGGGTGACCCCGATCCCGACTCCGAAATTGAACTCCCAGTTCTTGCCGAAGTCGATGTCCACCGCCGGCAGGAACTGCTGCTCCTGGTCGCGCAGCGGATTGAACCCCGTGACCGGGCCATACGCTCCGTAATACTCCATCCCCATCGCGACTTTCTTGGTCACGTCGTAGCTGAACTTCACATTCGGCGAGAACTCCAAGCCATTATCCTTGCTGGGCCCGTGGAACGACTTGTCCAAAGTGGGGTTGAAGGCCAGGTACAGCTTGCCGATCTTCTTGTCCACGATCGGGCGGATCTCCCAAGTCCACGTATCGGCGGAAAACAGGGGGCGCTGGTATCCGATCTCGTTGGAGATGCTCAGTCCCACGGGCAGCTTGTAGCGATCCGGGACCGTGAACCTCGGGCGAATGTGGGTGCCGACCCATTCCCAGCTTCCGTCGGGCTGAATGCTGCTGAACTGGTAAAGTCCGCATTCGAACCACTCGTTGAATCCGTGCGTGATCTCGAGGGTCTCGTGAAACTGGTGATTGGTGGGCAGCGTGCCGTCGGTGGTCGTCTTCGAGCCGTTGATGGTGTAGTTCGAATGAAACTCCGTCATGGTGACCCCTTTGGGCACCAGGTCCGATCCGTATACCTGAACTTCGTAGTTCCCCTGTGCGCGCAGTCCTGCGGCGCAGCCCAGGCATAGAGCAGCCAGTATGAGCGGGCGCATGAATTGTCTATCCTACAACGTCGCGGTAAATCTCCAGAACCTGCCGGGCGGTCCAGTTCCAACTGAACCGGGCCGCCTGCTCGCGCCCGCGGCGGATCAGGCGCGCGCGCAGCTCTTCATCCTGCAAGACCTCGCGAATCCCGCGCGCGATATCGAAGACGTTCTCCGGGTTGACCTGGACCGCCGCATCGCCCACCACTTCCGGCAGCGAGCTGACGTTCGATGTCACCACCGGCGCGCCGCACGCCATGGCTTCCAGCGGCGGCAGCCCAAAGCCTTCGTGCCGCGACGGAAACACGAACGCCGCCGCTGCTTCGTAGAAGCATCGGAGCGTCTCGAACGGAACGAATCCCAGAAAGCGCACCGCATGCTCCACCCGGCTCTTGATCACTGCCTGCCGTACGCTGGGATACCGCGAGATGGTGTCGCCGATGATCACCAGCCGCAGGTCGCCATACACCGGGTGCGCCGCAAGCTGGTCGCGCACTACGGCGAACGCCTCCACCAGACGCGGAATATTCTTGTGGCGGCGGATGGGCCCCGCATAAAGCAGGTACGGATAGTTGATCTGGTAGCGCTCCAGAATCTGCTGCTGCGCCGGTCCGTTGGCTGCCCGGGCGAAGAACCCGGGGTCAGGGGCGTTGTAGACGCGGCAGATTCGCTCCGAAGGCACACCCAGCATGTTCTCCACATCCCGCTTGGTGGCCTCGCTCACCGCAATCACGCGATCCGCGCGCATCAGCCCGCGCTTGAACCGGTACCGCCGCAACTGCATTCTCATGTTCGAGGCCTCCTCTTCGAACAGCAGGTTGGCCATGTCGTGGATCGTCACCACGTACGGGCGGATCATCATCAGCGGCACGCGGTTCAGGGGAATATGCACCAGGTCCGGCGAAAGACCGCGCAGAAAGACCGGAAACGCCAGGTGATCCAGCGGCGCATGGTCGCTGCGGTTGCAGATCGCCGTGCCGAAATTCTCCGGCAGACCGGCAAGTTCGCCCAGCCCGGCCGGGTTGCTGACGAGGGTATAGCGATTCTCGCGGTCAATGCAGCCCAGGGCCACGATCAGGCTCCGGATATAGGTTCCGATTCCGAAGTCCCGGATCCGCCGGGCGTCAATGACGATGTGCAGCGGCATTCTAGGCCCGGACGGCCTCGCGCTTCCAGGCGTACAGCGGGAACCGTGCGGTAAGTGTCTGCACCTTTTGCCGCACGCGGGCGAGCGTCTCCTCCGAGGAGATGTTGTTCAGCACTTCGGCGATCAGCAGGCCGACCTCGCGCATCTCGGCCTCCTTGAATCCGCGCGTGGTCACCGCCGGCGAGCCCAGCCGGATGCCGCTCGGGTTCAGCGGCGGATTGGTGTCGAACGGAATCGCATTCTTGTTCACGGTGATTCTCGCCCGGTCCAGCGCCTGCTCGGCTTCCTTCCCCCGCAAGCCCTTCGAAAACACGTCCAGGAGCAGCACGTGCGTATCGGTGCCGCCGCTCACCACGCGGAAGCCGGCATCCACCAGGGTCTGGGCCAGCGTACGTGCGTTGGCCACAACCTGCTTCTGGTATTCCACGAACTCCGGCTGCATCGCCTCCAGGAAGCACACCGCCTTGGCCGCCACCACGTGGACCAGAGGTCC
>Ga0335069_10003421_pt1 | contig 23989 bp, 20 predicted proteins | sample Lox_Sample_11_FD_206714 | JGI IMG/M metagenome (GOLD analysis project Ga0335069, IMG submission 206714) | Soil microbial communities from Loxahatchee National Wildlife Refuge, Florida, United States - Lox_Sample_1.1 | ecosystem: Environmental > Terrestrial > Soil > Wetlands | place: USA... | reverse complement strand
GGAACGCCGAAGGCCCGGCGGGTTCGCCGGGCCTTCGGCCGTCTTGCCCTGGTCGCTTCGTCCCATCCGCCGGGAACGTCCCCGTCGTTACCGTTCAGCAGGCCGAGCGCGCTCATGGCGAGGACGACGCGGCGGTAAGTGCTGGCCGGCTGGAGCCCCTGGAATCCAGCCCGCGGTGCTCGAGCAGCGCATTCAGCGCCTCTGAGCCGAGCCGCCGGGTACTGAACGCCAGTCGGAACGCCGCCTTGCGTCCTTCTCCGAGGCGGGGCAGTTCGGTGTAAACCTGGCGTGGACCCGTCGGCGTTGTCAGTCAGGCCGCTGGGATTGCGTGGTCCTGCCTGGCAACGCCTCCGGGTTTGTGGCGGCCCTTGTTCTGCACGGCGACCTGCTTGGTCCGCACAATGGTTTGGACGACGTCGCGGGCGCTGCGCTGCTCGGGAGTCATCTCCTCCGCGCGCACGAAGTGCATCACCTGGCGATGCGTGCGCGAGGGCTTCGACCGCGTCGCCGTCAGCGGAGCAGCCCGGGTCCACGGCGACGGTCGCGACGGTCGTCGCGACGGTCACCACGGTCGTCGCGACGGTCCTCGCGCCGGTCGCCACGGTCGTCGCGCCGGTCGCCGCGTCGGTCGCGCCCGCCGAGCAGGCCGTCCCGATCTCCTCTGCGTCCGAGCAGACCCATCTCAGCGACCCTCCCCGGCTGCAGCCTGACGATCGGCTTCGACCGCGGCCAAGAGCGCCTGGGTCGGGATCCGGCCGCCGGCCACCAGCTCGCCACCCGAACGTCGCACGGCCGATGCGAACGGCGCCGCCCAGGTGTTCTCCCACACGAGCACGGCAGCCGCACTGACGGGCTCCAGCGATTCCCCGACGTCCTCGACGTCCGACTCGGCGAGGAGAACGGCAAGATCCGCCTCCAAGGCGCGCAGCTCGCCGACCTCGCTGTCGTCGAGATCACGCAGCTCGGAGGCTTCGACGGTCCCGTCGGCGTCCTTCGCGAGCACGATCAGATCCAGCACCCTGATCGTCCCGCTGGAGCTGAGCTCGGTCAGCTTGGACGCCACCTCGCCAGAGAACTTCGCCTTGTCCGCCGGGAATCGGACGACGAGGTAGTCGACCGGCCCCAGCTCATCGATGTTGATGTCAGCCATTGCACGCCTCCAGGTAGTGCCGGGCGGCCCGGCGTCGAGATTGGCCTCAAGCCTCGCCCACACCGGCCACGGCGTCATCACCCCGACGGGATGAAGATGGGGGAGCCTGCCGCACCGGCGTCGCCGCACGCCGCCACGAGGCATCCGGGCGGAACGGCAGAGCCGCCCGGCCGGTCGCATCGGTCTCGCACCAGTAGACGAGCCCGGCTGCGGGGTCGGCGCGGCGCTGATCATCGCTCCAGTTCTCGGTCGCCGTGGTGACGTACAGCCGGCTGAGACCCGGGCCGGCGAATGCGCAGCAGGTGCTCAGCCGCGCCGGGACGAGGAGCACCTCGCGGAGCACGCCCTCCGGGGAGTAGCGCCGGACCTGTCCGCCGCCGTAGATTGCGACCCAGAGGTCACCTGCTGCGTCCACGGTCATGCCGTCCGGTGCGCCGACTTCCTCGTCCACGCTGACCAGAATCCGGCCGCCCGCGATCGTGCCTCCTTCGCGGTCGAACGCAAACGCGTGTATCACGCGCGGGCCACTGTCCACCATGTACATGGTGGTGCCGTCAGGGCTCCAGCCCAGTCCGTTGGGGATCGTGAGATCAGCGAGCATCAGTTCGACGTTTCCGTGCTGGTCGAGGCGGTAGAGCGCCCCGCCCCCCTCGTGGTGGTCGTCTGCCAGCGTGCCGGCCCAGAATCGGCCCTGCGGATCGCACGCTCCGTCGTTCATGCGCGTGCTGCGCGGCGAGACCTCGGTGATCATCCGGTGCGCGCCGTCGGGGGCCAGGTAGGCGAAGCCACGGCCGGCGCCCAGCAGCCAGCCACCGTCGCTCTGGACAGGTGCGATCATCCCGACGGTCCACGGCAGCTCGTACACGCGGACGGGCACGAGCGCACCGTCGTCGCGGACCTGGTCGCGGTACACGCGATGGGCGAGGATGTCCACTCGCAGCAGCTCGCCGCGACGGGCGTCCCATCGGACTCCCTCCCCGAGGACGGTCTGCTCGGCGGTGCAGGCAACGGCAGCGCCGTCTCGCCGTGACGCGCGTGCCATCGTCAGGCTCCGAAGTCCACGACGACCTTGATGTCGTCCGCGCTGCGCTCGAGCGCGTCGGCGATGTTCTCGGGTGACACCCGGCGCGAGATCAGTCGCCCGAGCCAGGCGGGGTCGGCCGCGGCGAGCGCCTCGGCGGCCCGGTAGAAGTGCCGCCGGTTGGCATTGACCGAGCCGACGATCACGTTGTTGTGCAGGACCACCTCTCGGGCCACGTCGGCCGGTGAGAGTCCGCTGGTCGGCCCACCGCTCCCGACACCCGTCAGACAGACCACCCCGCCGGCGCCGACCTGGCGGATCGAGTCGACGATCACCGAGCCCACTCCGGTGCACTCGATGACGACATCTGGCGAGAGGCCGATGTCGGCCACCGCCCCGGAGTGGTAGGTGGCGCCGACGTCCCGCACCAGTCGCGGCTTGGCGCCCTCGGTGACCCGGTCGAGGACGTGGACGTCGAACCCGTGCTGGACGCCGGCCATGGCGGCGAGCATGCCGATCGGGCCGGCACCCGTGATCAGCACCTGCCGAGGCTCCCAGAACGCGCGAGCTCGCATGACCCCGACCAGCTCCCAGGCCTTCGCCACCACGGTGGTCGGCTCGAGCAGCACTCCGAGCAGCCCCAGCGCGCTGTCCACCTTCGTGAAGTAGCCCGGCTCGATCCGCCATCGCTCGGACATGAACCCGTCAAGCTCTTTGATGCCGCGCTCGGTGTACTTCCCGTTGCGGCACATGTCCCACTCACCCACGGCGCAGTTCGGGCATGGCACGGGGTCGGGGCGGCGAACGATCCCGACGACCAGGTCACCGGGCTGCAGGCCGGAGTTCGGGCCCGGGTCGAGCACTCGGCCAAGCGATTCGTGGCCGAGGATCAGCCGATCGCGCCCGGGGGGCGCCCAGCCGTAGGCGCCCGACGCGATCTCGATGTCCGTCCCGCAGACGCCCACGGCCACCGCCTCGACCAGGATCGAGCCGGTGCTCTCATCTGGTTCAGCGACGTCCTCGAAGCGAACCGAACCCGCAACCCCGGGCTGAACTGTCACGGCCTTCATGACCCCGGCACCTCAAACGTGCTCGAGCGCCTGCGGCGACTCGGCGAGGAGGTGCTCCGCGTGGGCCACCACCGGCATGCCGCCCTTTCCGACCTTGAGGGGCGTGCGGTGGAAGCCGTGGAACATCATCATGCCGCCGGCCAGCCACGCGGCGTCCCAGCCGTGCTGCTTGAGCACGCAGTAGGCGATGTAGCTGCGGAACCCGGAGCGGCAGTAGACGTAGACGGGCTTGTCGCGCGGCACCTCGTCGAGCCGTTCCCGCAGCTCGGTGTAGGGGATCAGGATCGCCTCGGGAACGTGCCAGTAGTCGTACTCCGCCTCGGTGCGCGTGTCGATGATCGTCGCGCGCTTCGCGCAGTCCGGGTACTCCTCCGGATACCACAGCTGGATGTCGCCGCGAAGGAGGTTCGAGCCCACGAAGCCGACCATGTTGACCGGGTCCTTGGCGGCGCCGTAGGGCGGCGCGTAGGCGAGCTCGAGGTGCTCGAGGTCGAACACGGTCATCCCGGCGCGCAGCGCGGTCGCAAAGACGTCGATGCGCTTGTCGACCCCGTCCCAGCCCAGCACCTGGGCACCGAGCAGCCTGCCCTCTGCGGGCTCGAACAGCAGCTTGATGAAGAGGGGCTCCGTGCCCGGGTAGTACGCAGCGTGGCCGGGGTGGTTGTCGTAGACCTTGCGGAAGTCCATGCCCGCCTCGCGGAGCTCCGTCTCGGTCATCCCCGTGCCGCCCGCTGTCATCTCGAACACCTTGACGATGGCCGTCCCCTGGGTTCCGCGGTACGCGCTGTCGCGGCCGTGGATCGTGTCGGCTGCGATCCGGCCCTCCCGGTTGGCCGGCCCCGCGAGCATCGAGAGCGTCGGCTCGCCGGTCAGGAAGTTCGGCGTCTCGACGGCGTCGCCGGCCGCGAGGATGTCGGGTGCCGACGTGCGCATGTGCGCGTCGACGGCGATGCCCCCGCGCGGGCCGATCTCGATCCCCGCCTCGCGGGCGAGCTCGACATTGGGCCGCGCCCCGACCGCCATCACGACCACGTCCGCTTCGACCGAGGTGCCGTCGGACAGCTCGACGACCAGCATGTCGCCGTCAGCCTTGACGGCCGTCGCGGATGTGCCGAGACGCAGGTCGACGTCGTGGGTGCGGACGTTGTAGTCCAGGAGCCGCGTCATCTCGGGGTCGAGCCAGGGCATCAGCCGCCCGGTCCGCTCGACCACGGTCGTGCGGAGCCCCCGCGACCTGAAGGCCTCGGTGAGCTCCAGGCCGATGTAGCTGCCACCGACGACGACGGCGCTCCTGGCGCCCTCGTCGAGCCGGCCGATGATGCGGTCCATGTCGGGGATGTTGCGCAGCACCTTGACGCGCGGATCGTCGGCGCCGGGGATCGGCGGCCGGATCGGTTCGGCGCCGGGGCAGAGCACGAGCTTGTCGTACGACTCGCGGTAGGTGCGACCCTGGTCGACGTCGCGGACCTCGACCTCCTTGCGGTCGCGATCGATGCGGATCACGTCCTGCCCTGTGCGGACATCGAGCGCGAGGCTCTCGCCCAGGCTCTCGGGCGTCTGGAGCAGCAGGCTGTCACGCTCGGGGATCGCGCCCCCGATGTGGTACGGCAACCCGCAGTTCGCGAAGGAGACGTAGTGGTCACGCTCGAGCACGACGATCTCGGCGGACTCGTCGAGGCGCCGTAGCCTCGCTGCTGTCGAGGCACCCGCCGCGACGCCGCCCACGATCACGGTCTTCATGTCATCACCTTCTCCTTCCGGCGACCGTTGGACGTGCGCCCTTCGGCAGCGTCGATCGCGTACGCCGCACCGATGAGCGTGAGGTGGCTGAACGCCTGGGGGAAGTTGCCGACCTGCCGCCCGAGCTCGACGTCGTATTCCTCCGCCAGCAGGCCGAGGTCGTTGCTCAGGCCGAGGAGCCGCTGGAACAGCGTCCGTGCCTCATCGACGCGGCCGTTGAGCGCCAGGGCGCTGACCAGCCAGAACGAGCATGCGAGGAACTGCCCCTCGCCGCCCGGCAGCCCGTCGTCGGTCTGCGCCGTCGAGTACCGCGCGACGAACCCGTCGCGGCCGAGCTCGCGCGAGACCGCATCGATCGTGCCCGTGACCCGCTCGTCCGAGCCGGGCAGGAATCCCATGATCGGGATGGTGAGCACGCTCGAATCGAGCTCGCGCGACCCGTAGTACTGCGTGAACGTCCGCCGCTCGGAGTCGTACCCGCGCTCGCAGACCTCGCGGTGGATCTCGTCGCGAACCTGCCTCCAGCGCTCGAGTGGTGCCTCGAGGTCGAACCGCTCGACGAGTCGCACGGCGCGATCGAACACGACCCAGGCCATGACCTTGGAGTAGGTGTAGTGCCGGCGCGGTCCGCGTGACTCCCAGATGCCGTCGTCCGGCTCGCGCCAGATCGTCTCGACGTACTCGAACAGGGTGCACCACCGGGGCCAGAGCCGCTCATCGACCCGGCCGCCGTGCTGCGAGGCGAGGTAGAAGGCGGCGACGACCTCCCCATAGACGTCGAGCTGGAACTGCTCGGACGCCGCGTTGCCGACCCGGACCGGCCTGGAGCCCTCGTAGCCCGGGAACTCATCGAGTTCGAACTCCGTCAGGCGCCGCTCGCCGCGGATCCCGTACATGATCTGCGCCTTCGCAGGCTCTCCCGTGCCGACGCGCGCCATCCAGTCGCGGAAGCCGAGCGCCTCGTCCGTGTACCCGGCGGTGAGCAGCGCCTGGAGCGCGAGGACCGAGTCGCGCAGCCAGCAGTAGCGGTAGTCCCAGTTGCGCACGCCGCCGATGTCCTCCGGCAGGGAGGTGGTCGGCGCAGCGACCAGCGCGCCGGTCGGCTCGTAGGTCATCGCCTTCAGCGTCCTCAGCGAGGTCAGCACCTCGTCCCGGTAGGGCCCGTCATAGGCGCACCGGTCACTCCATGACCGCCACCAGGCCTGTGTCCGGGCAAGCGCCGAATCGGCGTCCTCGACGGGCGGTGTGACCTCGAACGCGGAGTGCCAGCACAGCGTGAAATGCTCGCGGCCGCCCTCCCGGATGACGAAGTCCGCGCTGAGCGTGCCATCACGAAGCGTGAGCGGCACCGCGGTGCTGAGCCGGAACGCGTCGGGTCCCGCGGTGGCGACCGCTCCGTCCGGTGCCGGCTCGACCCATGGCCTGATCGACCCGTAGTCCGGGCGCAGCGAGAGCTCCAGCCGCATCGGCACGCGGCCTCGCAGGCCCTCGACGATCCGCATCAGGCGCGGGGGGCCGCCGACGCGGCGAGGCATGAAGTCGATCACCCGCGCCGCGCCCTCCGCGGTCTCGACATCGGTCTCGAGCACCAGCGTCCCGGGGCGGTAGCGGCGGGTGGTCGCCGTGACGGGCCCCTCGGGTCCGAGGCGCCAGCGCCCATGCCGGTCGTCTCCCACGAGCGCCGCGAGGCACGACGCCGAGTCGAAGCGCGGCAGGCAGAGCCAGTCCACCGATCCGTCACGCCCCACCAGGGCCCCGCTCTGCAGGTCGCCGATGAAGCCGTAGTCCTCGATGCTCATGCCGGTGGCTCCCCTCTCACGCCGTTCGATGCACTCAGCGAACCAAGCCCAGGCTCGCGTGTCATCGCCCCGATGGCATGAAGGAGGCCGGGCGTCGCTCGCCGGCGCACCCAGCGATCGCGAAGGAGGCGACGAGCCGAGCACGCCGGTCGGCCTGACGGGCCTGCCCGAGCGCCGAGCGCCGGAGCGGGCTTCATGCCATCGGGGCGATGACCCGCGGGCCCGGATCCGGTGTGCTGACCACGGCGGATCCGATCGAAACCGGCGCGGCGCCGCAGCGGCGTGTGCACGCGGTCGAGGGGAGGACCTGATGGCGCAGATCGAGCAGACCACCGAGACCCCGGACCGCGAGAGCTCCGATCAGGGCACAACGGGCAACGGGACCGCGCCTCGCGCCGTACCGCATCTGAGCACGAGAGAGCGGGCTGCACGCGGCAAGGCTGCCCGCGCGGAGATACCGCGGTCTGTGCACGGCGAGTGGGAGCCGGCTGCGAGCCGGCGAGACCCGGTGGCGCTGCTCGAGGAGCAGGCCGCCTCGCGGGTGCAGGAGCTCGTCCCCATCCGGTATGGGCGCATGCTCGTCTCGCCGTTCACGTTCTATCGCGGGGCCGCGTATCCGATGGCCGCCGACCTGGCGGATGGCCCGCGGACCGGCCTCGAGGTCCAGCTGTGCGGCGACGCGCATCTGTCCAACTTCGGGGCCTTCGCCGCGCCCGACAGGAGCCTCGTCTTCAGTGTCAACGACTTCGACGAGACGCTTCCGGGGCCCTTCGAGTGGGACGTCAAGCGCCTCGCCGCCAGCTTCGCGGTGGCGGGCCGCGATCGCGGATTCAGTGCCAAAGAGCGCCATGCCGTCAACCTCACCGTCACGCGCACCTACCGCGAGGCGATGCGCGAGTACGCCGCGATGACCAACCTCGACGTCTGGTACTCCCGCATCGACGTCGACGACATCGCTGAGCTCGCCTCCCAGGAGGGAACGGCGAAGCAGATGAAGCGCCTCGAGCGAAATGTGGCGCACGCGCGGGCGAAGGACCGGATGAAGGCGTTCGGCAAGCTCACCCGGCTGGTGGACGGCGAGCCGCGCATCGTGAGCGATCCGCCCCTGATCGTGCCCATCGAGGAACTCCTGTCGCAGAGCGACTACGAGCGGCTCGACGAGTTCATGCACGGCGTTTTCCGCGCCTACCGGCGGACGCTCACGGCCGACCGGCGCCGACTCCTCGAGCGCTACCGCTACGTCCACCTGGCGCGCAAGGTGGTGGGCGTCGGCAGCGTCGGCACACGGGCCTGGATCATGCTGCTGCTGGGTCGCGATGCCCACGATCCGCTGTTCCTGCAGGTCAAGGAGGCCGAGGCGTCGGTGCTCGAGCCGTTCCTCGGCAAGAGCGCCTTCTCGAGCCACGGCCAGCGTGTGGTCGAGGGCCAGCGGCTGATGCAGGCCGCCAGCGACGTCATGCTCGGCTGGATGCGCGCGACGGACGTGGAGGGTGCGAGCCGCCACTACTACATCCGCCAGCTCTGGGACGCGAAGGGCTCGGCGCTCATCGAGTCCATGAATCCGCGCGCCATGACGGTGTATGCGCGGCTGTGCGGGCGCACCCTGGCGAAGGCGCACGCGCGCTCCGGGGACGCGATCGCGATCGCGTCGTACCTCGGGCGAGGCGGCAGGTTCGACCAAGCGCTCGCGGCGTTCGCCGAGACGTACGCGGATCAGAACGAGCGCGACTACGCCGCGCTCAGCGAGGCCGTCGCGTCCGGCCGCGTCGCGGCCCAGAGCGGCCTCTGAGCGGGCTCAGCCCGCGGCCGCCTTCAGGTATGCCGCGTGCTCAGACGCTGACGGCCGGCGAGCGCTCCGGCGCGACGGCGGGTGCGGCGGGCGCGGGGCGGAACGGCCGCATCTCGACGCCCTCGCCGCGGCGCAGCGTCACGGCGGTCGACGGCGGGATCTCGTGCCAGGCACCCGGAAGGTCGGAGAACGGCTCCGAGACGATCAGGCGGTCATCGTGGCCGAGCTTCTGCAGTCGCTCGTTGTCCGGATACAGGCCGCGCACCGTCTCGACGTCGGCTGAGGCGAACAGGGAGCGCGGCTGCCCGCTGGTCGCGTAGCGCACGGCCCACAGGCCGACGCCGTCCGAGACGCCGAAGCTGCCCTGCACCGCATCCTTGACGCCGCGGCGTTCCGCCGTCGCCTCGATCAGGCCGGTCGTCCGCTCGAGCGCCGCGATGGGATCCTGCTCGAGCCCCAGGGTGAGGGCCAGGTGGAACACGACCTCGCTGTCCGTCGAGCCACGCACCTCGGGAAAGAGCTCGGGGTCGAGCGCGAACATCAGGTCGCGCCGCAGCAGGTGGAAGTCGGCGATGAAGCCGTTGTGGACGAACAGCCAGCGGCCGTGGCGGAAGGGATGGCAGTTGGTCTCCTGCACCGGTGAGCCGATCGCAGCCCGCACGTGGGTCAGGAACAGCGGCGACTCGACGTGCCCTGCGATCTCGCGCAGGTTCGCGTCGCCCCATGCGGGCTCGACGCTGCGGTAGACGCCGGGGCCGTCGCCCGCCCCGTACCAGCCCAGGCCGAAGCCGTCGCCATTCGTCGGCTCGGCGCCCATGCGCGAGAGCAGGCTCTGATCCACGATCCCGTGCGGGGTCTTGAACAGCACCTCGTCGATCAGCACCGGCTGCCCGAACCACCCCATCCAGCGACACATGGCCAAGCTCCTTTACGCGCGGGCGCCCCGCGGGCGGACACGATTCAATGGTCGCCGCCGGCCGCGCGGGCCGCATCGCCTCGATGGGGTGAAACCCCGCTGCCGGCGTTGCGGGCGCCGGCCTGTTGGGGGGCGGCGGTGCGCGCACGGCGCCCGACGAGCCCCCGCAGGCTGCGCCGCCCGACCCTGTGAGGCGCGCGCGCGCCGCATCCGCGGTTCATGGCGCGTCCGGCTCGGGCGCCTCGAGCGCTGCGTCCACGTCATAGCCGAGCGCCAACCCAAGCTCGGGCGCCGCCGACACGACGCGCGCGAGACCGACGGTCGGGGCGATCGCGATCAGGCTGCCCACGATCTCGTCGACGGTGGCGCCTGCCGCCTGCGCCGAGTCCACAACCGACTGGTACGAGCTCGGTGCCGCGTCGATCGCCAGTGACGCCGCGAGGCGGAGCAAGGCGTGCGTCTTCGGATCCAAGTGTGACGCCGCCACGGTGTCCTGGCCCATGCCGAGGACGGATTCCATGAAGCTCTCATCGTGCAGCGCGAGTCTGCGCAACGTTTCGGTGTAGGCGGCCACGGCTTCCATCCCGACGAGCCGGCCGAGCGCCGGCTCCTGCCATTAGACAGCGTGAGCGAGGCGGCGTCATCGTCCAGTTGGCATGAGAGCCGGCGCGGCGACGACGGTGCGTCGCATGAGACCGCGCCGCTGACCGTGCCCTCGGCCGGCGTCAGTCCGCCGTCGCGGGTCCGACTGCGGCCGGCGTCTCGCGCGGCGCTTCGATCGGCGGTGCGTTGGGCTGTGCTGCGGAGCCGGGCTGGACGGTCGGAATGCCGCGCGTGAACAGCAACGCGAACAGGGTGATGAGCGCCAGCAGCGCGAGGGCTGCGCGGAGGCCGTCGATGCGGGCCTGGGCGTTCTCCTCGACGACGGCGTCGGAGGTCTCCTGCGAGACGCCGGCCTTGTCGAGCGACGCCTTCAGATCCTCGTCGGAGACGAACGGCACACCGGCGGCGAGCTGCGTCTGCGCGTTGACGGCGAGGTCGTTGGGGATCGCCGGGTTGTTCTCGATGCCGGTGAAGAACGACGTCGTCATCGCGGAGATGAGGATCGCGCCGGCGAGCGCGGTCCCCAGCGACGCGCCCAGCTGGGTGCCGGTGTTCTGGATGCCGCCGACCTCGCCGCTCTGCTCGTCGGGGACCGCCGACACGGTGACACTGCCCAGCTGCGAGGCCATCGAGCCCAGGCCCGAGCCGATCAGCAGCAGCGGCCCGGTGATGACCTCGGGCCCATCGCCGACGTCGAGCAGGGCGACCAGCAGCACCAGTCCGGTGAAGATCAGCAGGAAGCCCGCGTTGACCACGCGTCGCGGGTTGGCGTCGGGCAGGAACTTGGGGACTCCGACGGCGAACAGCAGGAGCGGAATCGACATCGGCAGCAGCCGCACGCCGGTCTCGACCGCCGACAGGCTGAGCGCCACCGACAGGAACAGCGGCATGACGAAGAACGTCCCGGCCTGCACGAGGAACATGAACAGGAACGAGAGCACTCCAGAGCGCATCTGCACGTTGCGCAGCAGCTTGGGGTCGAGCAGCGCGCCCTCTCCGCGCTCGACGCGGCGCTGCTCCCAGAGCAGGAACAGCACCAGCACCACCGACCCGCCCAGCAGCAGCCAGCACACCGGCGAGAGCCCCAGCCACTCCGGCGCCCCCGGCTTGGGCTGCACCACGCCCCAGGCCCCCGACTTGAGGATGCCGAAGACGATCATGCCCAGGCCCAGCGCCGACAGCGCGGTGCCCATCCAGTCGAGCTTGACGTCCTCGGCCGGCGGCGTGTCGGCGACGCGCCGGGCGAACAGCAGGATCGCCCCGATGATCACGACCTCGCCGGCGAAGACCCAGCGCCACGACGCGTAGGTCGTGAAGATGCCGCCGATCAGCGGCCCGAGCGCGGCCGCGATCGCGCCGGCGGCCGCCACGAGACCGTACGCGCGCGGGCGCTCGGGCCTGCTGAAGTTCGAGGCGACGAGCGCGACGATCGCGGGCATGATCAGGACCGCGCCCAGGCCCTCCAGCCCCGACCAGCCGATCAGCAGCATCGTCAGGCTCTGCGACAGCGCCGTCGTCAGCGACCCGCAGGCGTAGATCACGCAGCCGATCGTGAACGCGCGCTTGCGCCCTACGAGCTCGCCGACCTTGCCGCCGGTGATCATCAGCGAGGCCATCACCAGCGTGTACATGGTGATCGCGGTCTGGACCCCGGTCACGGTCGTGTCGAGATCCTTGGCGACCGTCGCGATCGCCGTGTTCATGACGGTCGTGTCGAGCGCCATGACGAACTGGCCCGCGGCCAGCGTCGCGAGCACGACTCCGGTAGCCGTTCGGGCTGCGCTCCTGGTCACGCGTGAAGGTCAGCGACGAGCGTCAGTACTTCTCGGGGACGTAGTGGTGAACCCGAGCGGGGGCTTCGGCAGGTTCTTCGCGCGGCGGGAGCGTGGCAGGCTCACGCGACGGCGGGGTGTGCGGGACGTGCTCGAGGATGTGACTGATGATATTCAGACGAGCGCGCTTCTTGTCGTTGGAGTCCGCGACGTACCAGGGGGCGAAATCGGTGTCCGTCGCGTCGAACATGTCATCGCGGGCGCGGGTGTAGTCGTCCCAGCGGTTGTAGGACTCGAGGTCCATCGGTGACAGCTTCCAGATCTTGCGCGGGTCCGTGACACGTGACTGCAGTCGCCGTGTCTGCTCCTGCGGGCTGACCTCGAGCCAGTACTTCAGCAGGGTGGTGCCGGAGTCGACGATCCCCCGCTCGACAAACGGCGCGAGCCGCAGGAACCGGTGGACCTCGTCCTGCGAGCAGAAGCCCATCACGCGCTCGACCCCCGCGCGGTTGTACCAACTGCGGTCGAAGATCACGACCTCTCCGGCGGCCGGGAAATGGGAGAGGTACCGCTGGATGTACATCTGGCTCTTCTCGCGCTCGGTCGGTGCCGGGAGCGCGACGACGCGGAACACGCGCGGGCTCACGCGCTCGGTGATCCGCTTGATGACCCCTCCCTTCCCGGCGCTGTCACGGCCTTCGAACACGATCAGGACCTTGAGCCCGTCGCGCACGACCGCCTGCTGGAGACGGACCAGCTCGCCCTGCAGTCGAGCGAGCTCCTTGTTGTAGCGCTTGCGGCCGAGCTTCTCGACGGCCTGCCCGTCATCGCCCTCGCCGTGCTTCGCATGGCTCACGGATGGCTCCTTTCCGTCAATCCTCGTGGCCGGCGGCCACCGCGACGAGACGGCGCAATGCATCCGCCGGAGAGACGGGCAGATCGGCGGACGGTGAGGCGCCGGGGTGGTGGGGGGCGATGCGGACCGTGAGCGCACCCGGTCGGCTGGTGAAGCGCACCGGGGCCTCCAGGACGACGGCCTCGCCGTCGAGGCCGCCCGGGACGGGGCTCTTGGAGCGCACCTCGAACTCGCGGACCGCCCACTGCAGCCACGGAGCGCGGCCGTTGCCCCGCCCGGGCTCGAAGACCGCGACACCGAGCTCGCCGCTGTCCATCCTCGGTCGCGTCCCGCCGCCCACCGGGCGCATGCGGTAGGGGTTGTTGGAGACGAGGATCACCGCGCCCGAGACGTGCTCGCGGTGATCGGGCCCCTCCCAGCGCAGGTCGAGCGGCTTGCCGTCGGGGCCCAGGGTGTCCGGCACGGTCTTGGCGATCGTGCGCAGCTTGGCCTCCCGGTAGCCCTCCCGCTGGACGGCCTCTGCGTACAGACCGAGCGAGACGTTGTTGACGAACACCTTGCCGTTGACCTCGGCGAGGTCGACCCGCCGCTCGCGGCCGTCGACCAGGGCGTCCAACGCGCCGACGACGTCGTCGCGGTCGACGCCGAGATCGAGCGCGAAGTGGTTGCGCGTCCCGGCCGGGATGCAGGCGTACGGCAGCCCATGCTCGGCTGCGGCGGTGGCGACGATCGCCTGTGTGCCATCACCGCCGGCGGCCGCGAGCGCGTCCGCGCCGCGGGCGACCGCCTCGTGGACGAGCGCCGCGAGGTCGTCGCCCAGCTTCAGCTCCACCGCCTCGATCCCGCGCGCGCGGGCCTCACGATCGAGGTGCGCCTTCTCGGCCTTGCCACCGCCGGCCTTCGGGTTCCAGAAGACGACCGCGTGCTCGGGCCGCGGCGCGGCCGGAAGCTCCGCCCGGACGGTGAACACCGCCCGGGCGGAGCTGATCGACAGGGCCAGCGCAACGACCACCGCCAGCTCGGCCAGCAGCGGACCCTCGACGACCATCATCACGACCACGGCCACGAGCAGCACGCCGGCGAGGATCAGGCCGACCCAGCGCCGCGCGCCCTCGCGCAGCGCGCCATACCATGCAAGCGGCAGGGCGATCGCCACGAACGCCACTACCAGCAGCCCGCGCGGAAAGGCATCTGCGGCGATCGCCACCGCGCCCGCAACGGCGAGCACCAGCAGCAGGAGCGCCGTCAGCGCCAACAGCCGCCGGTGGTTCCCGGATACCGTCGTGGGCGTGCTTGCGGGCACGGTGCCGCTCCGCCCGCTACTCCGCCTGCTCCTCGGCCTCGAGCTCGGCCTCGGCCGCGACGATCACGATCCCCAGCGCCTGGGTGATGTTCGCAGCGGCCGACAAGGTACGCGGCGTACCGACGATCGGTGCGACTGCGACCAGGATGTCCTGGACCTGCTCGATGGTGACACCGGAGTCCATCGCAAAGCCGATGTGCGCCAGATACGACTCAGCGGGCGCGTCGACTGCGGCGAGCGCCGCGATCCGCACGGCGATCAGCGCATTGTCGTCGAGCCCGCAGCGCGAGACGGACTCTGCCGTCATCGCCAGGATCGTGTCCAGTACGGGAGTGTTCGAAGGTACGTCGCTCATGACTGCCCCTTTCGCGTCGGGTGAGGTGGCCGGTCACCACGCCGCACAGCGACGCGGCGAGCCGGAACTGGTGTATCGCGCTCGTGCCAGGCCTGACCGCTACGCGCTCCCAGAGCGCTCGGGCGCCTTGGCGAGCTCGTACAGGATGATGATCGACAGCGCGAAGACGCAGAGCGACCAGAACGGGTAGGCCGGGATCGACAGCAGCGCGCTGATCGACGCAAGCGCCGCCGCGAAGATGCCGACCCATCGGCCCCAGCCGCCGCCGCCGAACAGGGACAGCCCCGCCGTCAGCTCGATCACACCAAGGATCAGGGTCACCCAGCCCCACGTGTGGAGGCTGCCGATGATGTACTTCTGGTTGGCGACGAAGAACTTGGCGTCGCTGATCGCTCCGATGCCCCAGATGATGTTCAGCGTGCCGGCGATCAGCAGCAGGATTCCGGCGAACAGCCACCAACCTGTGACTCTGGCCTCGTTGCTCATGACACGTCTCCTCTCTTGCAGCGCGCTCGGCGCCGCGCTTCAGCTGGAATGTCGTGCGCTCGCAGCGTGAGTCGACGCCGTCGACTCCGCGGTCGCGCGGGCCACTGGATGTCCACTCAGGCTGAGCCGAGCAGCTTCGCGTTCTGGCTCTCGAACTCCTCGTCCGTGAGCACGTGCTGCTCGTGAAGTTCACCCAGCTCCTTGAGCTCGTCCAGCGTCTCCGGAGTCATCGCGCCGGCCTGCGGCGCCGGCGCGGCCTCGTCGGTCCCGGTATCGGCCGGCTGAGCGTCCTCGGCGGGCGCCTGCTCCTGCTGAGCCGCTTCCTTCTTGTCGTGGTGCTTCTTGGCCACGATGGCTGCGCCGCCTAGCGCGGCGACGCGTCGTCTGCGCTGGCGTCGGCCTCGTCCCATCTTCCGGTCCTCCTCGCGTCGACGTGTCTCGCCGGTGCTGATCGCACCGTCGGGGGCTCAGCACGAAACGGAGCGTCGCATGGGCCCGGTGGGGCTGCATCGCACCGATGGGATGAAATCCGTTGCGCCGCGCGGGGGCGGCGTCCGGCGCACCCGCCTAGAGCAGTCCGAGTTCGCGGGCGCGTGCGACGGCGTCGCTGCGGCTGGACACGCCGAGTTTGCGATAGATGGCCACGGTGTGCGATTTCACCGTGTGGCGCGACAGGTTGCGGCGTTCACCGATCTCCCGAAAGGAGAGAGGCGTCGCGAGCGAGGGGATCAGTCGGAGCTCGGCAGCGCTCAGGGTCGAGGCGGCCGCGATGTCCGCTCGGAGCGTTGCGAGAGCCGCGCGCACCTCCTCGACCTGGGCGTTCAGGGCCCCGAGATCGGGGCGACGACGCAGAAGCGCATCGACTTCGCGCAGCATCGTCCGGGCGCCGGCTGCGTCCGGGACGGCCATGTATGCACGCGCAAGCTCGGCGCGTGTCTGGACGGCGAGGTGGGGCAGCGCGGAGGTGAGCTGCGGCCGCAGACGTTGCGCCCAGGCCAGGAGCTCGTCGGCGCGCTGGGCTCTCCCGCGGTGGAGTGCGATGCGGGCCGCCAGCGCGCAGACCAGGGCATTGCATGGGTGCTCGCCGGCGTGCCACAGGTCGATCAGCCCCAGAGCCCGGTTGGTGAATTCCTCCGCCTCGACCCATGCTCCGCGCCCGATCGCGATCGCCGCACGTTCACCGAGCGCCACGATCGTGGTGTCGGGAGCCTGCCACTCGACACCCCGCTCGACCGCGTCGGCGAGCAGGTCGTCACTCTCGGAGATGCGACCGTCGAGCCACCGTGAGAGCGCCAGCACGAGCAGCGCCGTCCCCCGCCACGGACTCGACGGCTCGGCGGTTCCGACTGCGAGCTCCGCGTCGGCCCGCATGCTCGCCACTCCTGCTGGGCAGTGCAGCGCACGCAGTACGAGCAGCCGCGTGTCCGGCGCCGGGTCGCTCACGCCGTCGATGCCGCTGCGCTCGGCGAGCTCGGCCAGCCGTGCAGCCCTCGCCGTGTGGCCGAACAGTGCGGCCAGCAGCGCGCCGAGAGCGGCGACCGCCGTGTGACGCTCGAGCGCCCCCCGCTCTTCCAGCCAGTCCAGCCAGCGCTCGACCGTCGCGACGCGGCCGCTGCGATATGTCGGCAGAGCCCAGCGCTCGATCAGCAGCGCCGCGCGCCCGACGTCGCCGGCCGCCTGCGCGTAGCCGATCGCCGCTTCCGGCTGCGCGTTCGCCTCGCACCATGCGCTTGCTCGCGCGTACAGCGATGCGGCGAGTTCCGGCTCGGATCGCTCCAGCTCAGCACGGAGCAGCTCCTGGAACAGATGGTGGTAGCGGTACCACCGGCCTTCCTCGTCAAGCGGAATGATGAACAGGTTTGAGCCTACAAGCGTCTCGAGCAGCGCGCTCGAGCCGCGCGTCCCAAGCACTTCGTCGCACAGCGCTCCGGACATCCGGTCCAGGACAGCGGTATGCGTGAGAAAGCGAAGCTCCTCGGCGGACAGGTGTGCCAGCAGCTCCGGCCACAGGTAGTCCGCGACCACACGAGAGGCGCCGGAGAACCGTCCCGCCGCCTGGGCCATGTCGGGCTCGGCCCGGATCGACATCGCACCCAGAGACAGGCCGGCGGGCCAGCCCTCCGTCTGTTCGAGGAGCCCATCCGCCAGCTCCGCTGCGATGCCCACCCCGGCTCGACCGAGCAGCTGGCGCGCCTCCCGTGCGTCCATGCGCAGATCGTCTGGCCCGAGCTCCAGTGCCGCGCGCGGGGATTGCCGTGAGCCCAGAGGGAACTCCGGCGCGCCGCGCCCCGAGACGGCGAGTTGTGCACCGTCACGGACGAAGCCCGCAAGTGCCGCCACCGCGTCCAGACAGGAGCGGTCCTCCAGCGCATGCAGATCGTCCAGGACCAGCACGAGGGGGCCGGGGGGAGCGGCCAGCGCCGCCCCCAGCCGCGGCACGATCGTTGCTTCCACCGAGACGCCCGGCGAGGCCAACGCTTCGAACACCGCGGCATCGATCATCGAGACGCGCGAAACCGCGGTCGCGACGTAGGTCAGCAGGACGATGGGGTCATTGTCGCCCTCGTCCACGTTCACCCACGCGAACGGCCGTGACGAGACGCGTGCCCACTGGGCGAGCACCGTCGTCTTCCCCCACCCCGGGCCGGCGCGGACCTCGATCACGGGCCACGACCAGGCAGCCTCGAGCCGCGCAACCAGGTCGGTCCGCGGCACCATCCCTGGGGAAGGTCGCGGCGGGTGGAGCTTCCACTCCACGACTTCGAACGGCACCGCAACCGGCGATCGAGGTCTGGCCGCCTGCGCAGGCTCGCGGCTCGACACCTCGCGAGCCGAGGAAGCGTGAGGGCGCGTGGCGCTCATTGCAGTCCGAGCGCGCAGGCGCGGTCCACGGCGTCGGCGCGCGAGGTGACGCCGAGCTTCCGGTAGATCGACACGGCGTGTGATTTCACGGTGTGGCGGGACAGGTAGAGCCGCTCCCCGATCTCGCGGAAGCTGAGCTGACTGTCCAGGTGAGGCAGCAGGCGCAGCTCCGCCGCCGTCAGTGTCGAGATGGCCGGAGCCTGTTCAAGGATCGCGTGGAGGCTCCGGCGCAGCTCGCCGGCACGGGTGCGGAGAATCCCGAGCTCGGGCTGGCGCTGCAGGAGCACCTCGATCTCGCCGCACACGGCTTTCGCGTCACCGGTTTCGGCGCGTGCCAGGTCGGCCCGTGCGAGCTGGAGCCGAGCCTGGACGGCCAGGTAGGGGAGCGCGTGGGTCAGCTGTCGCCGTAGGAGCCGCGCACGTGTGAGCAGCTCGCCCGCGCGCTCGGCGGCGCCGTCATGATCCGCGACGCGCGCGGCCGTGGCGTAGATGAACGCGCCGCTCGGGTAGGCGTCGGCCTTCGTGCTCTCGATCAGTCCGATGGCGCGGTCGACGAGCTCCTGGGCGCCGGCCCATGCCTCGCGTTCGAGCGCGACGCCGGCGCGCTCGGCGAGCGCGACCGCGGCGGTGCCGGGAGCCCGCAGTGCGACGCCTTCCTCGGCGGCGTCGGAGAGCAGGTCGTCGGCTCCGTCGACGTCGCCTGCCAGCAACGTCGCGATGCCGAGCAGCGTGAGCGCGTGCGGTCGGTGCGCACTGGTCGGTGAGAGCGTGCGGACCGCGCACTCGGCATCTGCACGCATCGCCGCCACGCCCTGTCTGCAGCGCTTGGCGCGCAGCAGCATCCGCCACGACTCGATCGAGGCGCTGCCGTCGGGCAACTCCCGGTCCTGGCGTGCGCGCCCGGCGATCTCCGCCAGTCGATCCGAGGTCGCCGAGCGTCCTTGAGCCGCTGCCAGCATGCTGCCGAGGACGGCGAGGGTCGCGTGGCGCTCAAGCGCGCCGCGCGCGTCCAGCCAGTCGAGCCACTGCTCCACGACGGCGACGCGACCGCTGTAGTACATGTCGAGCGCGAACGTCTCGACGAGGCGCGCGACTTGCTCGACGTCGCCGGACTCCTCTGCGTAGGCGATCGCGTCCTCCGGCTGCCCGTTGGCCGCGCACCAGTCCACGGCCCGAGCGTGGAGCTCGCGCTCGCGCTGCGGCGCACTGCGGCTGAGCTCAGAGCGAAGGAACTCGCGGACGAGCCCCTGGCACCGGTACCACCTCCTCTCGCTGTCCAGCGGAGCGACGAACTTCGTCGCGTGCGCGAGCGCCTCGAGCATCGCCGCTGAGCCGCGCCGCTCGAACAAGGCATCGCAGAGCGGCCCCGACAAGCGGTCCAAGATCGACGTGGTCGTCAGGAAGCGAAGCTCGTGTGCGGAGAGGTGGGCGAGAACCTCGGCCTGCAGGTAGTCGGCCACGACGTCATCGTCCCTGGAACTCGCGAGTTCGCCGCCGGCCGGCGCAGCCCCGGGTTCGGGCGTCTGCGAGGCGAGATGGATCCCTGCCGGCCAACCTTCCGTGCGCTCGAGGAGCTCGGAGATCCGCTGAGCCGTCGACTCGACGCCTGCCGCCCGCAGCAGCTGGCGCGCCTCCTGCTCACTCATGCGGAGCTCGTCGGCGCCGATCTCGAGCGCGAGCGCCTGGGGCCGGATGGCGTCCACGGGGATCGCCGAATCGCCGCGCGTCGCGACAACCAGTTGCAGGCCGGCCGGCAAGTGCGTGGCGAGCGCGGCGATCAGATCCCGACAGCGTGGCTCGTCAATGAGGTGCAGGTCATCGAGGGCAAGGACCGATTCGCATTCGACCTTCGTGAGCGCCGCACTGAGCCGCGGCAGGACCGTCGCCTCGACCGAGACGCCGGGTGATGCCAGCGCCTCGAACACGCTCGCATCGAGCGGTGCGACCCGATCGAGTGCGACCGCGACATACGACAGCAGCACCATCGGGTCGTTGTCGCGCTCGTCGAGCGACACCCAGGCGAACGGCCGTCGAGATCGCGAGGCCCATTGGGCGAGCAGCGTCGTCTTGCCCCAGCCGGCTCCGGCGGACACGACGACGATCGGCGTCGCGTGCGCGCCTTCCAGACGAGCGATCAGATTCGCTCGAGGAACGTTCCGGCGTCGACGCGCGGGCGGGCGGAGCTTCGACTCCAGCAGCTCAAACGCAGGAGCGGCCCTGTGCGATGGGAACGCCTCCGTTGATGGCGCGCTCCTCCACATCGGTTGAGTGTTGACCGCCCGGCATTCGAGCGCATCCGTAGTTCAACACAGCCCGGCTCGGGGTGGCGGGCGACCTGCGCCTCAGGCCAAGGTGTCGACCCCTTGAACGAGTGCGTAGACGCCCGCCGCGAAGGCTACGATCGCCCCGAGCGTCCAGCCATTGCGCGTCAGCCAGCTCTGGGTCCACTCGAGCCCGGCGGCGACATCCGCGGGCCTGAGGAAGAGCGCCAGCACGGTGCATTCCACGAAGATCAGGACCGCCATCGCGCAGATCAGCACCGCGAGCACGTTCGAGCTCGCCGGACTTCCGCTGTTCGCGATGTTCTGCACGGCCAGGAGGTACAGCGGCGAGGGCAGGAACATCGCAAGACCCAGCACGAACGACCACTTCTGGCTCGTGGTCGCGCGCTGCGACCACAGGCCGATCCGGCTCGGTTCCTGCCCCTCATTGCTTGTCGGCTCGCCGGGGTCGCGTGTGCGGCGGTGCCACAGCCACGCCGCGAGCCCGAGCAAAGCCAGCCCGATGGCGATCTGGACCCCGCCGCTGGCCGACTGGCTGTCCTCGGTCGTCGCGCCCGCCTCCGTCATCAGCGCGAGGGCAGCGAGGCCGGCGCAGACGACCATCAGCGCCGCGCCGGCGAAGTACGCCAGCACGAGGCGGCGCGGGTGAGCGCCGGTCAGCAGGAGGAGGAGCACCAGCAGCGCCGGCGGGTAGATCGCCGCGCTGAGCGCGAGCGGCAGGGCCTCGGAGAGCGCATCCACGGTCGGCACGACACCGTAGGTCGCGCGGGCGGGGCGGGCATCGCCCGATTCGCGTGAATGTGTCCGAGGCACGTCGAGCAGGATGTGGGCGCCTCCGGGCCGACGGCTGGTCGCCGCCGTACGAGCTCGGGCTCGAGGTCCTCGCCGCTGGGCCCGCTCCCGAGGCCCCGGGTGGGTGATCGAGTTCCCGGACTCACCCCCTGCGAGCAGCTGCTCGTAGCGATGCTCGATCTTGTTCCGGAGCCGCAGGAAGAACTCCACGTTGCAGCGCACGGGATCGCGCTCGTTCGGGTAGGCCGTCTGCAGGCAGCGGGCGAGCTCCCAGGTCTTGATCTCTCCGTCGACACGCTCGAAATGGCCGTTCGGCTTGCGGTAGGTGCGCCATGCGGTGACCTCGACCTGGCGCACATGCCGGCGCAGTGTCTCCGGCGGGATCCCCAGGTCACGGGCGACATGCGCGATCGGCCGGCCAGACTCGATCACCACCCGAGCGCCGCGATCCAGAAGTTCAACGGGGTACTTCCGTGGACGGGCCCATCAGCGGAGCCTTCCTTCCCCGAGGGACAGAACCTCGGGTCAAGGTCTCCGTCAAACAGCCTGGCTCACACCGGTGCGCCCCGCCCCCTCGCTACGGGGACAGCACGATCCGCCGCGTCGTTCCGGGCGCCTCGCTCCACGCCTGCGCGACGGCGGTGAGCGGCATGGGCTGCGCGTTGATCACCAATGCTCCGGAGGTGATCTCGTCCGCGAGGACGGGCAGCTCGGCGAGGATCTCGCGCGTGGGAACCGATCCCTGCCCGCTGCCAACGATCGTCAGGCGGACGGCGCGCAGCGCGGCCGACGGGATCGCGGCGACGGGCCCGGCCATCGAACCGATCTCGATCCACGTCAGCGGTCTGCCGCGGTCACTGCGGCCGCTGACGACGGCGACCATCGCGGCGACGGCCGGTTCGCCCCACACGTAGTCGATGACGACATCGACGTCGGCGGCGGCTGCGCCGAGCCGCTCGGCGGAGGTGGCGTCTGCGTCGAGCCGGACGGTGGCGGTGGCGCCGAGCGCCGCCAGCCCGGCGAGCCGGCCCGTGTCGCGCCCCGCCGCGACGATCCCGTCCGCGCCGAGCCGTCTGGCGATCTGCACGGCCATCCGGCCGGCGCTCCCGGTGGCGCCGAGGACGAGGACGCTCTGCCCGGCCTGGAACGGCGCGCGCCTGCGCAGCGCCACCCAGGAGGACATCGCCGGGTTCATCGCGGCGGCGATTGCGACGGGGTCGGCGTCCTCGGGCAGGACGATGCTCCGCCGTGCGTCGACGACGGTACGCTCCGCCATCGAGCCCAGCGTCGTGTCCGGGAGGACGAAGTAGCGCAGCCGCCCGTCGGCGTCGCGCCCGACGCCGTCGATGCCCGGCACGAGCGGAAGCGCGCCGGTGCTCGTGTAGTGCGACCCGTCGGCCTGCGAGCGCACGCGCGGGTGGAGGCCGGCGGCGAGCACGTCGACCAGCAACTGGTCGGCGCCCACGGGCGCGGGCTCCGGGAAGTCCGCGAAGCGTGGAGGCGCGTCGAACGAGAAGACGACGGCGGCCTTCACGATGCGGGCGGGTAGCGCGCGTCGAGCACGAGCAGCTCGGGCTCCTCGCCGAGGACCGTCATCGTCGTGTCGCCCGACGGGCTCAGGACCTCGGCCATGCGCGATCCTGGCCCGGCCCGCATGCGCCTGTCAAGGCCCGATCCCGGCCAGCGTGATGACAACGAGCGACAGCGACTGCGCCGAGGTGAGCAGGACCGTCGCCCCCGTCGCAAAGTCCAGCATCCCGCGCGTGCGGCGCTCCCCCATGAGCTCGCAGCTGCGTGACAGCCGCCAGATGAAGAACAGGTTCACCGGCAGCAGCAGGCCGTTGACGACCTGCACGCCGATCAGCAGCGCGAACACCGGAATGCCCGGAGCGATCGCCACGAGCGTGCTCACGACGATCATCGCGGTGATGAGCCCGACGAAGACGGGCGCCTCGCGCGGGGCGTGTGAGAGGCCCTTCTCGAACCCGAGCGACTCCGAGACGACGTACGAGGTGGCGATCGGCAGGATCGCCGCCGCGAGCAGGCTCGCACCGAGCAGGCCGATCGCGAACAGCAGCTCGGCATAGCGGCCCGCGAACGGCTCGAGCGCCGAGGCGGCCTGCGAGGCCGAGCTGATCGTGTGGATCCCGTGCTGGAAGAGCGTCGCGCCGGTGGCGATGATGATGAACGCGGCGATCACGTCCGCGAAGATCGCGCCGTACACCGCCTGCCGCGTCTCCGAGCCGATCTCGTCCTCGCGCGTGCCGCGCTCGACGACGGCCGACTGCAGGTAGGTCTGCATGTAGGGCGTGATCGTCGTGCCGGCCGTCGCGATGAACAGCAGCAGGTAGGCGCCGCTGAAGTGGATGTGCGGCGCGACGATCGCATGCCCCACCTGGCCCCAATCCGGCTTGGCGAGGATCGCCGCGATCGGATAGGCAAAGAACGGGATCGTCAGCACGATGAAGACGCGCTCGGCCGTGCGGTATGAGCCGCGCACGATCACGAGCCAGATGCCCGCTGCGGCTATCGGCACGCTCACCTGGGGCGGCACGCCGGCCAGCGAGAGGGCGGCGCCGATGCCCACGAAGTCCGAGAGGCAGATCCCGAAGGCCGCGATGAAGAATGCCAGCGTCGCGAACGCCGACCAGCGCAGGCCGTAGTGCTCGCGGATCAGCTCGGCCAGGCCCTTGCCGGTCACGACGCCCATCCGCGCCGCGAGGCTCTGCACGATCGCGAGCGAGAGCGTGATGAGGATCATCACCCACAGCAGGTCGTAGCCGTACTTCGCGCCGACCTGCGAGTAGGTCGCGATGCCGCCCGCGTCGTTGCCGGCGTTCGCGGCGATCAGCCCGGGCCCGAGCACCGCGACGAGCGCCAGCAGGCGCGTGCCGCGCAGGCGCTCAGTGAGCGCAGGAGGAATGCGGGCGCCGCGCGCCCCGCGAAGCCAGCGCCGTGCGGCCACGACTTCGGCCGATCTCGTCGCGCAGGCAGCTCATGACAGACAACCTAGCGGTGCGACGCCGCGACCGCGCCGTTCAGCGGCACTGTGCCGCGGTCGTCAGTCCTCGCCGAACAGCCCGAAGTGCCGGCGCCAGCCCTTGGGCAGCATCACCTCGAGCACGTCGTCGACGGTCACCACGCCGATCACGCGCGCGTGCTCGTCGACGACCGGCGCCATCAGCAGGTTGAA
>Ga0335069_10003418_pt1 | contig 23995 bp, 19 predicted proteins | sample Lox_Sample_11_FD_206714 | JGI IMG/M metagenome (GOLD analysis project Ga0335069, IMG submission 206714) | Soil microbial communities from Loxahatchee National Wildlife Refuge, Florida, United States - Lox_Sample_1.1 | ecosystem: Environmental > Terrestrial > Soil > Wetlands | place: USA... | reverse complement strand
AAGTGCTGCCGGTAGGAGATCAGGTCCTGGACAGTGTACGCCACCGCGCTCAGAACCAGGACCGCGACCGCCGTCAGCATCATCACCGCCATCGCCTTGCGCTTCAGCGATTGGTCCTGAAATGACATCTAACGGATGTTAATACAATTCCTGAGATAGCGCCAAGGCATTTGCTTGCCTCACGTAAGAAAAAGGGCAGGAATGACAGGAAAGGCACGCCGCTCTGGGCTCCCGGAGCCGACGGGTGCTCCAGCGGGCACATTGCACGGATATCTCCAGAGTATCTCCATCGCCCCTCCGTAGTCTCTCCGTAGCACCTCTCATAATCTATGAGAGGTGCTACGGAGAGACTACGGGGAGCATAGGGAGGGACCAGGGAGAAAGTGGCGTGGCGGCGCTGGAGTTGAGGGGGGAGTGCTGTCTAGAAATGAGACACTATGGCGTGGATGGTCCAGCTTGAACTTTGAGTGTCCTTCCCGGCCCGTTTGTGGCAAATGGGGGCCTGTGCATCTGGCCCATCTACGGCTTCGGGACTTCCGCAATTACGGGCGGCTGGACGTGGACTTTGCGCCCGGGTTCCATTTGCTGCTGGGAGACAATGCGCAGGGCAAGACCAACGTCCTGGAGGCGATTTACCTGGTGGCCACGCTACGCTCCTTCCGGGGGGTGGGCAGCGCGCAGATGGTGCGGCATGGGCAAAAGGGCTATTTCGTGGGAGCGAACATCGTCGGGCAGGGCGCCCACGAGGCGCGGATGTATTGGTCGCTCCGGGAACGCACGCTGGGCCTAGATGGGCGCCCGGTGCGGAAGCTGACCGACTACCTCGGGGTGTTGCGCACCGTGGTGTTCTGCACGGAGGACCTGCAGCTCGTGAAAGGCGTGGCACGGGCGCGGCGGCGATTCCTGGACCTGCTGCTTTCGCAGACCTATCCCGCGTACCTGCCGCTGCTGCAGCGTTACACGCGGGCCCTGCGCTCGCGCAACGCGCTTCTGAAACAGCCCGTGCCCGACCCGGTGGCGCTGGAGGGCTTTACCCGCGAACTGGTCGCCGCCGGGGACGAGATCATCCGGCTGCGGCGGGAATTAGTCCCGCGGTTCGCGCCGCTGGCGCGCGAGGCCTACGGGCGCATTGCCCACAGCGCCGAGGAGCTGCGCCTGGAATACCATCCGAGCGTCAAAGCGGACTTCATGGTCGAGTTGGCGCAGTCCCGGCGGCGCGAGGCGGCTTACCGCTCGACCATGATTGGGCCGCATCGGGACGACCTGCAGTTGCTGCTGGATGGCCGCTCGGCCGGGCAATTCGGGAGCGAGGGGCAGAAGCGGACGCTGGCAATTGCGTGTAAGCTGGCGCAGGCCGAGTACCTGGCGGGCCTCCACGGGTCGCCGCCCGTGCTGCTGATTGACGACATCATGGGGGAGCTGGACGAAAAGCGGCGCAGCGGGTTCCTGCCGCTGCTGGAGCGGGCGCACCAGGCGCGCGGGCAGGTGTTCATGACGGCGACCGAGGAGAACTGGCGGCGGGACCTGGGCCGGGACTTGCAGCGCTGGCGGGTGGAAGGCGGCAAGCTCGAGCCCCTCGAAGGGTTGACCCACAGCACGCCGGAATAGCGAATCACTCAGGCTGTGCTAAGTTGAGTAAGGAAGGTGTGGGGTCTCAGGCCCGCGCTTTTGTGTTAGCCTTAAGACGAAGTATGAAGAACACCTTGGTGATCGTCACGGACTTGGGATGCTTCAAAGCCTACCGCCTGGAGAACCACCACCCGATGCCTACCCGGCGGCTACTGCCCGTCGAGGAGTTCAACAACGCGGACGCGCACGGGAAACTCGTGGAAAAGGTAACGGACCAGGCGGGCCGGTTCCCGCGGGGGACCGGGTTGCCGGGGCCCATCGGCGCCATGTCCGACGGGGAGAGGCATAATATCGAGCTGGAGTCGCGCAAGCGGATAGTGCGCCAGCTCGCGCAGAAGGTGAACGCTTTGGCGCGGCTCAAGACCGTGGATGCCTGCCTGCTGGCCGCCAGCCGCGAGATCAACCACCAGTTGCTCGATGAGCTGGAGCCCGAAGTGCGGGCCAAGATCGAGAAGATCGTTCCGGCCGACCTGACCAAGCTCGACCGCACGGAGATTCTGCGGCACTTCTAGGAAGGCCGAAGGCCGAAAGCCGAAGGCCGAGAGCCGACGCCCGAGCCCCTCGCGGCTGCTGGCGCTCTCGCGCGGCGGCGCTGGGCTCCGGAATGTGGTCTCCCGCTTCGGTCTTCGGAATTCGGCCTTCATTCAGCCTTCGGATTTCGGCCTTCGGGCTTTCTCTGCTCCCTTTGCTTTCCCCCGATTCGCCGCTATGCTCGCCTCCATGACCAGAGCAGAGAAGCCGCCGGCCGACCTTGAGCTGAAGCGGCGCATCCAGGAACTGATCGAGTGCAAGGGCGGAGGCTTCAACGAGGAATGCGTGGCCGACATTATCGAGAACGCACTCAAGCTCCTGAAAGACGTGCAGGACAGCGGTGACGTGCGGGTGATCCAGACGGCGCTGCGCGAGCTGCGTTACTCGTTCAAGCTGTTCGCCCCTTACGCGCAGGTGCGCAAGGTGACGATGTTCGGCTCGGCGCGGACGCTGCCGGCGCGGCCGGAGTATCAGCAGGCGGTCGAGTTTGGCCGCAAGATCGCCGCGGCGGGGTTCATGGTGATCACAGGCGCCGGCCCGGGCATCATGCAGGCCGGCCACGAGGGCGCCGGGCCGGAAAAGAGCTTTGGCGTGAACATCCGCCTGCCGTGGGAGCAGAGCGCCAACCCCGTCATCCGCGAGGACAAGAAGCTGGTGACCTTCAAATACTTCTTCACCCGCAAGCTCATCTTCATTCGCCACTCGGATGCCATCGTGCTCTTCCCGGGCGGCTTCGGCACGATGGACGAAGGCTACGAGGCGCTCACCCTGATGCAGACCGGGAAAAGCCAGCTAATGCCATTGGTGTTGATGGACCGCCCGGGCGGAACCTACTGGAAGACGTGGGACCGGCACATGCGCGAGCACCTGCTGCGCAACGAACTCATCTCGCCCGACGACCTCTGGCTTTACCAGATCACCGACAGCGCGGACGAAGCCGTGAAGATCATCACCCGCTTCTACCGCAATTTCCATTCTACCCGATTCGTCAGGGACCTCTTCGTCATCCGCCTCCAGCATGCGCCGAGCGACTCAGCCCTGGCCGCGCTGAACGAGGACTTTGCCGACATCAATCTCGGGCCTCCTATCAAGCGCGTCAAAGCCACACCGGACGAGGTGGAGGACGAAGACCACGTGGACCTGCCCCGCATCGGCTTCAGCTTCAACCGCAAGGACTATGGCCGCCTGCGGCAGTTGATTGATGTGCTGAACCGGATGTGAGGCGGAAGGCGCCTCGCTCCTACACGCAACACGCGCCACGGAACACGCTTCACGACCCGCCGCCCTTGCGGTCGAGGTTCTGCTTTAACTGCTCCTCAGTGATCTTGCAGTCCACGCCCTCGGCCGGCACGTCCACTTTGGCGGTCCACAGGATCGCGTTGAGCACCAGCTTGCGGAAGTCATCGTTGCCCCAGTTGCGGTGATAATGGGCGCCGGTGAAGCCGAATCCCCGGCCGCCGTTCGGGCGTTCGCAGGCCCAGGCTACGACTTGCGCTTCCCCACGGCGCACGGCCTCGCGCACCGCCGGGTTGCCTTCGTGCGGGCCGTCCGGGCGTGACAAAGTGCTCTCCGGTGGCACCGCCGACAGGATCGGCGTCACCCCCTTCATGCCTTCGCGGAAGCGCATGTGGTAATACCACTCGTCGTAGATGTGCAGCGGCTTGACGCCCCGCGTGATCGGGTGGGTGGGCAGCGGTTTGAACTCCGGCAGCCACGTCGGGTTGACGGACCAGTCCGTCTCGAAGCAGCCGCCGATCCAATCCAGGAACTCCTTCTCGCCCGCCTCCTTGGTCGGCTCCACCGCGTAGTGCAGGCAGACCAGGCCGACGCCCCGGTTCAGCAGCCCGGCAATTGTTTTGAGATGATCGTCGCGGAGCAAAGGGTGCCCTTCGCCGCCGTCGCTATACACTACGAGGGTAGCCGCGCCCGCCAGCGCCGCCTCGGCATTCTGCGGCCAGCCGTTGCTATAGACCTCCGCGGTGACGCCCGGGACTTTATCCAGGCACGATTTGAGCAGGAGGCAGCCCGCCCGGTGCTCGTGATCGCCCGGCCCGTGGCTGGGCGGGCCGGCAATCAAGACGATCTTCGTCCCGCCCGCGCAGGCCGTCCACGCGCACGCCAGGGCGGCGAGCGCGCAAAGCATGTATTTCATAGGGGCAAACCTACAGCTTCTTGAGCCGCATATCCTTGAACTGCACCATCATAGCCGGCCCGGCGTGGAGCTGCAGCGCCAGCACGCCGTTCATCGCCCGCTTGGCCTCGTCCTCGTCCGTCACGTCAATCGTCTGCTTGCCATTGACCCACTGCTGGAGGTGGTTGCCTTTGGCGATAATGATGTAGTCGTTCCAGCCGCCCTTCTTGACCGAAGCCTCAATGGCCGCCGCGTCGCCGACCGAGCCCACGACCTGCTTCTTCCCGTCTTTGTCCCAGACGACCTTCTCGCCTCGTCCGGCCATGATGCCGCGGCCACCCTCCTCGTACAGGATGCCGGTGTAGGTCGGCCCTGCCTCCATGTCCGCCTGGTAGCCGTGAACCACCCAGTACGAGGGGTCAACGACCTTGCTGCGGTATTGGACGCCGGAGTTGGCAAACCCGCGGGCGTCGCCCGGCACCAGCCGGAAGGAGCAGCGCAGCTCGAAGTCGCCTACCGTGCCATTGGTCCAGACCAGGAAGGTGTTCCGCTGGGCAGGGTTCTCGGCGGTGGTCTGGCCGGTGATGGCGCCGTCCTTGACCGACCACAGCTTCGGGCTGCCATCCCACCCGGTGAGGTCTTTGCCATTGAATATGCGGACGAAGCCCTTCTCCGCCGGGCGGTCGTCTATGAGCGTGACGTCGTGGTCCAGACGCGACTGCGCGTTGCAATGCACCACCGCCAGGGCGGATGCCAGGACTGCACCAGCCGCTAGGACGCGAACTGCCTTGTTGTTCATAGGGGATGCCTTTCAGGCGGACGCCAGCGTCTTGCGCAGGAACTTCAGCCCATTCACCGCGATCTCGTTCCGTGTCGGCTCGATGCGCCGCCAGATCGCCGCCGCGCGCGCAATCACCTTCACGTCGGTGGTGAAGGATTCAATCACGACGTCACCCTTGTAGCGGATGTCCTTCAGCGCCTTGGCGATGGGCTTCCAGTCAATGTGATCGTTGCCGGGCGTCCCGCGGTCGCTGCCGCAGGCATGGAAATGGCCCAGAAGTTTGCCGGCCTTGCGCACGGCCGCCGCCTGGTCCTTCTCCTCGATGTTCATGTGGAAGGTATCCAGGTGCAGCCTCAGCGCCGGGCTGCCGACCTCTTTAACCATCTTGATCGCCTGGTCGCAGGTATTGATGAAATCCGACTCAAACCGGTTGAGGGGCTCCATGCAGATCTGCTTGCCGCGCTTCTGTGCGTAAGCCGCGAGCGTCTTGAGGTTCTTCACCACGGTCTTCCACTGCTTCCGGTACTCGGCAGGCGGCACGGCGTCGGCGCGGCCCACGGAGGAATACACCGGCCCGGCCACGGTGGGGCAATCCAGCACGACCATCTGGTCAATGACCTTCTTCAGGTAATCCAGGCTGTTTTTCTGCTGTTTGGGCGTGCCCCGCAGGTCGCGGTCCGGCCCCAGGCAGGCGCAGACGGAGCCGCAGACCAGCCCGTTTTTGTCCAGTTCGCGCTTCACGTGCGCCGGGTCAATGTGCGAAGGGTCCTCGATCGGGATCTCGATGCTGTCAAAGCCCCATTGCTTGAACTGCTTGAACAGCTTCGTGCTCTCGTTCGTGAACGGTGAGGTAAACAGGAAAGTGTTGATGCCGAGTCTCATAATGGACCAGCAGGCTAGTCCAAGGAGGGGGAGTGTCAAAGGGTTTCGCGGTGGTTCGCGCCGAGGGGCCGCCCGTTGGCAGCACCACTGGAGCGCGCCCGGCTTCGAGCGCGGCAGCGTGCAATAGTGGCAGCGCGCCCAGCTTCTCGGGCGATGCTGCGGCTGAGGACGCGCCCCCGCTTGCGGTTTTCCGCGCCCCCGCGGAAGACAGGCAGGGCTTGCGCGGCTAACCGTTTAGTGACCGATGCCAGCCCGGCTCCGGCCGGCGAGGGCGCCGGCCGGGACACGCGCGTGTGCTCCTCGAAACCAACTGCATGGATACGGCTTAGTGCTCCCCGCATTTCAGCTTTTCCCTGGTCCAGCCGCTGCTCTCCCTCGCCGCCGCCCGACTTTAGACTTTAGACATTGGACTCTAGACTGGCGGTTGACCTGCGGCTCCCTCAAGCATCTCGAGAAGCTCGGCATCGTGCGCGAGACCCCCTGCAGCAAGTATGGCCGGCTGGATGCTTACGACTGTTATCTCAAGCTCCCCAACGCCGGGGGTGCTGGAACGTATCACGCAATGACGTCGCTTCTACCTAATCCGGTTCAGGAACCCCTGAACCAACTCGTAGGCGCGGCGCGCCTGCATCGCCTGCTCCTCGGCGCCGGGTGAATTATAAAACTCAACGACCTGGTGCGGACCGAACGCGTTGGGGCTGGCGAACTTCTCCCGCAGCAGTTCCACCGCTCGGGCCACGTCTTTCTCGACCAACCGTCCTTTCCAATCGCTTGCCAGCTTCGCGAAGCCGCCGGGGCAGTGCTCGAGGCAGTAACACAGGTCATACGCGTCTTTGGGCTTTTCACGCCCGCCAATCGCATGTGCCTTCATCACCAGGAAGTCTGCCAGCGACGCTACGCGCAGCCGCACCGTGTTCCTCGCGCCGCGGACATTCTGGCCGGACAAGCGATGTTCCACTGGCGCATGAAACGCTGCGCCGCAGCCATCGGCCTGCAAGACGCGAAAATCCGCGAGCAGCTTGGGTCGTTTCGGTTTCAACTTCACGTCTTTGGGCGCCAGGAATTCCACCTCAACCCGCACCGCTGGTTCACCATCCTTAAGGTCAACCTCCACTACCAACTGGAAATCCTTCGCGCCCGGCCTGTAACGCCCGGTGGTCAACAGCAGTTTTAGCAGCTCTGCGTAACGGCCTTCTCTCAACTTCGCCGCATCCAGAGCCAGATCCACATCAATACTGCCTACGTGTGGCTCATCCGCATCCGGCAGCAGCAGGTCGGGTATCCAGCCGCCGACCACCACCATGCAATCCGCAAACTGGGCCAGCACCTGCCCGACATCCACCAGGACCCGGCGGGCGGCCTCGACCTGTCGCTCACTGTAATCCTCCCGCAGGCGTGGTTCGGGGTTCATACTTTCAGCCCCCTTCTCTTCCATTCTGGCTTCAGCCGCTGCTCCATCAACGCCTCCGCCGCCTCGTGCCCGCGGCCGCCGCAGTGCCACAAATCCACGTAAGTCTGCACCGCGTTGGTGCAAGCCATCCGGTGCTCTCCCATCTCGCCACCGTCGCTCAGGTAGAAAACGCCGTCGTCATCGGGTATCAGGACCACCAGGCTCTCGCCCGACTCGACGGGCTTGGCCTCGACCACTCGTTCGAACTTAGCCACCTCCGCTTCGCGGACATACAGCCAGGTCTTTGCCTGCCGCACGTGCGGCGCCTGGAAGTCCGCCGCCGAAAACGCGGCATAGACCGCAAATCCACCGGTTTGCAACCCCAGTCTGGCCAGCGCCTCCTGCAATTTCTTCCCTTGGCTCAAGGTGAAATAGCCGCGCCGTTCGTGCCGGTCCAAGCGATACGCGTCGCGCCACGCGAACAGCAGTTTCAACGGATCCCGCAAGCGGAAGCCCCCGTCCGGCAGTTCCTCGATAAACGCCTCCTCCCGCAAATAGCGCACGACCTTATTCACCAACCCCAGGCTCGGCTCGGGCAGCGCAGGCTGTCCGGGGTTCCGTTCGGGCAGTTCCCCGAAGTGTCCCGCCATTTCGCGTTGGGTCCAGCGCATCCCCCCATGCTCCGGCAGCAACAGGGCCCGCACGACCCGCCCGGCTTCCGGCGTGCCCAGATTCGCGACCGGCCTCGGGCGCTGCCACACAGAAGGCTTTCCCCCCTGCTCCAGATGAAACAGGTCCGGCACGGTGATCCGGCAATTCCCGGCCAGGTCGAACCAGTTCCAGCCGTGACTCTCGCAAATCTCCGCCATGCGGGGAGACATATACGGCGCGGCGAAAACCGGGACCCGCACCCGCTTGACAGCCCGCGCCTCAAATTCGCGCGCCAGCGCGACATACGGAAACTGCGATGGCCGGGGGTCCAGTTTGCATTCCACCCACAGTTCGATGCGCGGACCCCGGGGCACTTGAAAATGGGCCATGAGGTCGAATGCGCGGTCAAACGCCACCGGATTCGCTTCGACCTGCACGCCGGACAGCCAAGGGATGCGTCCGAGCAACTGGCGCAACTGTTCCTCCAGCAGTTTCTTGAGGGCCGCCTGGCTATGGCTCTGCCTGTTCACAATACTCGACATGTTCACGGATACATGAACTATGTCATATTCGTGAACGTGGGCAAGCTCGATTGCTTACCCTCTCCGCCGGCGGGGCGGCGGCTAGAAGCCGAACTTAGCGTTCTTCCCTAACCGGGCCTCTCTGTTCGCATTGGCCAAAGGTGAGGAGCGACGTCGGCCCATCTTCAACGTGTGGTTCCCTGAATCGGTTCTACCTCCCGTGACCTAAGTAACTGAGGCTCGTCTGGTTCCCCGAGAGCCACCGAAGCAATGCGTCTCTTTCCATCAAAAACAATCTGAAGGGAGTCGCCCGGCTCCCCGCCGCGCCGCCGAAAAAATGGCCCAAGGCCCCATGCCTGCGTGTCTTTTACGACCAGTCGGCCAACCGGGAGTCCGTCGAGTGAGACAAGGCCGTAATCCCCTTGAACGTAGGACTTCATGCTTGCCGGAACGGTCACAATGCCATTTGACAGAGCCCCTTCTGAAAGTCTGTAAGAAACAAGAATATTTCCATCCGGCTGCCAACCGTAGTCGGAGATTACGCGGGTCTTCTTTCGCATCTTGACCATTGACTGGGCAAGGCCTGGCGGAATCTCAACGCCACGGACGCCGTACACGCCCGGTGCGTACCTTTCAACAACTGGGGAATACGTCAAGTGGACGTAAAACACATCGCGCTTGAGGCCACGTGCTAGGCACTGATCCTCAAGGGCCTGCCGCTCCAGAACGCCGCCATTCTCCTTGAGCACGTTGACAATCACCTCCTCGGTGTCGCTCAGCGCGTCATGGGGGTCCAAGTAGCGAGCAGCCGTTACGTAATTGCCTTGCACATGGCACCAACCGCATTGCGCGCACAACTCGAGCAGGACGCGTTGCGGCGGCGCAAATCCCTCCCTGCGATGGTGCCGAGAGACGCCTGCGCGTAGTTCGCCCACGTGAATCCGGTTGCACGCAGCTAGGATCTTCTCGATCTGATTCAGCAGAACATTTCGGGGCGTGGATTCTAACCAGAACCAGCCCGAGGGCTGGTCTAGCCAGCGGAAACCGACTTGCGCTGAGAGCACCCTGCGAACAAGGTGATTCGTAACCTGTCCGCCACTGGCGACACTCACTTGGGCCGCAATGTCTTCCATTGTCGCCACACCCCAGTGAGAAATTGACCTGCGGGCAACTTGGCCCACGAGCTTTGCCGCCCTAACCATTTGCGGCGGGATTGCGTAGGTCTGCCCTCCCGTCGACTCCAGCACGAAACCGCAGGCGCGTGAGGTGAGAGAGGCTGCTCGCATGATTCCGTTCAGACTGAACAAATCCTTCGTGTAGTGTTCGTCAAGCAGCAGTTCCTGAATCTGGTCCTTGACGCAGGGGATTGCCATCGCTATGGCATTCAAAGTGCGGTCCAGCACCGGCATGTAAGGTCGCTTGCCCTCAAGGTGATCGAGGTGCCGTTCGCATATTTGGCGCACGCGCTCACGTGACATACCGTATGTCTGTCCAACCTCGTCCAGCGTGCGCGGGGCCTTACCACCCCAACCGAGGTGCGCCAGGGTGATCTCCCGATTTCTGACGTTTGGCTCGAAGCCCAAGAGCTTCGAAAGTTCCTCTTCCAGGCTGAGCCGTGTCGCATTTCGCAACGACTCTTGGAGCCGTTCCAACCGTGTCGCATAGAGCTTGGGTTCCATAGGGCAAGCGGTTGAAACAAGAATATTCTCAGCGACTTGCTTGAGGTTCTTGCCTTGGCCCTTTAGCGACTGGACCTCGTCTCCAAAGCGCGGATCATCATTGCCGATCAACTCTGCGCCCCGATTGCCGGCTAATCTCCGAGCGGCAGCAAGTACTTCTGGTGTTGCCCGGTACAAATCAAACATCTGAGACTCCAGAGCCGACAGCATGTCGACTAAACACCGAACCCCGAACCCGGACTTTCGGAGAAGGTCTCCTAGGGTCGCGCGGGCAAGGCACTTTGTGTCCTTAAGCAGGCCGTGGTCTTCAAGGCAGTTGTATGTACGTTGCTCCAGTTGAATGCGCAGGGGCTGACCGTTCGTTCGCGGTATTGGGACGAGACTGCCTCCGACCTTTCCGCCAGTCACTGTGGACTTTCTGACCTGCGCCACAACAGCTTTGGCGAGTTTGAGACACGTTTCGGGAGCAAGCTTGTCCCAGACCGATTCGTCCAAATCCTTAAGCCGTAGCGCGGACATTCTTCGGTCTCCTAGCGGGACGTCCAGCAAGGGCGCTAGCACCTTGGGTGCGAGTTTCTGGCCAGGTCGCGGATACCTGGAAATCTCAACTTCCAAACGGCTTGGCAGTTCTTCTGGCTGCACAGGTCTCGGAGCTTGAGGTTCCTCGACGACACCTTCCAACTGCATTTGGACGGGGCACACGGTCGCCTTTGCTTCGGCTTCTAATGCACATAACGCGTCCAAGAGGCTTCGCGCACCCATTCCAGGGGCCAGCGCCAGATCCTCCACGCTTAGGCCTGCGAGTGTACGGAGATCGCCTTTGCAGAGTCCACGCAGTAAGTTGACAGCGCGTAGACCCGCGCTCAAGTCTTCCAGCCGCAGCAAGGAATGTGGCACTCGAACCAATTGCAACCTTACGTTGAGCGGCAGGCGGAGCAATTGGGGTTGTAGATGCCTTGCAACTGCATCAGCCAGGACCCGGCAAAGCTCCGGAGCCGCATAGCGCCATACGCTCTCGTCTAAGTCGCCGAGGAGTTGATACCGACCTGCCAGAGAGTGGCGCGCTGGCGCAGGCAAGGGTGTCAACAACGCCTCACGGAGCACCTTCGGCGCAATGCACTCTCCGGGTCGTGGATACCTCGACATCCCCATAAGCCCGGCGGCTCATTCGGCGTAAAGACTCGCAGCTTTCCGGGCCAAGCGATTCATAGCCTCGCGAATCTCAACCACCGGATCCGTAAGATCGTAGCACGCCCCAGCACGGATCATTTCTTGAGCAAGAGCCACGGTATATTCGAAGAATGCTATCTCGTACGCAAGCCGGCGGAACAATGGATCGTCGATAGTGGCGTTGCCCAAGGCAGCCGCGACCTGGGGGTGCTGGAGGTTGATGTAGATGGTGCGTTCGTCGGAGATGTACTCCGCTCGTGACGCCGCCTCTCCCATCCCTCTGAATTTGACATCGAAGCCCCCGGCCGGTTTTCGCTTCGTGCCGCTTCCCCCGGCTGGCCGGCCGAGATTAGGCGCTTTGGGATCAGCAGGCTCGACGGCTGGGTTCTGGTTTGACGCTGTGGTTGCATTGCCTTCCCCCGCGGGGCTGCCCGGATCACCTTCAGGCGAGCTCTGTTTCGCTGGCAGCTCGGCTCCGAAGATCAAGTCGTCTTCTTGCTCTCCGCCTATGGGTGCATTCTGATCAAGGTCCGAGCTGCCGCGAGTCTTCGCCCGCACCTTGGCCACCCGCTGGCGGAATGCATCGAAGTCTTCGTTGATGACGCGGGCAATCTCCGACGCCTGCTGGGCGAGCTTCTTGGCGTCTTCGGCGGCCTTTCTCGCCTTCTCCTCTTCGAGAAGGCCACGTCGTACCTCCTCGATCTTTGTGCCGACGAAAGCGTGCAGCGCCCTGACGAGGTCGTTTTCTGGATTGAGACGCATCGACCGGCTGACATCAAAGGGTGCGATCGGGGATTTGTCCTCGTCCAGTTTTGGCACGTCGATTTCGCCGAAAATGTACTGTGCCATTTCTCGACCTTCACTCCCCGCCAGGGTCGTCTCATGCCAAACGCCGTTGGAAAACACAGAAATGCCACGAAGATCTTCTTCGAGCGGTGACTTGGAAACCTTGACCACAAGCTCTACATCCCCGAGCAATTTCGCACTCAATTCGTCACGAGTGAACCGATACTCAGCGGCAATCGCCGGTTCACTGAACTCGCATTCATGATTGTTGACGCACACCGTAGCATTCTTGGGCCACTTGGCGAGGTGCCGCTCGATGTAGTGGATGATTGCTGCTTGGTCTAGCGATCGGAGATGGATGCCTTCCACCTCGATCAGGGTTCCATTCCCTGACGAGGTCGGAACCTCTCTCTCCAGGATATCCACTGGTATGGGATCCTCGGAAGCCATCTTCTCGATTTTGGCACGCAGCAACTGCACTTTGGACCGCTTGCTGTTGCGAACACTTGTTATCCTCAGCAGTTCAGCGATCCCAAACGCCGCCGATTTGCCTGTGCCAAAGCGACCGCGCCCGGGACGCCCCTCTTTTCGGTCGATGTTCTCGCCATGCATGACGAAGAAGTTTTGGAGGCCCGCCCAATCCATGCCTCGTCCGTTATCCTGAATCGCGATCCGCTTCCTCTTGCTGTCCAAAGAAACCTTCACTGTGGGGTTGGTCCCAGGCCCGCAATACTGGAGCCCGTTGGACACATATTCCCAGACGACCAGTTTGTCCGTCTTAAAGAGCGCCGCGTTCTGAAGCAGGTCGCGCGTTACGTGGCTTTTAACGAAGAGTTCGGTTGAGGCATTCATTGTGTTCCTTGAGTGATGCGGGTAGCCAACAGCTTTACCAACGGTCCCAGCTCGGGGTCTTCCCCAAATAGATTGCTCGTGCGACGCAGCTTTCCCGAACGAGCCTCGCCGGTGACGTAGGCGTCAATTCTAAAGAAAGCCTGCGCCTCTTGGGGCGAGATCTTCTGGCTCTCGCCCGCTGCGAATTTCTCGTACGCCACGCTGCCGAGCATGCGCTCGCGCTCGCGTCGCGTCCAGGTCCGCTCCTTCAAGCTCAACGGCTTCCTCGAAAGGTCCACACCTTCCATTTTAGAGGACATACTGCGGGCGAAGGTTAGTCCTTCGGTCGTGAGGATCCATTCGTCACGCCTGGCGTTTATCACATAGCTACCATTCTTGGGTTTCTTGGCATCCCACAGGAAGGCGTCCACGTTCTTGATGTTGATCTGTCCCGGATACCGCTTCCACGTAAACCTTCCCGGCGCGAGCTGATTGACCTTCATGGCAATTTCTTCGAGGTCCACAGGCTTTGCGTCCCCTCTCAGCAGGTAAAGCGCAAGGGTGACCAATTCGTGGTTTGCAAACTTGTTCTTGGACGCTTCTTTCATTTGAGCCACTCGATCCTGACCTCCTTCTCCACCACCTTAAACTCGGGGTCTCCCGTAACCAAAGCGGCCTTATGCTTCCTGGCCAGAGCTGCGGCAAAGGCATCTGCCAAACTGAAGCTGAAGCGCGACTTGAAGTCCGCCGCCAGGTCAGCCAATTCCCGGTCAGCCGGGTGGAACTCGACGGGCAAGGCCACCAGGATCCTGGCGGCTTGGGCCCAAGCCTGTGCGCCGTCTTTGCGCAGGATCATATATTTGGCCTCGGCGTAGTTTACCTCGGTCATCTGAACCGGTTTGTCGGCTTTGCTTGCTTTCTGGAGGAGGTCCTTGACCGGCACTCCTGCCGGCTCGCCCCGGAAATAGGCGATCAGGGCGAAACTATCTAGAACCGTGCCGGTCATATTTGGCTTCCTCCTTCTGACGTTCTTCGCGTTTGTGCTCGGCCCATTCCCCGGCGAGGGGCTTATGGCCTGGCTTGCGCTTGAGCAGCCCAAACCCGCGCTCAATCAAGGCAGCCGTCACTGGCTTCAGCAGGATGCCCTCGTCTGTGGCCGTGACGATGGCCCGCGTACCGTCCTCGATGTGGAAGAGCTTGCGGAGACGCCGCGGGATAACCACTTGGCCTTTGGTTGTGAACCAAACAGTATCTGCCTGTGCTGTCGTACTCATTGTCAGAAGTATGACATATATAAGAAGTCCGTCAACAATCATATTATCGGAATTGTGTTAAAAGGTAGAGCTGGCGTGTTTTCCGCTTAGGTCACGCCGGTTTAATCATTGTCCCGTTGGAGCCCCTCGAGGGTCATCGTGCGTGAGCCACGAGGTCCCGAGGCAGGAGCATGAACGCCTGTGCGCCGGGTTGGAAGTCCTTCACCTGCATGCGCTCATTCTCGCCGTGGGCGCGGCCGCCGTCGCGGTCAACCGGGATGCCGCCGGTGCCGCAGGTCGGAATCCTGGCGTGGAGGCAAGGGTAACTGTCACCTGCGTTTGCGCCCTGCCGGATACGCTGCCGGTTTCTCCATCAGCACCAAATCCTTCTGCTGCCGGTTTGCCGTCATTGGCAGCGCATCGGAGTGCAGTTGGCTCCAGAGGGTGGCGAGTTCTTCGGCAGGCAGTTCGGCCCCGAAGCGGAAGGCGGAGGCTGCGAGATAGGCGCGGTCCTTCTCGAAGCCCAACTAGCGGCGGTCGAGTTTCTCGACGGCGCTGCCGGTGGTGTTGCTGGGGCAGAGGGCGCGGCGCTCTGCCACGAGGCCGCACCATCGAGGTGCTCCGCGGCTTGCTGGGCAGTCAAGGATGCTCTATGAAACAGCAGCTCATGAAATGCGCTCCTTTTTGTCCGCGCCTCGCGATCGGGCTGGTCGGCTTGCTGTTCGCAACCGGGCTGGGCGCCAGCCCGTTCTGTTCGGACACCAAAGCAACGCGGGAGTATTTCCACCAGTTCTGCGACTATGTCACGACGAACAAGGCCAACGTGCGGGTGATCTTCACCGGCGGCTATTACATGCGCGACCTGGTCGCCGGCTACAAGCTCTTCGGCGATCGGCGGTACCTGGAAACCGCCATCGCCTATGCGGACGGGCTGCTCGGAAAGCAATCGCCCCGCGGCTACTGGAATTCGGGCTACAGCCGGCTCTACCTTGCCGATACCGCCAGCGCCCTCGGGCTCTTTATCGTGCTCTATGACCACGTGGACCGCGAGCGCCAGCGCCAGTACCTGGCCTCGGTCCAGCGGTATGTGAACGCCATCGAGCGCGACGGCCTCATTCGCCCCTCCGGCGCGCTGGATGTGGGCTTCCTCCTCGACACCAATGGCGCTCCTGTCAGGCCCTACGACCAGGACTACACCACATCTTCGGCGCTGACCGGCGGCGAAGTCTTTACGTGGATGTACCATCGAACCGGCGAGGACAAGTACCGGCAGATCGCCTACAACACCCAGGCGTGGATCCTTTCGACCATGCGGGAAGACGGCGTGATTCCCTACAACTATCCCGGCGGCAAATCCGACCTCCGCATCAAAGGCAATCCGAGGAACGATTTCATGCTCTGGACCAACTCGGCCTACGTGAATTCGGCCTACGTGGGCGAGGGCTTGCTCTCCTTCGACTTGTATTGCGGCAAGCGCGCGTGGCAGAAGGAAATCCGCGCCCGGATCAAGCCGCACATCGAATGGCTCCTCCGGACGCAAAATCCCGACGGCACCTGGTCCGTCCCGGGCAACTGGGACCAAAAGCGCAGCCCAGGCGTCGTCAACTTCCTCATCTGGTATTACGAGCACGTGGAAAAGGATCGCCGCATCCCCGAGGCAACCCGGAAGTTCAACGCCTTCATCCTGGTGCCAACAAACGGCAAGTCGTTCGGGATGCTCAACGAGGGCGCTGTGCCCGGCCCGAAGGACCAGACGGCCTACGACTGTGTTACCGGCCTGACCGGCTGTGCGCTGGCGGACATGCTCAAGCCAGGCGTTGACGCGCGTTGGTAGCGCAAGATGTGTATGCTCGTCAAACCGCTGAACCCTGCAATGCGAGCCCTGTTTGCCACATTATCCGTTCTGGTTGCAATCGCCGCGTCGGCGGCATGCCTGTGGGGAGCTGAAAGCCCGCCGCCGGCAGCGACAGCGACCGAGGGGAAGGCCGCTGCGCGGTGGGCGGCGCCGGCGGTTGAACAAGTGCTCCCGGGAGTGTGGCGGGTCCGCTTCGGAGCGCCGGAACGTTTCACTCCGCTGGCCGTGCGAGAGTCGGGCCCGCGCGCGCAGGGATTCGAGTCGCTGCCGGCTCCGGCCACACTGCCGTTTGAGCCGGGCCAGATCCGCTGCCGGATTTCGGCCTCGCGCACCACGGTGTATGTGCCGTGCGATGAGCCGGGCGAGGAGATCTACGGCTTTGGCCTGGACCCGGGAGCCTATCGGCAAAAGGGATTGTGCAAGAACCTGACGGTTTGCGCCGCGGTGATGGGGCAGACCGGGGCCAGCCACGGCCCGGTCCCGTTCTACGTAAGCACCAAAGGTTATGGAGTTTACGTGGACACCGCGCGGGTGCCCGTGGTGCAGGTCGCCCGCCTGACTCCCAACGCCGCCGCGGCGGCGGACGCCGGCGACGCCGAGCCGCTCAAGACCTCGGAGGCGCAACTCTACGCCGCGCGGGCCGCCCGCGGCCACACGCAGGTCATCGTGGATCTGCCCGGCGATTCTTCGGGAGTCGAGGTGTATGTATTTGCCGGGCCGACGCTGCGCGAGGCCGTGCAGCGTTACAACCTTTTCTCGGGCGGCGGCGCGGTCCCGCCGCTCTGGGGTCTGGGCCTGAAGTTCCGCGCGTTCACGCGCGCCGACCAGGCGCTGGCGCTGCAAACGGCGAGCGCGCTGCGCGCGATGAAGATCCCTTGCGACATGATCGGGCTAGAGCCGGGCTGGCAGTCGCATGCTTACTCGTGCTCGCTGACGTGGTCCAGGGAGCGCTTTCCGGAGCCGGCCAAAATGATTGGGGAACTCCAGCAGGCCGGGTTCAAGGTGAACCTCTGGGAGCATGCTTATATTCATCCCAGCTCGCCGCTGTTCGCGCCGTTGAAATCGCGCGCGGGGGATTTCCTTGTCTGGGGCGGCCTCGTGGTGGACTTCGCCGACAGCGAGGCGTCCCGGATATTTGCTGACTACCACGACCGGGAGCTGGTCGGCAAGGGCATCTTGGGCTTCAAAGCCGACGAATGTGACAAGCAGCCGCCCACCGACGCCACCCCGTTCAACTTCCCGTATTGTTCAGTCTTCCCCTCGGGCATTGACGGCGACCAGATGACGCAGCTCTACGGCTACTACTATCAGCGGGCGCTGTTCCAACCTTTCAAGGCGCGCAACCTGCGCACCTGGGGCGACGTGCGCGCCACTACGGCGCTGGCCGCGCCCTTGCCGTTCAACCTCTACAGCGACGCCTATACCTTCGACCAGTACCTTCGACAGCTTGTGAATGCCTCGTTCGCGGGGCTGCTCTGGTCGCCCGAGGTGCGGGAGGCGGCGAGCCTGGACGAATTGTTGAACCGCCTGGCCCTAAGCGCTTTCGCTCCCCAGATGTGCCTCGACATGTGGTTTATGCCCCACCCGGTGTGGGAACAATACGACCGCACCCGGAACAAGGCAGACCGGCTCCTGCCCGCCACGGAGCAAGCGGCAGTCGCCGAAAAGCTGCGCGCGGTGGTCAGCCAGCGTTACGCACTGCTGCCTTACCTCTACGCCGCGTTTCAACGCTACCACAACGAAGGGCTGCCCCCCGTGCGCTCGTTGCTGCTGGATTTTCCGACGGACAAGTCGCTGCGGGATGTGGATGACGCCTTCATGTTCGGCGACAGCCTCCTGGCCGCCCCGTTCGTCGGCGAAGCGACCTCGAGGAAGGTCGTGCTCCCGCGGGGGACAAGCTGGTATGAGTTGCGGACCAAACGCTGGCACAACGGCGGCTCCACCGTGACCGTGACCGGCTCGCCGGGCGAGATGCCGCTCTTCGCCCGGGAGAACTCACTCCTGCCGTTTGCCGAGCCGGTGCAGCAGGTCGGCCGCGACACGGTCTTCGAGATCGTGGTGCGGGCGATTGGCGACCGGCCGGCGCCCTTCACCCTCATTGAAGATGACGGGACATCGTTCGATTTCGACTCCGGCGCGGCCAACCGGGTGGTGCTGACCTGGACGCCGGCGGAGGGGGGGAAGGTCGAACGGAAGGGAACCTTTAGCGGACGCCGCTATAAGATCCAACGCTGGGAGTCGGTGCGCGGGCCGGGAGTATCGCCTCCCTGAGGGCGTGTTGCCCAAACCACTTCGGCGGGAGGGCGAGCGTCCCCGCGAGCCCAAGCTTCTCTGGAACCCCAACGAAATCAGGGCTCGCGAGGACGCTCGCCCTCCCCTGTAGCTGAAAGAACCGCCACGGCTTCGGCGAGGGCGCCGACGATACGCCTGACCTGGGCCGGGGTGGTGCAGTACGGCGGCATCAGGACGACCACATTGCCGACCGGGCGCGTGAGCACGCCTCGCCTGGCCAGTTCGTCACACACGCGGATGCCGGCACGCTCGCGGGGGTCGAACGGTTCGCGGGTGCGCCAATCCCGGACCAGTTCGATGCCTGCCACCAGCCCGACCTGGCGGATGTCACCGATCTGCGGGCACCGCCACAATGAGGCGAGCTCGGCGCGCAAGGTCTCTTCCAGGCGCGCGCGGGCGCGAACGGAGGCGGGGGAATGGAGGACGTCCAGGCTGGCGAGGGCCGCGGCGGCGCCGAGTTGGTTGCCCGTGAAGCTGTGGCCGTGGAAGAAAGTCTTGAACTGCTCGTACTCGCCCAGGAACGCATCGAACACGGCTTGGGTGGTCAGCGTGGCGGCCATCGGCAGGTAGCCGCCGGTCAGGCCTTTGGCCACGGCCAGGAAATCGGGCCGGACGCCTTCGTGTTGGCAGGCGAAGATCGGGGGCGCCGCGCCGGAGAGCCCAGGGGCGGCCCCGGTTCGGCCAAAGCCGGTCATGACCTCATCGGCAAGGAGCAGCGCGCCATGCCCGCGGGCGACCCCGGCGGCTCGGCGCAGCCAGCCCGCGGGCTGCGGGATCATCCCGGCAGCGCCCTGCATCAAGGGCTCGAAGACAAAGGCTGAATAGGGATTCCCCCGGCGCTTCTGGGCCGCAAACTTCTGTTCGAGCTTGCCGAGGCATTCCCAGTTGCACTTGCGGTAGTCGCGGGCGTCGGCGCGCTCGGGGCGTGCGCGGTTATACGGGCACCGATAGCAATAGGGCGCCATCACCTGATCGGTCTTGAACAGCAGGCCGGAGTAGGCCTTGTGGAACAGGTCAATGTGGCCCAGGGAAACGGCGCCCACACTGTCTCCGTGATAGGCGCCTTGCAGGGAGACGAACTTCGGCCTGGGACGGCCATTGCGGCGGGAGAACTCGTAGGCGAGCTTGAGCGCCACTTCCATGGCGGTCGAGCCGTCGTCTGAGAAGAAGACCTTGCACAGGTTGCGGCGGGCGGGCGAGGACGCGCCCCCGGGGTCTTGTGCGGCGTGGACGAGACGCTCGGCCAGGAGCGAGGCGGGCTCGTTGCCGAAGCCAAGCGCCGAGCTATGGGCGATCCGGCGCAACTGGCGCCCGATCGCCGCGTTGATGGCGGGGTGGTTGTGCCCGTGCAGATTGGTCCAAATGGAGGAGTTGGCGTCGAGGTACTCGCGGCCATGAGCATCCCGGAGCAAGGCGCCTTTGCCTTCCACGATGACGATGGGCTCGCGCTTGAGCCAGTCGCGCATCTGGGTGAAGGGGTGCCAGACGTAGCGGTGGTCGAGTTGGGCGAGGCGGTGCATGGAGCTTAGCCGGGGCTACGCGGAAGAAAACCACAGATGGACACAGATGGACACAGCGCGGCAGAGCTGCAATCGAGGATGGAGGATTGAGGATAGCCGATAGCCAATCGCCAATAGCCAATCCGGCCAAGCGGCAGCCGGCGGAGGACCTGCGCAGCTTGCGACGCTTCGCACGGATAGCAGGACGGCTTCCTTGCACTAATCCCCCTGTTGGCAGCCGCTGGGCCCAGCTCAATCTCCGGTGAAGCTAACGCTGCAGCCTCAAAGTGCGATCCGGTCCGCTCGTATCTGTGTGTATCTGTGTCCATCTGTGGTTTGTTCTGAATGGTTGCTCCTTAGACCTGAAGCTGCAGCGCCTCCAGCGCGGAATGCAACTGGGCCAGGTCGGCCTGTGTGTGCGCGGCTGTGAGCGTCAGGCGCAGCCGAGCCTGGCCGCGGGGGACGGTCGGGTAGCGAACGGCGGGGATGAAGATGCCACACTCTCGCAGCGCGGCGGCAGCGGCGATGGCCCGGGCCTCCGCGCCCAGCATGATGGGAACAATGGCGCTGCGATGCGCGCGGGAGTCCCTCTTGACGCCTCCCTCTGACGCGCCGTTGAGACGCAGCTCGCTGACGCGCTGCCAGAGCGCACGGCGGCGTTCCTCGCCGGCGGCGGATTGCACGAAGCGGACGCCGGCCGTCGCCGCGGCCGCCGCCGCGGGGACGGGAGCGGTCGAGAAGATGAAGGTGCGCGCGCGGTTGACGAGGTAGTCAATGAGGGTGCGTGAGCCGCAGATGTAGCCACCCGACGCCCCGAGCGCTTTGCCCAGCGTGCCCATCTGGATCTCGATGCCTTCGCTGGCGCCCAGTTCCTCTGCCAGGCCGCGACGGTGGGCGCCGTACAGGCCTGTGCCGTGCGCTTCGTCCACCATCAGCCAGGCGCCATAGCGGTCCTTCAAGACGACTATCTCACGTAGTGGAGCATGGTCGCCATCCATCGAAAACACGCTTTCGGTCACAATGAGCGTGCGCGGTTGCGGCCCGCCGGCGGTCGCTTCCTTCCGGCGTTTGGAGGCCCACTGCAGGATGCGTTCGAGGTCGGCCATGTCGTTGTGGGCAAATACGCGGAGCTTCGCGCCCGAGAGCCGGGCCGCGTCCACAATGCAGGCGTGCGCCAGCTTATCGAGCACTACCACGTCGTCTGACCCGACGAGCGCGCCGATCGTGCCGAGCGCCGCCGCATAGCCCGTGGCAAAGCTGAGCGCAGCGGCGGCCCCTTTGAATTCGGCAAGCGCCTCCTCCAATTCGTGGTGGGGCGCCAGCGAGCCGCACATGAGACGCGAGGCCCCGGCACCGGCGCCGTAGCGCTCGACAGCCCGGATCGCGGCGTCCTTCAGCGCCGGCTCGTTCGCCAGGCCCAGGTAATCGTTCGAGGAGAAGTTGAGCAAACCGCGCCCCTCCGTGGCGATGTGCGCCGATTGGGGCGTGTCAACGCGGCGCAGCTCCCGGAAGAGCCCCTGCTCGCGTAAGGCTTCCAGGCGCCGTTGCAGCTCAAGGTCCAGGTCGCGGCTCATCGCTTGTGGCCGGCTCGACGGCCCAACGTCCATCAATCAGGCTGGCCGACACGTCCCCAGCATGGTGGAGGATCGCCTCGTGCGCGTCCGACCGCTTCCCGGCGAACGGCAGCGCGACCAAGTCAGCGTAGGCGCCGGCGCGCAGCTCCCCGATTTGGCCTTGCATTCCGAGGGCGCGCGCGCCGTTGACGGTGGCCATGTCCAGGATCTTGCGGGCGGAAAGCCAGGGTTGGGCTTGGGCCAGCGCGCGCATTTCATCGAACAGGTTCAGCTCTACCGTCTGGCGGCGTGCCCGATAGACGCTGGCCAGGCTGTCGGTGCCGAGGCAAAGATTCACGCCTGCCCGGGCCAGGCGGCGCAGAGGAAAGGGGCCATGGCGAAAGTAAGAATGGCTGCGCGGGCAGTGCACGACGCTCACGCCGCGGCGCGCCAGGAGCGCGGGATCGCTCCGGCCCAGGTAATTGGCATGGGCCACCAGCAGGTTCCGACCCAGGACACCGCACCGCTCGAGGTGCTCGACGGGCGAGCCCAGTCCGCAATCCGACATGTCCCGGCCGCTGCGTTTGAGCCAGTCGAACATGTCTCCGCGCGCGCGGGCAAACATCTCGTATTCGGGCGCCGACTCGGCCACGTGGGTGGTCAAAGGCCAGCGCCGGCGGCGGGCGGCCCGGGCGCTGAGCCGCAGCAACTCCGGCACCGCCGTGTAGGGCGCGTGGGGCGAAAGGACCGCCCGGCAGCGCCGGAAGCCCAGAGCGGCGATGCGGTCCAGAGTCTCCTGCAAGATGCGGCTGGGCTGGCGGTCCGGGCGGAAGGCGATCATCTCCAGGAACGACAGCACGCGCAGCGGTGAGGCGCCCCAGACCTCGGGCAGCAGTTGCGGCACGGCCTCGATATCGGCCACGGTCGTCGTGCCGGTGCGGACCAGCATCTGTGCGCCGCGCAGCCAGGACTTGGCGTAATCGGAGTAGCTCCAGCCGGACTTGGTGTAGGTGATGAGCTTGAGCCAATCGGAGAACACCGACGGCGGCAGAAGCTGGCCGGCCATATCGGTGTAGTCGAGATGGCAATGGGCATTGACCAGGCCGGGCATGAGGATCACTTCGCCAAGGTCTCGGCTCGCGGCCGCGTCCGCTTTCGGGGCGAGGTCACGCCAGCAGCCCACCGCGCGAATGCGGTTGCGGTGAATCAGAACGGCACCGTCGGAAATGAGCGGCTGGGAGACGGGGAGAACAAGGCGCGCGCGCAGGAGAGTTTGGCGGGCAAGCGGCGCAGACATTCGAGCCGGCGCGCGGCCTTAAGCTTCCTTCTCCTGCCGGCTGCGTTTGGTACGGGATGCCACCTTGTGCTTGCGCGCTTTGTACTTGTTGTGGCGCTTGCGCATCTGCTGCTCGATTTTCTTGGCCACCAGGTCAATGGCGGCGTAGAGGTCTGCCTCGACGTCCTCGGCGAACAGATCGGGCCCCGGCAACGAGAGGTGCATCGAGCAGGAAAACTGGCGTTCCGGGGCTTTGGCCTTGTCATGTCCCAGGGTGACGCGCGCGTTGATCGCGAAGTGGTTCATGTGCTCCAGCTTCTTGATCCGGCTGATAATGTGGTCTTCTACGGCCCGGCTGGGAGTCACATTGTGGGTGGAAAGGATCAAGTTCATGGACCTATCTTGCCGCCGAAGGGCGCTGAAATCCAGCGAAAGAATCAGGCGCAGGCGCAGCTTGCGCCGGCGTCAGAACGGGCTCGGCCCCGCCGGGTGCTGGTCCAGCGGGCGAATGACCGTTCCGCCAGGCTCGGGCAGCGTGTAGTGACCGAAATAGGCGCAGACAAAATCCTGCGGCATGGGCACGCGCTTCTTGATCCGGTGCCGGTGCACGGGACCGTAGCTGCGGCTGTCCGCGCTGATGGAGCGGTTGTCGCCGAGCACGAAGTATTCGTCTTCACCGAGGATGAACGTGGCGCCGCGCCGCTCGCGCTCGACGGGGAAGGTGTAGGTGTGCGCCGGCAGGTAGGGCTCGACCAGCAGCTTGCGGTTGATGAAGACGCATCCGCGCCAAACCTGCACCGTCTCGCCCGGCAGCCCCACGATCCGTTTGACCGCGTAGTCGTCGTTTCCGTCATCCAGCAGCACCACATCCCCGCGCTCCAGCGGGGTGGAGATCGGCGCCGCATACAGGTGGATCCCGGGCGGGTAGTTCGGCATCATGCTCTTGCCCTCGACCACAGCCACCGAACCGATGAACATGCGGCTGGCCAATACCCCCAGGCAGGCGGAAAAGACCGCCGCCAGAACCAGGCGGCAGCCCGGCTTGCGCCAGATCTTCACCACGCAGCGGCAGACAGAACCCATATTCGCAGGCATGTGACTGCAAGTTCCTTGCCAATCGCAACTTACGCTCGCCACCCTGCCGAGGATCCGGAGAGAGCCCGGTGTGTCTCCCATGTGGGTCGACCCCACGCGTGTCCGGTTATAAGTCGGGCAGCAGCAACTGTTTAGGGCCAAGCGCAGCTTCATCTTGGGGACCGAGAGCATGAAAGAGCTCTGCCACAGG
>Ga0335069_10003417_pt1 | contig 24001 bp, 17 predicted proteins | sample Lox_Sample_11_FD_206714 | JGI IMG/M metagenome (GOLD analysis project Ga0335069, IMG submission 206714) | Soil microbial communities from Loxahatchee National Wildlife Refuge, Florida, United States - Lox_Sample_1.1 | ecosystem: Environmental > Terrestrial > Soil > Wetlands | place: USA... | reverse complement strand
GTTTCTGCAGCATCTACAACATCCCGGTGATCTTCATCGAAGACACCACCGGCTTTTTGCCGGGGCGCGATCAAGAGAGCCGCGGGATCGTGCAGGCCGGACGCGCCATGCTCGATGCGATCATCGACCTGCGCACCCCGCGCATCCTGCTGATCATCCGTAACGCCTTCGGCGGCGCCTATGCGGCTTTCAACTCCTACGCCACCGGCGCCGACATCGTGCTGGCACTGCCGACGACGCGCGTGGCCGTCATGGGCACCGCGGGCAAAGAATACACGTACAAAAAGGAACTGCAGGAAGTGCGCGCCGCCGCTGCGGCCAAGGTGCGCGAACTCGCCGCCGCGCGCATCGACACCGGCACCGCGCCCGACGTCGCGAAGGCGGAAGCGGAAAAGGAGGTCGCAGACTGGCTGCGCGCACGCGAGGCAGAATTCAATCAACGGTACGAGAAGGAGCTGATGAACCCCCGCGAAGCACTCAGCCTCGGCTCGATCTCGGAGATCGTCATGCCGAGCGATCTGCGGACCGTCCTCAGCCGCAGCCTCGAATTCCTCCTCGGTCACTACGAGCCCGGACCGTGGCAGTCCATCCAGCGGGAGTTTCATTAGATGCCGAACCGATCGACCGATCCGACGACCGCCAATCCGCTGGTTCACCGCGACCGTCGGCTCGGCGAGTCGCCGTCCGAGTGGGTGCGTTCGTTCGCTTGCGACGACATGGGCGTGCTCATCGTCTGCCGCGGCCCCATCCGCAAAGAGGCGATCGACGTCTTTCGCGAAATGGGAATGACCAACGTCGGCATCCTGATTTCCGAACGCGACAGCATCGTTTTTCCGCGCGCACTGTCTCCGGAACTCCGGATCATGGACCCCAACCACGTCCATCCGATCCCGGACTACACCGGCACCTCGAAGGAGGAGCGCGAGCACCGCATCGCGCGCATGATCGAGATCTGCCGCGAGCACAACTATCAATACATTTTCGCCGGCTACGGCTTCATGGCCGAAGACGCCTCGTTCGTCCGCGCGATCGACGAGGCGGGCTTGACCTTCATCGGACCGGGATCGCACACGCAAGAGGCTGCCGGGGCCAAGGACGAGGCGAAGCGCACCGCCATCGAGAACCGCGTGTCGGTTACTCCCGGCATCAACAACTCGACCGCGCGTACGTTGCTTCGCACGTATCCAAGTCGCGCGGCGCTCGCACAGCTTGTCAAAGAGAAGGGCTTAACGGTTGCGGAGATCGACAACGAGAAGATCGGTCTCGAAGACCTTGCCGACCACGTGCTGCTGGCCGCGTATGCTAAGCACCTCGATCTGTTCACCATCGAAGAGCTGACCGACCAGATTCAACGGGAAGCCGCGGAGCTCATCAAGGAGCATCCCGGCCGGCGATTCCGGCTGAAAGCGATCGGCGGCGGCGGCGGCAAGGGCCAGAGAATCTTTTCCGACGCGACGGTGGTGCCCGGACTCGTGCGCGAGGTACTCAACGAGGTCAAAGCCACCGGCGTCGGCGACAACAAGAACATGCTCATCGAACTGAACGTTGAGCAGACGCGTCATAACGAGATTCAAATCCTCGGCAACGGCGAGTGGTGCATCGCGCTCGGCGGCCGCGACTGTTCGCTGCAGATGCACGAGCAGAAGTTGGTCGAGGTGTCGATTACGCAGGAAGGGTTCGCCGCCGCCATCACCGCGGCCCGCGCGGCGGGCGACCGGCGCAAGGCCGAGGTGCTCGAAACCGATCTGGCCGTGCTGAAACGCATGGAAGCCGAAGCCGAGCGTTTTGGCAGCGCCGTCCGGCTCGACTCGGCCTCGACGTTCGAATGCATCGTCGAAGGCGATCGGCACTACTTCATGGAGGTCAACACCCGCATTCAAGTCGAGCATCGCGTCTCCGAGTTGTGCTACGCGCTCCGTTTCACCAACCCCGAGGGCGCCAACGACTGCTTCGACGTGCACTCGCTGGTCGAATGCATGGCCTTGATCGCGAAGCACAAGCACCGCTTGCCCAAGCCGACGCGCGTGCAACGCGACCAAGCGGCGATCGAAGTCCGGCTCAACGCTACCGACCGCGCCCTCAACCCCGCCGCCGGCGGCATCATCATGTCGTGGTCCGATCCGATCGACGGCGAGATCCGCGACGATCAGGGCATCTCCATCAAGAACCCGGACACCCAATTGTTCATGCGCTATCGTCTCGCCGGCGCCTACGACTCGAACGTGGCGCTGTTGCTCGCGACCGGCGCCGACCGCGACGAAAGCTTCGAGCGTGTCGCCGAGATTCTGCGGCGGACGACCCTTCGCGGCATCGACCTTGCCACCAATCGCGAATTCCTTTTCGGTATCGTCACCTGGTTTCGCAGCCGCGATGCGTGGGCCAAGCCGACCACCAAGTTCGTGGTGCCCTACCTCACGCTCGTCGGCGAGCTGGCACGCGAAGCGCAGGCCATCGACTTCGACCACGCGTTTCAGCAGATCGCGCGGCGCACGACCGCCGCCGCGGCCGCCATGGGCGAACGCGCCGTCGCGGCAACCCGTCAGGTGATCGACCTGAAAGAGACGCTGCTCGAACGACCGCTGACCATGTTGATCGAGGAGCCCCATTTTCTTTCGGCGTGGCTCAGCGAGCACCGGCTCGACTTCGAAGTGACCAATGGTCGCGTCGCGTGGCAGCGCAATCCGATCGACATTCTCGCCTCGACCTACCACCTGCTGCACCTCGGCGACCAACCGGGCGAGCCGGCGGCGCATCGCATCTGGGATCACGATCAACAGTTGCTCGAGAATGCGCGCGCGTTCTACGACCACTTGGCGACGTGTGTCCCCTCAGGCATGTCGTGGAGCGAGCTGGACGCGACGCTGCGCGGCGAGCCGCCCGCGTTCGGCATCGACGCACGGATCTGGCCCAAGATTCGTGCCGCCCACGCCGGTCATCAGCTCGGAGTGGAGATCCTCGCCCTGCTGCCTCTGATCGCGGCCAAAGTGGGGTTCTTCGAACTGGCGCTCAATCCCGATTTGACGGTGACCATTCCCGAGCGCTTGCACGACCCCGCGCATCAGGAAGCCATGCGCAAGATCTTGGTGCCGCCGCCGGCGACCAAGGCAGACGAAATCGTCGCCGCGATGGGTGGCACCTACTACGGGCAAGAGGCACCCGGTTATCCCTCGTTCGTCACCAAAGGCGTTCACTTCAAGCCCGGCGACGCGCTCTACATCATCGAAGTCATGAAGATGTTCAACAAAGTGTACGCGACGTTCGCCGGCACCATCGACGAGCTGCTGATTCCCGACAGCGGCGTGGTGGTCCGCAAAGGCCAACCGCTGTTCAAGGTCACGCCCGACGAAAAGATCGTCGACGAAGATCCCGACGACAAAGCCCGGCGGATCCGCGCCAACACCGATCTCTATTTGGCGCGATTGCTCTGACAGTCGCACCGGCGTGCGCCGGTTGCGCGCACGATCTTCAGGTCCTCCGGTTCCTGGTAGGCTTGCGCAAATGGAGCGACAACCCCGAAGGGGACTCGATGCGATCGCGGACGTCACCGCACGCGATCGCGTGCTCATTGCGGCGCGTCACGGAGGCACCGGCATGGACGAGGCACCGGACAAGGTGGCAGCGCTCGTCGACACGGCACGCGTCCTCGACGCGCTGCCGGCGCGTTACGCCCTGATCGGAGGCGTCGCGGTTGGGATTCATTCCGGGGTGCCGCGCGCCACCGCGGACACGGACATCGCCGTGCATTCGCAAATCGATCGCGAGGCGGTGAGTCACGCGCTCGTCGCCGCCGGGTTTCGGCGGGTCGGCGCGTTTCGTCACCGTCTCAACTTCCGTCATGCGAGCGGCGAGCCGATTCAGTTGGTGTTCGATGCGGCGTTCGATCCGATGATCGAACGCGCCGAGCATCTCGACGTCGCTGGCGTGCGCGTCCCGATCGTTCGAAAGCCGGATTTGATTGAATTGAAATCGCGAGCGGGCGCCGATCCCGCACGTCGCCGGAGCAAAGCCTTGCAAGATCAAGCTGACGTGGAACTGCTACGCGGGGACGCACCCGATCCCGACGAGGGTTGGTGAGTCGCCGCTACGCGTCGCGGCTGAGGTAGGTGTACTCTTGCAGCCCTTGCTCGTAGTGGCGGCGCAAGCGGGCGGAATCTTCGAGACTGATCTGACCGGCGCGCATCGCCACTTCGATGGTGCGGCGGACCTTCTCGATCAGCGTCCCCTTGTCGTACTGAACGTACTGCAGCACCTCGGTCACTTCATCGCCTTCGACCACGTGTTCGACTTCGTAGCGGCCGTCGGCGCCCAAGCGTACGTGCACGGCGTCGGTGTCACCGAAGAGATTATGAAGGTCGCCGAGGATCTCCTGGTAGGCGCCGACAAGGAAGACGCCGATGTAGTAGGGCTGGCCGTTCCACGCGTGCAGTTCGAGCACGTCCTTCACGTCGCGTTGATCGATGAACTTGTCGATCTTGCCGTCGCTGTCGCAGGTCAGGTCGGCGAAGACCCCGCGGTGCGTCGGCTTCTCCTCGAGGCGGTGAATCGGCATCACCGGGAACAACTGCTTCACGGCCCAATGGTCGGGTGCCGATTGGAAGACCGAGAAGTTGCCGTAGTAGGTATCGGCCAAACCTTTTTCCAACGGCTCCAACTCGTCGGGCACGTACGGCAGCTCGCGCACGATGCGGAGGATCTTTTCGCAGCAATCCCAGAACATGCGTTCGACGCGCGCGCGCGCGCGCAGGTCGAGGTAGCCGAGGCTGAACAGCGTTGCGGCTTCCTCCTTCAACTGCAGGCTGTCGTGGAACGCTTCGATCACGTTCTTTTGCGAGATCGTCGACCAGATTTCGGCGAGATCTTTGATCACCTTGTGGTCGTCGTCCTTCACCGGCTCCGGCGGCTTGCCCGACAGCATTTCGTGCACGCCGAGGACGTCGAAGATCAGCACCGAGTGATGCGCCGTCATCGCGCGGCCGGCTTCGGTCACGATGTCGGGATGCGGGATGTGTTCCTTGTCGCAGGCTTCTTGGATCGATGCGACCACGTCGTTGGCGTACTCTTGGACGGAGTAGTTCATCGACGAATGGAAGTTGGTCTGGGAGCCGTCGTAGTCCACGCCGAGACCGCCGCCGACGTCGATGAACCGCGGCTTGGCGCCCATCTGATGCAGGCCGACGAAGACGCGGCTGGCTTCGCTGAGCGCGTCCTTGTGCGCACGGATGGCGGTGATCTGCGAGCCGATGTGAAAGTGCAACAATTGCAGACAGTCGAGCATGCCTTCGGCCTGCAGCAGCTCGACGGCTTCGACGATCTCGACCGCGGTGAGACCGAATTTCGATCGATCGCCCGTCGATTCGATCCACTTGCCCGCGCCCTTGGTGGTCAGGCGGGCGCGCACACCGATATGCGGCTTGATGCCCAGTTCGCGCGACGTCTTGACGATCAGATCGACTTCGCGGAAGCGATCGACCACAATGATGGGGGTTCGGCCGAGCCGCTGCGCCAACAATGCCGTCTCGATGTAGGCGCGATCCTTGTAGCCGTTGCAGACAATGACTGCACCGGGGGTGTCGAGAATTGCGAGCGCGATCAGCAGCTCGGGTTTGCTGCCGGCCTCGAGCCCGACGCCCCGCGCGGCGCCGTATTGGACGATTTCTTCGACCACGTGGCGCTGCTGGTTGACCTTGATCGGATAGACGCCGCGAAACTTGCCAGTGTAGCCGTACTCGCCGATCGCCTTCTCGAACGCGCCGCACAGGCCCTGCACGCGGGCAGCGAGGATGTCGGAGAAGCGCACCAGCAGCGGCGGCCGCAGCCCGCGCTGTTCGAGGTCCTGCACCAAGTCGAGCAGATCGACGCCGGGTCCGCCGTTGCCGCGCGGCCGCACCTCGACATGGCCGCGCTCGTTCACCGAGAAGAATCCCGCGCCCCAATTGGTGACGTTGTATAGCTCGAGGCTGTCACGCACCGTCCATCCTCGCATCGTGCTCGCGTCTCCCTCCGACGAATCGTCCGTCTCTCGATTCTCTATAGCGTCTTTGGGCCCCGTCGCAACTGCTCACTCAACCCAAGACGCCGCTTGACTTGCTCGATCCGCTTCGGCACCGCTCCCACCATGCCCGTCACACGTTCTCTCATTGCACTCATCGCCATCCTCTGCGCCTCACCCGTCGCGGCAGGCGACGCGTCGCGCCGGACGCCGGTGGTCGAAGCGGTCGAGAAGGTCAGCCCGGCGGTGGTCAATGTCTCCGCCGAGCAGATTGTCGAGCAGCAGGCCAATCCGTTCGGCGCCTTTCGCGATCCGATGTTCGATCAGTTCTTTCGCGACTTCGTCGAGCCGCGACGCGAGCGCGTGATGCGCACCAGCCTCGGCTCGGGGGTGCTCATCCGCGCCGACGGCTACATCCTCACCAACCAGCACGTCGTCCTCAAAGGCAGCCGCATCCATGTGTCGCTGGTGGGCGATCGCGAGTTCGAGGCCAAGCTGGTCGGCGCGGATTCCGACTCGGACCTCGCCGTTCTCAGGGTCCAAGCGTCGGGGGAGCTGCCGTTCGTCGAGATGGGTCATTCGGACGATCTAATGATCGGCGAGACGGTGATCGCGATCGGCAACCCGTTCGGCCTGTCGCATACCGTGACCACCGGTGTGGTCAGTGCCGTCGGCCGCAGCCTGCAGCAGAACGATCAGACCTATTACGACTTCATCCAGACCGACGCCTCGATCAATCCCGGCAACTCGGGCGGACCGTTGCTCAACATCAAGGGCGAGCTGATCGGCATCAACACCGCGATCTATCAGAACGCGCAAGGCATCGGCTTCGCGATTCCCGTCGATCGTGCGCGCCGCATCGTGACCGATCTGATCACCTTCGGCGAGGTACAGGTGCCGTGGGTCGGTGCGGTGGTGCAGAACCTCACCGTCGAGCTGGCGCAACACTTCGGCGTCCGCGGCAAACGCGGCGTCCTGGTGCGTGGCGTCGAGGCCGAGAGCCCCGCGAGCCGCGCGGGCGTCGCGCGTGGGGACGTCATTCTCGCAATCGACGGTCACGACGTACATTCGAGCGATGAGTACGACCAGCGGGTGCGCGACCACGCCGCCGACAGCGCGCTGCGCTTCGCGATCGTTCGCGACGGCACCGAGCAAACCATCGTGGTGCAAGCGAGTCAGTATCCGATCGAGCGCGCCGACGACCTCAGTTGGACGCTGCTCGGGTTTCGTCTCGCCGAGTCACGCGGCGCATTGGTCGTGCGAGCGGTGCGCCCCGACAGCAACGCCGCGCGGATCGGCATGCGCAGCGGCGACTTCGTCGTCGCTCTCGCCGGCGTGCCGCTGACCAACCTGACGATGTTCCGCAAGAAGCTGATCGAGGTGCGCCTGTCGCAGAGCGTGCTGCTCAGCGTGCAGCGTGGCAACTACGTGTACAATATTCAAGTCCCGATGGGCGGCCGATTGTCGTGAGCCGCCTCAGCTTCGCAGTGAACCGCGGGGTCAGGCAGAGTGACTCTACGATCGGCGCAGCTGCAGCGCATGCCGGATCGACGGCACATCTGCACGCCAGTGCGGCAGACTCCAAGTGATCGCGATCTCTTCCATCTCGGCGAGCGCGAGTACGACCACGGCGATCCGGAACAGCCATGGAGTTCGCCAGACGAACAGCAGCAACAAACCGAAACCGATGAGCACCGACGAAGCCTTCGCGCCCCACGTGTGATAGCTCGTCAAGCGTCCGAACTTCGCCAACCCGATCACGATCGGCAGCGTGAAGCTCACCAGCGCGGCAGTGACGTAACGCGCCTCCTGCTGAACCAGATCCGGCCACAGCCACCACACCGCCAGCGGCAACATCCCGTACAGGGCGAGATCGGCCCAGCTATCCAGCTTCGCGCCCCACGCCGAGTTCTGATGCAGCCGCCGCGCAAGCCAGCCGTCGACCAGGTCGGACAACAGACACATCGCCAACCCGATCAGGAACGCCGTTGCATAGCCGAACCACGCCAACACCAGCAGGAGCGGCAGCGCGACGAGCCGAAGGCCACTGACCGCATTCGCCGCGTTCACAATTGAGAACTCACGACATCACCACGACGATGCCGGCCATGCAGAGGCGGTCTTCGGTCATCCGCCCCGACCGATGACGAAGAGGGCGATCTCCACAACGATCAAAAGGATGATGGCCAATTCCAACGCTTCCGCCCGCGCCGTCGTCACCCGCTGCACCAGGACATCGTACATTTTGTGGAGCACGTCCAATTTGCTGGCGACGCTCTCTTCCCAGGCGCGCAAGCCCAACCGCTCGGCGGTGCGCGTGTACACCTTTGCCAGGTACAGATTGCCGCTCAATTTGAGCGCGTTGTGCACGCGATCGAAAACGGTTGCCACGTCGACCCGGATCGCCGCCAGCTCTTCGATTGCGCGTCGAAAGCGCCGCTGCACAAGCGGAAAACTGCCCGTGCGCGTGGCCGTCATGCCGTAGGTGTCCGCGACGCGCCGATCCAGCAGGGCATCGTAGTAGCGCAGTTCCACCAATTGCACGTTGAGGTACTCGAGCACGTCGATCGTCTCGCGGTAGTCCTGGTCGACGATCAACGCGACGTTCCACTCGGTCACCAACAAGTCGTCAGGATAGTACGAGAGGCGCATGCGAAACACGTCGGCGACCTCGGCTTCGGAGAGTGCGGTCGGCTCGCAGCGCAGCGCCGAGGCGAGCGGGCCGCGCGTCTGCGCGATCCATTCGTCGACGGCGACGGGCGGATCGATGTGGTCGGTCTGAATCACATAGTAATCCTCGACGAATGGATTCAATCCGGGCTTGCTGACCGCCGGCGCGATGCGAGCGAAGAGGTGTTCGAGCACCCGCCTGGCTTCGCCCTCGAGCGGGCCAGCCCCGGTGAGCGTCGCCGTCAGCGGGGGTAACGACGTCACGGCACAATCGAGTGGCATGCGGAAGGCGACCGTGACGGCGCCGAAATCGTGAATCACCGCGCTCACCGCTGCCGCGACCGTCGCGTCGCCGAGGCGAACGTCGCGACTACCCAATCGCAGCCGCAGCGGGGGCGAAGCGTATGCCAAGTACGGCGGCGCCGCCCGGCGCCGCGCCTGGGCGTCGGTCTCGCCCGGATCGGTTAGGACTCGTGCACGATCGAGGTCGATCTCATATCCGATGTCGAACGAGAACAAGCCGATCAATTGGCCGACGATGCGCATCGGCGCGATGCTCGCACCACCGCGCGACCGTGGCAAGTCATCGGACAGTTGCGCGCCGCCCGCTACGGCGACGCGTCAAACGCCGTGACACTTCTTGTACTTTTTGCCGCTGCCGCAGGGGCACGGATCGTTGCGGCCCACCTTGTCCTCGTGACGGACCGTCTCGGCCTTGGCGGCGGCCGCCGCCGCGCCTCCGCCACTCATCACGATCCGGGCGGGCTTCGGCCGGCGTTGCTGCTCGATCCGCTGCACGTCCTCTTGGCGGACGATTTGAACGGTGAAGAGTTTTTCGACCGCGTCGACTTGCACCTGCTGCATCATGGCCTCGAACATCTCGAAGCCTTCCTTCTGATATTCTTGCAACGGATTTTTCTGTCCGTACCCGCGCAGGCTGATGCCTTCCTTCAGATGGTCCATCGACAACAGATGATCTTTCCACAGGGTGTCGATGGTCTGCAGCAGCACCAGCTTCTCCAAGTAGCGCGGATCGGCGCGCTGTTCGACCAGTCCGCGTTCGCGTTGTTCGTAGAGCCCGCGGACCCTTTGCAGCAATTGTTCTTCGAGTTGTTGCGCGTTGAGCGATCGATGCTCGTCCGCGGTGAACCCCGGGCGGAAATTGAATTGCTTGAAGCAGGCCTCTTCGAGCGCGCCCCACTCCCACTCCTCGGGCGACACTTCCGGGTTGGCGCACTGGCCGACGAGTCCGGCGGCGACGTCGTCGATCATCTCCTGCACGGTCTCTTTGAGCCGTTCCCCCGCCAGCACCGCCCGCCGGCGCGCGTAGATGACTTCGCGCTGCTTGTTCATCACGTCGTCGTATTCGAGCAGATGCTTGCGGATGTCGAAGTTGTGCGCTTCGACCTTGCTCTGAGCATTGGCGACGGCGCGCGTGATCAACCGGTGCTCGATCGGTTCGCCCTCCTCCATGCCAAGGCGCGTCATCAAGCCCTGAATACGCTCGGCGCCGAAGATGCGCAGGAGATCGTCTTCGAGCGACAAGTAGAACCGCGACGCGCCGGGATCACCTTGCCGGCCGGCGCGACCGCGCAACTGGTTGTCGATGCGTCGGCTCTCGTGCCGCTCCGTGCCGACAATGTAGAGGCCGCCGGCGGCAATCACTTTCTCGCGCTCATCGGCGCACAGGGTGCGGTACTTGGCAGTGACTTCTTCGTAGCGCGTGCGAAATTCTTCCGGCGCCTTGTCGATCTGCTCGCGCACGTCTTCGACGACCTTCGTGTATTTCTTGCGCGTCGCTTCGTATTCACTTTGCGCGGCGGCGACCGCCTCCTCGTAGGGCGTGCGATGTTCGAGGTAGGATCGCTCCGCGTCCTGGTATGCCTGCTCCGTCGCTTCGTACGCGGCCCTGGCGGCATCATAGTCGTCCGCGTCGGAGGCCGAGTGCGTCAAGACGCGTTGGACGGCGCGCTCGTACTCCGCACGCACGCGTTCGAACGGCGCACGCACGGTCGTCAACGCTTTTGCGTCGCCCGCGCCGTTGCGGCTCAGCTCGGTCAAGACGTTCTTCAGTTCTTCGAGCCCGCGCAGGAAGCGCTGTTGTCCCTCCTCGCCGAAGTGCGGGCCGGTGACGCGATCGAGTTCCTGGAGTGCGTCGCTGTAGCCGACCACCGCGTCGGCGCACGCCCCGGCCGCCTGCGCGTCGACCGCACCGCTCCGAAGTGCACGCGCCAGCGCCGTTTCGTACTCCCGGCGCGTCCGCCAAAACGTGGCTTCGAGGTACTGGCGATGCGCCGCGGTCAGGTCCTCGAGCGCCTTGGCTTGCGCTTGCTCAAACGGCGCCCACAGCGGTTGATGCTGCTTGTACGCCTGTTGCACCGCTTCGTCGTAGCGCTCGCGGAGCTGTTGTAACGCGTCTTCGTAGCGGTGGTGTCCTTCCGGTAGGCTGGCGGTGCGGCGCACCCACTCGTTCTCCAGCTCGGAACGCGCCAGGAACTCCGGATTGCCGCCGAGCAGGATGTCGGTGCCGCGACCGGCCATGTTGGTGGCGATGGTCACCGTCTTGAAGCGGCCGGCTTGCGCGATGATATTCGCTTCGGCCTCGTGATTGACGGCGTTGAGCACGTTGTGTTTGACGCCCGCCTTCTTGAGCAGTTTGGCGAGTTGCTCCGACTTTTCGACCGACACGGTGCCAACCAGCACCGGTTGGCCGTTCTCGTGGCAGGCGACGATGTCGTCGATCACCGCGTTGAACTTCTCGCGCTCGGACTTGTAGACGATGTCCGGATGATCGAGACGGACCATCTGCCGGTTGGGTGGCACCACGATCACGTCGAGTTTGTAGATGTTCTTGAACTCCACCGCCTCGGTATCGGCGGTGCCCGTCATCCCCGCCAGCTTCTTGTACATGCGGAAGTAGTTCTGGATTGTGATGGTCGCGAGGGTCTGATTCTCGCGTTCGATCCGCACACCCTCTTTCGCTTCGACCGCCTGATGGAGGCCATCGGACCAGCGCCGCCCGGGCATCAAGCGGCCGGTGAACTCGTCCACGATGATGACCTGGCCGTCTTTCACGATGTAGTCGACGTCGCGTTTGAAGATCGTATGGGCCTTCAGCGCTTGGTTGACGTGGTGCAGCGTGCTGATCTGGCCCGGTTCGTACAGATTGGTGATGCCGAGCATGCGCTCGACTTTGGCGACGCCGCTTTCGGTGAGGACGACGTTCCGGCTCTTTTCGTCGACGGTGTAGTCCCCCTGCGCCTCGACGTCGGCGCGATCTTCTTGGCGCACGTCGCCGCGCACCACCGCGCCGCGCTTGAGCCGGGGAATGATGCGATCGATGGTGTAGTACTTGTCGGTCGACTCCTCGGCCGGTCCCGAGATAATCAACGGCGTGCGGGCTTCGTCGATCAAGATGTTGTCGACTTCGTCGACGATGGCGTAATTGAGCTCGCGCTGGACGTACTCCTCCAGGCTGAACTTCATATTGTCGCGCAGGTAGTCGAAGCCGAACTCGTGGTTGGTGCCGTAGGTGATGTCGGCGAGGTACGCATCCTTGCGTTCGATCGGACGGAGATTGAGCAGGCGGTAGTCCTTGACCACGTAGCTCGGGTCGAACAGGTAGCTGGTGTCGTGCACGATCGACGCGACGGTGAGGCCGAGGGCGTGATAGATGGGGCCCATCCACTGCACGTCGCGCCGCGCCAGGTAATCGTTGACCGTGATCAAGTGCACGCCGCGGGAACTAAGCGCGTTGAGGTAGATCGGCAAGGTCGCGACCAGCGTTTTGCCCTCGCCGGTTTTCATCTCGGCAATCTTCCCTTCGTGCAGCACCATGCCGCCGAGCAGTTGGGTATCGAAGTGGCGCAGGCCGATGGCGCGCTTCGAGGCTTCGCGCACGCACGCGAAGGCTTCGGGCAAAATGGCGTCCAGCTCCTCGCGCTCGCGAGCATAGAGCGCCTTCTCCTGCTCATCGATCAGGCGGGCGAGCGTGTCGGGATCGCCGTCGCTGCCGTGCGCTCCCGCTTCGCCGCGGAGTTGCGCGCGCAAGTCGTTCACGCGCGCGTGGAGTTCCGCGCCGGCTTCCCGCACGCGCGCCTTGAACTCCGTGGTCTTTGCGCGCAATTGCTCGTCGCTAAGGCCTTCGATCGACGACTCCAGTTCGTTGATCTGGCGGACGATCGGCCACAGCCGCTTCAACTCGCGGTCGTTTTTGGTCCCGATGATCTTCTTGACAATTCCCAGCATGGTCCCGCTATCGATGGATATCCGTTGCGCGCGAACACCGTATGGTGCCCACCCGACGCCGAAAGATCAAGGTGGCGCCTACTTCACCTGGGGTGCGGCGAGCGTGCCGGTGATGGTGAACGGGGCGTCGGGCTTCGCGTTCGGCGCTCGGGGTATGAGCGCGAGCAGCACCTTGATTTGATCCGGGGTTGCCGGACTGGGCTCGAGTGTGGCGCGCAGATTCAGCGTGCTGGCCGATGCCGGTTGACGAAAGACGATTTGGCCGCTGACGCTGGCGTTCAATTGATCGCCGGTGAATTTGACGTCCTGCAAGTCGAGCCGGTCGGCTTTGAGCGTGAATTTGCCCTTGCCTTGGTTGAACTGCAGATCGGGAAGCTTGAACCCTTTGACCTTCGCACCGAGTACCCCCGGCCGTGCGATGGTGAGATCGCCGGTGACCTGCGCGGCGCGCGCATCGCGGGGCGAAATCTGCGCCGACAAGACGCCGGAAAGCTGACCGGTAATCTGACCTTCGTCGAGTTGCGCGGCTAGCGCTCGATGGCGACCGAGATCGATCTTGGTCAAAGCAATTTGCGCGGTTCCGGCTTTGGTTGCAGGGTTCATGATCCATTCGCCGGCGACGATTCCACCGTACAACTCGGCCTGCCACTGCCACTGATTGAGCTGCCCTTTGATCAAGCTCGCCAACGCCGGCCGCACGTCGAACGTCGACGCCTCGATCACCGGTGTGTATTCCGACGGCCCGGTCGGGAGCGAGACTTTGACGCCTTGCAACTCGTAGCCACGATGCCAGGCGAAGCGGACGGCATTGAAATCGAGCTGCACCTGTCCGAGATCGAAGGTACCGAGCACTCGCCGCACCACGACCTCGTGCGGAAAGTTGACAATCATGAAGATCAAGAAGAGGACGCACGTGTACACACCGTAGAGCACGAGGCTCCGACTCAGCCAGTCGCCGATCCACTCGAACGACGGGCGCGGCACCCGTAGGCGGAACGGCAGTCGAAGACGCGGCAGACGCATCAGCTTTGAGCTCCTGCAGCAGCCGGCGCCGGCGGGGCGGCGGGGATCGCTGCACCGCTCGCGGGCGCCGCCGAAGCCGGCGCGTTGCGCGGTTTGAGCAGCGAGACGTTCGCCGTGATGTCGAAGTTCTGCGGGTCGTTGTACCGCTTCTTCACCTGCAACCGCGAGATCCGCAATCCCACGTCCCCCTTCTCAATGCGATACATCACGTCGACCAATTGCTGGAGCGTGACCGCCGTCAATTTGATCTCGACCGACTGCTCTTGGTACTCGTCGCTGAGATTCTTGTCGGTGGGGTTCATCGACGCGATGTGCTCGCGCGACAGCACCTGGGTGACGGCGTTTTGCAGATGGGCAAACAGCGAGAAGTTCGGCTCGGTGCGGACGAGCACCGCTTGGTTGGCTTCGATCTGCCGCAGCATTTCCAGGTAGCGGACGCGCTGCACCTGAATCTCCGCGAGATCCTTCTCGCGCGCTACGATGCGCTTTTGCAGCGCTTCGCGTCCACTCACCAACGGGTCGAAGACGAAGCTGTAGAGCGAGATCAGCACGACCGAACCGACGGCAAGCACCAGCAACAGGCGCTCCCGCGGCGACAGCCGCTGGTAGAAGTTGACCATCTGTCGCGGATCGAACGCCATCACTCGCCTACGTGTGTATCCTTGGTCATCAGCAACAGCAGGCGGAAGGTCACGTCTTTGCCGTCCGGACCGGCCTTCACGTCCTTCACCTGTACGTCCTTGAAATACGGCAATGGCGTCAGCGATTGCTTGATCGCGTCGACGGTCTCGAACGCGTCTGTCTTCGCGCGAATGCGAACCCCCTCGGGATCGAAGGAGTATTCGTCGATGTCGATCTTGCTTTGGACTGGGATGGACGCGGAGATGCCGCGGGCGACGTCGATCGCCGCCACGCCGGACAACGATACGATGCCGCCGAGCAGGTTGATGCGTTGTTCGGCCTTGTCGATCTCCGCCTGGAGCTGAGCGCGCTCATTGACCGGGCGCTCGTCGGGGAGCGTGGCCTTGAACACTTCGCGAATGCGCGCATCGATTGCACCCAGCCGATTGACTTGTTGCTGATAGGCCATGAAGAGGTTCACGATCGTGAGCAAGACCAGCACCACCGCCAGTATGCCGACGCGCATGAGCGCGCGACGAACTTCTTGCTGACCGCGATGATAGGCGAACTCGGCGCGCCGGAAGTTCAGGCCAAGCGCCGTCGAGGGCGCGACCTCACGCAGCGCCAAGCCGAGGGGGCTGGTGCACATCGGCAACGCAGCCGCGGCTTCGACCGGGACGCTGGGGAGCGTACGCCGGTCCAGCCGGCGAAGCGACAGGTGGGCATCATGCTCGAGCCGCGGTGCGACCGAATCCACCCAGGTCGACACGCCGGTCAGGTAGCAGGGCAGTTGGTCATCGAGCGGCGCGCCGTTGAGCACCATCAGCGTCCAGCGAATGTCGATCGCGGCGGCGCGGGCGCTCGCGTCGCCGGAGTCCTGCGACGATGATGCATCCGAATGTCCGTTGTTGGCCCCGCCGCTGCCGTTGGAGGTTGCATGCGATCGCACCAGCGAGACGCTTCGCAATCCCACCAGCTCTCGATTGCGGTACAGCAGCACGTTGGCGTTGGTGTCGTTGAACTCGACCAAGGCGAGCGTCGCCGGGAGATCTCGCCCGAGGACGCGCAAAACGTTGATGGCGGTCAACGGGGCAAAGTCCACCACCTTCGGATCGACACCGGCCGCGCTCAAGGTCGCGAGATGCGCGGCGAGGTCGGTCTTCTGCACCATCGCCGCCAGCACGGTCGTTCCGGAACTGTCGCGGCGCAGTACTTGGTAGTCGACGACGACTTCATCGAGGCCGAACGGCACCTGCGACTCCAACTCAAAGGGGATCGTCTGATTCAGTCGCTTGCGATCGCGGAACGGCAGGAAGAACACGCGGTGCGAGACGAAGCGTCCCGGCAGCGTCGACACGACGGTATCGCCGGCCAGTTGATGACTGTCCAGGAAGCGGCGGAGTTGATCGGACACCGAGCCACCAGGCGTGAGCGCATCGCGGTAGAGGCCGGCAATGCGGTAGTCGCGAAAGCTGGTTTCCAGCAGTGCGGCCTTGACCTCGGCCTCTTCGATATCCAATGCCAGAATTCGTTGCGGCATGCCCGCTCAGTTCCTCGTACCTTCAACTACACGCATCTACCGCCGGCGTCGACCCAGGGCCGGTATCTCCGGGGCCGTTATCCAACATTTGCGCGTCACGATCCAGCAAAGATGACCCGCTGTCGGGGGACAACGGGGTGCGAGTCAGCAGAGCGGCGCCGCCTCTTTTCTGCCAATCAAGCGGGGTCAATGTCCAGCGTGGAATTCCCGGCGCCGCGTTGGCGGGCACCCCGGCGAGTGGCCGCCGATTCACCAGCGCAACAACCGTCTGCCCAACGCCGCCCGGACGCTGACCGGTCGGATCGCCTGAGACTTGCGCGCTCGCGCACACTCTGAAGAACGCGCTGGTGAAGCCGAACAGTGGCTTGATTTGCGCTTCGTTTTGAAGCCCCTGCATGATCCCGTTGAAGATGGCCTGATCAATCGGTTGCTCCTGACCTTGGCGTTCCATAATCGATTGCACGCGCCCCTGATCATTGATGACGGCCGCCAGCACTTGCGCCGGCGCGGTATTGACGTTGATGCGTCCGAGATCACCCGCGCCGCGACCGCCGACTGTGAGGCTGGAGGGAATCGCGGTGATGAAGTGGCGAAGTTTGACCAGCTTCGATCCCGAGATGCCGAACATCGCCGCGAAATCCTCGATCGAGCGAAAGTCATCCACCGGCTGGTTCGGCTGCTGGCCGGGAACCGGCGGCAACGTCTGGCCCCAGTACTGCAACAAGCGATCGGGAATTTGCACATCGACGTCGTTGGCTTCGAACAAGCGTCGCAGCGCGTCGCGGAGGAACGCATCGGGACTGAGGTTGGGTTGACCCGGTTGCGCTAGCGGCGCTCCGCGCGGCGAACGGGTCCGATTGACATTGATCTTTCCGCTCTCGTCGATCACGCGCACTTCGAGGCGATCGCCGGGGTCAAGCGGGAGCAGACTCGCGACATCGGGATGTGCCCAGTCCTCGAAGTACCAATCGGCCGGCGGTTGATTGGTGTCCCGCGCCAGCAACGCCTCGCCGAAGTTGATCCCGGCGCGCGCCAGCAATTGCGCCTGCATCGCCGTCATGGCGTTGTTCGCCAACTGATAGTCGACGGTGACCGAGTACGTGAACTCCACCACGGTGATGGTCAGCAACGTGAGCACGAGCAAGGTGATGATGAGCGCAACGCCGCGTTGATCGCTCATGGTCAGCGCCGCACCGTCGGTGTCGGCAGCGCCTGCGCCAACACCAGATCAACGATGGTCGTGAAGTCGTGCACGTTGCCGTTGCTGTCACTCAGAAAAATCGCGATTTCCGCCGCCACCGGCAGACGATTCAGTTGGGCCTGTTGCGTCGAATCCCAGGTCGCAACCCAATCGCCGGTGGTGGGGTCGAGAAAACGAAACCGCATGCCGACCAAGCAGAATCGCTGGGCGAGACAGTCGGACCTATCCAACAACAGATTGGCCTTGCGCATGGGCGGTGTCGGCTGGCCGAACCCGCTGCCGTCATCGCCTTCCGGTAGGGTCATGGCCGTCGGCATCTCATCGCGCAGCAGCTCGAACACGGTATCGCTTTCGGCCAGCGGCACCAAGGAATAGCTGACGGTCGATCGTCCGGCACTCGGTACGTCCGGGCGGAGACCGCTGTGCGTGTTGATGCTGAACTGCACCGCATCGTTGGGCGGGTGATCGCCGCGACTGACACCGAAGAAGCTCACGTCGGCGGTTCGGTTCGGCGGCAGTGCGGCTTCGAGATCTTCGGCGATCCGCATCGCCGCCTCGCGACCCACCGCATAGAGCTCGGCACGATCTTCCGCGTACCCCTTCTGGTTCAACGTCCGCGACAACGCGCCGTAGACCGTCGTCAGCACGATGCCGAGGATCACGACCGCCACCAGCAATTCCAGCAGCGTGAACCCGCCCTCACGATGTCGCCGGTTGAACGTGCACATAGTACAAGACTTCCGCGCGGTGGAGTCCGCGCACCCCCCACAGGACCCGCAACCGCACCTGGCGCAACTCCTCGAGGTCCGTGCTCGTGACCTCGCGTTCCCAAGTGAACCCCGGCGAACCATCGAAATTTCCGCTGGCGCTGCCGACCACCGCGTAGTCGGGGAACAGTTCCACCTGGGCCACCAATTCGCGCATCAGCAGGGTTGCGCGGGTCAGGTCCTGGTCGCGGCTGACGAGCGTCAAATTCCGGCTGTGCAGCGACAGCAATCCGGTGAACCCCAGCGCGATGATCATCACCGCGACCAGCACCTCCAGCAGTGTAAAGCCGCGCACGCGCTTACTTGTCATAGTCGACGTCGTAGTAGCCGGCGACCAAGGCGGGGCGTCCGGTCAAGGAGTTGACGTACAACGTGTACGCTTCGCGGCCGTCGTCGAGATGCACCACGGTTGGGTCGATGGATCCGTCGGGATAGAAGCTGGTGGTCACTTGTCCTTGCTGCAGCTTGCCGACACCTTGGATGACGACGTCGCTAATGCCGACCGGATCGGGAAGCGACACCGGCTTGGCCAACGGGCCGATGTCGGGTGCGACTTGCGGGGTGTCGCTGGCCTGGTCGACGATGGTGACCCAGTAGCGCTCGACGCCGATGTCGTAGTGAAGCTGGTAGATCCGTCCGGTGAGAATCGCCTCATTGCGCACGAAGCGAAATGTGTTGGTGAGCCGTCGGGCTTGGCGAGTGAGTTCCGCACCGGTGAGGCTACGCAGCCGCGGAATCGCCAACGCCAGCACGATCGCGATGATGAGCAGCACCAGCGAGACTTCGATGAGCGTGAAGCCCGCGGGCCGCGCGCGGCGCGTGTCCGGCCCACGATCAATCGAGGGCGCGACTATCGATGTCGGCATTCTTACCTTCGCCGCCCTCCTGGCCGTCAGCGCCGTATGATTTGATGATGATGTGTTGCCCGTCGCTGAAGTACGCGTAGCGATTGCCCCAGGGATCAAGCGGGACCCGATCGAGATAGCCCTCGGGGTTGTATTTTCGACAACCTTGGGCACCACCACCGCCGCTGCCGCCGACTAGGACATCGATCCCCTGCCCGGTGGACGGATAGAAACCACAATCGAGCTTGAACATCTGCAGCGCCGACTCGATGCCCTTGATGTCGGCAGCGGCCTTCACTTTGCGGGCGTCATCGGTGCGGCCGATGATTTTCGGTGCGACCAGCGTCACCAACAAGCCCAAGATGAACACCACCACCATGATCTCGATGAGCGTAAAGCCGGCCTCGGCTGGACGGGGTTGCATGTAACAGATCCTCCTCTGCGTGTGTTGCCGAGCCAAAAGGTAACACTCAGCTACCGGCACTTCAACGAACCAACTGGTTGAGCTCGAAGATGGGCAGCAAGATCGCCAGCACGATGAACAGGACAACGCCACCCATCAACACGATCATCACCGGTTCGAGGATACTCGTCATCGCGGCGACCGCGCCCTCGACCTCGTTGTCATAGGTATCGGCCGCGCGCGCGAGCATCTGCTCCAGCTCGCCGCTTTTTTCCCCTACCGCGACCATGTGCAACACCAACGGCGGGAACAGGCCGCTCTTCTTCAACGGCGGCGCGATGCTCTGGCCCTCACGGATGCTGTTACGAGCATTCTCGATGGCGTCGCTCAGCACGACGTTGCCGACGACGTTCTTGACGATGTCGAGCGAGGTCAGCAGCGGGATGCCGCTGGTGAGCAAAGTCGAAAGCGTGCGCGAGAACCGCGCCAGGGCGATCTTCTTGATGAGTTTGCCGAAGTACGGCACGCGCAGCAGGTAGCCGTCCCACCGCATCCGACCCGCCGGCGTACGGATCGACACGCGCACCCCGATGACGACCGCGACCACGACGCCCACGATCAGCCACCAGTAGTTCGCGCAGAAATTGCTGATCGCGAGTAGGATCACCGTCATCGTGGGGAGCGCCTGCTTGGTCTCTTCGAAAATCCGCGTGACCTTCGGCACGACGTATGAAACCAAGAACAGCAGGATGGCCCCGCCCAGCACGCACATCAGCACCGGATAGGTGAGCGCGGTGCGCACCTTGCCGCGCAGCTCCGCCGCTTTCTCGGTGTACTCGGCCAAGCGCAGCAACACCACGTCGAGCGCGCCGCTCGCTTCGCCGGCGCGCACCATGTTGACGAACAAGTCGGAAAACACGCTGGGATGCTCGCGCATCGCGTCGGCGAGCGCGCGCCCTTCGACGACTTGTTCGCGCACCTGGGTGAGGGTGCGCTTGAGTCGCGCGTTTTCGAGCTGCTCGATCAACGCGTTGAGGCATTCGACCAGCGGCAACCCGGCTCCCACCAGCGTCGACAGTTGGCGGGTCATCAAGGCCAGATCTTGCGGCGTCACTCGCTCGAAGAGCTGCGTCAGGTTGACCTGCGGCAACTGAAAGCGCGAACTCGGACCGGCATCGGCGACGGCCGCGACCGCTCGGCCGGTGCGATCTTCCGCCACCTCGGTCGGGAAAATACCGGACCGGCGCAACTTGACACGCGCGCCCTTCGGGCTGTCGGCATCGATGACGCCGTTGGCGGCCTTCCCGTCGCCGGTCAGACCCTTGTACGCGTATACAGGCATGGCTGCTGAACTCTACCGACGTGCGCCGCCGGCATCCATTCACGCTCGGCGGTCACACCAAATCTTCTTGGGTGACGCGCAAAATCTCTTCGATCGTCGTGACGCCGTTGAGCACCTTGTCGGCGCCGTCTTGGCGCAGCGTGTCCATACCCTTGCCGGTGGCCTCACGCCGGATCGCCGAAGAATCCGCGTTCTTCATCACCAAGTTGCGAATTTCGTCGTCGACCACCAACAACTCGTGAATCCCGGTGCGGCCGCGATACCCGGTCTGCTTGCACGGCGGACAGCCCGTACCCTGACGATACACCGTGCGTCCGGCGAGGCGATCCGGTCGGATAGCCAGCTCGCGCAACTCTTCGACGGTCGGCGTGTACGGCACGCGACAGTCAGGACAGACGCGACGGATCAGTCGTTGCGCCATCACCGCAATCACCGAGGACGAAACCAGAAACGGTTCGATCCCCATATCGAGCAGCCGGGTCATGGCGCCGAAGGAATCGTTGGTGTGGAGCGTCGAGAACACCAAGTGGCCGGTGAGCGCGGCTTGAATGGCGATTTCCGCGGTTTCCACGTCGCGAATTTCGCCGACCATGATGACATCGGGATCCTGGCGGAGAATCGATCGCAACCCGCTCGCGAAGGTCAGTTCGATCTTCGGATTGACTTGGATCTGGCCGACGCCATGCAGCTCGTATTCGATCGGGTCTTCGATCGTGATGATGTTCTTGTCCGTTGTATTGATCTTCGACAGCGCGGCGTACAGGGTTGTCGTCTTGCCGCTCCCGGTTGGACCGGTCACCAACACAATCCCATGGGTCTGCTTGATCAGCTTCTCGACCAGGTCGTGCTTGTGGCCGGTGAGACCGAGTTCCTCCAGGTGCAGCACCGTGGTGTTGCGATCGAGCAAACGCATCACCACCCGCTCGCCGTAGCGAGTCGGCACGATCGACACGCGGATGTCGACGTCTTTGCCCGCCAGCTTAATGCGAATACGGCCGTCTTGGGGCAGGCGTTTTTCGGCGATGTTCAGACCGGCCATGATCTTGACGCGCGAGATGATGATGGGCTGGAAGCGCTTCGGCGGTGACAGGATGTCGTACAGGATACCGTCGATGCGGAAGCGCACGGTCAAGTCGCGCTCGAACGGCTCGATGTGAATGTCACTTGCGCGGTCCTTCACCGCCTGGAACAGCAGCGAGTTGACGAGCCGGATGATGGGCGCTTCGTCGTCGGATTCGAGTAGATCGCGAGTTTCTTCGATCTCGGTGGCAATCAGATCCAGCCGCTCTTCGTCGAGGCCTTCCATCAATTCGTGGGCAGACCCCGATGCCTGATCGTATGCGCGGTTGATGGCGGCCTCGACCACCGGCGCGGGCGCCACCAACACGCGGATGGGGCGCCGGAACAGCAGCCGGAGGTCGTCGATCGGACCGAAGTTGGAGGGATCCGCGGTGGCCACGGTGAGGATGTCGCCGTCGACCCCGATCGGCAGGAGTTGGTAACGCTTGGCATAGTTGATCGGCAAGGAGCCGATCAGTTCGAGGATGTGCTCGTTGTCGTCGGGCAAGCGTTCGGCGAACGGCAAGCCGTAATGTTCCGCGAGCGCGTGCGCCCAGGTTCGGCTGTCGATGGCACCCATCTCCTGGAGCACATCGCCCAAGCCGCGCCCATCCCGCTGGCGTTCGCGAGCCTTGTCGAGGGTCGCTTCCGATACACCCCCGCGTTCGATCAGGAATGCTTCGAGCGAGCGAGCTGCCACCGCCATACAGCGTCTAGTTCACGCGCGTCCACGAACGCACATTGTGCGCCGACGCCTCGTCCAACTCCCGCCAGTGTAGCAGTTCTCGCGGCTGCGCGCTCACGGTCAGGCCCTCGGGGTACACCACCCGCGCCTCGTCGGCGCTGGCAAACGCGTCCACGCAGCGAAACACCGCACTGTAGTTCTCGCTCTCGAACCGGTAGAGCTTGCCGCGCTCGAACAGATCTCGCAGGGTCGAGTCCGGGGCGAGGATGACGGGCAGCATACCAGCGGCGGTGGCCAAGGTGGCGGGCGGCGCACCGGATTCGCCGAAGCGGGCGAGCAGCACATAGCGAGGGGACGGCGGACGGAGACTGAGCTGGTCCGCGGGACTGGCCGGCGCGTTCGCTGCCGCTGCCGGCGGCTTGGCTCCGGCCTCGGCCTCCCAGGTCGGCCCATCAAGCACGTCACGGCGCTTGTTGGGAAAGTGCTGTTCCTCGAGGAAGGCCTTCATGCGATCACGCTGTTCGAGAGACAGACGGCGCTGGTCGGCCTCATTGCGCACGATACGCGGCGTCAGGAAGATCAACAGGTTGATCTTCTGGCGATTGGCGCTGGTGGAGCTAAACAAGTTTCCCAACACCGGCAAGCGGCCGAAGAACGGCACCTCGCTGCGCGAGTTGTCGATGTCGTCGGCGATGAGGCCGCCGATCACGACGGTTTGGTTGTCGCGCGCCACCACGGTGGTGGTTGCCGATCGGATCGTCGTCGTCGGTCCCAGCGAGTTGGACTGTGAGCTCGTGCTGGGCACGACCGCGGAAACCTCCTCGAACAAGTCGAGCCGCACGTTGCCACCCTCGGAGATCTGCGGGGTGATCCGCAGCGTAATGCCGACGTCGCGGCGGTCGACCGTGTTGAAGGTGTTGGCGAGATTGGTCTCGCTGGTCGAAGTGCTGGCGATGAAGGGGATGTTTTGCCCGACGACGATTTCCGCCTCCTGGTTGTCCATGGTGAGCAGGTTGGGCGCGGAGAGAATGTTCACATCGTCGTTGGTCTGCAACGCGGTCAACAACGCGACCTGCGCCGGCACCGTGCTGCCGTCGGGCAGCCGAATCGTTTGATTGCTGGCGGCCGCCAGCAACAGTCCCGGAATCGTCCCGGGAGACGTCAGGGCGGTGTTGAGATTGTTGGACAAGTTGGTTCGGCCGATCCCGACCCCGCTTCCGAAGCCGGTGGCGCCTTGGAAATCGAAGCCGAGCGCGCGGGATTTGTCGAGACGCAGCTCTAGGAGGATGGCCTCGATATACACTTGGCGCCGGCGAACATCGAGCTTCTCGATCACCTCTTTGATCGTTTCGTAATCTTGGGGCGACGCGCTGACGATTAGAGCGTTCGTCGACGGGTCGGCGGTGATTCGAACCGGCTCACCTTCCGCACCCGTGATCGTCGTCCCTCCTCCCGCCCCTGGGGCACCGCCGAAGCCGCCGGCGGCGCCCAGACCGGCGCGCCCTCTGCCACTAATGCTCCCGGACGTCGACGCGCCGCCGAGTCCTCCGAGACTACCCAACCCGCCGACGCCGCCGCCTCCCAAACCGCCGAGCGCGCCTCCCCCAA
>Ga0335069_10003416_pt1 | contig 24004 bp, 17 predicted proteins | sample Lox_Sample_11_FD_206714 | JGI IMG/M metagenome (GOLD analysis project Ga0335069, IMG submission 206714) | Soil microbial communities from Loxahatchee National Wildlife Refuge, Florida, United States - Lox_Sample_1.1 | ecosystem: Environmental > Terrestrial > Soil > Wetlands | place: USA... | reverse complement strand
TGCTCGACGACATCCACGCGGTTTCGCCGGCGCTTGAGGGCTATACAAAAGATCGCCTTTTGGGGGACCTGTGGAGGCGACCGGATCTGTCTCCGCGCGACCGCTGTATCGTGACTCTTGCAGCGCTGATCGCGCGGAACCAGACCGTGCAGATGACGTACTACCTCAATCTCGCTCTCGACAACGGCGTCAAACCCAGCGAGATCTCCGAGATCATCGCGCATCTCGCTTTCTATTCCGGCTGGGAGAATGCGATGTCAGCCGTCGTCAGCGCCAAAGAAGTCTTCCGCAAGCGCGGGATCGGACCCGATCAGCTTCCAGCGGCCAAGGTGGTTCTTCTTCCACTAAACGTAGACGCGGAGAAGCAACGCGCAACCAGTGTCGAACAGAACTTCGGCACAGTCGCGCGTGGCGTAGTCCACTACACCACGGATGTTCTCTTCCGTGATCTCTGGCTGCGTCCTGGACTGGCGCCACGAGACCGCAGCCTGGTAACGGTCAGCGCTCTCATTGCATCCGGGCAGGTGGCGCAGGTCGGCTATCACCTCAATCGAGCCATGGACAATGGCCTCACGCAGAAACAAGCTTCGGAACTGCTCACACAGCTGGCGTTCTATGCGGGCTGGCCCAACGTCTTCTCCGCGCTGCCTGTCGTGAAAGAAGTGTTTGAGAGGCGCGCCAAATAGACACCCAAGGAGTGAATCGTGCCCCACGTTGTTGTGAATCTTGCCCCCGGCGGTTCGGAAGAGCAAAAAATCAGCTTGCCGAGGAGATCGTGAAAGACGTCATGCGCATTCTGGACAGAAAAGAAGAAGTCATTTCTGTTGCGCTCGAAGAAGTCGATCCCAAGGATTGGACCGACAGAGTTTACATACCGGATATCCAGGGCAAATGGAACACGCTCTACAAGAAACCTGGATATAACCCATTCGAAAAGTGAGGAGTTCGTCGTGAACATATCGTTTGAGAACAAAGTGGCACTCGTGACAGGAGCTGCGTCAGGAATGGGCCTTGCCACGGCCAAAGCATTTGCTGAATCGGGCGCATCCGTCGTGCTGGCGGACTGGAATGAAGATGCGGCGCAATCCGCTGCCAAAGCTCTTGCCGCGCAAGGCCACAAGACGCTGGCCATCCGCTGCGACGTATCGGACGACGCGCAGGTAGATGCCATGGTGAAGCAGACGGTCGCCGCTTTCGGCAGACTCGATGCGGCATATAACAATGCCGGCGTTCAAAACGTTCTTGCCGAGACGGCTGACACCACCCGCGAAGACTACGACCGGGTCATGGGGATCAATCTGCGCGGTGTGTGGAGCTGCATGAAATTCGAGTTGCAGCAGATGCGCAAACAAGGCAGCGGCGCCATCGTCAATTGCTCTTCGCTTGGAGGGCGCCTTGGCGGTGCGGAGCGCGGAATCTATCATGCCGCGAAGCACGGAGTGATTGGGTTCACGAAGAGCGCGGCTCTCGAATACGCGGCACGCGGCGTTCGCATCAACGCCGTGTGCCCAGGGCTGATCTGGACGCCGATGGCCGACCAGATGGTTGCGGGCGGACAAGGTGAAGCTCTCAAGGCAATGGAGAAGAGCATCCCCATGGGACGCGTTGGCCGCCCCGAAGAGATTGCGGATGCAGTCCTGTGGCTCTCAAGCGACGCGGCAAGCTATGTGACCGGCCAATCCATTTCGGTGGACGGCGGCTTCGTCATGCTTTAACCGAGCCGACGGGACTCGAACCCGTGGCCTCCGGCGTGATAGGCAGGCGTTCTAACCAACTGCGAATGGAAGGCGAGGACGAGACCTTCCCGGGGAAAGAGATGTATGCTCGTGTGCGGAGTACTGCACTGCTGACCCGGCATCCTGCTTCTTCTACATGTGTGAGGTGTAAGTGGTCCTTGTTTGACCATGGTCCCAACTCCGATTGCGGAGCAAAGAGATACACCGCTTGCTTCTCATTGGGTCTTTGCAAGGTTGATGGGCATTGCAATTCTGAAGAACGCCCCGGGCGAAGCATTGGCCACCGAAATGTCTCCGTGATGCAGCCGAACGGCCCTGCGAGCTATCGCAAGACCGAGGCCAAGACCGCCGGTGCTTTCCTGTCTCGAAGGATCTTCGCGGAAAAATGGATCGAAGATTTTTTCCATCATCTCCGCGCGAATTCCAGGACCACGGTCTCGAACCGAGATCATTGCGCGATCGTGGTCTCGTTCGAGCGTCACTTCCACCGCAGTTCCGGAGGGTGCGTACCGGATTGCGTTGCGCAGAACGTTCTCAAATGCCCGACGAAGCAACTCAGCGTTTCCCTGAATCGACAGTTCCTCCACGGCTCTGACATCAATTCGGCATCCTCTGGCCTCTGCTTCGACACCGCATTCCTCTGTTGTAGTGAGCAGAAGATCGTTTAACGAAACATCATCCATTTCCATGGTTCCGGGCTCACCCTCGGCGCGCGCCATGTCGATCAAACTGGCAACCAGCTCGGATAAGCGTTCAATCTCGCGACGCAAACGAGTCGCGGCTGCATCGCGATCGGTGGTCTTGCGGACCATCTCGGCTTCAAAAGTCAATCGCGCCAGTGGGGAGCGCAATTCATGCGAGACGTCCTGCAGGAGCTGGCGCTCGGTGGTGAGCAGCGTTCCGATTCGTGCGGCCATCGCGTTGAACGAGCGCCCGAGATTGCCGACTTCGTCGTTCGACCTCGGGATAGCGCGGATATTCAGTTCGCCCTTGCCAAATCTTTCGACAACCCCGGCGAGGTGACGCAGAGGCCGGGTAATGTTCGCCGTCACCAACCAGTACAACGCTACAACGGTTATCAGAAGGAGAACATAGAAGGGCGCGAAGAGCAGAAAGGACGGCGTTGAGGTGGTCACGATCCAGATGTAGCGCCCATTCTCGGAGGCGAGGCCCATTGCAATTCGTCCGTCTGCTCTGTAATACGGCCGATTGCGCCCGACTGTTGACCGGACAATTTCGGAACGGTCCTCTCCGCTTGCAAGATCGTGTCCCTGCGAATCGGTCAGGTGGACCTGCACTTGGCCGCCCCTATTTAGTTCACGAATGGAGCTTGAAAGCTCCTGTTGCCCGCCCGACTCATACTTCACGATGGCGTCGCGAAAAAGAACCTGGTTGAACTGCGTGAAGTTCTGCGTGGCGGACCGGCCAAACACGAAGTTCCCGATGAGAATGAAGCAGGCGAGCGCCAGTGCGAGAGCGGCCAACGACCAGATCGTGACCTTCATAGAGATCGATTTCATTTCTCGTCTCCTGCGAGCAGGTAGCCGACACCGCGGATGGAGCGAATGACGACTCCGGCGCCCTCAGTCTTTCGCCGCAGCTTGCTGATGTGGACTTCCAATGAACGTTCGAAGGGCGTGGCTTTGCGCTGATAGAGAATGCCGCACACTTGATCGCGCGTGACGACCTTTCCTCCTGCCCGGGCCAGCAGGTCGAGAATATCGAATTCGGTTGCGGTGATTTCGACCGGCTCGTCTCCAATCCACGCGCGCCGGGATGCCGCACTCAGCCGGAGCCGCCCAACCGTAAGAGATTCCGCCTTTGAGGATTGCGGCGCGCGCGATCGCCGCAGCACGGCGGAGATGCGCGCAGCGAGTTCTTCGGGGCCGAAGGGTTTGGCGAGATAATCGTCGGCTCCGGCATTCAGACCCCTGACGCAATCTTCCCGCGCTCCACGAGCGGTGAGAATGATAACGGGCACATCCGATCGTCGGCGCAGTTGCGTGAGGATCTCGAAGCCATCCAGTCCCGGCAACATGATGTCGAGAAGAATCAGATCAAATTGTTGCTCCAGCGCGCGCGAGAGCCCCGCCGGCCCGCTATGGACAGCCTGAATCGCACATTCCGACTCAGAAAAGAATTCAGAAATTAGACGGCACAGGCGTACATCGTCATCGATCGCGAGAATGGAAACCCGGCCGCTCTCGTTCTTTTCCATACTGACTATTCTTTTACAGCGCGTCGCCGGATTACGCGAGTCAAATCCCGAAGCTTTAACAATTCTTGAGGCTTCAAACATTGCCAAGGAACAGCTAACTTCGTTTTGCAAATCTTGAGCTTCGCGCACCGAGTTCCATTGTCCAATCAAGCCAGAAGGGACGAGGCTCGGGAGATGAACAGAACGAGATGGATGGTGAGCGCGCTTGCACTTGGGGCAATCTTGATGAGCGGCTGTGGGCTAAGGGCACGCTATCAGCCCCCGGTTGCTCCCCAGATCCAAGGCGACACGGAATGGGACACACAACTCGAGGCGGGAGCGCTGGCTAAGCCTGCCGACGACGACGCGCTTTCGCACTGGTGGTCAGTCTTCGGCGATCCAAATCTGACTTCGCTGGAAGAGCGGGCCCTCAAGTCCAATCTGGATCTCCGCAAGGCCCAGGCCGAGATTCGCCAGGCGCGCGCCAACCGCGACTATTATTCGGCGAATCTCTTCCCGAGCGTAGCCGGAACGCTGACGGGCGGCGGCAGCAAGACGGCTTATGCTCCGTCCGCATCGGGTGGGAGCGGCGCTTACAGCGGCAGTTCGGGGGGTTCCTCCAATTCTCTTGAATTTCAGGCCAGTTGGGAACCGGATACTTGGGGCGGAATCCGCAAGAATGTTGCGTCGTACGATGCCACATATCAGTCGCAGAAGGAAAGCCTCCGCAACACCATGGTGACGCTCACCGCCGATCTGGCTCTGGACTACATCGACGTGCGGTCCTATCAGGCGCAGTTGGCGGTGACGAGTTCCAATCTTGTGAAGTATCGCGAAACGTACGAAATGACGGTCGAGAAGCGCGACAGCGGGCTCGCCAGCGACCTCGACGTTCAACAGGCACTGGAGACGGTGCAATCCACTGAAGCCACGATTCCGACGCTGGAAACAAGCCTACATCAATCACTGGATGCCATCTCTGTGCTGCTCGCCGAGAGACCCGGAGCAGTGGGCCGCGAACTTGCCGAGGTCAAGCCGATTCCGGTGATTCCCCTGGAAGTGGCCGTCGGCATTCCGGGCGATCTTATCCGGAGGCGTCCGGATGTGCGTGTTGCGGAGCGTCAATATGCCGCGCAGTGGATGCAGGTGGGAGTGGCCAAGGCCAACCTCTATCCCACGCTCAATCTCGGCGGCACGTTCACGGCAAGCGCGACTTCCTTTTTCAACGTGTTCACCTCGTCGGCAACGGCCATCTCAAGCGTTACCGGTTCGTTGCGGCAGACCATCTTGAATCGGAGAGCCCTGAGGGCCCAGGTGCGACTGCAGAACGCGCTGCTGGATCAGTACGAGGTGACGTACGAGAGCACGGTGCTCGGTGCGATCCAGGACGTCGAAGACTCGCTGAAAGCCTTTGAAGCCGAACAGTCCCGCCGGCGCTCCTTGGCTCAGGCCGCGGATTCGGCTCGAAACGCAGCGGAGATGTCGCGGACGCTCTATGCGAGCGGGCTGAAGGATTTTCTGACCGTGCTCGACTCGGAACGAACAGAGCTGAGTGCCGAAGACAGCCTTGTCCAGAGCGATGCCACTGTGGCGGAGAATCTGGTTCGGCTTTACAGGTCGCTGGGCGGCGGTTGGCAGTAATCGATTCGGGGACTTGATTGGGTGACGAAAGGATGGGGGCACGATGGCTGGCAGCGTTGAAATCAAAGAGGTGATCGGAATCACGTCCGCAAAAAGAGTCCGGAGACGCTGGGTGTATCTGATACTTGGCGTCGTAGTGGTCATGGCTCTCGGGATGGCATGGGCAGGGCGCAAGAAGGCCGCCGCCGCCGAGGCGAGCAGCCGTTATCGCACCGAGCCGGCAGAGATCGGAAATCTGACGGTGACCGTCACGGCAACCGGCCAGTTGAAGCCGACGCGTACCGTCGATGTGGGCAGCCAGGTCTCCGGTATCGTCGACGAGGTACTTGTTAGTTACAACGATCATGTTCGCGCAGGCGAGGTGCTGGCCAGAATCAACACGGAAAAACTCGACGCTCAGGTCTTGCAGGACAAGGCGCAGTTGGCTAGTGCCAAGGCCAGCGTTGAAAACGCCAAGGTGACGGTGAGAGAAACGGAAGCCGAGTACAAGCGCGATCTCGACGCCCGCGAGCGCTCCACCAGGTTCCAGATTGTCTCGCAGCACGACGTGGACGCAGCGAAGGCTGCTTATGATCGCGCCGTTGTTGCCGTCACCACCGCCGAGGCATCGGTAACGCAGGCTGAAGCCAACCTGAAGATCGATGAGACCAATGTCAAGTTCGCCGTAATCGAGTCGCCAGTGGATGGCATCGTCCTGTCGAGAAGCGTAGAGCCGGGGCAGACCATCGCGGCGTCCTTCCAGGTAACAACACTGTTCGAGATAGCGGAAGACCTGCGCAAAATGATCCTTCAGGTCAATATCGACGAGGCCGATGTGGGCAAGGTGAGGGTCGGGCAGCCGGTCACGTTTACCGTGGACGCCTATCCCGGTCGCGCGTTTCCTGGAACCATTACGGCAATCCGGTATAACGCCACCACAACCAATAACGTCGTAACCTATCTGGCCGAAATATCCGTTGCCAATAGCGAGATGCTGCTTCGGCCGGGCATGACAGCGACCGCGACCATCACCGTTCAGTCCTTCAAAGATGCGCTGCTTGTATCCAATCACGCTCTTCGCTTCCTGCCCTCGAACGATGACAACACCGGTGGGAACCGGGGCTTGTTTCCAGGTCCGCCGGGAATCAGCAGAAGCGGCAATGGCGAATCCACAGCTGCACTGAACAACCCACACGTCTGGGTAGTTCGAGACGGCAGACCCTTCCCGATTGCAGTGACAGTGGTGGAGACCGACGGCAGAATGACAGCGATCAAGTCCGGGCAAGTATCTCCGGGCACACCGCTGATTGTTGAAACGCTGAAGGAAAAGCAATGAGCCAGACAACGCCATCGCAGCGCAAAGACGACGACAACGGCACCCTGCTTGAGTTCCGCGGGGTCCAGAAGATTTACGGCTCGGGTGATGGGGAAGTCAAGGCTCTGGCCGGAGCCAATTTCAGCATTCGCAATGGCGAGTTCGTGGCCATCATGGGTCCGAGCGGGTCGGGAAAATCCACGGCCATGAATATCCTGGGATGTCTGGACACGCCGACCGCAGGGACTTATCTTTTTCGCGAGGTGGACGTCGGCGCATTGTCGCAAAAGCAGCGCGCCCGCCTGCGCCGCTACTTCCTCGGCTTCGTCTTCCAGGGATTCAATTTGCTGGCCCGCACCAACGCCGTCGAAAACGTGGAACTGCCGCTGATCTATCGCGGCACGGAGAGGACAGAGCGGCGACAGCGCGCATTTGCGGCGCTGGAACTCGTCGGCCTGGCCAAATGGTGGGACCACACGCCTGCGGAACTCTCCGGCGGGCAGCAGCAGCGAGTGGCCATCGCTCGCGCCATGGTCACGGAGCCTTCGGTTCTTCTCGCCGACGAGCCGACGGGCAACCTCGACAGCGCGCGAAGCGAAGAGATCATGGATCTGTTGTGCCGGCTCAATCGCGAGCGCGGCCTCACCATCGCCATGGTCACCCACGAACCCGAGATGGCAGCTTACGCAGGCCGAACAATTCACTTTCGCGACGGCTTGGTGCATATTGACTTTCCTCACGCAAGTTCGGCTCACGACGAGGCCCCTTCGCCTGAAGTAGTTAGGAACGGGAGGGCGATATGATTTGGAACGCAGTGTTGCTCGCCTTGGCGGCGATTCGACGGAACACGATGCGGTCGGTGCTGACGGTGCTCGGAATCATCATCGGCGTCGCTGCGGTGATAGCAATGGTGGTGATCGGCGACGGCACCACTCAAAGCGTTGCCACGAGCATCAACAGCCTTGGCGTCAACGTCATGACTCTCATTCCTGGCCAGCAGCGCGATCCGATGAGCGGCACGCGCCAGGAGGCAAAACTCTTTGAAGAGTCCGATGTGGAGGCGCTGCGCCGGGAAGTGCCGGGAATTCGCGCCATGACCCCAACGGCCACCCGCTCCATGCAGGTCATCTATGGCAACGCCAATTGGTCGACGTCAGTGTACGGCGTGGAAAATGCCTACTTCGACGTGCGCAACTGGAACATCGAATCGGGCCGCGAGTTCAGCGATGCGGAGATTCGCACGGGCGGAGCGGATTGTATTCTCGGCGCCAAAGTGCGCAAACAGCTCTTTGCGGGCCAGGATCCTATCGGCTCGAACATCCGTTTGCAGGCGATTTCCTGTCAGGTGATCGGCTCGCTCAAGGCGAAAGGCCAGGGCGGAATGGGCATGGATCAGGACGATCTGGTGCTGGTTCCCCTGCGCACTTTCCAACGACGCATCGCCGGCGACCGGAAGCTGTCTGGAATCCAAATGGGGCTGATGAGCGATTCCGATTCCAAGATTGTTCAGGATGAGGTCCTCAAGCTGATGCGCCAGCGCCGCGGAATTCAGCCTGGCCAGGAAGACGACTTCATGGTGATGAACTCCGAGGAGTTCCTGAACACCCTTACCACCACAATGAAGTTGCTCACAGCACTGTTGAGCGCCGTCGCAGCCATAAGCCTCCTGGTCGGAGGCATTGGCATCATGAACATCATGCTCGTCTCAGTTACTGAAAGGACGCGCGAGATCGGCGTTCGCCTCGCTATCGGCGCCTACGATGACGATGTAATGATTCAGTTCCTCATCGAGGCTATCGTGCTTGCGGCGCTGGGAGGGATCATCGGCATCACACTGGGGTTGCTGACCTCGTATGCTGCTTGCCGCATCATGCATCTTGTCTATGCGCCGAACCTCACCATCGCTGCCACAGCATTCGTGTTCTCCGGCATCGTGGGGGTTGTCTTCGGCTATGTGCCGGCGCGAAAGGCTGCCCGGCTCGATCCAATTGAGGCATTACGCCACGAGTAGAAACCTGCTCGACGATGCGGAGCCAATCTCGCGACAGGTGGGCGCTTTCTGCTCTCGCCGGGCCGTGGCGATGCAAGGGTCTTTCCCGAAAGATCGAAGTAGTCGGTATCGGTGTATTGAAAGCGTGCCTTGTACCTTGGCTAAAAAACTCGGCTTCTCGCATTCTCCTTCCTACGGCGAATCTGTCTACGCTCATCGCTCGGCCTTTCCTGTTCTGGCCAATGGCGAAGAGGCGCTGAATCTCGCGCCTCTCTCGCATCTCATCGTGATTTCATTCCCGTTACAAATAGCCGAACGCCTGGTACAGCGTCTTGTTGCGGCGTGTGAAATAGAGGTTCAGCTGTTCCGACTGGCAAGGTGAGGGTGCGTTGATCTGGATGCTCCCGAATATCTCAGAATCCATCGTCGATGTCGCCTTATTGAGAAGTGACAGGTTGATGTTCGTGGTCAGTTCGCCTGAGAAGATTCCCAAAAACGAAACCTGCCGCGTGGTGGAACCGGTGGCGTCGAATCGCGACCGGTAAACCCCAAACTGGGGAACCGGCCCCGTGCTTGTCAGGTTCACCGGAATGGTGCCCGTTGGAATCGGGAACTGACCGCAACTGCCGCCGTCAACCTCCCCATTCTGCTCAAGCACGGTCAGGCTCCCGTGCACCTGGCCCTGATAGTTCTTCAGGCTCAGGTAAGCCCTGGTCGGCGTTCCGTTGTTCGAGTAGAGAACGCCGTCCCACGAGCCCGTGTACCCAAGCTCGTCCTCCAGGCGCTGATAGCTGCTGATCGGGATGACCACGTGAACACCGCTGGGCGGCGTCCCCAGCACCTGTGGCGCCGCCCATGCTGAAAAGGCGGCCTCCCAGGTACTTTCCGCGCCGGGGGTCCAATCGTACGCAGCATCGGCCTCAATGTGTACGGTGTCGGTGCACACGATCCCCCCGTACCCGCGCCCGCAAAAACCATTCACGGGCTGAGCCGTATAAGGATCGATGGAAAGCCGCGCCGGCTGCACCGTGCCCCAATACGACGGTGAAGCTCCCCAGCCGTAGTTGTCGCCAAAATCGCTCACCCACTCGAGCAGCGGAGCGAATCGCGTCTGTGTGTGGGAAGAGGTTGAAAGCTGGCACCAGATGGCAGTGTATCCGCGGCCGCACACATCGGCTCGTCCATCGCCGTCAACGTCGACCACTCGAATTGTCTGATAGTATTCTTGCGCATTCCAGCCATTGCCGTCGCTGAATGCACTCGCTCCGAGAGTGAAGACATCGCTCCCGAACGAGGTTCCGGTGGAGCGCCCGCAGTAGACGCCGCCTGACCCGCGTCCGCAAACATCGGCCTTTCTGTCTCCGTCGATGTCCGCAAACTGGATCGTCGAGTAGTACTGAGGCTGGTTCCATCCATTCGCGTCACTAAATTGGGTAGTCCAAACGGCGAGATTCACGAACTGCTGACCGTTACTCACCGCGCAGACCATTCCCGCCGCGGCGCGCCCGCAAACGTCCATCTTGCCGTCGCCATTGATATCGGCAAATTGGATCGTGCTCCAATACGAGGGATCGGACTGCCAGTTGTTGGGATTGCCGTACTGCGCCGACCAAAGCGTCGCTTGCCCAAACGACGTGCCGTCCGAGAGCGCGCAGTAGATGCCCAAATAACCTCGCCCGCACACATCCGCCTTTCCATCCCCATTCACATCGATGAAGCGGATCGTCTTCCAGAACGACGGATCGGAGTTCCATCCATTGGCATCGCTGAAAACCGGCGACCACAATGTAGCCGGCCCAAAAGACGAGCCGTTTGAAAGGGCGCAATGAATTCCATCGGCCCAGCGGCCACATACGTCGGCCTTCCCATCCCCGTTCACATCCGCATATTGAATGGTTTGCCAGTTTGACGGGTTTGCCGACCACAGCGAGTTAAAGCCTTTAGTCCAGGTTGTAGCTGGACCAAATTGCCCGTTGCCTGCAATCGCACATTTGATTCCGCCGCTGGCCGTTGTGGTGTTGGCCGAGGGCACGTCCCGATAACACAGATCGGAGATTCCGTCCCCGTTCACGTCGGCGAATTTGATCGATTCGTACTGATGAGGCTGATAGGGCCCTCCGGAGTCCGCCATGGCGCTGCTCCAGAGAGAGGCTGAGAACGGGGTCCATGGTCCGGCGGGTCCGCCGCCATTGAGTTGCGCCTGCGCTGCGTTCAGACCGCTCAGCACAAGGGATATCGTCAGAGCACAGCATCTTGCTTTCATAACCATTCTCCTCTCGGATTTGGCCGCGCGTTCCGTGCGCCGGCTTATTGGCAGGTGTTGCTCACCGTGACCTGGCCAACCGGATGAACGCTGTTGTCGGCGAGATCGGTGAAGGAGACATTGGCGGTTCCGACATGCGCGATCGTGTTGAAAACGACCGAATATGGGTTGCTCGGGGGAGACACCGGGACCGCGTTGACGGGAATATTGTCGACGGGCAGGAGCTGCAGGACGGCCTGGTTGTCTGAATTGACAAGGTAATTGCACTGGCCCAGGAAGACCGCGCTCGTTGGCGAGCACGTGAACTTGACGATAAGTTCGCCGTTGGGATTGGTTCCGGGGCAAGGTGTAACGATCCTGCCCGCTCCTCCGGGACAGATGCAGATCCTCGTGTTCGGCTGCATTGGCGTCGGAGTTGGCGGTGGCGGTGCGCCGCCATTCCCGGCGACTCCTCCGCCGGCTCCCGATCCACCGTTGCACCCGGTCAGGACGCCACTCACGAGCAGCGCAATCAGGGCGCCTGCTGGATGGCTCGCAAACCTCGCCATCCGCTCAAAGAACGCACTCCGGTTGAGCCCGGCACGCGGCCTCAAATCTCTGAACGCACACATTTCCGTTTCCCTCCTTCGCTCGATGCACTTGCATCTCGCTCTGGACTGCGAAGGAGCGCGGAAACATTTCAGAAGGGGATGAAATACTCAGCCGGTTTTCCCAGTAGGTGGCAGGAGGATTTCGAAGCCGTGAAAAAGCATTCGCGCGATTCCACGCTGGCGATTCCGGGAAGCGATGAGATTTTGCCGGCTCGCACTCCCCTCAGCGTGATGCGGCGTCTCCGGGACTTAGTGGAGCTGGTGGGAATTCAGAGTCTCATCCTGCTCGTCATCTGGACTTCAGGCCGCTTGCAATTGGTTCTGTCTGCAGTTGCCACCGTAACAATCGCCACCTTGATCGTTCGCCCGTCCAGCGGCTGGCGCACCCTGGGCCTTTGCACCCGGAACCTGGGGCGCTCGTCTTGGGCGGTCGGAGCGGCGCTGGCAGCGGCGCTGGTGCTGCTGGTTGCCGCGGAGCGCCTGCACACGCTGTGCCTGCCGCTATCCCCTGAGCAGTTCCTGAGCCATTACGGAGGCTATGCGTTGTGGGCGGCCCTGCAGCAGTTGATCCTGCAGGGCCTCTTTCTCTCGCGAGCCATGCGCCTCTTCTCGAATGCGACTGCGGCGGCTGCCTTGTCGGCGGGAATGTTCGCTATCGCGCACCTGCCCAATCCGATCCTTGTGGCAGTCACGCTTATCTGCGGGCTGGCGTCGTGTCTCTTCTTCCTGCGTTACCGGAACCTCTGGCCCCTTGTCCTGGCCCACGCCATCCTTGGCGCTGCTATCGCGGTCGCGGTTCCCGGCACGCTCGACCACAACATGCGCGTGGGAATCGCCTACTGGAGTTGGGTAGACAGGCCGGTGGTGTCCGAATCGTTGCCGCTGCCATAGCGGCCAGGGAAGTCGCCCGTCGCGATCGACTCAGGGACAGACTCCCCCCCGCAAAGCGGCGGATAGGTCTGACCACCAGCCAGTAGATCGGATAATTACCCACAGCCAGCTCAATGTTATAATTCAAGCCTTCCGTGCGTCGGTTTTCGAATCCGCTAGTCTTCCCCGACGGAATCGGGCGCAAATAGCAGCTCAGTGAACCGTATTGCACCTAACCTCGGAAAAGCGTGGTTGTCTGTGGCGACTGCATTCTGAAAGCGGCTCCGCTGCCGGCGATGAAATGTTTTTCCGGATCTCCTCAGTACAGGGCAGAAGGAGGTCGAGACCATGAAAAAGCTCTCACCTGTTCGCGCGATTTCCCTGCTGGGAACCACCCTGATTCTCCTGGCCAGCAACCCTCTGCGAGGGCAGAACAGTTATAGCGATCCGCAGGGCCGATTCACACTGGCCGTACCGGCCGGCTGGGCTCCGTCCGTTTCAAATGGTGTTTTGACCTTGTCTCGTGGAGACGCTTATTCAATATTGATACCTTTTTCAGGCGGCGGCGCCGAGGAAATCCTCTCCTCAGCGGTCAAACAAATCGCCAGCCAGACCCAAAACGTACGCCAGGTGTCCACGCAACAGGAGACGGTCGGCGGCAATCCTGCGTCGTTCGAAGCACTCGTAGGAACCAATCCCAAGGGCGTGCAGGCATTTGTCGGAGTGTATGGAGTGGTCGCCAATGGGCAGGGTTACGCCATAATCCAGTCAGGGCCGATGAGCGAGTTCTCGAACCTGGCCGGCGACATGGATGCGATCGTTCGCAGCATCCGTTTCGGTGGCTCCGGTGGCCGCGGTTTTGCCAACCCGGGCTTCGGGAATCCTCAGGGCGGCTCAGGCTCCGGCAACAGCGGCTACCCAGATTCGAGCAACGGCAGCTATCCCAACTCGGCGCAGAGATATCCCCAGGGCGGTTATCCCGGAACTGACAGCTACTCCGCTCCCTCGGGCGGAGGCTCGATGTTCGAGTCGCAGGATCATTCGGTTGCGTTCCCTACGCCGGCCGGCTGGACGGTCAGGACAGCTGATGGAAACGGGGCGTCGTATTACGTTCTCGACCGTAACGGAGGTCAAGAAAGGATTCTCGTGGCGAACGGTCCGGCCACAGCAGGCTCTATCCAGGAGCTTGCGCAGCAGGGAGTGCAGTTCGTGACGCAGCAAATGCCCGCACTGCAGCCCGATTCCACACCGAGGTTCTCGCAAGTCCACGGAGCCCCGCTGGCGACGATCTCATATATCGGCAATGCCCAGGGCATGCAGGTGCATGCCTTGCATCTGATCACGCTGCAGAACGGGCAATACCTGGGGGTGCTGGGCTTTGGCGACAGCAACAATTCACGGATGATCCAGGATGCCTGCCAGACCATCGTCAGCGGAGCGCGGCTGATGCGGGCGCGGGAATCCGAAGGCCCGGGGAATGCCGCCGCGCTGGTTGGCAACTGGGAGTGGTATAAGAGCACCGTGGTGTCGGGAGCCACCACTCGCTGTTCGACTGAGAAGCACCTGGGCATCTACGCCAACGGACGGTATGAGTACATGGCTTCCACCTACTGCCCGAACATGCCAACGGACATCGACCCGACGACACGGATCTCCGGGACGTACAGCGTCTCGGGAAGCACGATCATCGGACACACCGACGACGGACGCACCGCGACCTACACGTTCCGCCTCCTGCAGGGCGGACAAATCCTGGAGATCGGCGGGGATCAGTACCTTCGCAAGTAGATCCCGTGCTATGCTCTCGGGTACGCGCTCATGATCGTCGTTCGCGCAGCCCGCACCCTTCCTCTGCTTCTCCTTCTTTTGCAGTGCCTGCCTGGAATCGGCCAGACAACTGCGACGGAGCTGGCTCCCGGCCTGAAAATCGAAAAGCGTCTCTCGCCGGGAGATGCGCACGACTATAGCGTCCCGTTGGCGGCGAACGACTTCCTCTCAGTGCTCGTGCTCAAGAAGGAAGTGAGTGTCACGATCACGCTCTCGTCGCCGGCTCTGCCCAGGGCCGCCTCAGCTGGATCGGCTCATCGTCGCTTCGGCCCAGAGCGGATTCTCTACCTTGCACCGGGTCCGGATACCTACACGGTTCGCGTAACGGGCGGAGATGCTGGCGCGAGCGGCGGCGGCTATGAATTGCGCGTTCTGCGGCTGGGACCGGCAACGGAAGAGGACCGCTCCCAGTTGGCCGCCGAAGCCCTGATGCAGGAGGCGGAGAAGCTCGAGAAGGATCGCAGGCGGAGCGACGCCGAGGAGAAACTGAAGAAGGCAGTCGACCTCGAGCGGTCGATCGGCGACAAGCTGGGCCAGGCGAACGCGCTGTCGGCGCTGGCCGACGTTGTGACCGACGATGGGCGCGACGGAGACGCCATTCCTTTGTACTCCGAAGCTGCGAAGCTCTTTCAGGAACAGGACGACCCCTTCAACGAAGGGGCCAACCTGTATTCCAGGGGTATCAATCAGCTCGCGATCGGAGAGAAGGACAGTGCGCTTGAATCACTCAAGGAGGCGCTGGCGCTCTTTGAAGCGACCGACAGCAAAGCCGAACAGGCGATCGCTCTGCATCAGATCGGCCGAACCTATTGGGCACTCGGCGAGCGCCAGAAGGTCCTGGACTATTTCGAGCGCGCGCTCGCAATTCACAAGAGCACCGGCGACCAAGCCGGCGAGGCTCGAACCCTGAACAGCATTGGCGCCTTTTACTACAACATTAACGACAACGACCGCGCGCTGGACTATTTTCAGCGCGCGCTGAAGATAGACCGCAGGCTGGGCCAATCGAAGCAGGTCGCGGTCACGCTGTACAACGTTGGCGAGAGGTTCCGCTATCTCAGGGATTACAGCAAGGCGCTTTCGTCGTTCGAAGAGGCGCTTCCGCTGGCTCGCGCCAATGGCGACCGCGCCACCGAAGCGCGGATCCTGGGCAGCATCGGCGCGGCCTGCGCCGCCACCGGTCAGATGGACCGAGCCATCGAGTCTGTGAACTCGTCCGTGGATCTCGCAAAAGGTCTGCAGGATTCGGCTGCCGAGGCCGAGGCGCTGAGCAAGGCCGGCGACGTGCTCGGAAAGGCAGGTCGAGAGGACGAAGGACTGGATCGGTTGCATCAATCGCTTGAGCTTGACAGGGTGCGGGGCTACGCGCCCGGCGAGGCGCTGACTCTGTTCCGAATCGCGCTCATCGAGCGGAAGAACGGCAAACTGGAAGATGCCCGCGAACATATTGAGGCGGCGCTTGGGATCGTCGAGGGAGTGTGGTCGCATCTGGCCAGTCCGGAGTGGGGGGCGCTTTATCTCAGCGGAAAACGGGACCTCTACGACCTCTACGTCGACATCCTGATGGCTTTGCACCAGCGCGATCCGAATGCCGGATTTGCCGCTGCGGCATTCGCCGCCGCCGAGCGTATGCGCGCCCGCTCTTTCCTGGATCTGCTGACCGAAGCTAAAGTCGATCTGCGCAGCGAGCTTGATCCGGAGTTGCTTGCTCGTCAAAAGAGCCTGACCGGGTCCATCGAAAAAGCAGTGAGAGCTCAGAACTCCCCGGGAAGGTCGACACGCGACCAGGCAGAAAAATCTGGCCGCGAGGTTTCGAAGTTGCTCGAGGAGTACGACAGCATCGAAGCCCGCCTTCGTCAGTCCAGTCCTCGCTACGCAGCCCTGGCAAAACCCGAGCCCGTGAACGTTGAACGCGTGCAGCAGGAGCTTGATTCGGATACCGTGCTTCTCGAGTACAACCTCGCAGCCGGGCGCAGCTATGTCTGGGTGTTGGCACGGGATCGCGTAAGCAGCTTCTCCTTACCCCCGGGCGACAGCATCGGCAATGTAGCGCGGACAGCCTACGCGTCTCTGGAGAAAGAGGGCGCAATCTCCCCTGCCATGCGTGAGCTGAGTGGAATGCTTCTCAGGCCTATGGTCGGCGAGCTCAGGCAGAAGCGCATCGTTGTGGTGGCCGATGGTCCACTCGATTACATTCCGTTTGCGATGCTGAGCGATCCGGATCAGCCGAAGAACCCGCTCCTCGCTCGACATGAGATTGTGCATCTGCCTTCCGCATCCACACTCCTCGTTTTGAGGCAGACCCAGAAACAGGCCGGGAATTCGAGGTTGCTGGCTATATTCGCCGACCCGGTATTCGATACCCGGGATTCGCGGATTGACTCTGCGGCGAGTCGCTCGGTTACCGACGCAGGGCTCGGGATGAACCTGCCCCGATTGCCGTTTACCAGGCAGGAAGCACAGGCCATCGCAGGCCTGGTCCCTGCGGCAGGGCGGATGGAGGCACTCGACTTCGAAGCAACGCGCGCGCTCCTTCTTAGCAAAGACCTGGGTCGCTACCAGATGCTCCATCTGGCAACTCACGCCATCGTCAACACTGAGCATCCGGAACTTTCGGGAATTGTCCTCTCCCAGGTCGACAAGTCCGGGAACCCGATAGATGGAGTAGTTCGCCTCCTGGACCTGTACCAGATGCGTTTAGCGGCGAACCTCGTCGTCTTGAGCGCGTGCGAGACCGCGCTGGGCAAGCAGATCCGTGGCGAAGGGCTCGTCGGTCTGACACGCGGGTTCATGTATGCGGGCGCTCCGCGCGTGGTGGCAAGCCTGTGGAAGGTCAACGACCGCGCCACGGCCGAGTTGATGCGCCTCTTCTACCAGAGAATGCTGGGACCCGCGAAGATGCGGCCGGCGGCCGCCTTGCGCTCCGCGCAGCTTGCGCTTTCGCAGCAGCCGCGGTGGAGATCGCCTTATTATTGGGCTGCATTTGTGCTGCAGGGTGAGTGGCAATGAAGGCTTCGTGGGAGCTGACCGAGACGGCGCTCAACGGTCTTCTCGCGGCGCTCGATCCCGATCGCGACCGCGCGGGCGCTGCCTATGAGATGCTGCGCCGCAAACTGGTGCGCTTCTTCGAGTGGAGGCAATGCCCCAATCCCGATGAACTGGCGGATGAGACCGTCAACCGCGTTGCGCGCAAATTCGCTGAGGGACACGTGCTCACTGGAAATGCGGGAGATTTCTTCTTTGGAGTCGCACGATTCGTGCTGAAGGAGCACTGGAAGATAAACCAGCCGCTCGAGATCGATGAGAAGACCGACATTCCGGCAACGCAGAACGACGAATCGGTGGAGCAAACTCACTCCTGCCTCGATCGATGCCTGAACGCGTTGTTCGCGGCCGAGCGCGATCTTGTGCTGCGCTTTTATCACTTTGACGGACGCGCCAAAATAGATAACCGCCAGCAAATGGCGGACGAGCTGCAGATTCCAATGAACGCGCTGCGGATCCGGGTTCACCGCATTCGCGTCCGGCTCAGGACATGCGTCCTCAAATGCATAGAACCTGAAACAGATCTACCATTCCGGCCAGTTCAAGGTGAAGAAGCATGAACCGCAGCAAAGAGGCAGAACATCAGATGCGCGAATACCTTTTAGGACAGCTGCCGGATGAGCGTCGCGAGGAGCTGGAGAGCCTGTATTTCAGCGATTCGGAAGCCTTCGAGCTTCTGGAAGCCACGGAAGACGAGATGATCCAGGACTTTGTTTCGGGCAGCCTTCCCGCGAAGGAGAGGAAGCTCCTGGAGCAGCGCTGGAGAACTCAGCCGGGAAAAACCCGCGAATTGAAATTTGCGCGAGCGCTCGGCGACCACGCAAAGGAAGCCGCGTTTGCGCCGCTGCGTAAGAGCGGGCTCAGGTGGCTGCCTGGTTCCGCCAGGCTGTGGGTGCCTGCTCTCGCGTGTCTGTTGGTCCTTGCCACACTGGTTGCGATTCGCTGGAGCAATACTCACCAACAGCAGGCGAACACGACTCCGAAGAAGGAAACAAGACCGCCACGAGTCGAGTCTCTCGCCGCCGTCTTCTCGATCACGCTATCTCCACAATTGACGAGAGGCTTCGCGGGAGGTTCGACGTTTACGGTCCCGCCAAAGACACAGGAAATTCAGCTCGTCGCCGAGTTCCCTGAACGCCATGACCTCTCTCAGTATTCTGCTGCCATCAGAACTCCCGAAGGGGTGAGCCTTTGGACTGGAGTTGCCGTGATCAAAACGGCAACTGAGGGTAAGGCGCAGGCGGTGATTCTCGTCCCCGCGAGCGCTCTTCCAAAAGGGGACATGATTCTGACCCTCTCCGCTGTGGATGCTCGCGGGCAGAGGCAGGAGATTGAAGACTTCAGTTTCCGGCTGATTTGAAAAACAGGACAATCAAAGTCGATTGGGCGGTGCGCCCGCCCGAAGGGTACCGGCAAACGGGCTCTGCTCCAGCAAAATGCTGGCCGGGACGGCAGGATCTAGGTTTATGCCAAATCGCCGAGTCGTAAATTAGAAGCGTGTCGCGCCTCTGCTGGCTCGGTGAGCGCCTCGGCCTGATACCGCCATTGAAGGAACTCCTGGGCCGCGGGCCCGTCGGTCGGCGTTAAACGTATCATTTCCTCATTCTTCAATTTCCAGCGCTTCGGAAGGTCGAACGATCACGGGGGTGGAGAATCTCAACTCCACGCTGCTCTCCGCGGCAGTGACAGTCACAGCAACATTTCGTCCGCCCAGGCGAATGGCCTTCGCGGGTCGGCGGAGCTGTACGCTGTCGAGCTCCAACTGCCCCTGAGCGGATGCGAGCGACAGAGTTTGAGCTGCGCGACTCAGGGTTCCGAAGCCGGAGGCCGTGACCCATGGAATGCGGAAGTCTCCAGGCGCCACCGGCATCAGCGTAAGACTCTTGTTCGGCCGATCGGGCTTGAAGCCAGCGGCGGCCAGCATCGTGGCCCAACTGCTCATGGCGCGAGAGTAGTGGCCGCCGCATTCCACATGGTTCCATGGCTGCCCAGCGCGGAGATGGCGCCGATGGATGGCTTCGACGATCTGGACGCCATCGTTGTAGTGGCCGTGGTCCATGAGCAACGAGGCAAACGCAAATTCGATGCCTGACCAGACGCCGCCGGCCTGGAGATTGTTGAGCGTGAGAAGTTCCGGACCGCGTCGGGGGGCGGTGGCGTTGTGCACTCCAAATTCCGGATTGAAGTTGTTCCGGAAGATGCTGGCCAACGCGCGCTGGAGATTAACTTTGGATAGGCTCGAGGGTAGCCCAATCAGATGAGCGAACCATTCCCCCGAAACTTGGTCGGTCATGCACAGTTCATCTCGCACCTTGCCATCAGCCCAAAGATTGTAATAGTCGCCATTGAAGAGCATTCGATCGAAGCTGGCCGAGGCCCGAAGAAGTGTGGCCTTCCAGGAATCTGACTGCTCGGTCTTGCCCACTGCCTGCGCAAGGGCCACGGCGGCGTTAAGAGCGCCGATCCAAAGGGAAGCGATGTAAGACGGCGTTCCCCGCATCCGCCACTGATCGTAAGACTGGAACCCGGTGTCACGGTCGGGAAGGCCGTCGCCGTCGCTGTCGAGAGATTGTGTAAATGTCATGGCTCGCAGGACATGAGGCCACATGGATGCGAGATAGTCGCGATCGCCCGTCCACAGATAATCTCGCAACACCATCATCACGAACTGCGGATTCATATCTACGCGAGCAAAGCCGCCAGGATCGACATCATCGAAGTTGCCAGCGTAATTGTGTGGCACTTGGCCGAGCTGGTTTTGCCGCGTGATGATCCGTTGCATTTGCGAGAGCTTAAGTTCCGGGAAGAGGGCGACGACTGGAAAGCTCCCTTGGTAATCGACGTCGGTCGTTGAAAGCCCGCAACACCCAAGCCCTTCCCATATGGCATAATCGCCGCCCTTGCTCCACCAGGTATTGAAAACAAGGGTGGAAAGCTGACTGGACCAGGCGAAGGCCATAGGATCACCGAGAGTTGTGTCGCATAAAGTGCGCGCGAAATTCTCTGTCAACGAACGATGCTGGCCATAGTTGGCGCAAAGAAAGCGGTTGACGTCGGCGGCATCGCGGAACCAGTTGGCATACATGTGACCGATTTCGTGCCCATCGGGAGTCAGATGATGCGGGAAATACCAACTGAGGGTGAAGCGGACCTCCGCCTTCTGTCCGGGCGCCAGATGCACCGTGGATGCCAGGGCGCCAGTTCCCCATGTCAATCGAGGTTTGCCCGCTTTGTCGATGAGGTTGGTCCGCACTTCGCGCAGCAGTTCTCTTTCGCTGACGACAGGACCACTGGAACGAGCGTCGCTGGATACACGGTTCAGCAGGGCATCGGAACTCAGTGCGGCCATGATTTGCCGGATCTGGGCGTCCGAAGCCGAATCGATTTCCGATGCGCTGGGTAGTCCAATGCTGGGATCGGTAGTTCGTCCAGTGTTGGGCAGGCGGCCGCTGCCAACAAAGGGCTGCATAATATCCAGCAGCATGTAATTCAGCCGCGAAGTCTCCCACTGGCAGAGCCCAGGCTGCAGATACTCACGGAAAGTCCCGCTGATCCAGGAGGAATCTCCTCCGGTGACGGAGAGGCACATGTTTCCAATGCCGGATGGGAAATCGCTCTGGGCCCCGGTGTCGAGCAAGAGTGCCGTGACGCCGTCATTTTGCAAGACCTGATTGGTCAAGCGTCGATCCGGCAATGCAGACGCCAGTGGATTATCGAGCAAACCAAGGAGTGACACTTCGACGGGTTCATCGCTGGGATTCTCGAGCGTATAAACAACGTGAAATCCCGGCGTCGCTGATTCGCGTGCATTGCCGGGTATGAACGGTGAGAAAGCGAGTGCGGAGATGTGCACCGGGAGTGTGGGGTCGTTGTATCGCAGGCCTGTGATCGGGTAGGCCGCCTGGTACTCGATTGATTCCACATCCTGAACAAACGGCAGGCTGTAGAGATTGTTCTCGTCGGAGCGCAGGTAGAGGCGGCGAATCTTGCCGACGTTCTCTGAATCTTTCTTGGTGCGAAGCAGAAATTGCAAATATTGGGGGCCCGATGGAGGTAGAGCGGTAGTGGAGCGAGCGTCCATTGCCCATGGGCCAGAATTGAAGATCTGCCATTCGTAGAAACACCCGTCCGCGCGGATCTCGACGAAGCCTGTGCCTATGCCGCCGAGCGGCGCTCCTGACCCCATCGGCATCGTGGCAGGTATCCGGAGCGGCGCGGCTTCGCTGGCCGAGCCGGTAGCGCTGCGGGAAACCCCATCGGCAGTGCCGTCGCGATGGACTCGAACGCGGTACGGTGCCGCCAGGCTCGCGGAATCGACAAGTGTGGTGGTACTGCTGGCGGCACATGCAGCGAGAAACCTGCGGCGAGTGATACCCATGAACACTCCAATTCGCGAATAGGATTGTCGTTCTGTCTACGTTCTCATATCCCCTTTTGCTGAACAAAACACCTCGGCCGTATAGCCATCCACTCCTTCCCTGAGCTGAATTCAGTTCACACCCAATCGCCTTTGCGCTCGTCGACAGAGCATGTGATCGAGGGGATTGCTCTACCTTGTGTATGTCCGCGGCATTGGAGGCCGCACGCATGCGCAAGAAGAACAGGAAATCCCTATGTCGCAAGATCGTTCTTCGACTGCCGGACCTGGACCATCGAAAGCTGGCGGATCGATTACAACCAGGTGCGCCCACACAGCGCGTTGGGCTACCTGACACCGGAAGAATTCGCAACGGGCTATGCAAATGTGGAAGGCAAAAAGCGCTTCCCACATTCGCCCAGCCTCGGCGGCGGCTGCGGGCAGAATTTGCAGCTAAACTCAAACCCGAGTGCTCTCACTTACGCGGACTAACCGAAGGGGGCAGCTCATTATCGGCAACGTTTGTGACAACCCATTGCTGATAACTCGCTAACTCAAAGATGAAATGTGATATTGAAGGAGTAATTGAAGGCTGCATCGTGTCGCGTCCGGCAACGCATCCACGGCGGACTGACCCTCAAGCCTATTTCCGTTACCCCGATCCGGCAGGAGTCAAGCGGATCGGGGTTCTTTTTTGCCTGCCGCTGGCCTGTAGGCTGCCCCAGGGCGCTGCACTGCGCTCGGAGTAAGGCTAGGACGCGCGTTCAAATCGCCTTGCGTCTCGCGGCGCGGCATGGCTAAAACTTAATTAGGAAAGATATTGAGACAAGAAACGTTGAACCTCTTCAATCATCCCTTTAACATCCGCATCGTCGAAATCGTTGGACTTTCCGTGTGCTGCGCTGTTGCGGATGCCTACAAGTGTTGTGATTCGCTTAGCCGTGATCGAATTGTAGGTTCCCGCCTTCGCTAAGTCAGAATTCATCTTGTCAGCCTTTGCGTGCGGGATTGTTGCCTTGGTGCAGAGTTCGCGCAGAGACGTTTCTAAGACTGTACCGACGACAACTGCGGCAGGTGTCTTGTAGCCTGCGCTAAGCAGTTCCGTAGCCTGTTCCAGTTCGGAATCGAATAGCTCAGACTGAACGAGTGATCGGAAGGTTGTAATATAGCCGCCGTCGTAGTCGTTTTGAGCGGCAAGCAAGATTGCCATTCGCTTCTGTAGCAGCCTAAGAGTTGTTGAGGACCATCCTTCGTTGATTTTGAGGAAGTTCTGCATGTGCTGCGACGATTCCCCGCAAGCCGTAACCAGCAGGTGTTGCACCTTCGTGTTCCAGGTTGACAACTCGTCGCTATTAACCTCTTCGCTCGCCTGACCGGAGTACATATCGCGTCCGCGCGTCTTGCGGGATTCGATGGCCTTGCCTTCGTCGATAAGTTCCTGAAATCGCTTTGATAGTTTCAGCATTGCCGCTTCCGGGTGCGAACGATCTGTTCAACTGCGGTCCCTAACGACGGTTGAAGAACGCACCTATGTTTGCAAGGTGATCCGTATTCATCGATGAACGATGGGCGCTGTCAGCAGCATAGCGAGCAAGCTGGAATGCGAATCCGCCCGTCTGCCCATCGACGCTCACAAACTCTGCTGGCGCAACAGCAACGGTCACGTCGTATTGGACTTCTCGTTTGATGGCGGTTTTCAGTTCGGCGCTTAGCTCGTCAGCGGTTTTGTTAGATCGCCCAAAATACGTTGCGTGAGGCAGGCGCAGACCGTCAGCTTCGTTGACGAAACCCTGCGTCGCTAGAAACGCATGGAGAAGCATGTAACTAGTAAGCGGCGGATCGCCGCGAAGTTCAGGACGAAGAATGTAGCTTGTCACCGTAGTACCCCCGGCCTTGAACTTGCTGCCTTGAGTATAAACCCACTTTGGCAAACAAATAGCGAAAGCTAGATTGCCCGCTTCGGAGGCGATCCTTCCAAGGCAACGTCGGAAATCCGAAGGCCCAAAACGCAGGAAGCCGAAGCGGGATTGCCGCGTTCATGCAGGCATCGGCGACCCTGAGTTTCACTTTACTTTCACTTCGCCCAATCCGCTTCTATCTAAGTTGTTGATTTTATTGGCGTCCCCGACGGGATTTGAACCCGTGTTATCGCCGTGAAAGGGCGGTGTCCTAGGCCGGGCTAGACGACGGGGAC
>Ga0335069_10003415_pt1 | contig 24007 bp, 18 predicted proteins | sample Lox_Sample_11_FD_206714 | JGI IMG/M metagenome (GOLD analysis project Ga0335069, IMG submission 206714) | Soil microbial communities from Loxahatchee National Wildlife Refuge, Florida, United States - Lox_Sample_1.1 | ecosystem: Environmental > Terrestrial > Soil > Wetlands | place: USA... | reverse complement strand
GTTTGAGGGCCTATTTCCCCTCATAATGTATAGTTCGCATTTGCGACACGTGTTTAAGGGTCCTTTTCGATGGGATTGGTCGTTCAGAAGTATGGCGGCACCTCGGTCGGTTCGATCGAACGCATCAAAGCCGTCGCCGAGCGCGTTTCCAAGCGCCGCAAAGCCGGAGACGAGCTGGTCGTAGTCGTATCCGCTATGGCGGGCGAGACGAATCGATTGTTCAAGCTCGCCAGCGAATTGTGCGACGCGCCCAACGCTCGCGAAACCGACGTTTTAGTTGCAACCGGAGAGCAGGTTTCCGCTGCGTTGCTCGCGATTCGTCTTCAGGCGCTGGGTCATCCGAGCATTTCTTTTCTTGCGCATCAGCTTAAGCTCTCGACCGATTCCGAGCATGGTCGCGCAAAAATCAAATCGATCGAATGCGAGCGGCTTATCGCTGCCTTGCGAGGCGATCGGGTCGTGGTCGTCGCCGGATACCAGGGCGTCGATGAAGCGGGCGACATCACGACGCTGGGCCGGGGCGCATCGGACCTGACCGCCGTCGCGCTGGCGGCTACTCTCAAAGCGGACGTATGCGAAATTTATACTGACGTTGATGGCGTCTATACCGCCGATCCCAACGTCGTGCCGGGCGCCAGAAAGCTCAAGCGCGTTTCGTACGACGAGATGATGGAGATGGCGGGTCTGGGAGCCAAAGTGCTGCAGCTTCGATCCGTGGAGCTTGCGCGCAGATATAATGTCCCCCTCGTGGTTCGTTCGAGCTTCTCCGAAGCCGAAGGGACCTGGGTTGGACAGGAGGACAAATCGATGGAGGACGTACTGGTTTCCGGTGTCGCGCTTGATCTGAATCAGGCGAAAGTTACGGTCGGCGGTGTTGAAGATCGCCCGGGTCTGGCGGCGCGAATTTTCGGGCCGATCGCGGATGCGGGGATCGTCGTCGACATGATTATTCAGAACGCCAGCGCCGACGGCCGCACCGATATTACGTTCACCGTCCCGCGCGACGATCTGCGCCGCGCGCTCGATATTATCAAGCGCGTCGCCTCCGAGATCGGCGCCTCAGCGGTCCGTCATGAAGATCCCGTCGCAAAGGTCTCGATCGTCGGACTCGGGATGCGAACTCATGCCGGCGTCGCGGCGACGATGTTCCGCGTGCTTTCCGAGGAGCGCATCAATATCGAGATGATCGCCACGTCGGAAATCAAAATTTCTGTTGTCGTCAATTCCAAATACGGCGAACTCGCGATGCGCGCGCTTCACGACGCGTTTCTGGGCCACAGCGCATCCGCGGCCGGAGGGGCGGCTTAATCATGGCCACGATGAAGAAAATCCAGGTTTACGACACGACGTTGCGCGACGGATGCCAATCCGAAGACGTTTCGATCACGGTCGCCGACAAGGTCCAGATCGCGCGCAAGCTCGACGAGCTGGGATTCGACTACATCGAGGGCGGATGGCCGGGCTCGAACGAGCGCGACGCTGCCTTCTTTCGCGAAGTGAAGAAGCATCGGCTGCGGCACGCGAAGATTGCGGCGTTCGGATCGACGCGGCGCGCCGGAGTACGCGCCTCGCAGGATCGCAATCTCCAATTCATTCTCAAGGCTGATGCTCCCGTTGCGACGGTCGTCGGCAAAACATGGGATTTGCATGTCCGCGAAGCGCTGCGCATCCCGCTCGAAGAAAATCTCGAAATCCTGCGCGACACGATCGCGTTTTTGAAAAAGCATCATGACGAGGTCATTTTCGACGCCGAACATTTCTTCGATGGCTACTTCAACAACCCTGAATATGCGCTGAATTGCCTGCGCGCCGTCGCCGACGCGGACGTTGATGCGATCGCGCTGTGCGATACGAACGGCGGTCGCCTGCCTCACGAAATCGAAGAGGGCGTCCGCGCGGCGCTTGCCGCAGTCTCGTGCAGAATCGGCATTCATTGCCACAACGATTCCGAGGTGGCGGTCGCGAACACGATTGCCGCCGTTAGGGTCGGCGCAACTCAGATACAGGGAACAATCAACGGACTCGGCGAGCGATGCGGCAACGCGAACCTCGTATCTATCATCCCCGATCTTCAGCTCAAGATGGGCTATCAGTGTGTCGCGCCTGAAAAGCTGAAGGCGCTGGCTGAAACCTCGATGCTGGTTTCCGAGCTGGCGAATATCGCGCCGTTCGCGCGCCAGCCCTACGTCGGTCGAAGCGCGTTCGCGCACAAGGCGGGATTGCACGTCTCGGGAATCCAGCGCGACGCGCGGACTTACGAGCATATCGATCCGTCGCTGGTCGGAAACGATCGCCGCGTGCTGCTCTCCGAACTCTCCGGCCGCGCCAACATCATGTACAAGAGCAAGGAGTTCGGACTGGAAATCGAGCCGAGCAACGAGAAAATCGGCGTCCTGCTCGACGAACTCAAACAGCGCGAGAGTGATGGATATTCCTTCGAAGGCGCGGATGCGTCGTTCGAGCTTCTGATGATGCGCACGCTCGGGATGGCGCGCGAGCATTTCAGTTTCGTCAACTTTCGCGTGTTCGACGACAAGTGGCACGAGGATCAGGCGCCGTTCAGCGAAGCCGTCGTCGTGATCGAGGGCCCCGATGGGCGCCGCTCGCGCACTTCGGCTATCGGCAACGGTCCCGTCAATGCTCTGGATTCCGCTCTGCGCAGCGCGCTCGTTCCGTATTATCCGTCGCTCGAATCGATGCAGCTTGCCGACTACAAGGTTCGCGTGCTTGATAACGGCCACGGGACCGGCGCGCGCGTGCGAGTCCTTATCGAGTCGACAGACGGCAAACGCCGATGGGGCACGGTGGGAGTGTCGGCCAACGTGGTTGAGGCAAGCTGGCAGGCCCTGCTCGATTCAGTCGAGTACAAGCTCCACAAGGACAACGCGAAGCCCCGTGTGAAGCCGGTCGCGTCGGAGAACGGACATCGCAGCTCGCGGCGCTCGTCTCGCGGCGAATCGACCGGAGCGAGGGCCTAGACCGACTCAGGGAGCAGGCGTAGGTTCGTTCAAATGAGCATCCTGTCGCGAATACGCGAGGATATTCAGGCGGCGTTCGATCACGATCCCGCCGCGCGCAGCACGCTCGAAGTCGTGCTGACATATCCCGGCCTGCATGCCGTATGGGGCCATCGCGTCGCGCACTGGATGTGGCATCATCGGCTGCGCCTCCCCGCACGAATCCTGAGCGACATAGGCCGTTTCATGACAGGAATCGAAATCCATCCCGGCGCGGTCGTCGGTCGGCGGGTTTTCATCGATCACGGGATGGGTGTGGTGGTCGGAGAGACTGCGGAAATCGGCAATGACGTGTTGATCTATCAAGGTGTCACGCTTGGCGGCACCAGCCTCAAGAAGGAAAAACGTCATCCGACGATCGAAGATCACGTGCTCATCAGCGCGGGCGCCTCGGTGATCGGACCGGTTCGCATCGGGCGCGGAAGCAAGATAGGAGCGGGCGCCGTCGTCGTCTCGAATGCGCCGCCGTACTCAACCGTCGTCGGCATTCCGGGCAAGGTCGTCGAGGGTGAACGCGCGCGCCAGGATGTACGCGAACTCGATCAGACGCGTCTCCCCGATCCGGTCGCGCGCGCGATCGGCCAGCTCACTGACAAGCTCAACGTGATGATCGCGCGTGTCGCCGAGGTCGAGGAGCGTCAGGATTGCCTCGATGACAAACTAACGGCGTCGGATGACAAGACCGAGTCGTCGCGGCACTCGGAAGCTTCACTTCAAAAGATTTGAGCGGAGTCCCTCGGCTTCGCTCACCAAATCGCCCCGGCGATCGATGAACATCTATCTCGACAACAATTCGGGCGCTCCGATACGGCCCGAAGCGCGCGATGCGATGCTTCGATTTATCGAGAGCGGCGCGGCGAACCCGTCGTCCGTGCATATCTCCGGGCAACGCGCGCGGCGCGCGTTGGAGCGCGCGCGCACGCAGGTTGCACAATCTATCGGAGCCGATCCGCGCCGGATCGTTTTCACCAGCGGCGGTACGGAGTCGAACAACCTGGCGATTTTCGGGACGCTCAAGGCGCATCCGCATCGAAGGCGCATCGTGACGTCCTCCATCGAGCATTCGTCGATTCTCGCTCCGGTGTCCGAGCTTAGAGCGCAGGGATACAACGTTGAGCGAATCGCGCCCGACGCGTCAGGCCTGATCGATCCGGAGCGAGTCGCGTCCACGCTCGATCGCGATACCGCGATAGTCACTCTCGGCCTCGCGAACAGCGAGACTGGGGCTGTTCAGAATCTCGAATCTGTCGGAGCGCGCGCGCGCGAATGCGATGCGATTTTTCATATCGACGCGGCGCAGGCGTTGGGCAGGATGCACGTCGATGTGATGTCGATGGGATGCGATCTGATGACGCTGAGTGGACACAAGATCGGCGCTCCGGCGGGGATCGGCGCGCTCTACCTGCGCGATGCAAGCATCATAGCGCCGATCGCTCTCGGCGGACCGCAGGAAGCCGGTCTGCGCGCCGGAACGCAGAACGTCGCGGGAGCCCTGGCGTTCGGCGCCGCAGCGGATGTCGTGCACGATCATTTGGACGAGGAGGTCACGCGCCAACGCGATCTCAGTGCCTTGCTGTTGCGCCCCCTGCTCGATTCCATCCCCGGCCTGCAGCTGAACGGGCCCGTCGATAGGCGCATCGCGAACACGCTCAATCTTACGTTTCCCGGCGTACTCGGCGAGACGATGCTCCTGGCGCTCGACCTCGAAGGCGTCAGAGTGTCGATGGGTTCGGCGTGCGCGGCGGGCGCGGTCGAGCCATCGCATGTTCTACTCGCGATGGGACTTTCGCCGGCTGAGGCGCGATCCTCCCTGCGGATTAGCCTGGGATGGGCGAATACGCGCGACGAGATCGAAAGCGCGGCGTCGATCATCGCGTGCGTATGGCGTCGGGTGGTTGCGACGGCGTCGACGGATGCGAGCGCTGAGGTGGCGCGATGAAGCGTCGCGTCGTGGTCGCGATGTCGGGCGGCGTGGACAGTTCCGTCGCCGCGGCGATTCTTTGCGAGCAGGGCTATGACGTCGTCGGAGTCGCGATGCGCCTCGCGCAGGGTGGCGACGCGCCATCGTATCGCGCGCGACGCGGAGCGTGTTGTTCCTACGAAGATTTCGAGGACGCACGGCGCGTGGCGGAGCGTCTCGATTTTCCGTTTTACGTCGTCGATATGCGCGACGAATTCGGAAATCGAGTGATCGGGAATTTCGTATCCGAGTATCTCGCGGGCAGAACGCCGAATCCGTGCGTGATGTGCAATCGCGAGATCAAGTTCGATCGCTTATGGGATCGAGCTCGCGCACTCGACGCGGATTTCGTTGCGACCGGACACTATGCGCGAGTCGAGCGATGCGCATCCGGCGAATATCGACTGATGCGCGCCGAAGATTCGTCGAAGGATCAGTCCTACTTCCTCTTCTCAATGAATCAATCGCAGCTTTCGCGCACGCTGTTTCCACTGGGATCGATGACGAAAACCGAAGTGCGCCGGCGCGCACGGTCGCTCGGACTCGTCAACGCTGACAAGGCCGAAAGCCAGGAAATCTGCTTCGTCGCCGATAACGACTACGCAGGATTCGTTGAGCGCGCTGCGGGTGACGCCGTCCGAACCGGAAATATCGTCGGTTCCGACGGCGCGGTGCTCAGCCGTCACAACGGGATCCATCGCTTTACGGTCGGACAGCGCCGAGGGCTTGGAATCGCCATGGGCGAGCCTCTTTATGTCCGCGAGATTCGCCCTGCGACGGGGGACGTCGTCGTTGCTCCACAGAGCGAGCTTCGCTCGCGTGGACTGATCGCGCGGGAAGTGCGCATGGTTCGCGAGCCCGCTTCCGACTCCATAGCGATCGAGGCCCGTATCCGATACCGTCATCCGAATATCTCCGCGACGCTTCGTCTGCGCGGCGGCGATTGCGCTGAGGTGATTTTCGACAGTGAAGGCCCGGCCGTGACTCCCGGACAGGCCTGCGTCTTTTACGATGGGAACGAAGTGCTCGGCGGCGGATTCATCGAGGGCGCACTTTAGAGAATGACCATGCGGTTCGCGATTGCAACACTCGGATGCAAGGTCAACCAGTACGACTCGGCTTCGATCGAGTCGCGGCTGGCGGCCCTCGGCTTCGAGCGAACCGAGTTCGACCAGCCCGCCGACGTGTACATCGTCAACACCTGCACCGTCACCGATCGCGCTGATTCTGAAAGTCTCAGGATCGCGCGGCGCGCGCGACGCCTCAATCCAAATGCGCGAGTGGTCATGACCGGATGCCTTGCGCAGGCGAGCCCGGATTCGCTGGCCCGCCATCGCGAGGTGGACGCAATCGTCGGCCTGGGTCGTCCACGCGATCTCGAACGCGCGGTCTCGGGGGAATCCGACGTCCGCGTGATGGTTTCGAATCTTCGCAAGGAGCGCGCGGATATCGACGCGACTGCGGTCGTATTATCGGGTCATTCGCGCGCGTTCCTGAAGCTTCAGGAAGGATGCGATCAATTCTGCTCGTTCTGCATCGTGCCGTTCTCGCGCGGTTCTTCGCGCAGCGTCGAACCGCGCAGGGTGATTGCCGCGCTCGACGATCTGCACGAACGCGGGTTCAAGGAGGCGATCCTCTCCGGCGTCCATCTCGGCGGATACGGCAGAGACCTCGATCCGGCCATTGAGCTTCGCGATCTGCTCGAAATGATCGAAGAGCGCGCGCCTGCCATGCGAATCCGCCTGAGCTCGATCGATCCCGAAGAGCTAAGCGACGAGATCGTCGACATCGTCGCGCAGAGCCGAAAGTTCTGCCCGCATTTCCATCTCCCGCTTCAGGCCGGTCAGGACGAGACGCTTGCCGGGATGCGCCGTCGATACGATACGTCGCATTATCGCGGGCGCGTCGAGCGTATTCTCGATCGCATGCCGGATGCGGGCATCGGGACCGACATCATTGTTGGATTTCCCGGTGAGACATCGCGGCGATTCGACGACTCGCTCGAATTCGTCGAAGCGGCGCCGCTTGCCTACTTCCACGTATTTCCATACTCGGTCAGGGCCGGAACGACCGCGGCGAAGATGCCCGGGAAGATAGGCGCGAGTGAGATCAAACGGCGCGCATCCCTGATGCGGGAACTCGGAGATCGCAAGCGGGAGGTATTCGCATCGCGTTTCATTGGGCGTACACTTAAAGTACTGCTTGAGGAACGTGGGGCGCACGGCTTGCTGGAAGGATACAGTCGCAACTATCTGAGGGTATTAACCAGTGGGGTGGAAGGCCTGACTAATCAGGAAATCGAGGTGGAAGGAAAGCTTGTCGAACGCGGACAACTGGTTGGCGAAATTGCTGCGGCTCGGCCGCAAGCGGCCAGCCCGATCGGATGACGCGACTGAGGATATCGTAGCCGAATTCCAAAGGCGTCTCGGTCACAGATTCTCAAATCCTGAACTGCTGCATACTGCCCTGACCCATCCGAGCGCGGCAGTCGGCAGCGATAATCACTACGAACGCCTTGAGTTCCTGGGTGACGCCGTGCTCGACCTTGCGATAGCCGACATGCTGATGCGCCTGTTTCCCGAAGCCAAGGAAGGACCGCTTTCCAAGCAGCGCGCTTCGATCGTCAATGGTCGCACCCTGGCCCTCAAGGCCCAGTCCATTGGGCTCGCCGAGAAGCTTAAGCTTGGCAAGGGCGAGGAGAAAAGCGGCGGGCGCGAGAAAATATCGATTCTTGCGGCGGCGTTCGAAGCCGTGATCGGCGCGATATACACAGACGCGGGTTTGCAGCGTGCGCAGAAAGTTGTCGAGACGCTGTTTTCCGACGATATCGGCGGGCCGGCGGCGGAGCGTGATTACAAGACCGAACTGCAGGAGATCTCATACCGTCGATTTCACGCCCAACCGATCTACGAGTTGATCGGCGCAGAGGGTCCCGACCACGCCAAGCGCTTCACCACGAAAATCACCATCACCGGACGCCAACTTGGCGAGGGCGTGGGCGGCAGCAAGAAGCAGAGCGAGCAGGCCGCGGCGCGCGAAGCGTTGATCCAACTCGAACAGGAGTCGCGTGGCGAACAGCGTCGCAGCGGGTAGTCATCGCGCTGGCTTCGTCGCCCTCGGCGGACGTTCAAACGTCGGCAAGTCGAGCCTCCTCAACCTCCTGGTCGGGCGCAAAGTCGCGATTGTTACGCCCAAGCCGCAGACAACCCGGCGACGGATCGTCGGGATCCGCAGCGACGCTGACGCGCAAATTATTTTCATCGATTCGCCCGGTATCCACGAAAGCTCGCGCCCGCTAAATCGCAGGATGGTTGAGACGGCGCGCCGGTCGATGGCCGAGGGCGAGGTCATGCTGGGTGTGATCGAGGCGGGTGACCGGCTTTCCGACGCGGACCGGGCGTTCATCGCGGAGATGCGCAGGATGAAACGTCCGCGCATCCTGGCTGTCAACAAGATCGATCTCGTCGCACGCACTGCGCTCGCCCCGATGCTCGAGCAATGCCATCAGGCGATTGCCGAGGCCGAGATTGTGCCCGTCAGCGCGCTCACGGGCGAGAACGCGTCCGAACTGCTCGAGACGATAAAGTCGACGCTTCCAAGCGGCCCGTCGCTGATGCCGGAAGACGAATACACGGATCAGACGGAACGAGTGCTTGCGGCCGAGATCATCCGAGAGAAGCTCTTTATCCGGCTTCAGGATGAGATTCCATTCTCGACGGCGGTTGTCGTCGAAGAATTCGTCGAAGAGCCCGAGAAGAAGCTCATCCGGATTTCCGCACTGATCGTGGTCGAGCGCGAGTCCCACAAAGGAATCGTGATCGGCAAGGGCGGCGCGATGCTCAAGCAGATCGGCACGGAAGCGCGGATGGAGATGGAAACGATGTTTGGCTGGCGCGTTTTCCTGAAGCTTCGGGTCAAGGCCGATCCCGGATGGACGCGAAATCCGCGCAAGTTCGAGGAAATGGGGTTGTGAAAGGGCCGCGCTCAAGCAAACCGGGGCGGCCGGGGGCGATTGCGGCGGCATTCGCCGAAGGACTGCCGATAGTCGTGCTGGTGGGGCGCGTAAACGCTGGGAAATCCACGCTCTTCAACCGCCTCGCGCAGGGGGCACACGCGATCACCAGCCCGGTTCCGGGAACCACGCGCGATCTCAACATCGGACACGCGCGTATCGGCGATCGCAACTCTATAATCGTTGATAGCGGGGGCCTCGAGCTGGGCGGCAATACGCGCCTGTCGGAAAGAATCGCGAGCGATGCGCTCGCGGCGATCGGCGCTGCCGATCTTGTAGTGATGGTGCTCGACGGGCGCGAGGGCTTCTCCGAGGCGGACAGCGAGGCGCTGGCGCTGATTCGCGAAACCGGATGCCCCCTCATCCTGGCTGTAAACAAGATCGACAATCCCGGACAGGACGCTGCCGCATCGGAATTTTACGCGAGCGGCGCGGAGAAATTGTTTTTCATTTCGGCTGCTCACGGTCGCGGTATCGGCGAACTTAGCGACGAAATCGAAGCGCGCCTTCCCGCGAAGGAGGCGAAACCCGCCGAGCAGCCCGAATTGAAAATCGCTCTGGTGGGGCGTCCGAACGTCGGCAAATCGTCGCTGCTCAACCGCCTTTGCGGATTCGAGCGCTCGATCGTCGAAGAAATTCCCGGCACGACCCGCGACACGGTCGACGTGCGCGTCGAGACCAAAGGCCGCAAGCTATTGCTGGTCGATACTGCCGGGATTCGCCGTCGTACGCGAATCGACGAGGATCTCGAGCAGGCGTCGGTGGGACGCGCTATCGGCGCGATTCGCCGCGCCGACGTGGTCCTGCTCGTGATTGACGTGACCGAGGGGATTACGGATCAGGACGCCCGGCTGGCCTCGCTCGTCGATCGCAACGATCGCGCGATGGTCGTCGTGTGCAACAAATGGGATCTTGCGGCCAAGCAGGGCCGGCGTGTGCCGCGATTCGTCGCCGACGCGCATCGACGGTTTCCATTTCTCGCGCACGCCCCGATGCTTTTTACGTCCGCGGCGACCGGCGACGGAGTTTCCGAAATCATTCCCGCCGCCTTCGAGGCCGGCAAATCGTGGCGCGCGACATTTCGCACCGCGCAGCTCAATCGAATTTTGGCCGAGGCGACTGCTGCGACGGATCCGCCGTTGGTCGCGCGTCGACGGCTCAACCTGATGTACGTGACACAGATCGCCAGCGCTCCGCCGCGTCTTGCGTTCTTCACAAATGTCGAGCGCGACATCCCGGCACACTACATCCGCTTTCTCGAAACTCGATTTCGCGACGCGCTGCATCTCACAGGAACGCCTCTGCGCCTCCAGTTCCGGCGCACCGGCCGCGACGAGGGCGCATCGCCGGCGCGGCCTCGTGCTCGCCGAGGCGAATCACGGCGCGGGAGGGCGCACAACTGAGCCGCTTTCGACCTTTGTCCCGTGGTCTGTCGGACGCGTCGCAACGTCCGGTATACTGCATGGCCAAGGCGTTCCAACCGTGATCCTGATACTCGATTTCGGCAGCCAGTATACGCAGCTAATCGCACGGCGCGTGCGCGAGGCGCACGTCTACTGCGAGATTCATCCGTTCAATATGCCGCTCGCCAAAATCCGCGAGATGAATCCGCGCGGGATTATTTTCTCAGGCGGTCCCGCGAGCCTGTACGAGGAAAACGCTCCCGATATCGATCCCGCGGTTCTCCGGGTCGGCGTGCCGATCCTGGGTATCTGCTACGGGCTCTACGTTATCGCGCAGCACGCGGGCGCCAAGAGCGTAGGAGCGCGCGCGCGCGAGTACGGCCCGGCGAAGCTGGTTATCGACGGCGCCGATCCGCTGTTCGAGGGACTTGCCGGCCGCGAGCATCAGGTATGGATGAGCCACGGCGACCGCGTCGAAGGAATTCCCGCGTCGCTGGAAGCGATCGCGCACACAGCAAATTCTCCGTGCGCCGCCGTCCGCAGTCGCGACGGTCGAATTCGCGGAATCCAGTTCCATCCCGAAGTCGTCCATACGCCGTGCGGAACGCAGGTGCTGCGCAATTTCGTGCTCGGCATCTGCGGTGAGCCAGGCGACTGGGCGATGGAGAATTTCGTCGACACGAAGACTCGCGAAATTCGCGCCAAAGTCGGCGCGCACGATCACGTAGTGATGGGACTGTCCGGCGGCGTCGATTCTTCCGTTGCCGCCGTGCTGATCCATCGCGCGATAGGCGATCGGCTCGATTGCGTGTTCGTCGATACAGGGCTGCTTCGATGGGGCGAGCGCGAGCGGATGGAAAGCGTTTTCGCACGGCAGCTCGGAATCCATCTGCGCGTTGTCGATGCGTCGGCGCTATTCCTCAAGCGTCTTGAAGGCGTGCTCGATCCCGAGCAGAAGCGCCGCATCATCGGGCATACGTTTATCGAGGTTTTCGAGAAGGAAGCGCACGCGATCGGCGGGGCGCGATTCCTCGGCCAGGGGACGCTTTATCCCGACGTGATAGAGTCCGTGTCGTTTAAGGGACCATCGGCGACGATCAAGAGCCATCACAATGTCGGCGGATTGCCCGAAGCGATGAAGCTCGAACTGATCGAGCCGCTTCGCGAGTTATTCAAGGACGAAGTGCGCGAGGCCGGGCGCCGCCTCGGTATTCCCGCCGAGATTGTCGATCGCGAGCCGTTTCCGGGGCCGGGACTCGCCGTAAGGATCGTCGGCGAAGTCACGCCCGCCCGAATCGAATTGCTGCGCAACGCCGATCGCATCGTGATCGAGGAATTCTCCTCGTCGGGCGCGCTCAAGAACTTATGGCAGGCGTTCGCAGTGCTGCTTCCGCTGAAAACCGTGGGAGTGCTGGGCGATGGACGCAGCTATGAGAGTGTGATCGCGATTCGCGCGGTCGAGTCGCAGGACGGAATGACCGCGGATTGGGCGCGCCTCGATCCGAATTTCCTTGCGCGACTTTCCAGCCGGATAACCAACGAAACGCGCGGTGTTAATCGCGTCGTTTACGATATTACGTCGAAGCCGCCGGCGACGATTGAATGGGAGTAATTGATTGACTGTCCGCACGCGATACGCGCCTTCTCCAACAGGCGCGCTTCATATCGGCAACGTACGCTCGGGCCTGTTTGCGTATCTGTTCGCGCGACACAACCACGGATCGTTTATTCTCAGAATCGACGACACCGATCAGGAGCGATCGACGCGCGAATCGCTTGAGGAGATCCTCGAAAGCCTGCGATGGCTCGGGATGGAATGGGACGAAGGCCCGCCGGACGCGCGCTACTTCCAGTCCAGCCGCTTTGATCGTTATCGCGAGGCTGCTCTGCGGCTCATCCGCGACCGCAAGGCATATCCGTGCTACTGCACTGCCGCCGAGCTTGAGGCGCGCCGCAAGCAGGCGGAACTCGAGCGTCGCAAGCCGGGCTACGACGGCAAATGTCGCGATCTGCCGTTCGCGCAGGATCTTCCGCTGCCCGACAAGAAGGCGGGGCGCGATTACACGATCCGCTTTCGCTCGCCGCGCGACGGCCACACCGTCGTAGATGATCTCATCAAGGGCAGGGCAGTTTTCGAAAACAGCGAACTGGACGATCTGATCATCTTTCGATCGGACGGCGTGCCGACCTACAACTTCGCAACGGTTCTCGACGACGCGGACTTTGAGATCACGCACGTGGTGCGCGGCGACGACCATCTTCCCAACACTCCGCGCCAGATGCAGATCTTTTACGCGCTCGGGCTGACGCCGCCTGCTTATGCGCATCTACCGATGGTGATGGGGCCGGACGGGACGAAGCTTTCTAAGCGTCACGGCGCGACGTCGGTGTTTGCGTATCGCGACGCGGGCTACGTGCCCGAGGCGCTGATCAACTATCTTGCGCGGCTGGGATGGTCGCACGGCGATCAGGAAATTTTTTCGCGCCAAGAGCTGGTAAAATACTTCGATTTCGACGGATGCGGCAAGTCGGCCGGCATTTTCAACGCCGAGAAGCTGCTCTGGCTGAACTTCCATTACCTCAAGCAGCGCAGCGCCGCCGATTTGGCGCAGCTCGTGAAGCCGTTTATCGCGCAGCGTGGATGGACGATCCCCGGTGACGATGCGTGGCTGGAGAAGATGGTCGCCACGCTCAAGGAGCGCGCCAAGACGCTCGTCGAGCTGGCGGACTTCTCGCGCTTCTACATCGTCGATGCGATCGAAACGGATCCCAAGGCTGCGGCGAAATTCCTCAAACCTGAGGTTCGTGAGCCTCTGGAGACGCTCGCTCGCGAGCTCTCGTCACTCGATGGCGATTTTTCGGAAGCTGCCATTCAGGCGGTGTTCGAGAGCGTGTTGGGACGCTACACGATGAAGCTCGGACAGCTTGCGCAGCCGGTTCGCGTCGCGCTGACGGGAGGAACCGTCAGCCCCGGAATCTATGAGGTCATAGCCGTGCTGGGACGCGATCGCACGGTCGCCCGCCTCAACGACGCGGTAGCAAAGATCCCGGTGGCTTCCTGAACGTCGCAACTTAGCCGACTTTTCCGGTGGATACTCACCCGCTGCTTCAGAGCATCGACTCCGCGCGGCCTCACTTCTTCTGGGGCGGGAGCACCAGGACCTGGCCGTTCATCTCGGGCTGATGGACAGCGCAGAAGAACGGAAACACCCCTTCGTGATGGAACGTAAAAACCCACGATGTCTTGGTCGACGCCGGCAGCCTCGCGTGCATCAGCACCTGTAAGGACGGATCGGCCAGCATGAAATCGTGATCGTCGTCGGGCTGGAGATTCCAGAACTCGAATGTCGTCGGCTGATCCTTGTAGACCGTGACGAACGTGGGCGAGAACGCATAGACTTCGCCGAAATGCTTGATGACGTCGGGCGGTGCGCTTTCTTTGATTGCGATCGCCTCAGTCAGAATCACTACTCCGGCTTCGGAATGGCCGTGCGCGCTTACCGTAAACTCCGAAGCTTCCTTGGGACCGGGCAGATAGAAACGTGTCGCGTTGTCCTTGATGAAAGAGGGCGTCACCAGCGGACCTGCTGCACGCACGGGCGCGCCTCCCACGAAAAAGAGGGTGAACGCAAGCACTATCGCGGCGGCCGGCGTCAGCCGCTCGATGATACTGGTTACGCGGGGGCGCTCGACGATGACGGGGCGGCGGAGTAGCTTGGAAAATATGGCCATTCTGGTTCCCTACGTGGTTGAGCAAACCGGACGCGGCGAGCGCTCCTACGATATCTATTCGCGGCTGCTGAAGGATCGCATCGTGTTCCTTGGCGGCGAAGTTACCGACGATCTCGCCAACGTCATCACGGCACAGCTTTTGTTTTTGGAGTCCGAAGACCCCGAGCGCGAGATCAATATGTACATCAATTCGCCGGGCGGGTCTGTCACCGCGGGTCTTGCAATTTACGACACGATGCAGTTCGTCAAGCCTCCCGTCTCCACGCTGTGCGTTGGACAGGCCGCCAGTATGGGAGCCGTCCTGCTGACTGCGGGAGCCAAAGGACGTCGCTACGCGCTGCCGCATTCGCGGATTATGATTCATCAGCTCTCGGGCGGCTTTCACGGCCAGGCTGCGGATATCGAGATTCAAGCGCGCGAGGCGCTGCGGATGAAGGAAATTCTCAACGAAATCATGTCGCGCCATACCGGCAAAAATCTCAAGCAAATCGAACGCGACACCGATCGTGATACCTTCATGACCGCGACCCAGGCCGCTGAATACGGCATCATCGATGAGGTTATCACCGCGCGCTCGATCAAAGCTGTTTAGTTATCGCCCTGCGGCGCACGCCGCGCGCCGCCATCCGCGATGGACGCCCCGGTAAAGACGGAACATTTCGCGATTCGCGGAATGCATTGCGCGAATTGCGCGACCACGATCGAAAACGCGGTGCGCGAGATTGCGGGCGTCCGCGAGGCGCGCGTCAACTTCGCAGCCGAAACGCTCGCCGTTGGCGCCGACGAGAGTGTCTCGCGCAGCGCCATTCGCGAGCGCGTCGCCAACGCCGGCTATCGCGCCCTGGACGAGAGCGAAGTCCGCTCAGGAGATTCCGCCCTCGACCGCGTCGAGGCGCGGCGCAACCTCTACTGGGTGATTGCCAGCGCGGTCGCCGCCGCCGTTCTGATGTATCTGCATCACGGGGCGCACGGGGAGATGCGTTCTCATGTGCTCGTCGCGATGGTTATCGCGAGCGCGCTCGTTTTCAGCGCCGGACTCACCTTCTATCGCGGCGCCTGGATCGCGCTACGCAACCGAACAGCCAACATGGACACGCTCGTCGCGATCGGGATTTCCGCGGCGTGGGGATATTCGGTTCTGACTGCTTTTCCGGAAATTTTCTTTTCGGGTCCCAGCTTCTTCCATACCGCCGTCGAGCTGATCCTCTTCATCCGCTTCGGCAAGTACCTTGAAGCGAAAGCGCGCGGGCGTGCGATGGCCGCGCTCAGGGCGCTGCTTCGCCTGATGCCTGACGACGCAATTGTGATTCGCGACGGTCGCGAAATATCGATTCCGGCTCGCGAAGTGCGGATCGGCGACGCGGTGATAGTCCGGCCCGGTTCGCAGATTCCCGTCGATGGGACCATCGCGAGCGGAGCGGGCGCAGTTGACGAATCGATGCTGACGGGAGAATCGATGCCGGTGGAGAAATCTGCGGGCGCTCAGGTCGCAGGCGGAACGATCAATCTCAATGCGACACTGACGATCAAGGCCACGCGCGTCGGAGCGGATACTGCGATCGCGCAGATCGTCAGGATGGTTGAGCAGGCTCAGGCGGATCGCGCTCCCATTCAGCGCGTCGCCGATTACGTTGCGTCGCGATTCGTTCCGGCGGTAATTGCGATAGCAGCCGTCACATTCGTCGCGTGGATGTGGCTGGGGCCCGGCGGCGCTGCCGCACTTACGGCGATGACGGCAGTTCTGGTGATCGCGTGTCCATGCGCGATGGGGTTGGCGACGCCGACCGCGCTGATGGTCGGAAGCGGAGTCGGACTGCGTGGCGGAATCCTGCTCAAGCGGGCATCGGCGCTGGAGACGATCACGCGCGTCAAGGTGATGTTCTTTGACAAGACCGGAACGTTAACCGTCGGGCGCCCCGAGCTGGCGTCGCTGACGGTGTTCGCCGGCAACGAGAATAGCGCGCTCGCCGACGCATGTTTCGCCGCGTCCGCGTCTGTTCATCCTTTGTCGCGCGCGGTGATCGCATACGGGCGCTCGCATGGGATCCAAACCGAGACTGCGACGAATGCCGAGGAGTTGCCGGCGATGGGCGTGGTCGCGAGGCGCGACGGCGCGACGATCATGCTCGGTAACGAGCGGCTGTTCGCGCAAAAAGGCGTGAGCATCCCGGAGCGTGCGCACGACGAAGCGAATCGAGTCTCCAACTCCGCTGCGACGCCGCTGATTCTCGCCGTTGACGGCGAAGTCCGCGCGGTGCTCGGGTTTCGCGATCCGATCAAGCCGGGTGCGCGCGGTGCGCTCGACGAGATACGCAGGATGGGTATCCGGGTCGTGATGCTCTCCGGCGACAACAACGCCGTCGCGCAAAGTATCGGCACTCGCCTCGGCGTCGACGAGATTTACGCCGAACTGACCCCGGCGGAGAAAATCGCGACTGTGAAGCGCGCGCAGGAATCCGCGCAATTCGCGGCGATGGTCGGCGACGGAATCAATGACGCTCCCGCTCTGGCGGCCGCCGACATTGGAATCGCGATTGGATCAGGCGCCGAGGCGGCGCGCGAGACCGGCGATATCGTGCTGACGCGCAACGATCTCTACGATGTCGTCCGCGCGCTGGTGCTGGGCCGCCTGACGCTGCGCAAGATCAAGCAGAATCTGTTCTGGGCGTTTTTCTACAACACCCTGGGAATTCCTATCGCGGCAGGAGTGTTGTATCCGTTTTTCGGCGTGATGCTCGATCCTGCGCTGGCGGGGCTTGCGATGGCGCTGTCGAGCGTCAGCGTCGTCGGCAACGCGATGCTGCTCGGATTCGCGCGGCGCAGGCTCGAGGCGATCGGGCGTGATGCGGTTGACGCGACTCCAGAGATCGAGACGATCAAATCACGTGGCGTGGCGCATCCGAACGGAAGCGCGGTTGCGCCCGAGAATAATGGGCGCGGGGAGAACGTGATGACTACGACATTGAAGTGTGCGAAATGCTCGACCGAGATGCCGATGCCGAGCCATTGCAACAAGCCGATGCACGTCGAAACCGTGAACGGACAGACCAGGCTCGTATGCTGGATGGGTCCGGGATGCGGCGTCGCGGATATCCCGCACCATTGCGATCAGCCGATGCGCGAAGCCTCTGCCTAGGTTGCGCGCCCCTAAGATCAAGACGGTTGCGAACCCGTTGTCCGCAACCGTCTCTTCCTACAAGAGGCTGTCAAGCACGCGCGGGATCGTCACTTCTGATTCATCACGGAGGTGAGCCTGGCGAACCGTTCCCCTGAGATTGTGATGCGCCGCTCGGGATCCACTGGCCCGTAAATAGATCCGAAAACCAGCGGGGGTTGGTCGTGTAGTGGCGATTGCTGGTTGGCTCATACCACCACCAATGATCAACGGGCGCTTGTACGCTGCCGAAATTATACAAAAAGGGAAAATCAGCCGGGTTTGTATAAAACCAGTCCTCAAGCGTTGGATCGTACATGTACACCCCGTTCGAGGAGTCGTTTGCGTCCTGAACGTATTCAAATCCCATGTCGCTATGCCACATCCATGGCCAGAACTCGTATGTATAGTTGCCGAAATAGTAGGGCGAGTTCCCGCTCGGAAATGGCAAATAGTACCAGCCGCTTCCCGTCGGACCTTGACCATTGAAGAACGGACTGGATCCGTCAACTGCGTTCCAGGCATCCAGGATTCCGGTTCCCGAATTGTTGCCTTGAGGCGTCACTGGGAGCGTGGCCGATGTGAGAAGTGTCCGCATCACTCCCTGTTGCGAGGGTTGGAGTAAGGTCGGATTTCGCGACATCAGCAATGCCGCGATGGCCCCTGCGTGGGGCACGGCCGCTGAGGTTCCATAAAACGGGTTGAACATGTATGCGGACCAATAGTTAGGCGGTCCCTGCGGTGGCACGGTGTTGGTGGAAACCTCGTCCGCAGCTAGTATGTCGGGCTTCGTAAACGTGAGTCCATATTGCCCGCCTACAGCCTGAAAATTGGACTGCTGCTGGCTGATGGGCGTACCGTCCCGATGGAAGAAGATCGCCCGCGGCCCGTCCGAGCTGAAGGTTTCTACCGGGTTGGCAGCTCCGCCGGTAAATGGATGCGGCACAAATGGATTGCAATTGTGGCAAGTGCTATGAACGTCGAGCGCACCGACGCTGATCGCCTGAGCTGCCGCGTTATGTCCCGTTGCGTTGCCTGTCGTCTGGTACTGGAGCTGTCCGGTCGGTAGCACCTCTAGGTGCATGTAGCGCGGTTGCGCACCCCCGTAGGCCAATACTACAAGTTGATAATTGTGTATATCCCCGCCCTGCCACCTTATGCCCTCGTAGGGGTTCTGGCTACCGGTCTGCGGCATGTTTGACCAATAAACGAGATTCCCATAATTCTCGATAAGATAAAGATCATAGTCATTTCCCGAGCCATTCAGCGGGTCCGACCACCAGAGTTGGATCCAGCCCACAGTTGCATTTGTACCCTGCGCCGCCGAACCCACGATCGTGTTCGCCACTGAACCAGCGCCAAAGTTCAGCGCCGACGTTCCCAACCCTGCTAATAGACCGGGAACATTCGTTCCGGAGTAATTCCCTTCCCAAGTGCTCGACGTACCCGACGCCAAACTGCCTCCATTGCCGACCGCACTAAGGTACGTAACACCCTGACCAACCACAGTATCGATGTTTTGTGCCGTCGCACCGTCTTGGAAAGGTGACTCGTCTCCATACCATACGTCGTCCAGTATGATTTGCGCTCCGGCCGCCTTGAGGTTCAAAATATTCGCTTGGAACTCCGCTTCGCTGTCGTTTGCTGCTGCGAAGGCCAGCTTCGCTCCGGGAGCGAGAGTGTGGATTATTTCCATCATAGCTGTCCCTTCAGAGCTGAATTTCTGACCGTTTCCTCCCGTGGGATAGCCCAGTATGCCCGGAAGTACACATACACATGAGGCCTGAGGTCCCCCACATACCGACTGGGAATTTGGCGTACAATTGCCGGGTAAAATTCCGAAGGCTTGAAGAGACGAAAGATCGTCGACGGAATCAGAAAGAATCCCAACCGTAAGACCGGCTCCACTGGTCGGAGACCAAGTGAAGCGCGCCAGATTTGCGCGGTGCGTAACGTCTCCTTCAGTCGATAAGGTGCTGTACGTTCCTCCCTTCGTTTCCGGCCATATGGATATTACATCAGTCAGACCTGCGAACCGCTCGATATTGTCGACAGGAAGTCGGAGACGAATCTTACCCGGATCGATACTGATGATCGAACCTCCTAGATTTGCGAGCTGTGCCAGCAGGGCGTCACTGACATTCGCCTGAATGTCGACGACCGTGCCGCCCCCACTATCTATATCGATAGCCCCTGGGTGCATTCTAGGTACACCTGCCGGAGCCGGCACGCCTCGATGAACCTCTGATGCGTCGAGAAGCTGCGAATGGATTTTTTGTTGCGCGGGTGTGAGCGTCTGTTTTCGTCTGATAACTGCTGCAATCTGTTGAACAGCCTGCGCGCTTAACGTCGATGAGGCGAGACTCGGGCTGGGCATCGAACTCTCAGTGTCCAGCGCAGCATTTCCCTTATACTGGATGAGAAGGGACGGTTGAGTGTTTATGGAGTCCTCCAGCGACGGCATCACGACGGCCGGCATCGGAACCTCGGGCGGTGTTGCCGGCGGGACCGCGCCCGGAGGCGGTTGCGTCGGAGATGATATTGCCGGGGGCAGCGGGGGGGGATTGACCAAACAATTTCCCGCACACCACAAGAAAATTGAGGCTTAACAACGATGTCGCGATCGCAACACGGGCAGCAAGCCGCACAGAACGAATTGTCACGGCACTTTCCTGCTCCCGGCGGCTTTGACCCTCAGTTTAGAGCGCACACGAAGAGTTGTCAAGCACGGCGGTATCTGCGGACAAATAACCGACGCAACTCCGCCGGAGATGTAAACGTCGCTTGAATGTGGCACAGCGCTCGCGAACCCGCTCGCTCCGCCACATTTGCTTGCCGGATTCACACTCGCGGCCGCGCGACGGGCAGATGATCTTACGGCGGTGCCGCGTAAGTACCGCTGACGACGCGTCCTTGTTGATCGACAATAGTATGACCGACGATCGGTCGGTTGGAAGAACTTGGATAGTCGCCGGTCAGACAGCGCCGGATGACGTCATTCTTCTCGACAGGCACGCACTGTGCCGCTGTCCGGGCATTTGTGACCTGCTGGTTTGATCGTATGCACTCGCTGAGTTGCGTCGGGTCTATTTGATGATCACCGAGGCAGGACCTGATTTGACTGTCACGTTCGATGAACTGAGCCAGCTGTTCCTTCTCTGAAATTCGGGCGCAGCCGCAGAAAGCCAATATGCAGGCGAAGAACAATAATAAAGAAGGTCTAATCACGATCTTCCATATGAAATACGTAATCGTTGGTTGTCAACGGCAGTTGGGCGGACTCGGAATGACACGCACCCAGGGCGGGCGATCGTTGGTTCGTGCATACGCCGCGCTCGTTTGTTAAGGCTTGTCTTCCAGCGCTGGCATTGAGCGACCGCATCGTGCACGCTTTCGCACTGCGCAGCGACCTCCATTCGCTTCATACTGAAACGTTGCTTGCGCAGACGGCCGGGATTAAGGTGGCGAACGCGGGCGAATGACTTTTCGTTTTCCGCTACAGCCGATGCGCGAGGCGTCGGCGTAGGTTCCATGTCTATCGCTTGATGATCGTCGGATGGAGGCAGTGGGCGTCGTCGCGGTCGGGATGATCGACGTTGTAGTGCAGCCCGCGCGATTCCCTGCGCGCCATCGCTGAGCGGATGATCAACTCGGCGACATTCACGAGATTTCGCAACTCGACCAGATCTGAATCGAGCAGATGCTCCCAGTAGTAGTCGTGTATCTCGCCCTTGAGCAGCTCGATTCGACGCATCGCGCGCGCGAGCCGTCGATCGCTGCGCACGATTCCGACGTAGTTCCACATCAGGCGGCGGATTTCGTCCCAGCTCTGCGTGATTAGGACGCGCTCTTCGCTTCGGATCGCGCGTCCTGGATTCCATTCCTTAAACTCAGGCGGTGTGGAAGGACGTTCCGGAGCTTCACGAGTCGCCGTCACCGCGGCGCGACGACCCATCACCGCCGCTTCCAGCAGCGAATTCGACGCGAGCCGATTCGCGCCGTGCAGGCCCGTCATCGCGACCTCGCCTCCCGCGTAGAGCCCGGAGATCGTCGTGCGCGCATCAAGATCGGTCACCACGCCGCCGCACATGTAGTGCGCCGCCGGCACGACCGGAATCGGCTGGCGCGTCAGATCAAATCCGAATGCGAGACACTGGCGATAAATGTTCGGGAACCGCTCGCGGATAAAGTCAGCCGGACGATGGCTCAAGTCGAGGAACACGCAATCCAGACCGCGGCGCTTCATCTCTGCGTCGATCGCGCGAGCTACGATATCGCGCGGCGCCAGTTCGGCATCAGGATGGTACGACGGCATGAAGCGCGTCCCGTCCGGCAGCTTAAGCATCGCGCCCTCACCGCGCAACGCTTCTGAGATCAGGAAAGACTTCGCTTCGGGATGATACAGGCAGGTGGGATGGAACTGGATGAATTCCATATTCCCGATCTGCGCGCCCGCCCGATACGCCATCGCGACGCCGTCGCCCGACGCGATATCGGGATTCGTGGTGTAGAGGTAAACCTTTCCCGCGCCGCCCGTCGCGAGCATCGTCGCGCGTGCGATTATTTTGCGGACGGCCGAGGTTGGCCGCTCCAGCGCATACACTCCCCAGCACTGCGCGCGGTCGCCCTCGCCGGTTACCAGCAGGTTGACGGCGACGTAATTTTCCAACGTCCGGATGCGCGGATTTGCGGCTGCAGCGTCGCCGAGCGCCCGCATAATCTCGCGGCCGGTGAAATCCTGCGCGTGAAGGACGCGGCGATGGCTATGGCCGCCCTCGCGTCCGAGGTCGTATTCGTCTTCGCCGCCGGTCTCGATGCGCGTGAACCGTGTGCCAAGCCTGATAAGCTCACGAACGATGTCGGGGCCTTCGCGAACGATAGTCTCGACTGCGACACGATCGCATAAGCCGGCGCCGGCGCGCAGCGTGTCTTCAACATGCGATTCGAACGAATCCGTGACGCTCCATACGCTGGCGATGCCGCCCTGCGCGTACGCGGTATTCGCTTCCGAGCTGGCTGCCTTGGTCAGGACGGTCACGGTGCCGAACTCCGCGGCTTTCAGCGCGAACATCAGGCCGGCTATTCCGCCGCCCACGACGAGGAAATCGGATTCGTAAGAGGATTGGTTCCGCATCAAAGCGCCGACCAGGGTGCCGAGATCGTCAGTCAGAGCGAGCCGGCCGGTTTCTCACATCGAGTGTCTTTGGATGGACGCTATGCCACGGCAATCGACAGGGCAAGCAATTCGCGAACGCAGCGTTAATTCGTTGCGCCACCAGGGTGGGATATTTGCCCCGACGATTCGATTACAATACCCTTGAATTAGCGAAAGCCGGGAATGGAAGAGAGCGGGTACTTTTCGTGGCATTAACGACGCCCAATTTACTGACTCTGGCGCGTATCGCGACTGCTCCGATAATCGCGTTGCTGCTGCTCTATTCCGATCCTGTTGCGTCGCTTCTTGCCGCAGGCGTGTTTCTGCTCGCTACGCTGAGCGATTTTCTCGACGGATATATAGCGCGCAGCTACGGACTCGCTTCTACGATCGGAAAGTTTCTCGACCCGCTCGCGGACAAAATCGTCGTGATGACGGCGCTGATTATGCTCTGCGGAATGTCGCGGATGCCGCGGGTTCCGGCGTGGATCGTGGTGATCCTGATTGTGCGCGAGATGCTCGTGACGGGACTTCGCGCGATCGCGGCCGCGGAGGGGATGGTCGTCGCGGCGGAGGAACTCGGCAAGTACAAGATGGTTCTGCAATCGATCGCGATTCAGGGGCTCCTCATCCATTACACGTGGTTTTACATCGATTTCTTCGCAGCTGGGATGTTCGTGCTGATTATCGCGACGGTTGTCAGCGTATGGTCGGGTATCGAGTATTACGTGAAAGTCTTGCGCGCGTTGCGTCCGCGTCCGCAGGCGGTCGCTCCCAAGCGCGCCGCGATGTAGACGCCGTGAGGTTTGTTTGGAGCCCGCTTGGACGAGGGGGCCGAGTCTGTTAGTAATGATCGCCCGGAGCGGGTGTAGCTCAGTTGGTAGAGCGTGTGCTTGCCAAGCACAAGGTCGTCGGTTCGAAACCGATCACCCGCTCCAGTAATTCCCTCAGAAAATCAGATTTTTTGCCGCTCAAAGCGGAAGCGCTGCGATCGCGAGTAATTCGCAAGTCACGGTTTCGGCCTTTCGTGGTGGTCTCCGATCACTAGTCGGTACTGGCGTGCACAGACCATAGAGACACGCGGCGGTCGTTCGCCTGGATTCATCGTCGGTCCAAGCAGGCGGAGTGCAGAATTTCAGGTGTGATCTCGCGAACGGGTTCGGCGGGTGAAACCGCACTGACCGCGAAGTCGCGCGTAAGCGCGTCGATCCGGTGGCGATGGGCGAAGTCGGCGACGCGGGCCTGAGCGGCGCTCGCTGGAGCGGTGCGCTCCTCTGGCGACGCCTGTTTCGAGCCTGGCTTTGAGACACTCCAGCGCCAACAAGAATCGCGAACCCGGAATGCGTTAGTTGGTCGCTTCGGGACGCGTCGCTGAATCTTCGCAGTGAAGGGAAAAGGCCCACGCCGAGAGAGGGGGGGCCACCCGACGTGAGCCTCGTCGGCGTCGTCGCCCATTGGGCGCTCCTCCCGCGACGCTGCTAATGATCCTAGCGTCGGAGCGTCCTTGCGCCAACAGGAATCCGAGTCCCTCCCTCGTCCTGTAGGATCATTCTGTAGGATCATTTATCGAGCCG
>Ga0335069_10003413_pt1 | contig 24017 bp, 23 predicted proteins | sample Lox_Sample_11_FD_206714 | JGI IMG/M metagenome (GOLD analysis project Ga0335069, IMG submission 206714) | Soil microbial communities from Loxahatchee National Wildlife Refuge, Florida, United States - Lox_Sample_1.1 | ecosystem: Environmental > Terrestrial > Soil > Wetlands | place: USA... | reverse complement strand
AGGCGTCGTGAGCGCGGAAGCGCTGCTCCGTCTCGCCGCCTGCGCGCTGCCGGCGGAAGATCGGCGGCGCTGGCTCGACGAGTGGCTCGCGGAGCTCGACGCCGCGGACGAGAAGCGTCGCTTCGCGGTCGGGATCCTCGCCGGCGCCGGCCGGATGGCGGCCGAGCTGCGCGTCCGGCGCGAGGTGCTGCGTGCTGCGAACGCGTCGCACGGCGGCTACTCGCGGGCCGTCGGCCGGCCTCCGTACAACGCCTAGGACGCGCCCGGGAGGATTCGAACCTCCGACCCGCGGATTAGAAGTCCGCCGCTCTGTCCACTGAGCTACGGGCGCTCAGAAAGAGGGTACAGCCGCTTCCGAACGGGTACCGGCCGCGCGACGTTCGACACGGAGGTCACGCATGGCCGAGAAGAAGCTCGCAGGCAAGAGGGTTGCGATCCTCGCCGCCGACATGTTCGAGCGCGTCGAGCTCGAGAAGCCGCGCGAGGCGCTCGAGCAGGCGGGCGCCGAAACGGGCGGAGGGTCACGTCGTGGCCGACGCTCCAGACCGACATCCGCAACGCCGGCGGCAAGTGGGTCGACCGGGAGAAGATGGTCGAGCAGTTCGCGCAGCGTCGCGTAGGCCCCGGCGCGCGAAGCGGTACCCTGTAGCCGCTTCGCGGTGGCGGTAGCTCAGTTGGTAGAGCCCCGGGTTGTGGTCCCGGTGGTCGTGGGTTCGAATCCCATCCGCCACCCTCGTGAGCGCAGGCGTCGGCAGCGTGGCAGGCCTCGCCGACGCCGTCGCGTCGGGCGGTCATGGGCCGTGGAGGCGCGCCGGCGCGCGCTTCCGTCGGCGCCCGCTCGGCGTCGCGTCGCTCTCGCTCGTCCTCGTCGTGTTCGTGCTCGGCGCGCTCGCCGGCGTGCTCGCGCCGTACTACCCGGGGCAGGAGTTCGTGCTGCTGATCGGCAAGGCGCGACCGCCGTTCACCGCGCACCACGTCCTCGGCACCGACGTGCTCGGCCGGGACTTCCTGACGCAGCTGCTCTTCGCGCTCCGCCAGACGGCCGTCTCGTCGCTCGTCTGCGCGGGCGGCGGCACGGCGATCGGCGTCGCCGTCGGCGCGGCCGCCGGGTTCTACGGCGGCTGGTTCGACGACCTCGTCTCGTGGGCTACGCGCATCGTCGTCGCCGTTCCCGCCCTCGCGGTGCTGATCGTGATCGCCGTCTGGCACAAGCTGCCGTTGACGCCGCTCGACGACGCGCTCTTCCTCATGGCGCTCCTCTGGACGGGAGTCGCGCGCGTCGTGCGGGCGGCGGTCCGCACGCAGATCACGAATGAGTACGTCGAGGCGGCGGAGGCGTCGGGGTCGTCGGGCGTTCGCATCCTCGTGCGACACGTCCTCCCGAACGTTTCGGGCTCGGTGGTCGTCGCCGCGACGAACCTCGTCGGGCAGTCGATCGCGATCATCGCGACCGTCGACTACCTCGGCTACGGCTACAACCAGCCCGAGCGGCCGACGCTCGGCGGCCTCGTCGCGGATGCGACCGCGGCGTCGAACCAGAGCCTCGGCCGTGCTCCGTCGATCGGCTCGGTGTGGTGGCTCTACCTGATCCCGACCGTGCTGCTCGTCCTCGTGCTGCTCGCGGTCGCCTTCCTCGGCGACGCGCTCGACGACGCGCTCAACCCCGCCAGGACGTAGCGGTCCGCACCCGCGGGTCGAGCAGCCCGACGACGAAGTCCCCGGCGAAGGTGAAGCCGCAGACGATCACGGCGCTCATGACCACGACCGCGGTCAGCTGGAACGGATCCGCGTTGCCGAGCGCGCCGAGGAAGACTGAGGCGAGGCCGCCGGTGCGGAACACGCCGTCGGCGGCGAGCGACGCGCCGACGACGGCGCCGAGGTCGAGCGACAGGAGCGAGGCGACCGGGACGAGCGAGTTCCGCAGCGCGTGGCGCACGAGCACGCGCCGCTCGGAGAGCCCTTTCGCGCGCGCGACCGTGACATAGGGTCGCGCGAGCTCGACCGCCATCGCCGTGCGCACGTAGCGCGCGTAGATCCCGACGAGCCCGATCGCGAGCGCGATCGCCGGCAGCAGGAGATGCCGGAGCCAGCCCACGAAGCCGCCGGAGGGCGGACCGAGCAGGAACCACTGGTTGTGCGTCGAGGTGTAGTACTTGTTGAAGAGCAGGATCGTGCTCTGCTTCGGCACGATGAGCCGGCGGAGCAGGTCGGCGACGAGGAACGTCGGCACCGCGGCGACGACGTATGCGAGCCCGCGCGTCGCGACGTCGAGCCCGTAGCGCCGCCGCTGCGCGCTCACCGCTCCCACCGCGGTGCTCCCCACCGCGACGAGCACGAGCGAGATGCCGACGAGCGCGGCGGTGACCGCGCACGCGTGCAGGAGAGCGGGGCCGATCGGCGTTCCCGGAGACTGGAGATGGGGCGGCGTGCCTCCGACGTCGACCGACACCGTCGTCCCGAAGCCGTGGTGGAGGACGGCGGTCGCCCATCGCCAGTAGCGGGCGAGGATCGGGTCGCGGAGGTGATACGCGGCGCGGACGATCCCCTGCAGCCGCGGCTGCTCCCACAGGGGGTAGCTGGGGTCGAGCGAGAGGCCGAAGCCGAGGAAGGAGACGAACGAGACGGCGACGACGACCGACGCCGCCAGGAGCAGCCGCCGCAGCACGTACGTCGCCATAGACGTTGGACTCTAGTAGTCTCCGGCCTCGTGGCAGACGCGCTCGAGCAGCTGAAGTCCCGCCTCGCGGAGCTGCACGGAATCCAGGACGTCGCGTACTTCCTCGTCTGGGACCAGCGGGTGATGATGCCGCCCGCCGGGGTCGGCCATCGCGCGTCCCACCTCGCGCTCCTGCAGCGGATCGCCCACGACAAGCAGGTCGACCCCGAGCTGGGCCGGCTCCTCGACGAGCTCGCGCCGACGTTCGAGTCGCTCGACCCCGAGTCCGACGACTGGGGCCTGCTGCGGCTCGCGCGGCGCACGTACGACAAGGCGGTGCAGGTGCCGACCGAGCTGCGCGTCGAGATGACGCGCGCCGCCGCTGAGGCGAACCCTGTCTGGGTGGAGGCGAAGGCGACGTCGAACTTCGAGCTCTTCCTCGATCCGCTCGAGCGCAACGTCGAGCTCCGGCGCCGGTACGTGGACTGCTACCCGAAGACCGACGAGCCGTACGACGTCCTGCTCGACGACTTCGAGCCCGAGATGCGCACCGCCGACGTGACGCGCATCTTCGACGAAGTCAAGGCCGAGCTCGTGCCGCTCATCGCAGAGCTGCGCGACCGCGAGGTCGACGACTCGTTCCTCCACGGGCACTTCCCGCTCGACCGGCAGGTCGCGCTCGACCACGAGGTCGTCGGCCTGTTCGGCCACCGGCCAGACTCGTGGAGGATCGACCCGACCGAGCATCCGTTCGCCTCCGGCGCCGGCATCGACGACATCCGCATCACGACGCATTACTACGAGGACAGCCTCAAGTCGCTCTTCTCGACGATGCACGAGTACGGTCACGGGCTGTACGAGCACCAGATCCCGCGCCGGTTCGCGCACCTGCCGATCGGACAGGGGGCGTCGCTCGGCCTGCACGAGTCGCAGAGCCGGATGTGGGAGAACCTCGTCGGTCGCAGCCTGCCGTTCTGGCGCTTCTTCTACCCGCGCCTGCAGGAGGCGTTCCCCGAGCAGTTCGGGAAGGTCGAGCTCGACCGCTTCTACGCCGCGATCAACCGCGTGCAGCCGTCGCTCATCCGCATCCGCGCGGACGAGGTCACGTACGGGATGCACGTCATCCTCCGGTTCGAGCTCGAGCAGGACATGATCAACGGCCGCGTCGAGCTGCGCGACCTGCCGCAGCGGTGGGCCGAGAAGATGGACGAGTATCTCGGCGTCGAGGTTCCCGACCACGCGAACGGCGTGCTGCAGGACACGCACTGGGCGTCGGGGCTCATCGGCTACTTCTCCACGTACCTGCTCGGCACGGTGATGTCGGTGCAGATCTGGGAGAAGGCGCTCGAGGACGTCCCGGACCTCGAGGAGCGGATCGAACGTGGCGACTTCGCCGCTCTGCGCGAGTGGCTCGGCGACAACGTGCACGCGCTCGGGCGCAAGTACTCGCCGCAGGAGACGCTGCGCCGCGTGACCGGCTCGGCGATCGACGCGAAGCCGTACCTCGCGTACCTGAAGCGAAAGTACGGCGCGCCCGTAACCGCCTGAGCGTCGGGCTACGCTTCCCCCGCTCGGCCCCGTAGCTCAGCGGACAGAGCGGCAGCCTTCGAAGCTGCGTGCGGAGGTTCGATTCCTCCCGGGGCCATCCTCGGCGGCGACACCGAGCAAAGCCTCGCTCGCCACTTGACTCTCGTGGTCGAGAGCGGATGATCGGAGCGCCGGCCGTTTCGGCCGGGCTCCGTCGGAGCGAGGAGCTTGTGCTTCGCCGGGACGGTCGGGCCCGGCGGCCGCGAGGTGGAGGACGGCCCCCGCAGTCGACGACGAACCTGGTCACGCCGGGACGCTACGGAGCCCTCCTCGTTTTGGAGGATCCCGGTTCCGCGTTTCCGCGGGTGATCGGCGAATGCCCTCCGCCGATGCTTCAACCGTGGCTTCCCCTGCGGTGATGCGGGAGCGCCGACGGCTTGCGGATGCGCTCCACGACGGGCCGATCCAGCGGCTGACCGCCGCCGTGTTCTCGCTCGACCTGCTCGCCGGCCGGATCGAGCGCGGCGAGCGCGACCTCGAGCCGCTCGTCCGCCGGGCCTGCGAGCACCTCGCCGCCGAGATGGAGTCGCTGCGAGAGCTGATGACGGAGTTGCGGAATGGTGGCGGCGACTGACCTGCCCGAGGCGGCGGAGCGGGTGCTCGTCGTCGACGACGACGCCGCCGTGCGCGCGGTCCTCGCACAGATCCTCGCCGACGAGGGCTTCGACGTGGTGGCGACGGCGGCGGACGGGCTGCAGGCGGTCTCCCTCGCCGAGGCCTTCCGGCCCGACGCCGTCGTTCTCGACGTCCGCATGCCGGGCGTCGACGGGATCGAGGCCGCGCGCAGGATCCGGCTGCGCGACCCGCGCGTCCGGCTCGTCATGCTCTCCGCCTACGACGATGCGACGCTCCAGCGCGAGGCGGCGGAGGCCGGCGCGAACTCGTTCCTCGTCAAGGGCTGTCCGTTGCCCGACCTCGTCGACGCGATGACCGGCTGAGGAGTCGACGCCGCATGGCCATCGCCGCACTCGCACCTCCCTCCGACGACGACCGCTTCCGCGCGATCGTCGAGAGCGCGAACGACCTCATCGCCACCGGCGACCTCGACGAGCGGATCGTCTACGTGAACGCGGCCTTCGAGCGGGCGCTCGGCTACACGCGCGAGGAGCTCATCGGGCGGCCGCTCGCCGACCTCGTCCCGGAGAAGTGGCACCCCCAGCTCGAGGAGGCCGCGGCGGCGAAGCTGAGCGGCCGCGCCGAGCGGACCGTCTACGACCTCGAGTTCGTCGCGCGCGACGGGCACGTGGTAGTGGTCGAGGTCTCGAGCTGGATGCTCCGGGAGAACGGCCGGCCGGTCGGGTTCCAGGCGATCTGCCGCGACGTCACCGCGCTGCACGAGCGGGAGACCGTGCTGCGGCGGGCGTTCGAGAACACGGCGGTCGGCATGTACATCGCGTCGACGGACCGAGAGATCGTGAGCGCGAACGAGGCGTTCGCGAACCTGCTCGGATACACCCCGGACGAGCTCCGCGGGATCGACTTCCTCGACCTGACCGATCCCGCCGACCGCCCGGCCACGCTCGCGAACGTCGAGCGCGTCTTCGACGGCAGCCTCCCGCGGGTCTCGACCGAGAAGCGCTACCTCCACAAGGACGGGACACCGGTCTGGGTGCAGCTCGGCGCGTCGCCGGTCCGGAATGCGTCCGGCGAGCTGGTCTCGTTCGTCGCCCAGGTCGTCGACGTCAGCCGCCGGCGGCATGCGACGGACGCGCTGCGGGAAAGCGAGGAGCTCTTCCGCGCCGCGTTCGAGGGCGCGGCGATCGGGATGATCATGGTGTCGCCGTACGGGAACATCGTGCGCGCGAATGCTGCGTTCTGCGAGCTCACCGGCTACGAGCTCGGAGAGCTGCGGCGCCTCGACGTGGTCGAGCTCACGCACCCCGACGACCGGCCCACGACTGCCGCCGCGCTGGCGCGGCTGCGCGACGGCGAGATGCTGCGCTTCGTCGCCGACAAGCGCTACCTCCGCAAGGACGGCACGGCCTTCTGGGCGCACGTCGCGGTCTCCCCCGTGCGCGCCGTCGACGGCAGCGTGCGCGGCTACGTCACGCAGGTGCTCGACCTGACCGACCGCCACGACAGCGAGGAGCGCTTCAGCCTCCTGTTCGAGTCGAGCCCGCTCGGGATGGACGTCGTCGACGACCAGGGGAACATCCTGCAGGCGAACGGCGCCCTCCAGCTGATGCTGGGATACGACCGCGACGAGCTGCTCGCGCTCCGCTTCGAGGACTTCACCCACCCGGAAGACGTCCACCTCGACCTCGGCCTGTTCCGGGAGATGCTGAGGGGCGAGCGGTCGTCGTACGAGATCGACAAGCGGTGCATCCACAAGAGCGGCCGGGTCGTGTGGGCGCATCTGACCGCGTTCGTGCTCCCGCGGCCCGGGGGCAGGCCGAGCTACCAGGTCGGCATCCTCGAGGACATCACCGAGCAGCGCCGCCTCGAGGAGCAGCTGCGCCATGCGCAGCGCATGGAGGCGGTCGGCCAGCTCGCCGGCGGCGTCGCACACGACTTCAACAACCTCCTGACTGCGATCACGAGCTACTGCGACCTCGCCGCCGACACGCTCGGCGACGACGCCGACGAACGCCTGCGCACGAGCATCGCCGGCATTCGGGGCGCGTCCGACCGCGCCGCCGACCTGACGCGGCAGCTGCTCGCGTTCGGCCGGCGACAGGTGCTCGAGCTCACCCCGATCGACCTCAACGCCGCGATCGAGGAGCACGCCCCGATGCTGCGGCGGCTGCTCGGCGAGGACGTCGAGGTTCACCTGTCCCTCGACGCCGACGTCGGCACCGTCACGGTCGACGTCGGCCAGCTCGTGCAGGTGCTGATGAACCTCGTCGCGAACGCGCGCGACGCCATGCCGGACGGCGGGACGCTGACGATCGACACCGAGAACGTCGAGCTCGACCGGGCGCCGACGACCTTGGGCGAGGTCAGCGGTCCGTACGTGCTCCTGGCGGTGAGCGACACGGGTCAGGGCATGGACGCCGAGATCCGCGAGCGGATCTTCGAGCCGTTCTTCACCACGAAGGAGGAGGGCAAGGGCACCGGGCTCGGGCTCTCGACCGTGCTCGGCATCGTCGAGCAGTCCGGCGGCCGGCTCACGGTCTACAGCGAGCCCGGCCTCGGGACGACCTTCAAGATCTACCTGCCCGCGGCCGCCACCGGCGGGGCGGAGCAGGCCGCCGGGGATCGCGCGCCGGCCGGCCGCCCGGCGGGCCGGGAGCGGATCCTCTTCGTCGAGGACAACGACGCCGTGCGCGGGCCGGTGGCCGCCGTGCTCGCCGACCTCGGCTACGACGTCGTCGCCGCCGCCGGCCCGGCCGAGGCGCTCGCGGCGGCCGACGGCGAGGCGATCGACCTGCTCGTCACCGACGTCGTCATGCCGGCGATGAACGGCCGCCAGCTCGCCGAGCAGCTGCTCGAGGAGCATCCCGAGCTGCGCGTGCTCTTCATCTCCGGCTACACCGACGACGCCGTCATCGCGCGCGGCGTCCTCGAGCCGGGGACGGCATTCCTCCAGAAGCCGTTCGGCGCCGACCGCCTCGCCCAGGCGATCCGCGAGCTCCTCGACGTCTGAGGCTTGCGGATTCGGGTTCCCTGAGCTATTGACAGAAGTGGACCCGCGGGGGGAGACGGGAGTAGGTCGGTGGTGGAAGGCGTCCCGGAGATGCCGGCGAAGGAGTTGCTCGCGGCGGTCGTCGAGTCGAGCGACGACGCGATCTTCGCGAAGTCCCTCGACGGGACGATCCTCAGCTGGAACGCGGCCGCCGAGCACCTGTACGGCTATTCGCGCGAGGAGGCGGTCGGACGCTCGGTCGAGCTGCTCGTCCCGCAGAACCGTGCCGGCGAGCACGACGAGATCCTCGCGCGCATCCGCAGGGGCGAGCGCGTCGAGCACTTCGAGACGCGCCGCCGGCGGAAGGACGGGACGGAGATCGATGTCTCCGTCACCATCTCGCCGATCATCGACGGCGCCGGTCGCGTCGTCGGCGCCTCGTCGGTCGCGCGCGACATCGGCTCCCAGCGGCACATCGAGGAGCTGCAGCGCCGGCTCACGCTCGCGCAGAAGGCGGAGGCGATCGGCTCGCTCGCAGCCGGCGTCGCCCACGACTTCAACAACGTCCTCATGGTGGTGCGCGCGTGCTCCGCGCTCCTGCTCAAGCGCGTCTCGGACGAGGCCGCCCGCCGCGACGTCGACCAGATCGACGAGGCGGCGCGGCGCGGAGCCGAGCTGACCCGCCAGCTGCTCGCGTTCAGCCTGGAGCAGGCGGACCGGCCGGAGCTCACCGACGTGAACGTCGTCGTCGACCAGACGCTCGAGCTGCTGCGCCGCGTCATCGGCGACCAGATCGAGATCGAGCTCGACCTCGAGCCCGAGCTGCCGCCGATCCTCGTCGACCGCAGCCGGCTCGGCCAGGTGATCGTGAACCTCGCCATCAACGCGCGCGACGCGATGCCCGACGGCGGGACGCTCGCGCTCGTGACGCGAGTCGCCGGCCTCGAGGTCCTGCTCCGAGTGTCGGACACGGGGATCGGCATGGGCGAGGAGACGCGCGAGCGGATCTTCGACCCCTTCTTCACCACGAAGGACTCCGGGACCGGGCTCGGGCTCGCGAACGTCAGGGACATCGTCGTCCAGAGCCGCGGGCGCATCGAGCTCGAGAGCGTGCCCGGGCGCGGGACGACGTTCGAGCTCGCCTTCCCCGCCGCGGAAGCGCCTCGCGCGGTGCCGGCGGTGGAAGGCGGCGAGACGATCCTCTTCGTCGAGGACGAGGAGACGGTGCGCGTCCTCGTCGCGGAGACGCTCCGCGCCGAGGGCTACACCGTCGTCGAGGCCGGAAGCGGGGCCGAGGCGGTCCGCATCGCCTCCGACGAGGGCGCCATCGACCTGCTCCTCACCGACGTCACGCTGCCCGGGATGGACGGGCACGAGCTCGCCGGCCGCCTCGCCGAGACCCGTCCCGGCCTGCGGGTCGTCTACACGTCCGGCTATCCGCCCCGGCCGGGCGATCCCTCCCCGCATCTCCAGAAGCCGTACGCGTCGGCGGACCTGGCGGCGACGGTACGACGCGTGCTCGACGCGCCGCGCGCGGCCTAGTAGCGGGCGGCGAGCGCGTCGTCGAGCGCGCGCGAGAGCTCGTCCACGCCGAAGGGCTTCTGGAGGAAGCGCAGCTCGCGGTCGCCGATGCCGCGCCGGAGGACGGCGTCGTCGGTGTATCCGGACATGAACACGATCGGGACGCCCGGCTTCGCCTTCCGGATCAGCTCCGCCGCCTCGCGGCCGTTCAGCCCGCGCATCGCGACGTCGGTGAGCACGACGTCCATCGGCGTCGCGCCCGCGATGCGGACCGCCTCCTCGCCGTCCGTCGCGCTGACGACGTCGTAGCCGGTCGCGGTGAGCATCCGCTCGATCGACGTCCGTACGGCCGCGTCGTCCTCGACGAGCAGCACGACCGCGGCGGCCGGCTCGGGCGCGCGTGCCGGGCCGGCCGCCGGCGCGTCGTGCGCGTCGAGCGGAAGGCGGATGACGATCGCGGTGCCGGCTCCGGGCGTGCTCTCGGCGACGATCGTGCCGCCGCTCTGCTTCACGATCCCGTGTGCGCTCGCGAGCCCGAGGCCCGCCCCTTCGCCGCCGCCGGTGAAGAACGGCTCGAAGACGTGCGCGACCGTCTCGGCGTCCATCCCGCGGCCGGTGTCCGACACGCGGATCTCGGCGCCGAGGGGAGAGGCATCGGCGGAGACGGCGATCGTGAGCGTGCCGCCTTCGGGCATCGCCGCGCGCGCGTTCAGCACGAGGTTCACGAGCACGTGGTCGAGCAGCGACCGGTCGGCGAGCACGTGCACCGGCGTGGGGTGGAGGGCGGTGACGATCGCGATCTCGGAGTCGACGAGCGACGTGAGCTCGGGCTCGAACGTGCGCACGACCTCGTTGAGGTCGAGGTCCTCGGGCCTCAGCACCTGGCGGCCGCTGAAGGCGAGGAGCTGACGCGTCAGCGTGGCCGCACGGCCGGAGGCGGCGAGCATCTCCTCGACCTCCTCGCGCGCGTCCTCGCCGCGCGCCGTCTTCCGGAGCGCGATCTCGCCGTACGCGCGCAGGGGCAGCAACGCATTGTTGAGGTCGTGCGCTATCCCGCCCGCGAGACGAGCGACCGCGTCCAGCGTCCGCTCGTGCCCTGAATCCATGGTGGGAGCATCGTCCCGGGACGGTTACGTCGCCATGGGATCTTCCCGGAAGCCGCCATCCTCTCTTTGCAGGATGCGCGGCTACTCGATGAGCGACATTCGGAGCGCGTTCGCGACCGCATGCGTGCGCGTGTCGGCCTCGAGCTTCTCCATCGCCTTCTCGATGTGCGTGCGGACCGTGAGCGGAGAGATGCCGAGCTGCTGCGCCACCGCCTCGTTGCGCATCCCGTCCGCGAGCAGCCGCAGGACCTCGCGCTCGCGCTTGGTCAGGCCGGGGATCCGGGCGGTCGCGTCGGGGCCGGCGAGGACGCTCGCGAGCACCGGGTCGACGTACGTCCTGCCCTCGCCGACGAGCCGGACGGCGCGCACGAGGTCGGGGAGCGGCGACTCCTTCAGCACGAATCCCTGCGCGCCGGCGTCGATCGCCTCGATCACGAGCGCGCGCTCCGCATGCGCGGTGTACAGGATCACGCCGGTGCGCGAGCCCGCGTCGACGAGACGGCGCGCGACCTCGACGCCGTCGAGGCGCGGCATGCGGACGTCGAGGACCGCGACGTCGGGGTCGAGCTCCTGGATGCGCACGAGGGCGTCCTCGCCGTCGCCCGCGCTGCCGACGACGGTGATGTCGGCCTCGTCCGCGAGGAAGCGACCCACCGAATCGACGATCGCGGGGTGATCGTCGGCGACGAAAGCCCGCACCGCCATGTGAACAAAAGGTACTACGCGATCAGCGCATCGCGAAGCGCGGTCGCCACCGCCTGCGTCCTCGTGCGGGCGCCGAGCTTCGTCATCGCCCGGTGCGCGTGCGCCCGCACCGTGTCCGGCGAGAGGTAGAGCGTGGCCCCGATCTCGCCGTACGAGCCGCCGGCCGCGAGGAGCCTCAGCACCTCGCGCTCCCGCGCGCTCAGCGCGGTGTTGCCTTCCGGCCGCGGGGCGCGGGCGAGGGAGGCCGCCAGCACGGGGTCGATGTAGACGTTGCCCGCGGCCACGAGCTCGATCGCGCGCGCGAGGTCCTCGAGCGGGGCGTCCTTGAGCGCGAAGCCGCGCGCGCCGGCGTCGAGGGCGTCGGCGACGAGCCCGCGGTCGGAGAAGCCGGAGTAGAGGAGCACGGCGGTGCCGGGTGCGATGCGCGTGGCGCGGCGGGCGAGCTCGAGCCCGTCGAGACGGGGCATCCGCACGTCGGCGATGCAGACGCTCGGATGATGCTTCTGCAGGAGCTCGAGCGCCTGCTCGCCGTTCTGCGCGGTCGCGGCGACGACGAAGTCGGCGCCCGCCAGGTAGCGCGAGACGGAGTCGATGATGGGCGGGTGGTCGTCGGCGACGATGCACGTGATCGTCGCGCGGTCGATGCGGGTCGCGGTCGTCATGCTGCCGGCTCTCCTCTCAGGCGGCCGAGCGCGGCAACGACGGCCGGGTCGAATGTCCGTCCGCTCTCGCGGACGATGTGGTCGTACGCGTCGGCCGCCGACCACGCCGCGCGGTACGGGCGGTGGGAGGTCAGCGCGTCGAAGACGTCGGCGACGGCGACGATGCGGCCGGCGAGCGGGATCTCCTCTCCCGCGAGCCCGCGCGGATAGCCGGTGCCGTCCCAGCGCTCGTGGTGCGTGAGGGCGACGGTGGCCGCGAGCTCGAGCAGCTCGTTGCCCGACCCGCCGAGCAGCTCGTGCCCGACCTCCGTGTGGCGCTCGACCGCGCGCCGCTCGGCGTCGGTCAGCGGGCCGGGCTTGCGCAGGATCGCCTCGCCCATCGCGATCTTCCCGATGTCGTGCAGCGGGCTCGCGAGCCGCAGCCGCTGTGCGAACACGTCGTCGAGGCCCAGCTCGCGTGCGAGCGCGTGCGCCGACTCGCCCACGCGCTCGACGTGCTCGCCCGTCTCCCCGTCGTGGAACTCCATCGCGCGGTTGAGGCGCGCGACCGTCTCCGCGTAGGCGCGCCGGAGCTCGGCCTCCGACGCCGCCACGCTCGCGTATGCGCGCTCGAGCTGGGCCGCGCGGGCGTCGTCGAGCCTGCGCCGGCGGATCGCCCCCGCGACGTTGATGAGGAGCTCGTTCGGGCCGAAGGGCTTCGTGAGGTAGCCGTACGCGCCGAGCTCGAGCGCGAGGTCGGCGGTGTCGGGGTCGTCGCGGCCCGTGACCATCACGGTCGCCACCGCGGGCCGGTGTGCGAGCTCGGCGAGCAGGTCGAGCCCCGACTCGCCCGGAAGGCCGATGTCGCAGAGGACGACCCCGTAGTCGTTCGAGGCGAGCATCTGCCGGGCCTCCTCGACGTCGGCGGCGGTCATGCACCGGTGGCCGCCGTCGTCGAGGACCCGCTCGATCAGCTTCCGGACCGCCGGGTCGTCGTCCACGCACAGGATCTGCTCGCCGCTCACGGGCTCATCCTCGGCGCACCGGGCGGCCCGTCATATCCGTCCGGAACCGGAACGTGGACTCCTCCAAACCGACGATGGGATACGGTCTCGGCCGTGCTCGACCTGACGCCCGACGAGCTGCTCTCGACCACCCGCGCGGTGCGGAAGCGCCTCGACCTCACCCGGCCGGTCGAGCGCGAGGTGCTGGAGGAGTGCCTCGCCCTCGCGCAGCAGGCGCCGACCGCCAGCTACTCCCAGAACTGGCACTTCGTCGTCGTCACCGACGCCGGGAAGCGCGCCGCGCTCGGCGAGCTCTGGCGGCAGGTCGCGTTCCCGTACCTCGAGCGCGGCGGCGGCCCGAGAGAGGGGCAGCTCGCGAAGATCGGCGACGCGGTCGTCCACCTCGCGGACCACATCCACGAGGTGCCGGTGCACGTCATCCCGTGCGTCGTCGGCCGCTACGAGGGGAAGTCGAACCCGCTCGTGGCCTCGATGTTCGGCTCGATCATCCCTGCCGCCTGGTCGTTCATGCTCGCGGCGCGGGCGCGCGGGCTCGGCACGGTGTGGACGACGTTCCACCTCATGCACGAGCGCGAGGCGGCGGAGATCCTCGGCATCCCGTACGACGAGGTGACGCAGATCGCGCTCATCCCGGTCGCCTACACGCTGGGGACGGACTTCAAGCCGGGCAAGCGAAAGCCGCTCGACACGATGGTCCATTGGAATAGCTGGTGAGCCGCCTGGTGTCTGACACCGTTTCGGTGTCGGACACCGATCACTTCAGGTAGCGGTCGAACCACTGGAGGATCGCCTCGAACCGCTGCACGCGGTGGAGGGGCGAGCCGCCGCGCGAGAGCTCGTGGCTCTCGGCCGGGAAGCGGAGCATCTCGACCTCCTTGCCGAGCAGGCGGAGCGCGGTGAACAGGTGCTCTCCCTGCTCGATGTTGCAGCGGAGGTCGTTCTCGGAGTGGAGGACGAGCACGGGCGTCTCGATGTTCTTCGCGTACGTCGCCGGCGAACGGTCGAGCCACGCGTCGGCGTGGTCGAAGAAGTGACCGCCGAACTGCTGGTGGAAGACCCAGAAGAGGTCGCTCGAGCCCGCGGCGCTGAGGTTCTGGTTGACGGCACGCTCGGAGACGGCGGCCTTGAAGCGGTTGTCGTGCGAGATCGTCCACGACGTCATGAAGCCGCCGTACGAGCCGCCGATGATCCCCATGCGCTCGCTGTCGAGGAAGTCGAACTTCTCGAGCGCGGTGTCGACGACGCCCATCACGTCCTCGAAGTCCACCGTTCCCCACCCGGGACCGCCCTCGATCGGGCCGCGGATCGCGCGCCCCCACGCCTCGGAGTGGCCCGAGCCGCCGCGCGGGTTCGAGTACAGCACCGCGTACCCGCCGCCGGCGTACACCTGGAACTCGTCGAAGAAGCCGGTCGTGTACTGCGTGAACGGGCCGCCGTGGACGCTGAGGAGCACCGGGTAGCGCTTGCCGTCCTCGAAGCCGTCGGGGCGAACGAGCCACGCGTCCACCTCCGTCCCGTCCTTCGACACGGCGACGAAGCGCTCGGCGTCGCACGCGGGCTGGAACGACGAGGTCAGGTCGGTGACCTTGCGGTCACCGACGTACAGCTCGCGCAGCGTCGTGTGCGTCGAGGCGACGTATGCGACCTGCCCGTCGTGCACGTCCCAGCTCGGGATCACGCGCTCGCCGCCGAGCAGCAGCTCGGGCGGCGCCGATCCGTCCGCGCGCACCGAGTACAGGTGGAGGTTGCCGCCGTCCTCGAGCGAGAAGACGATGCGGTCACCGTCCCACGCCGGCTCGCGGTGGTCCGGGTACGGGGTGCACTGGCGGTCGAGCGACGTCGTCAGCAGGCGGAGCCCGCTGCCGTCGGGACGCATCACTCCGATCTGCCCGTGGTGCGGGAACGTCCCGTCCTCGGGGCCGTACCCGAACGCGAGCAGCGACCCGTCGGGGGAGAAGACCGGCGTGTCGAACGACGCGTCGTCGCCGGTGAGCTGCTCGGCGTCGCCGCCCTCGGCGTCGACGACGTACATGCGTGTGACGAGCTCGGTGTCCCACCGCTCGCCGCGCAGCGACGTGAAGACGATGCGCCGGCCGTCGGGCGTCCACTGCGGGTCGCCGTCCTCGCAGTCGCCGTCCGTCACCTGCCGCGGCTCGCCGCCGGCGACGTCGACCACGAAGAGGTGCGTCCGCCGGTCGGTCGTCCAGCCGACGCTGTCGAGCTTGTAGAAGAGGCGCGTCACGCGGCGCGGCGCGCGCTTCTTGTCGTCCTCCTCGTCGTAGGCGGCGTCGCGGCAGCGGGACGCGAACGCGATGCGCGTCGAGTCGGGAGACCACGCGAACGCGTCGACGCCCTCCTTGCGGTCGGTGAGCTGCCGCGCCTCTCCGCCCTCGGCGGGGATGACGTAGAGGTTGTTCGGCGTCTTCTCGCCGCCGCGGTTCGACACGAACGCGAGCAGGCGCCCGTCCGGCGACCAGCGGGGCATCCCGTCGCGGCGCTCGCCCGCGGTGAACGGGCGCGGCTCCTCTGAGCCGTCCATCGGGGCGACCCAGATCGTCCCGCGGTACTCGTTCGTCTCGCGGTCGATCGACCACACGACGTACGCCACCCGCGCTCCGTCCGGCGAGATGCGCGGGTCGGCGACGCCCGTCAGCCCATACACGTCCTCGGGACGCATGCCGCCCACGAGCCGGGACTATAGATCGCACCCCGTTGTCGTGAGACAGGAAGTACCGTTCGGCACACGCGCGGGCGTGGCGGAACCGGTCAGACGCGCCGGCTTTAGGTGCCGGTGGGCGAAAGCCCGTGGGGGTTCGACTCCCTCCGCCCGCATGAGGCCGCTCAGAACAGGCGCGGGCCGAGCACGCCGATGCAGTAGCCGATCCCGGCCGACAGCGCGCCGATCACGAGCACCTGCAGGCCGCTGCGGACGAGCGAGAGCCGGGCGACGCGGCCCTTGAGCACGCCGAGGGCGACGAGCGCGATCCCGGTGGACGCGAGCGAGAGCGCCATCGCCAGGTGCATGCCGAAGAAGAAGTACGGCCACAGGGGGATCACGGCGGCGACCGCGTACGAGGCGCCGACGACGTAGGCGTCCCCGACCGCGGTCTCGGTGTCGTGGAAGGGGAGGCCGAGCTCCTTCTCGATCTTCGTCTTCACGAGCGCGTGCGGCGAGTGCGCGATCGCCTCGCTCGCGGTGCGCGCCTCCTCTTCCGAGAGGCCCTCTTCCTGGAACAGGACCTGGAGCTCGAGCCGCTCGATCTCCGGATGGTCGACCGCCTCGGCCTCCTGGTCGGCGATCTCGCTCGCGATCAGCTGGTTCTCCGCGTGACTCGAGAGATACGCGCCGCTCCCCATGGCGAGCGCGCCCGCGGCCGCCTCCGCCACTCCGCCGACGATCACGGCCGTCGTGCCGACGGACGCGCCCGCGAGACCGGTGACGACGCCGAGCGGCACGAGCAGGCCGTCCTGGAACCCGAGCACGAGCTCGCGGATCCGCGTGAACCGCGACAGCCGCTGCCGCTCCGAGAGCGTGTGCGCGCGAAGCGTGTCCGTCTCACGCGGATGCGTGGCGGCGGTGCGGCCCGGCGGAAGCCTGACGACGGACACGGTCGTCCGGCGTCAGTGCCGGTGCTTCCCTGCCGGGGCGTGTGCGCGTGCGAGGTCGAGCGCGACCGCTCCGACGAGCGTCCACGCCCACGTGTTCGCCGGGTCGAAGCGGACGGGTGCCCGGCCGCCGACGTGGTCGGAGATCACCCAGATGATGAACCAGAGAAGGGTCATGCCCCGAGCGTTCCGCCGGCCGCGGGCCGCGGCATCGGCACTTCCCACGGATCGGGCTAGCGGCGGGCTACGGCGCGGGTGTGGTAGGCGAGCGCGCCGACCATCGCCAGCCAGAGGATGGTGACGGTGCCCACGAGGCTCGCGACCCAGACGTTCATCGATTGGGAAGACGCATTCGCCGCCGCTTTCTTGCGCCCTTCCTTCAGCCCGCGAGCTGCTCGATGCGCGCGGCGGCGCGCTCGAGGGCGGTCCCGTCGAAGAGGTACGGGGTCGCGTTCGGGATGCGGTGCTCCGGGGCGTCGAGGCCGGGCGCGCCCGCGGCCGCGTTCAGCGCGTACCGCACCGGGATCTCGTGGCAGACGACGAGGACGACCTGCTCGGGCCGGGCGAGGAGCCGGCGGAAGGCCTGCGCGTACCGGCGGGCGGCGTCGTCGAGGCTCTCGCCCCCCGGGAAGGCGTCGGCGCGCGTGTGCTCGGTCTTCCACGCGCGGTAGTCGGCGAGCGGACGGCCCTCGAAGTCGCCGACGTCGATGTCGTCGAGGAGCGGCTCCTCGAGCAACGGGACGCCGCGGTCGCCGAGGATGCAGCGAGCGGTCTCGAGCGTCCGGGCGAAGCGGGTGTGCACGCACAGATCGAGCGGGAGGTGGGCGAGCTGGTGGCCGAGCCGCGCCGCCTCCTCCCGGCCCTCCGGGGTGAGCGGAACGGGGACGCGCGGATCCCCGTTCACCCGGCCCTCGACGTTGAGGGTGGAATGGGCGTGCCGGGTGAGGACGAAGAGGCGCTGCACCGGTCCTCAGCCTAGTAGGCCTCTGCTTGAATGGCCGCGTGCAAGCCCAGGTCGAGGAGCTCCCCGAGAACCGCGTCCGGCTGACGGTCCAGGTGCCGTCGCATGACGTCCACCACGCCGTCGAGCATGCCGCCTCCGACCTCGCGAGGACGGCGAAGATCCCCGGTTTCCGCAAGGGCAAGGTCCCCCGCCGCGTGCTCGTCCAGCGCGTCGGCCGCGAGCGGCTGATGGCGGAGGCGGTCGACAGCCACATCGGCGGCTGGTTCTGGAACGCGGCCGCACAGACGCGGCTCCGGCCGGTCGAGCAGCCCGAGTACGACTTCGAGCTTCCCGCCTCCGAGGACGAGGACTGGCAGTTCACCGCCACCGTCACCGTGCAGGCGAAGCCGGAGCTCGCCGACTGGAAGACGCTCGAGGTGGGCGCGTACGAGGTCGAGGTTCCCGAGGACCTCGTCGAGCGCGAGCTCGAGGCCGTGCGCGCGACCGTCGCCGAGCTCGTGCCCGTCGAGGGCCGGCCCGTGGCGCCCGACGACACCGTCATCACCGACCTCGTGTCGTCGAACGGGGAGACGAGGCGCGACTACGTCGTCGACCTCGGCCGCGGCGCCGTGGTCGAGGAGATCGAGCAGGGCCTCGTCGGCCTGAACGCCGGCGAGACGAAGGAGATCGAGTTCGAGCTCGCGGACGGCACCAAGCAGGACGTCTCCGTCACGGTGAAGGAGATCAAGGAGAAGGTGCTGCCGCCGCTCGACGACGAGCTCGCGCGCGCGGCGAGCGAGTTCGAGACGCTCAACGAGCTCCGGGCCGACATCGAGTCGCGGCTGCGCGACCAGATCTCCGAGGAGATCGAGGCGCAGTTCCGCTCCGACGTCGCGGACGCGCTCGTCGCCGCCTCGAAGGTGGACGCGTCGGGGCCGCTCGTCGAGTCGCGGACGCGGGAGCTCCTGCGCGGGCTCGCCCGTCAGGTCGAGTCGCGCGGCGTGCGCCTCGAGACGTACCTGACGATGACCGGCCAGTCGCCCGACGACCTGCTCGAGCGGCTGCGCGACGAGGCCACGCGCTCCGTCGCCCGCGAGCTCGTGCTCGACGCGGCGGCGGACCAGCTCGGGCTCGAGGTGCCCGACGAGGAGGTCGAGGCTCTCGTGCGCGACCAGGCCGACCTGCTCGGGGACGACCCCGACGAGCAGGTCGAGCGCCTGCGCGAGAGCGGACGCTTCGAGACGCTTCGGGACGACCTCCGGCTGCGCAACGCGCTCGACCGGGTCGCCTCCGAGGTCAAGCGGATCCCGCGCGAGCTCGCGGCCGCGCGCGAGGCGATCTGGACACCCGACAAGGAAAAACCGCAGACCGAGACGAAACTTTGGACCCCCGGAAGTTGAGGAGCCACATGAACCCGTCGGATCTCGTCATCCCGTCCGTCATCGAGCAGACCTCGCGCGGCGAGCGTTTCTTCGACATCTACTCCCGGCTCCTGAACGAGCGCATCATCTTCGTCGGGACGCCGATCGACGACGTGGTCGCGAACCTCGTCGTCGCCCAGCTGATCCATCTCGAGTCCGAGGACCCCGACAAGGACATCCAGCTGTACATCAACTCGCCCGGCGGGTCGGTGTACGCGGGACTCGCCATCTACGACACCATGCAGTTCGTCCGCTGCGAGGTGGCGACGACGTGCGTCGGCATCGCGATGTCGATGGGCGCGCTCCTCCTCGCCGCCGGCACGGAGGGAAAGCGGGCGGCGCTGCCGAACTCGAAGATCCTCATCCATCAGGTCTCGGGCGGGTTCCAGGGCCAGGGCACCGACATCGAGATCCAGGCGCGCGAGACCATCAATCTCAAGCGCCGCCTGGAGGAGATCATCGCCCAGCACACGAATCAGCCCATCGACAAGGTCTCGAAGGACATGGAGCGGGACTACTACATGACCGCCGACGAGGCCAAGGACTACGGGATCGTCGACAACGTCGTCGCCCATCGGTAGACGAAAAGCCGGATCCGAGGTACAAGGAGAGCACCGTGGCAAGGGCCAGCGAAGGAAACGAGCAGCTTCTCTGCAGCTTCTGCGGCAAGAGCCAGCGGCAGGTCAAGAAGCTCATCGCCGGCCCCGGCGTCTACATCTGCGACGAGTGCATCGATCTCTGCAACGAGATCATCGACGAGGAGCTCACCTCGCCGACCCAGCTCGACCTCGACAACCTCCCGCGCCCGCGCGACATCTACGAGGTGCTGAACGACTACGTCGTCTCCCAGGAGGAGGCGAAGCGGACGCTGTCGGTCGCCGTCTACAACCACTACAAGCGTGTGCAGATGGGCACGGACGACGACGAGGTCGAGCTGCAGAAGTCGAACATCCTCCTGCTCGGCCCGACCGGCTGCGGCAAGACGTTGCTCGCGCAGACGCTCGCGCGGATCCTCAACGTCCCGTTCGCGATCGCCGACGCCACCGCGCTCACCGAGGCCGGCTACGTCGGCGAGGACGTCGAGAACATCCTCCTCAAGCTCATCCAGGCCGCCGACTTCGACATCAAGAAGGCTGAGACCGGAATCATCTACATCGACGAGGTCGACAAGATCGCGCGCAAGGCGGACAACCCGTCGATCACGCGCGACGTGTCGGGCGAGGGCGTCCAGCAGGCGCTGCTGAAGATCCTCGAGGGCACGGTCGCCTCGGTGCCGCCGCAGGGCGGGCGCAAGCATCCGCACCAGGAGTTCCTGTCGATCGACACGACGAACATCCTGTTCATCTGCGGCGGCGCGTTCGCCGGCCTCGACAAGATCATCGCGCGGCGCATCGGCAAGAACGCCGTCGGCTTCGGCGCGGAGGTGCGGTCGAAGCACGGGATCGAGTCGTCCGAGCTGCTCACGCAGGTGATGCCGGAGGATCTCCTCAACTTCGGGCTCATCCCCGAGTTCATCGGCCGCCTGCCGGTCGTGTCCGCCGTGCACCAGCTGCGGCGAGAGGACCTCGTCCAGATCCTCACCGAGCCGAAGAACGCGCTCGTGCGCCAGTACCAGCGGTTCTTCGGCTACGACACCATCGAGCTCGTCTTCACCGACGACGCGCTGTGGGAGATCGCGGACAAGGCGCTCGAGCGCGAGACCGGCGCCCGCGGCCTGCGGTCGATCATCGAGAGCGCGCTCCTCGACGTGATGTTCGAGCTGCCCTCGCGGCGCGACGTCACCAAGTGCGTGATCACGAAGGAGACGATCTCGCAGGGCATCAGGCCGACGCTCGTCACGAGCGGTGGCGCCGACCTCGCAGCCGACGAGCCCGTCGAGAAGTCCGCGTAAGACGCTGCGCGCCTTGCGCGGGTGATGTTCCCGCTTCGCCGGAGCGCTCGCGGGCAGAGCCCGCGAGCTCTTACAGAGGCCTTGTGGGCGACGGTTTCGTTCTGCGCGTGCGGTGGCGGGCTGCGCCCGTCCCCGCACGCTGGTGCGGCCTTCGCTAACGCTGCGCGTTAGCGGAGGCCCTGGGTGGCTGGTTGGGGTGGAAGTTCGAGCGGGACCCTCCATCGCCCGGAAACGCAAAGCGTTTCCGGGTCGCTACTCGACGATCTCGATGGCGAGCGCGGCCGCGAGGAGCGAGGCGTTCCGGACGACGTCGTCCCAGCGCATCCGCACGCCGCGGAGCGCCTCCGGGCCTTCGAGCCCAGTGAGATCGCACCCGACCATCTCGACGCGCTCGAGCCTCGCGCCGGTGAAGGTCGCCTCGCCGAGCTCGCACCGCTCGAAGAGGACGTCCATGAGCGTGGCGTCGTAGAGATCGCACTCGCTCATGCGGCAGTCGCGGAAGGCGACGCGTTCGAGCCTCGCCATGCGCATGCCCGCGAGGTCGAGGCGGCATTCGTCGAAGGTCGTGTCCGTGATGTGGGCCTCGGCGAGCTCGGCCCCGGTGAAGCGGCAGCGGCGGAGCGCGGCCCGGCTCGTCACGAGCCCGCGGGCGCTCGCGTTCGCCCAGTCGGCGTTCTCGGCCACTACGTCGACGAGTGCCTCGAGCCGCGCGACGGGCCGCGCGTCGTCGTCCAGGTCGGGCGGATAGGGCTCGGCCGGCGGTCTGCCGCTCACGCTGGAAAGCTTGCCCGCCCCCGCGTCCCGCTGCGGCCGGGGGTGGCTGCTTGGGGACCCTGCGCCCACAGTGCCTTCATGAGAGCCCGACGGCTTTGCCGCCGGGCGTTTCCGCGAAGCGGGACCCTTCCCGGGTGAAAGTGCGTGGCACTTTCACCCTCCCTTGACAGCTCGGATCCGAGGTGACATAAGACCTGAATCGGGTCTCAGTTCCGAGGCCTTCAGTTCCTCAGACGCGGAGGGTTCAACATGGCACGAGGGTGGAAGCGGTCGGGGCTGCTCCTGGGCGGCATCGCACTGCTCGGCGCCGTGCTCGCGGCGACAGCCGCCGCAGGCACGCGTGCAAAGTCGGTCAACGTCGCCTTCATCTATCCGAAGACCGGCGGGCTCGCCGCCTTCGGGCAGGAGGAGCTCGACGGGTTCCAGGCCGGGCTCGCGTACACCGCCGGCAAGTGCGGCGGGTACACGATCAACCCGACCTACATCGACGACGCCACCGACCCGGCGACGGCGATCGCCGCCTTCAAGAACGAGGTCGGCCAGGGCGTGAAGATCATCGCCGGCACCGGGTCGTCGGGTATCGCGCTCCAGCTCGGTCCGCTCGCGGCGCAGAACGGCGTCCTCTACATCTCGGGTGCGGCTGCCGCCGACCAGATCACCGGCCTCAACCGGAACACGTTCCGCTCCGGCCGACAGACGCTGCAGGACGTCCTCGACGCCGCCAACATCTTCCCGCCGAAGTCGACGGGCAAGAAGGTCGTCGTCTTCGCCGAGGACACCGCGTTCGGCGCGGGCAACGTCGCGGCCGTCGGCGCGATCTTCGGTGCGAAGGGCCACACGGTGACGAAGATCCTGTCGCCGTTCGGCGCGGCCGACCTGACGCCGTACGCGCAGCAGCTCACGAACTCGGGGGCGGACGCGGCCTTTGTCGCATGGGCGAACACCGCCAACGCGGCCGCGATGTGGCAGTCGCTCCAGCAGCAGGGCGTCTCGAAGAAGATGACGCTCATCACGGGCCTCGCGAACCGCGCGAGCTACGACGCGATCGGGCCGCTCGTCTCCGGGGTCACGCTGCTGTCGCACTACGTGTACACGGCCCCGCACAACGCCGCGAACACGTACCTCATCAAGTGGATGGCGAAGAACCGGCACCAGGTCCCCGACCTGTTCACGCCGGACGGCTTCGTCTCCGCGCAGATGATCTGCCGCGCGCTCACCAAGGGCGGGACGGACGTCTCGAAGGAGATCTCGGCCCTCGAGGGCTGGAAGTTCCTCGCTCCGAAGGGCGCGCAGTACATCCGGCCGGCGGATCACGCGATGATTCAGCCGATGTTCCAGGTGCAGCTCGTCCCGGCCGGGGGCCACTTCGTCGCGAAGGTGCTGAAGACCATCTCGCCCGGCAACGTCCAGCCGCCGGTGACGCCGTTCAAGTAAGGACCGGTTGAACCCTCCGATCCTCGCCACGCGCAACCTCGGGCTCGACATCGGCGGCGCCACGATCGTCGCCGATGTCAGCCTCGAGGTCGCCGAGGGAGAGCTCCTCGGGATCATCGGACCGAACGGCGCCGGGAAGACGTCGCTCTTCAACCTCTTCTCCGGCATCTACCGGCCGACGTCCGGCTCGATCCACCTCAACGGGGTGGACATCACGCACCAGCCGACGTTCCTGCGAACGCGGGAGGGCATCGGGCGGACGTTCCAGGTGTCGAGCGTGTTCCCGCTGCTCACGACGTTCGAGAACGTCCGCCTCGCCGCGCAGGCGGCGCTCGGCGGCACGCTTCGGCTGTGGCAGCGCGCAGCGGGGGTGCGGAAGGCGGTCGAGAGCGCGCGCGGCGCCCTCGACCGCGTCGGCCTCGAGTCGAAGGCGGCCGTTCCCGCCGGCGGGCTCGCCCACGGCGACAAGCGGCGGCTCGAGATCGCGATGCTCCTCGCCGCCGACAGGCCCGTCCTCCTGCTCGACGAGCCGATGGCCGGCCTCTCCGCCGAGCACGTTCCGCAGCTCGTCGAGCTCATCCGCTCGGTGCACGAGCAGGAGCGCAAGACCGTGCTCATGGTCGAGCACCACATGGAGGTCGTCACCGGCGTCGCCCAGCGCATCGCGGTCATGCACCACGGCTCGCTGCTCGCATGCGACACGCCCGCCGCGGTGATGGCGAACGAGACCGTGCAGTCGGCGTACCTGGGGGAGGCGCTATGAGCGCGGTCGCGACTCGCACGCTCCTGTCGGTGCGCGACCTGCACGTGCACCTCGGCCAGTCTCACGTCCTCCAGGGCGTCTCGTTCGACGTGCCCGAGGGCGGGGTGACCGCGCTGCTCGGGCGCAACGGCGTGGGGAAGACGACCACGCTCCGCGCGATCCTCGGCCTCGTCGGCCGGCGCGGCTCGGTGCGGCTCGACGAGGAGGAGCTGACCTCGCTGCCGACGCACCGCATCGTGCAGCGCAGCGTCGGCTACGTCCCCGAGGACCGCGACGTCTTCACCGGGCTCACCGTGGCCGAGAACCTCAGGCTCGCAGAGCGCGACGCCGAGCCGCGGTACGACCTCGTCTACGACCTGTTCCCGGACCTGAAGACGCG
>Ga0335069_10003412_pt1 | contig 24017 bp, 12 predicted proteins | sample Lox_Sample_11_FD_206714 | JGI IMG/M metagenome (GOLD analysis project Ga0335069, IMG submission 206714) | Soil microbial communities from Loxahatchee National Wildlife Refuge, Florida, United States - Lox_Sample_1.1 | ecosystem: Environmental > Terrestrial > Soil > Wetlands | place: USA... | reverse complement strand
GCGCGTTCACGCCCGGCTACTCGCAGCTGATCCCGCCGACCTCCGGTCCCGCCACCGCGGCGCTCTCCGTGCCCGCGTGTCCGGGCAGCGTGAACGACGCGGTGCCGGCCACGACGAGCTACTGCGAGGCGCAGACCTCCGAGTTCGCGCCGCCGGCCTCCGTGCCGGCGCGCACGCCGGGCACCACGTACCACGTGCACCTGCTGCTCGACGGCAGCCACTCGCCGGGCTCGAGCCAGATCTTCAACAACCACATCCCGATCGATCCGGTGCTCGCGGGGCTCGTCGCGGTCACGAAGACGACGCCGTCGCTCTACGTGAGCCGCGGACAGCTCGTGCCCTACGAGATCACCTTTGCCACCGATCAGGGAGTCGAGATCCCCGATCTCACGCTGGTGGATCGCTACCCGGCCGGCTTCCGCTACGTGGACCACTCCGCGCAGGTCGACGGCGTGAAGCTCGAGCCGACGAAGAACGGCAACCAGCTCACCTGGACGAACATCGGGACCGGGCGTCCGGGCTCGCACAGCCTGCGCCTGCTGCTCGCGGTCGGAGCCGGCGTGAGCCAGGGCGAGTATCCGAACCGCGCCCAGGCGGTCAGCAGCCTGACGGGCGCGGCGCTCTCCGGTGAGGCGACCGCGACCGTGCGCGTCGTACCCGACCCGACCTTCGACTGCACCGACGTGATGGGCAAGGTCTTCGACGACGTGAACCAGGACGGCGTGCAGGACGAGAACGAGAAGGGACTGCCGGGCGTGCGGGTCGCGACCGCGAACGGGCTGGTCGCGACGACGGATCCTTACGGCCGATTCCACATCACCTGCGCGATCGTCCCGCGCGAGGACCGCGGCAGCAACTTCATCCTGAAGCTCGACGACCGCACGCTCCCGACCGGCTACCGCATGACCACGCGCCAGGTGCAGGTGCAGCGCGCGACAGCCGGCAAGGCGCTCGTCTACCACTTCGGCGCGGCGATCCAGCGCGTGATCGGCCTCGATGTCGCCGACGCCGTCTTCGAGCCCGACACCACCGAGATGCGGCCGCAGTGGCGGCCGCGGCTCGCGTTGCTCTTCGAGCAGCTCCAGAAGCAGCGGGCGATCCTGCGCCTCTCGTACCTCGCCGACGTCGAGGGCCCGGACCTCGTCGACCGCCGCGTGCGCGCGCTGAAGGAAGAGATCACGCGGGCGTGGAAGGAGCAGGGCGGCTACCCGCTCACGATCGAGACCGAGATCTACTGGCGCCGCGGCGCGCCGCCCGAGCAGCCCGGCTTCCACCTCCCGGGCATTCCGTCGATGCGCTCGCTCGACTCGCTGCTCCCGTCGGTCGACGCGGGCCCGCCGCCCGTCCAGGGCGCCGGCCCCGGCGCGGCGGCCGAACCGCGGCTCCCGTCCGTCGACGCGGGCCCGCCCGTTCTCGACGGCAGCCCCGGCGCCGCCGTCGAGCGCCAGTTCTCGACCGACTCGCCCTTCACGCGCTGGTCGCAGGACCCCGCGCAGCTCGACAAGCCGTCCGGCGACACGCTCGAGAAGCGCGAGGTCCCATCGCTCCAGGCGAAGACGGTGAAGCTCAAGGGCGTCGTGCCGCCGATCCACTTCCAGTCGGGCGTGGCCGAGATTCCCCCGAGCACGGTCGAGAAGCTGCGGCGCACGCTCGACGGCATGCGCGACCTGAAGAACGTGCGGCTGCATCTCGTCGGCCACACCGACGACCAGCCGCTCTCACCGGCGCTCGCGCGCGTCTACGGCAACAACGAGGGCCTCTCCGAGGAGCGCGCGGGCCGCGTCGCCGAGTTCATGCAGAGCGCGCTCATGCTGCCGCCCGAAGCGATCTCCTTCGAGTGGGCGGGCGACAGCCATCCGATCGCCTCGAACGCGACCGAGGCGGGCCGCGCGCAGAACCGACGCGTCGAGGTGGAGATCTGGTACGACCAGACGGAGGGGAAGACGTCGCTCCAGGAGGTCGTCGTCCCGCAGGAGATCAAGCGGGTCAAGATCTGCCGCACGGAGACGGTCTGCAAGCTCCGCTATCGCGAAGGCCAGGCGCACCGCGCGCGCGTGCGGAACCTGATCCCGCCGCTCCACTACGGCGACGAGGCGATCGAGGTGCCCGACACGTTCGTACGACAGGTCGAGCAGACCTTGCACGACCTGCGCGACAAGCAGAACGTGAGCGTCAAGTTCATCGGCTACACCGACGATCGTCCGCTCGAAGGTCGCGCGGAGCGGATCTATGGCACGCCGCTCGCGCTCTCGAAGGCGAGGGCGCGCCGCGTCGCGCTCGCGGTGCAGGATGCGCTGCACCTCCCGACCGCGGCCGTCGACAGCGACGGCGGCGGCGCCACGCGCCCGCTCGCGCCGAACGACAGCGAGCGCGGCCGCGCACTGAACCGCCGGGTCGAGGTCGAGTTCTGGCACGACGACCCGCTCCAGGAGCTGCCCGATGAGCCGCAGATGTGTCCCGACGCGGCGGGCGCCGAGACGGTCACGCAGGTCTACGAGCCGCCGTGGGGTCCGCTGCCGCGCCTTCCGATCGAGAACGGCGAGCCCGTGATTCCGCCCGGCCTCGAGGACTCGCTGCGCCGCGCGCTGTCGGAGGTCGCGGAGCGCGCGCACGCGCGCGTGCGCTTCGTCGGCTACACGCGCAACGAGACGCTCGACCGGCGCACCGCCGTCGTCTACGGCGACGACATCGGGCTCTCCGCTTCGCGCGCGCGGCGCGCGATGGAGAAGATCCAGGCGGATCTCGGACTCCCCGACGCGCAGGTCGAGCACGAGGGGCGCGGCTACGTGCACGCGGACGACGTCGTCAACGCGGGCTTCGTGCAAGGAGACCAGTCCTACGTCGTCGCGCAGGTGGTCTACGACGACCTCGCCGCGCGAGAGGACTACGAGGGCGTCGAGGTCACGCCGCTCACGCGCGAGCTCGCGCCGAAGGACCCGCTGGCGCTGAACCTCATGCGCATCACCGTCGACGGCGTGCCGATCGACGACCCGAATCGCGGCGTCGCTGACATCGATCGCTGTACCGACGTGGCCCTCGACCGTGCCGACATCCAGTTCCGCTTCGACGACCTCCAGACGGAGCCGCGGCTCTCCGTGACGGCGCAGCCGATCGCGACGGCAGTCGCGCAAGGCGCAGCGGAGGCCTCGCCGGTGCGCTTCCGCGCGTACACGAACTACGCCTCGTTCATCGATCACAGCGAGGTGCGGATCTTCGAGCAGGGCCAGTCGCCCGCGTCCGAGCCCGTGGCGGTCGTGGCCGTCGGGCGCGACGGCCTCGCCGAGTGGCAGCCGCCGGCGGAGTCGTTCACAGGGCCCGTGAAACCTCTCGTGTACCTGCTGCGCGCCTACGACGCGTCCGGGAACTTCGACGAGACCTCGCCGCAGTCGCTGTGGATGACGCACGGGGACGCGCCCTCGACGGACCAGATCGACGCGAAGCTGCTCGCGGGCTACGGCGACAGCGGCGTGCCGCTCGCGCGCCACATTCCGCTCGGAAGTGTCGGCCACGTCGAGGTGCACGGCCGCGGCATCCCGGACGGCCACACCGTCTCCTTCGGAGGCGCGCCCGTGCCGGTCGACGAGCACGGCGACTTCGTCGCCGAGCTGGTGGTGCCGTCGGGGCTGCACACGGTGGAGGTGGCGGTGCTCGATCCGGAGGGCAACGGCGAGCTCTTCCTGCGCGACCTCGAGGCCAAGAAGTCCGACTGGTTCTACGTCGCCATGGCGGACCTGACCGTCGCGGCGGACCTCTCGGGCGGCACGCCGAGCGCGCTGATCGGCAAGAACGCCCCCTACGACCCCGATTCGACCACCGATGGGCGCCTCGCCTTCTACCTGAACGGCAAATGGGGCGACGGCTGGAAGCTCACGGCCAGCGCCGACACGAAAGAGGATCGGATCCAGGATCTCTTCACGAACTTCCTGGAGAAGACGCCCGACTCGCTCTTCCGCCGCATCGACCCCGACTACGTCTACCCGACCTTCGGCGACGACGGCACGGTCGACGAGATGGCGCCCACGCAAGGGAAGTTCTTCGCGAAGCTCAGCAAGGACGACAGCTACGCGATGTGGGGGAACTTCAAGATCCAGTACCTCGACAACGAGCTCGCGCACGTCGACCGCGGCCTCTACGGCGGCGACCTCCACTACCAGACGCAGGGGACGACGAGCTTCGGCGAGCAGAAGGTCGCGGTCGACGGCTTCGCCGCCGAGCCGGGCACCGTGCCGAGCCGCGAGGAGTTCCTCGGCACCAGCGGCTCGCTCTACTACCTGAAGACGCAGGACATCCTGGTCGGCTCCGAGCGCGTCCGCATCGAGGTGCGGGACAAGGACTCGGGGCTCGTGAAGGCGGTCGTCAACCTGAGGCCGACCCTGGACTACGACATCGACTACCTGCAGGGCCGCATCCTGCTGACCGAGCCCGTCGACGCCACGGTCGCAGACCAGCTGCTGGTCCGGAATCAGGGGCTCTCCGGCGACCAGGCCTGGCTGGTCGTGCAGTACGAGTACACGCCCGGCTTCGACCAGCTGAACGCGATGGCCGCGGGCGGACAGGGCCACTGGTGGCTCACCGACTTCCTGAAGCTCGGAGTCACGGCGAACCGCAACCAGGGCGAGGGCAACGACAACAACCTCTACGCGGCGGACGTGACCCTGCGGAAGAGCACCGACTCCTGGATCAAGGTCCAGGCGGGGCGCACGGAGGGCCTCGTCTCCACGACCCTGGTCTCCCAGGACGGCGGCTTCAGCTTCGCCGGCGGCGGACAGAGCTTCTTCGGCCCCGCGCCCCAGCCGTTCACCGGCGGCGACGCCAACGCCTATCGCGCGGACATCAGCATCGGCGCGTCGGACTGGATCGACGGCGCGCGCGGCAAGCTCAACCTGTATGCGCAGCGCATGGACGCCGGCTACTCGGCGCCCGGAGAGAACGCGCTGACGGACACGGACTACGCGGGCGGTCGGCTCGACGTGCCGGTGACGCAGGCGCTCGAGCTCACCGCCAAGGCCGACTGGCGCAAGCAGCAGGACGCGCTCGAGACGCGCGCGGCCGAGGTGGATCTCGCCTACCACCTGACCGACAACTGGAGCATCGGCGCCGGCGTCCGCGACGACAAGCGCGAGGACGACTCGCCGATCGTCGTGCAGACGCAGCAGGAGGGCGAGCGCACCGACGCGGTCGCGCAGGTCGGCTACGACTCGAAGGAGCGCTGGCGCGCGTACGCCTTCGGCCAGGGCACGATCGAGGCGACGGGCGATCGTGAGGACAACAACCGCGGTGGCATCGGCGGCTCGTATCGGATCAACGACCGGCTGATGTTCGACGGCGAGGTCTCGGAGGGCAACCTCGGCCCCGCGGTCAAGCTCGGCACCAGCTTCCAGGAGACCGACGAGACGCGCCGCTACCTCAGCTACGCGTACGACAACGAGCGCGAATACGGCGGGCTCTACCAGCGCGGTGGCACCTTGATCTCCGGCGTGAAGACGCGGATCTCCGACAGCTCGAGCGTCTTCGTCGAGGACCGCTACCAGCACGGCGGGGACGCCAACGGGCTGCTGCGCGCGATGGGCATGACGCTCGCGCCCTGGGATCACTGGACCGTGTCGGCGAACTGGGAGCTCGGCGACCTCTTCAATCAGCAGACCGAGGCCGAGACGAAGCGCCAGGCCGGCGGCGTGCGCGCCTCCTACGCCTACGACCGGCTGCAGCTCTCGACCGGCATCGAGTACCGCCACGACGACACCGAGCAGCCGGACAAGTCCCAGAGCGAGCGAACCACGTGGCTCTTCCGGAACACCTTCCGATGGCAGATCACGCCGGACGCGCGACTGGTCGGGAAGTTCAACCACTCCTTCAGCGACAGCTCGGAAGGCGACTTCTACGACGGCGGCTACACGGAGGCGGTCGCCGGCTTCGCGTACCGGCCAGTCGCCTTCGACCGCTTCCAGGCGCTCGCGAAGTACACGTATCTCTACAACATGCCGACGCCCGATCAGGTGAGCCCGACGAACACGGCGGCCGAGTTCGTCCAGAAGAGCCACGTCTTCTCGATCGACCTGACCTACGACCTCACGGCGAACTGGACGCTCGGCGCGAAGTACGCCTATCGCCTCGGCCAGGAGAGCCTCGACCGCACCAACCCCGACTTCTTCGACAACAACGCCCACCTCGGGATCGTGCGCATCGACTACCGCTTCCTCGAGGACTGGGAGGGATCGGTCGAGGGGCGTGTGCTCGACCTGCCGGACCAGGACCAGCGCCGCGTCGGCAGCCTGTTCACGATCTACCGCTATCTCGGGAAGCACTTCAAGGTCGGCGTCGGGTACAACTTCACCGACTTCTCGGAAGACCTGACGGATCTGAGCTACGACCACCACGGCGTCTTCTTCAACGTCGTCGGCTCGATGTGATCTGCGCGGCTAGAATGCTCGCCTTCGGAGGAGAAGATGGCGCGGCGAGCGGTGAAGCGGGTCTGCCTGGCCTACAGCGGCGGGCTCGACACGTCGGTGATCCTGCACTGGCTGATCGCGGAGTACGGCTGCGAGGTCGTGGCCTACACCGCCGACATCGGGCAGGAGGAAGAGCTCGACGGGCTGCCGCGCAAGGCGGCCGACACCGGCGCGGTCGACTGCGTCGTGCGCGACCTGCGCGAGGAGTTCGTACGCGACTTCGTGTTTCCCGCGATCCAGGGCTGCGCGGTCTACGAGGGCAGCTACCTGCTCGGCACCTCGCTCGCGCGCCCGCTGATCGCGAAGCACCAGGTGGAGGTCGCGCGCGAGACCGGCTGCGACGCGGTCGCCCACGGCGCGACGGGGAAGGGCAACGATCAGGTGCGCTTCGAGCTGACCTTCCGCGCGCTCGCGCCCGACCTCGCGATCATCGCGCCCTGGCGCGAGTGGGACCTGCGCTCGCGGCCCGACTGCATCGCCTACGCGCAGAAGCACGGCATCCCGGTGACGGCGACCTTGCAGAAGCCCTACTCGATGGACCGCAATCTGATGCACGTGTCCTACGAGGGCGGGATCCTCGAGGACCCGTGGCGCGCGCCGGACGAGAGCATGTTCATCCTGACGCGCTCGGCCGAGGACTCGCCCGATCGGCCCTCGGAGATCCTCGTCGGCTTCGAGCGCGGCGTCCCGGTGTCGATCGACGGCGAGCGGCTCTCGCCGGCGACCTTGCTCCATCGCCTGAATCAGCTCGCCGGCGCGCACGGGATCGGCCGCGTCGACATGGTCGAGAATCGCTTCGTCGGGCTCAAGTCGCGCGGCGTCTACGAGACGCCGGGCGGCACGGTGCTGCATGCCGCGCACCGGGCCGTCGAGTCGATCACGCTCGACCGCGAGGTGATGCACGAGCGCGACCGGCTGGCGCCGCGCTTCGCCGAGCTGATCTACAACGGCTTCTGGTACGCGCCGGAGATGGACTTCCTGCGCGCCGCGATCGACGCATCGCAGCGCAATGTGACCGGCGAGGCGCGCCTGCGCCTCTACAAAGGCGCGGTGCAGGTGACGGGCCGACGCTCTCCGGTGTCGCTCTACGACACGGCGCTCGTGTCCTTCGACGAGGTGGGCGGCTACGACCAGCGCGACGCCGGCGGCTTCATCCGGCTGCAGGGGCTGCGACTCGTCAAGCCCAAGTGAAACGGGTCGGAGCGAGGTAGAGGCCCCGAGGAGGAACAGATGGCCGCCGCAGGGGCCTCTACCTCGCTCCGACCCGGCTACTCCTTCTGCACCATGAAGCGAAGCGCGTACGGCAGCGCGAGCTGCAGCACGTCGACGTCCGGCGCGAGCTCCGCGCCGAGCGCGAACACGTAGGAGAGCGTTTTCGCATAGAGCAGCAGATCGTTCGGGAGCTGGAGCCCGGGCGTCTGTTGTAGCAGCGCCTTCGCCTCGTCCTTCAGCGGCAGCACCGACGCGCCGCCCATGCCGAGCGCGCCGCCCGAGCGCCTGACCCGCTCGAACATCGCCGCGACGGCGGCGCGGACCGCCGGCTCCGCGCCCTCGGCGATCATGCCCATGCGCCGCATGCCGTCGACGAACGCGCCGACGTCGCGCTGGAGCAGCGCGTAGAGGCCGAGCCGCAGCTCGCGGCGCAGCTCGGGGTCGAGCCGCCGCGACAGACCGAAGTCGACGAAGAGCACGCGCGGCGAGCGCGCGGCGCCGGGCTCGTCGAGCACGAACAGGTTCCCGGGGTGCGGGTCGGCGTGGAAGAGTCCGTCGACGAAGATCTGCGACGCGTAGGCGCGCACGATGACCTCGAGCAGATCGCGGCGATCGACGCCGAGCCGCGTGAGCCCGGCGGCGTCGCCGAGGCCGACGGCGTCGTGGTAGCGCATCGTGAGCACGCGCTCGCCGCTGTGCGAGTGGACGATCTCGGGCACGGCGATGCGCGGGTCGTTCGCGAGGTTGCGCGCGATCTCGGCGGCGACGCGCGCCTCGTGCCGGAAGTCGAGCTCTTCGCGCAGCCCGGCCGCGAACTCGGCGAACAGCCGCGCGCGGTCGCGGCGCGAGGCGCGGCCGCGCGGGCCCGCGCGGAAGAGTGCGCCGACGAGCGCGAGATCCGCGCGCAGCGAGGCGCGCAGCCACGGGTACTGCACCTTCACCGCCACCGCTTCGCCGGAGTGCAGCCGCGCGCGGTGCACCTGCGCGATCGAGGCAGCACCGAGGGGTGTCGGGTCGAATTCCGCGAAGTGCGCCTCGAGCGGCGCGCCGAGCTCGCGCTCGACGGCGCCCTGGATGACCGCGAAGGGCAGGGGCGGCACCGAGTCGCGCAGCGACGCGAGCGCGTCGGTCAGCTCGCGCGGCAGCAGGTCGAGTCGCAGGGAGGCGAACTGGCCCAGCTTGACGTAGACCCCCTTCAGCGCGCCGAAGGTCGCGACCACGCGCCGCGCGCAGCGCTGGCGTAGCGCGGAGCGGTTCGCCGCGCGTGCGTCGTCCGATCCGCCGCGGAGCCACTCGCCGACCCGGGTCGTGACCACGTCGAGCGCGATCGCGAGCGCGCAAGCCAGCAGGCGCGCGGCCTGGGGCAGGCCGGTGGCCCGCCAGCTCTCCCACACGGCCGCGCGCGGGCCGTCCGGAGCGTCGCTCGCGCGGGATGCGCTGCTTGACAATGCGTCGCTCACTCGACTAAAGAAACGCCATCCCAGCCGCCGCGGCAATCGCGGCGGCGCTTCGTTTCCGGGGTGCGCATGTCCCGTTCGACCCCCCGCGTGGCCTGCGCCGCGCTCTTCGCGCTGGCGCTCGCCGCGACGCTCGGGTGCCACAACTTCGATTTCAGCTCGCGCTACGGCTCCGGCGAGATCGACATCTTCGACGATCTGTTCTCCGTGTCGGTGGTGGACGAGAGCCACATCGTGGCCGTCGGCTACCAGGGCGCGGTGTACTGGTCCGAGGATGGCGGCGAGAACTGGCACAAGGGCAAGGTGCCGACCAACCGCATCCTCTACTCGGTGTCGATGGCGAACCAGCAGGTCGGCTGGGCCGTCGGCCAGCTCGGCACCATCATCCACACCGAGGACGGCGCGAAGACCTGGACGCTCCAGCCGAACCTGAAGGTGGACGAGGGCTCCCATCTCTTCGGCGTCGTCGCGGTCGACGAGAAGACCGCGATCGCGGTCGGCGAGTGGGGCGGACGCATCGTGACGCACGATGGTGGCGTCACCTGGGAGGATCGCTCGCTCACCGTCGGCCTCGACAACCCGCAGTTCGTGTGGCTCTCGTTCGAGGACCAGGAGAAGGTCCGACAGGGAAAGAAGGTCTACGAGGACGTGAGCCTGCAGGACGTGACCTGCCTGCCGGGCGGGAGTCGCTGCTGGTTGATCGGGGAGTTCGGATACATCTTCTTCTCCGACGACCACGGCGAGAACTGGATGCGGGGAGAGATCCTCGGCGACGTCCGCATGGATCCGATCCTGCTGAAGACCGATCAGCTCGAACTCAGCGCAGCGGACCGTGAGCGCCTCAGCGAGTTCGCGAAGCGCATCGTCGACGAGCAGCACCTGAACGTGCTCGTCGACGTGTTCGTCGACGACAAGGAGATCGCGAAGGAGTACGACCGCAAGAAGAACGATCCGGAGAATCTCTTCGACACCATCTCGGCTCGCCTCGAGGAGACCAAGGGCGTGATCGAGGAGGCTGGTCTGATGAGCGACCGGCTGCGCATGTACGAGGACTTCCTCGAGCACGACCCGAGCTTCCTCGACCGCTACGTCGAGGCCCGCCGCTCTCCGGGCCACGGCCCGCCGATGATCAAGGTGTCGGTGATCCAGAACCCCTTCCTCTTCACGGTCGAGTTCGCGAACGAGCGCGAGGGGCTGATCTCGGGCCTCGGCGGCGTGATCCTGCGCTCCGAGGACGGGGGCAAGAGCTGGAGCTACGTGGAGACGAGCCGGAAGCAGGCCCTCTTCGCGGTCGACACCAGCGCGGATCGCGCGGTGGCCGTCGGCGAGAAGGGCCTGGTGCAGTACTCGAGCGACGGCGGCAAGAGTTGGGCGCCGCCGACCGCCGGCCAGTTCCCGCCGATCTTCACCTTCATGCGCGACCTCGGGTTCGCCACCAAGGGGCGGCTCACCGGCTTCATCGTCGGGCAGGACGGCATGGTGCTTCGCTCGAAGGACGCGGGTCAGACCTGGACGCAGGTATTGCCGCCGCCGGAGCGCCGCGGTCCGGGCTCGAAGTTCTCCTAGGGGCGGGCGCGCAGCTCCACCCTTCTGATCTTCCCGCTCACGGTCTTCGGCAGCGAGTCCACGAACTCGATCTGACGCGGATACTTGTAGGGTGCGGTCACGCTCTTCACGTGCTGCTGGAGGCGGGCCACGAGCGCCGCGTCGCCGCGAACGCCGGGGCGCAGCACGACGAAGGCCTTCACCACCGCGCCGCGGTCGGGGTCCGGCGCGGCCACCGCCGCGGCCTCGAGGACGTCGGGGTGCTCGACGAGCGCGCTCTCCACCTCGAAGGGCCCGATGCGGTAGCCGGCCGAGATGATCACGTCGTCGTCGCGGCCGACGAACCAGAAGTAGCCGTCCTCGTCGCGGAAGGCGCGATCGCCGGTGACGTACCAGTCGCCGCGTCGGCAGCGCGCCGACGCCTCCGGGTCCTTCCAGTAGCCGCGGAAGAGGCTCGGCGGATCCCCGCGCAGCGCGATGTCGCCGACCTCGCCCGGCGGCGCGGCCTCGCCGCGCTCGTCGATCACCTCGAGCTCGTGGCCTGGCATCGGCAGGCCCATCGAGCCGGGCTTGACCGGCATGCCGGGAAGGTTGGCGATCAACAGGATGGTCTCGGTCTGCCCGTAGCCGTCGCGGATCCACAGGCCCGTCGCCTGCTGCCAGGCGCGGATCACCTCGGGATTGAGAGGCTCGCCGGCCGACACACATTCGCGAAGACGCGGCAGCCGGAGACCGGAGAGGTCCGCCTTCACCAGCAGCCGGAACTCCGTCGGCGGCGCGCAGAAGACGTGCGGGTCGACATGCATCAGGAAGTCGAGTTCCGCGCGCGGCTCGAAGCGCCCGTGGTAGAGCACCACCTCGGCGCCCTCGCTCCAAGGCCCGAAGAGCACGCCGTAGGCCGCCTTCGCCCAGCCCGTGTCGCTGGTTGTCCAGATGCGCTGGCCTGCGCGCACGCCGTGCCAGAAGCGCGAGGTGTACCGCTGCGCGTACGTGTAGGCGTGATCGTGCAGCACCGCCTTCGGCGGCCCCGTCGTGCCGGAGGTGTAGTACACGAGCGCCGGATCGCGCGCGCGCGTCGAGCGCTGCGCGACGTCGTCGTCCGGCTGCGCGCGCAGCGCCTCGTCGAAGGATTCCCAGCCCTCGGGCGGACGCGCGCCGTCCGCGGCGAGCGCGAGGAAGTGGCGCACGCCGGGGATCCCCGCGCGCGCGGCGTCCACCGCGGCGGTCGACTCGGGGCCCGCGATCACCGCCACCGCGCCGCTGTGCTGCGCGCGATAGGCGATGTCCTTCGGCCGCAACGAGGTGGCGGACGGAATCACGAGCGCGCCGGCCTTCAGCAGCCCGACCACGGCGAGCTGCCACTCCGGCACCTTCGGCAGCAGCACGATCACCGGCTCGCCCGCCCGGATGCCGAGCGCGCGGGCGAGCTGCGCCATCCGGTTCGTGCCGCTGCGGACGTCGGACCAGCGCAGATCGCGAGCAGCTCCGGAGGCGTCGCGCCAGAGGAGGGCGGGGCCGTCCGCCTCGCGCGCGCGCCGGTCGACGACGTCGCGGCCGAAGTTGAAGGCGTCGGGGACGTCCCAGCGGAAGCCGTCGACCTGCCGGCGATAGTTCCCGAGCTGGCGTTCGAGCTCGCTCATGCACGACTCCGGGGAGCGGTGCATGCTACCGCCCGCTACGACCGGCGGATCGGCGCCGGCCCGGAGTCCTGCGGGCCGGCGAGACAGGGGCTCTCAAGGCGGCAGCAGAACCGGCCGATCCTCGGTGGTTGTTCGAGGAATCGCCCATGCGGGGAGAGCTGGGACATCCGGCGAGGGTGCTCTTCGTCGACGACAGCGCGTCGGCGCGCGAGCAGGCCGTCGCGGCGCTTCGCGACCGCGTGCGCCTCGAGTGCGCCGACGGCCTGTCCAGCGCGCGCCGGGTGCTGGCGCGCGAGGCCTTCGACCTCGTCGTGTGCCTGCACGGCCTGCCCGACGGCTCGGGGCTCGAGCTGCTGGAAGATCTGCTGCGCGTCGCGCCGCAGACGGCGTTCGTGCTCGTCTCGGGCGCGCCCTCGGTCGAGAGCGAGGTCCGCGCGCTGCGACTCGGCGCCGCCGAGACGCTGCGAAAGCCGCTCGCGAGCGAGGAGCTCGCCCTCTGCATCGAGCGCGTGCTCGCGCGCCGCGAGCTTCAGCGCGAGAACGAGCGGTTGCGCAGCGCGCTCGCGATCACCGAGGCGTGTCGGGCGCTGCTGCACTGCGCCGACCCGGGCGAGGTCTACGCCGGCGCGCTCGACCTGCTGTTGCGAACGCTCGGCCGCGCGCGCGGCGTCGCGATCTTCCGCCGCACGGCGATTCCGGGCTCGGAGGGCATGGTGTTCCGCGGCCTCGGGGAGACGCAGGCGCGCTCGCTGCGGCGCGCTCTCGCCGACGCGAAGCCCGCGCTCGCGCGGGCGGAGGATGCAGCGCTGGAGGAGCAGGTCGGCGCGCCCTTCGAGGAGCCGCTGCGTGAGGCGGGCATCACGGGCGGCGCGGTGCTCGCCGTTCCGCTGCGGGGCGGCGAGGCGGAGGTCGGGCTCGCCTGGGTGTTCGCGGACGGACGCCCCTTCGGAGAATCCGAGCGCGAGCAGGCGCGGCTCGTCGCCGGGCACGCGGCGCTCGCCCTCCAGAACGCCGAGCGGTACCACCGCGCCAAGGAGCGAGCGTTCGTCGACGACGTCACCGAGGTCTACAACGCTCGTTACCTGCTCCAGGCGACCGAGCGCGAGATCCAGCGCGCCGAGCGCTCCGGCAAGGAGCTCTCGGTGCTCTTCCTCGACCTCGACCGCTTCAAGCGCGTCAACGACGAGCACGGCCACCTGGTCGGCTCGCAGGTGCTGCGACAGCTCTCGCGCGTGCTGGCGGAATGCGTGCGCCAGGTCGACACCCTCGCGCGCTACGGCGGCGACGAGTTCACGATCCTGCTGGTCGACACGCCGCACGACGCCGCGATGGGCGTGGCCGAGCGCATCCGCTGCACGGTCGCGGACACGCTCTTCGAGGGCGGCGCGGGCGGTCCGGTGCGCCTCACGATCAGCATCGGCGTCGCGACTTCGCCGCGACACGCGCGCGAGCGCGACGCTCTGCTCGACTGCGCGGACAAGGCGATGTACCGCGCAAAATCGCTGGGACGGAACTGCGTCTGTTCGGCCACGGACCTTCGCGTATAGACCTCTACCGTGGTAAACCTCCGGGCCTTCTGCCGCCGACGAGGCGCCGCGAGGCCAGGTGACGCAGCAAGCGCTCGACAGCATGGGGAGCCTGCGCCGCACGCACCGCGCCGGCGACGTCGGCGCGGCGCTCGTCGGATCCGAGGTCGTGGTCGGCGGCTGGGTCCAGCGGCGGCGCGACCACGGCGGCGTCGTCTTCGTCGATCTGCGCGACCGAGAAGGCCTGGTGCAGATCGTCTTCAAGCCCGACAGCGCGCCCGAGTGTCACGAGCGCGCCGCCATGCTGCGATCGGAGTACGTGATCCTGGTGCGCGGCCGCGTGGCGCGCCGCTCGCCGGAGACGGTGAACCCGAAGCTCGCGACCGGCGAGGTCGAGGTGATCGCCGACGAGCTGCGCGTGCTGAACCGCGCGACGCCGCCGCCCTTCGCGATCGAGGAGGAGGCGGAGGCCGACGAGGCGACGCGGCTTCGCTTCCGCATCCACGACCTGCGCCGGCCGCCGCTCCAGCGCGCGCTGCGCCTTCGCCACGAGATCGCTCGCGCCGTGCGCGAGTCGCTCTCGACGCAGAGCTTCCTCGAGATCGAGACGCCGGTGCTCGCGAAGTCGACGCCGGAGGGCGCACGCGACTTCCTGGTGCCCTCGCGGCTCCAGCCCGGCGAGTTCTACGCCCTCCCGCAGTCGCCGCAGATCATGAAGCAGCTGCTGATGGTCGCGGGCTTCGACCGCTACTACCAGATCGCGCGCTGCTTCCGCGACGAGGACCAGCGCGCCGATCGCCAGCTCGAGTTCACGCAGGTGGACCTCGAGATGTCGTTCGTCGGTGTCGAGGACGTGCTCGCGGTGCTCGAGGAGGTGACCGCCGCGGGCTGCGCCGCCGCGGGCGTCTCGCTGCCGCGGCCCTTCCCGCGGATCGCCTATCGCGAGGCGATGGCGCGCTACGGCAGCGACCGTCCGGACACGCGCATCCGCCTCGAGCTCGTCGAGCTGACGGACGTCTTCGCGGCGAGCGCCTTCCGCGCCTTCCGCGCGGCCGTCGACGCGGGCGGAATCGTGAAGTGCCTGCCGGTGCACGATGCATCCGAGCTCGGCCGCAACCAGATCGATCGCCTCGAGGCGCTGGTCAAGAAGGAGCTCGGCGGCAAGGGGCTCGCGTGGGTGCGGATCGAAGCGGACGGCGGCTGGCAGTCGCCGATCGCGAAGTTCCTCTCAGAGGCCGAGCGCGCGGCGGTCGCTCAGCGCACCGGCGCGCGCTCGGGCAGCCTGCTCTTCTTCCAGGCCGACGAGCCGGTGCGCGCCAACGCGATCCTATCGCGCCTGCGCGTCGACCTCGGCCAGCGACTCGGCCGCGTCGATCCGCGCCCGTGGGACGTGCTCTTCGTCGTCGACTTCCCGCTCTTCGAGCCCGGCGAGGACGGGAAGCTCACCTACGTGCACCAGCCGTTCGTCGCGCCGCTCGACGACGACCTCGCGCTCCTCGACGGTGATCCGGCGCGCGTGCGCGGAACGCACTACGACGTCGTGCTGAACGGGGTCGAGCTCGGCTCGGGCAGCCTCCGCAACCACCGCTCCGACGTGCAGCGCCGAATCTTCGAGGTGATGGGCTACGCGAAGAGCGAGACCGAGGAGCGCTTCGGCTTCATGCTGAACGCGCTCGACGCCGGCGCGCCGCCGCACGGCGGCTTCGCGTTCGGTTTCGACCGCTGGGCCATGGTGCTCGCCGGCTGCGAGAGCCTGCGCGACGTGATCGCCTTCCCGAAGACGCAGCGCGGGCAGGATCTCTTGATGGGCGCGCCGTCGCCGGTGGATGCGCGCGCGCTCGACGATCTGCACCTGCGGATTCGCGCCGAAGAGTCCTAGATTGCCCCCGTAGCGCACGACCTGCGGATGCCTTATACCGCCACACCCATGACGATCCCTTCGCCCGCTTCCGGAACGCGGATCACGCTTCGCAGCGACGGCCAGCTCGCGGTTCCCGACGATCCGATCATCCCCTTCATCGAAGGCGACGGCACCGGCCCCGACATCTGGGCGGCATCGGTGCGCGTGATCGACGCGGCGGTCGAGAAGGCGTACGGCGGCAAGCGCCGCATCGCGTGGGTCGAGGTGCTCGCCGGCCAGAAGGCCTTCGACCAGACCGGCGAGTGGCTGCCCGACGCGACGCTCGACGCGTTCCGCACCTACCTCGTCGGGATCAAGGGCCCGCTCACGACGCCGATCGGCGGCGGCATCCGCAGCCTCAACGTCGCGCTGCGCCAGATCCTCGACCTCTACGTGTGTCTGCGTCCGGTGCGCTGGTACGAGGGCGTGCCGTCGCCGGTGAAGCAGCCGCAGCTCGTCGACATGGTGATCTTTCGCGAGAACACCGAGGACATCTACGCGGGCATCGAGTGGCCGGCCGGCTCGCCCGAGGTGCAGAAGCTGATCGCCTACCTGAACGAGTCGTTCCCGAAGGAGGCGAAGAAGATCCGCTTCCCGCAGAGCTCGGGCATCGGCATCAAGCCCGTGTCGCGCGAGGGCACCGAGCGCCTGGTGCGCGCCGCGCTCGACTACGCCGTGCGCCAGCGACGCAAGAGTGTGACGTTGGTGCACAAGGGCAACATCATGAAGTTCACGGAAGGCGCCTTCCGGGACTGGGGCTACGAGCTGGTGCGGCGCGAGTACCAGGGCAGGGCCGTCGGCTGGGACGACTGCGGCGGCAAGCCGCCCGCCGGCCAGGTGCTGGTGAAGGACTCGATCGCTGACATCACCCTGCAGCAGGTGCTGACTCGGCCCGACGAGTTCGACGTGATCGCCACCATGAATCTGAACGGCGACTACCTGTCGGACGCGCTCGCCGCGCAGGTCGGCGGCATCGGCATCGCGCCCGGCGCCAACATCAACTACCGCACGGGTCACGGCATCTTCGAAGCCACCCACGGCACCGCGCCGAAGTACGCGGGTCAGGACAAGGTGAATCCCTCGTCGGTGATCCTCTCGGCCGTGATGATGCTGACGCACCTCGGCTGGCACGAGGCCGCCGAGCGGATCGAGCAGGGCATCTCGCGCGCGATCGCGTCGAAGCAGGTGACCTACGACTTCCATCGCCTGATGAAGGGCGCGAAGCTGCTGAAGTGCTCCGAGTTCGGAGACGCGATCATCCGGAATATGGGCAAGCGCGCCGAAGGCGCGCGCGCAGCGAGCCGCAAGCGAGCGGAGGATCAGAGAAGCTCGCCGAAGCCCGCGCGGCCGCCGAAGAGCACGCGCAAGCCGGCGAAGTCGAAGGCCGCGCGCGCGCGCTCCGGCGCGAAGCAGAAGCGCAAGCCCGCGAAGTCCCGCGCGCCGAAGCGCCGGCGCCGATAGACAACGAGAGGAATTCCCCCACGTGGCACGCAGCAAGATCTCGCTGATCGGAGGCGGCAACATCGGCGGCGTCCTGGCGCAGGAGGCCGCCTACCGCGAGCTCGGCGACGTCATGATCTTCGACGTGGTCGAGGGCCTGCCGCAGGGCAAGGCGCTCGACATGGCGGAGGGCGCGCCGATCCTCGGCGCCGACGCGGCGATCCGCGGCACCAACGACTACAAGGACATCGCCGGCTCGGACGTCGTGATCGTGACAGCCGGCCTCGCGCGCAAGCCCGGCATGTCGCGCGACGATCTGCTGAAGACCAACCTCGCGATCATGAAGCAGGTCGCGACCGGCGTGCGCGACCACGCCCCGAACGCCTTCGTGATCGTCGTGTCGAATCCGCTCGACGCGATGGTCTACACGATGAAGCAGATCTCGCGCTTCCCGAAGCAGCGCGTGGTCGGGATGGCCGGCGTGCTCGACTCGGCGCGCTTCCGCGCGTTCGTCGCGTGGGAGCTCGGCGTCTCGGTGCAGGACGTGACGGCGCTCGTGCTCGGCGGACACGGCGACACGATGGTGCCGCTGGTCCGCTACTGCACGGTGGCCGGCATCCCGGTCTCGAAGCTGCTCTCGAAGCAGAAGATCGACGCCATCGTCGAGCGCACGAAGAACGCCGGCGGCGAAGTGGTGGCGCTGCTCAAGACGGGCTCCGCCTTCGTCTCGCCCGCGCTCTCCGCGATCGAGATGGCCGAGGCGTACCTGCGCGACAAGAAGCGCGTGCTCGCGTGCGCCTGCCTGCTCGAGGGCGAGTACGGCGTGAACGGCCTCTACGTCGGCGTGCCCTGCGTGATCGGCGCGGGCGGCGTCGAGAAGGTGCTCGAGGTCGAGATGACCGGCGACGAGCGCAAGCTCTTCGACGCCTCGCTCGAGCACGTGCGCACGCTCGTCGATCAGATCCAGCTCTGAGGCAGAACCCGTGAACGTTCACGAGTACCAGGCGAAGGAAGTGCTGCGCTCGTTCGGCGTCGCCGTGCCGCCGGGCCGGCTCGCCAAGACCCCCGCCGAGGCCGAGGAGGCCGCGCGCGCGCTCGGCGCCGACGTCGTGGTGGTGAAGGCGCAGGTGCACGCGGGCGGACGCGGCAAGGCCGGCGGCATCAAGCTCGCGAAGTCGCCGTCCGAGGCGAAGCGCGTCGCCAGTGAGATCCTCGGCATGCGGCTCCACACGCCACAGACCGGCGCCGAGGGCAAAGTGGTCCGCAAGGTGTGGGTCGAGGCCGGCTCGCGCATCGCGCGCGAGCTCTATCTCGGCATCGTGCTCGACCGCGCCAGCGAGTCGCTCGCGATCATCGCGTCGACCGAAGGCGGCATGGAGATCGAGGAGGTGGCCGCGCGCACGCCGGAGAAGATCCTCAGCGTCGCGGTCGATCCGACCGTCGGGCTCATGCCCTTTCAGGTGCGGCGCATCGGCTTCGGGCTCGGGCTCGACGCGGCGCAGCAGGAGAAGCTCCACGCCTTCGTCGGCGGTCTCTACCGGCTCTTCCTCGACAAAGACGCCTCGCAGGTCGAGATCAATCCGCTCGTGGTGACGGAGCAGGGCGATCTCGTCGCGCTCGACGCGAAGCTCAACTTCGACGACAACGCGCTCTACCGACACGCCGACGTGGCGGCGCTGCACGATCCCGACGAGGACGACCCGCGCGAGCTCGAGGCGCGCAAGATCGACCTCGCCTACGTCGGCCTCGACGGCGACATCGGCTGCATGGTGAACGGCGCCGGCCTCGCGATGGCGACGCTCGACATGATCGCGCACTGCGGCGGCCGCCCCGCGAACTTCCTCGACGCCGGCGGCGGCGCGGACAAGGACAAGGTCAAGGAGGCCTTCAAGATCATCCTGCGCGACGAGAAGGTGAAGGCGATCCTCGTCAACATCTTCGGCGGCATCGTGCGCTGCGACCTGATCGCCGAGGGCGTGGTCGCGGCCGCGAGCGAGCTCGGCGTGAAGGTGCCGCTCGTGGTGCGGCTGCAGGGCAACAACGCGGAGGAAGGGCGCCGCATCCTGCGCTCGTCGGGGCTCGACATCACGCCGGCCGAGACGCTCGGCGAGGCGGGCGAGAAGGCCGTCGCGGCGGCGCGCGGAGCGAGGCACTAGGCATGGCGATCCTCTGCGACCGCAACACGAAGCTGATCGTGCAGGGAATGGGCCGCATGGGTCAGTACCACGCGAAGCTCTCGATCGACTACGGCACGCAGGTGGTGGGCGGCGTCGCGCCCGGCAAGGGCGGTCAGCAGGCGGGCGGCATCTCGCTCTTCGACACCGTGCGCGAGGCGGTGGCCGCGACCGGCGCCGACGCCAGCGTGATCTTCGTGCCGCCGCCGGGCGCGGCCGACGCGATCCTCGAGGCGGCCGACGCCGGCATCCGGCTCGCCGCCTGCATCACCGAAGGAATCCCCGCGCTCGACATGCTGCGCGCGAAGAAGGGGCTGCGCGGCTCCTCGATGCGGCTCGTCGGTCCGAACTGCCCGGGCGTCGTCACGCCGGGCCAGTGCCGCATCGGGATCATGCCCGCGCAGATCACGCGACCCGGGCCGGTCGGCGTGGTGTCGCGCTCGGGCACGCTGACCTACGAGGCCGTCGACCAGCTCTCGCGCCTCGGCATCGGGCAGTCGACCTGCGTCGGCATCGGCGGCGACCCGGTGATCGGCACGAGCTTCGTCGACGCGCTCGCGCTCTTCGAGGCGGATCCCGAGACGAAGGCCGTCGTGATGATCGGCGAGATCGGCGGGTCGGCCGAGGAGACGGCCGCGGCCTTCGTGCGCGCGGAGATGAGCAAGCCGGTGGTGGCGTTCATCGCCGGACAGAACGCGCCGCAGGGAAAGCGCATGGGACACGCGGGCGCGATCATCGCCGGCGGCAAGGGCCGCGCGTCCGATAAGATCGCCGCGCTCGAGGCCGCGGGCGTGACGGTCGCGCGCTCACCGGCGGAGATCGGCGAGACGCTGGCGAAGCGCGCGCCGTCGCTCGCGGGCTAGTCGGATCTCCGTCTCCGCTTCCGCCAACGCGCCAGCCAGCCGAGCAGGCCGGCGCCCGCACCGAGCATCGCGGAAGCGGAGGGCTCGGGCAGGTAGTACGTCGTGAAGGTCCCGTCGCGATCACCCGACACGAGATCGAAATCGCCGTCGCCCTCGAGATCCACGAACGTCGGAGAGGAGTCGAGGCCGACGCTCTTGCCGTCGAGCGGGTTCGCGGTCCCCGTGCGCTCGACGAAGGCCGGCGCCGTCGCGCTGCCCGTGTTCTCGAAGTAGTGGAAGATGCCGGGAGACTCCTCGCCGGACACGAGGTCGAGATCGCCGTCGCGGTCCACGTCGGCGAGCGCGGGCGTCGCGAAGTTCCCCGCGCTGAGCCCGTTGAGCGGGTTCGCAGTTCCCGTCCGCTCGACATAGTGCGGTGTCGTGGCGTTCCCGGTGTTCTGGAAGTAGTGGAAGGTTCCGCCGAACTCGCCCACGACGAGGTCGAGATCGCCGTCGTGGTCGAGGTCGCCGAGGGCGGGCGACCCGCGGCCCACGATCACGCCGTTGAACGGGTTGGCGGTCCCGGTTCGTTCCACGAAGTCCGGCGCCGTGGGCGTGCCGGTGTTCTGGAAGAAGTGGACCGGATTGCCGTAGTTCTCTCCGGAGATGAGGTCGAGATCGCCGTCGTCGTCGATGTCCCCGAGCGCCAGGCGCGGCGTGAAGCCCGCGTTCAAGCTGTCGAAGGGATTCGCCGTGCCCGTGATCTCGACGACGCTCGGCCGCATCGCATCGCCGGTGTTCTCGAAGTAGTGTAGCTTGCCATCCGAGAAGCTCTCGCTCGCGACGAAGTCGGGATCGCCGTCGCCGTCGAGGTCGCCCGCGGCGGGCGAGGAGAACCCGCCGATGTCCACACCTGGGAAGGGCAGGGGGGTGGGTCCGAAGTAGCGCGGCGATCGAGCGACGATCGCGTTCTCCAGGAGTTGCAGCTTTCCGGCGCCGGTGGCTCGGATGACATCGAGATCTCCGTCGCCATCGAGATCCCCGAACGTCATCGGCCCCATGGGCGTGCCTGCGAACGGGTCGCTCGCGCCCGCCACGAACGCCGGGGCTCGCGCACTCCCCGTGTTCTCGAGGTAGGCGTCGAAGATGGGACCCAACGGGGACAGCAGGTCGAGATCTCCGTCGCCATCGGCATCGCCGAGTGCGGGCAAGAGCCAGACATCGTCGACCACGAAGAAGTCGAGCGGATTCGCGCTGCCCGTGCGCTCGACGAACGCGGGCGTCGAGGCGCTGCCCGTGTTCTCGTAGTAGGCGAAGCGGGTGTTGATTGCGCCATAGTGCCCGCAGACGACATCGAGATCGCCGTCTCCATCGAGATCGGCGAGGGCGGGCGCCGATTGTTGTCCCGCGTTCTTGCCGTTCAGGGGATTGGCGGTCCCCGTTCGCTGGAGGAAGGAGGGCGAAGTCGGCGTCCCCGTGTTCTCGAAGTAGAGGAGCGTGCCGTGGTACTCACCCGAGACTAGGTCCAGATCGCCGTCCCCGTCGAGATCGCCGAGCGTGGGAGTCGCGACGAAGCCCACCCCCAATCCGTCCAGTGGATTCGCGCTGCCGGTGCGCTGCACGAATGCGGGGCTGTCCGCGCTTCCGGTGTTCTCGAGATAGAGGAACGTTCCGGTCTGGATTCCGTAGGCCACTCCGACGACTGCATCGAGATCGCCGTCGCCATCGAGATCGCCGAGCGCCGGAAGGCCGACCCGCGCGTCGGGCATCGTAAAGAAGTCGAAGGGGTTCGCTGCGCCTGTGCGAGCGATCCCGGATCCCTGCAGATTCTGGTAGCTGACGAAGGTGCCGTTCAGGTTGCCCGACACCAGGTCCAGATCGTGGTCCCCGTCGAGATCGACCAGCGCCGGAGTGGAATCGGCCCCGGGCGTCTCGCCGTGGAGCGGGTTGTCCCAGCCGGTGCGCACGCGGAAGGCGGGTGCTCGCGGGTTCCCCGTGTTCTCGAGGTAGTGGAACGTGCCCGTCGGCTCGTCGCCCGCCAGCAGATCGAGATCGCCGTCTCCGTCGAGGTCGCCGAGCGCCGCCGTCGCGAAGCTGCCGACGTCGAAACCGTCGAGCGGATTCCCGCTGCCCGTGCGCTCCACGAAGGCGGGATGCACCGCGTCGCCCGTGTTCTGGAAGTAGCGGAAGACTCCGTAGAAATCGGCGACGACGAGATCGAGATCGCCATCGTGATCGAGGTCGCCGAGAGCGGGCGCGGAGCGGCCGGCGACGACCGCCGCGAACGGATTGCGGGTTCCCGTTCGCTCGACGAAGGCGGGTGCGATCGGCGTCCCCGTGTTCTCGTAGTAGCGGAGCGAATTGCCATAGTTCTCGCCGGACACGAGGTCGAGGTCGCCGTCGTGGTCGATGTCGCCGAGCGCGAGGCGCGGCGTCGCGCCCGCGCTGAGGCCGTTGAAGGGGTTCGCGGTCCCGGTGCGCTCGACGACGCTCGGCACCAGAGCGGTTCCGGTGTTCTGGAAATAGTGGATCGCGCCCGAGCCGAATTCCTCGCTGGCGACGAAATCGGGGTCTCCGTCGCCGTCGAGGTCGCCGGCGGCGATAGTGGAGAATCCGCCGACGTCGATGCCGTTGAACGGATTGCTCGGAGCGACACGGAAAAGCGTTGCCTTTGCGCTCGAGGGCTCGGCGCCGAGTCCGAGCAGCGCGACGGCCAGCGCCGCGCTCGCGCTGGCGCAGCGCAGCACCCACTCGAGGTAGGAGCGATCGCTGCGGTGGCGCCGCACGAAGCGTCGTGCGGCCGCGCGCAGCTGCTGGCGAGAGCCCGCTCCGGCGGCCCGTCCCGCAGCGACCAGCACGCGCTCGCAGTGCCGGAGCAGATCGCTCGGGTCGCCCGAAGCAGTCCGGAGTCGCATGGGAGAACTCCAAGGTGTCGGTCGAGGACGAGTATGTTGGGCCGGACGCGAACGACACAAGAGAAACTTTGTCACGTTCACGCGAAGAGTGGTTTCGCCCCATCCGGGTGGATCGGCGCACGGCTGCTCCAGGTCCGACGCTCCGTCCAGAGACCACGAATTGTGTAGCGAAAAGGGTCGATGCTCGTACGCCACCATCGCGAGCTGCGCCGGCTAGAGTGGAAACTCCATGGAGCTGCTCGTCATCCGCCACGCGCTGCCCGTGCGGATCGCGACTCCGGACGGCAGCCCGGCGGACCCGCCGCTCTCCGAGGCCGGGCGGCTCCAGGCGGAGCGGCTCGCGACCTGGCTCGCAGACGATCGCCTCGACGCGATCTACGCGAGCCCGATGCGTCGCGCGCGAGAGACCGCGACGCCGCTCGCCGTCGCGCGCGGTCTCGAGATCGGACTCGACGCGGGTCTCGTCGAGCTCGACCACCGCGCCGACGCCTACGTGCCGATGGAGGAGCTGAAGGCCGAGAACCGCGAGGCGTGGCTCGCGCTGGTGCAGGGCGGCCTCTACGCGAACATCGACGTGGTCGCGTTCCGGCGCGGCGTCGTCGCGACCTTCGAGTCGATCATCCGCGCGCACCCGGGCGGCCGCGTCGCGGTCGTCTGTCACTCGGGTGTGATCAACGCCTGGGCGGCGCACGTCCTCGGCATCGAGGCGCCGATCTTCTTCGACCCCGACTACACGAGCATCCAGCGCTTCCTCGCCGCCGCGAGCGGAGAGCGCATGGTCGCGAGCCTCAACGAGCGGGCGCACCTGCGGGAGTGAGGAACGCTAGGTGCGCTTCCGCCTGCGCCAGCGAGCCAGCCACCCGAGCAGGCCCGCGCCCGCGCCGAGCATCGCGGGCGCTGCGGGCTCGGGCAGGTAG
>Ga0335069_10003411_pt1 | contig 24019 bp, 22 predicted proteins | sample Lox_Sample_11_FD_206714 | JGI IMG/M metagenome (GOLD analysis project Ga0335069, IMG submission 206714) | Soil microbial communities from Loxahatchee National Wildlife Refuge, Florida, United States - Lox_Sample_1.1 | ecosystem: Environmental > Terrestrial > Soil > Wetlands | place: USA... | reverse complement strand
CTGGTGGGCGCGGACGGTATCGAACCGCCGACCGCTGGTGTGTAAAACCAGAGCTCTACCACTGAGCTACGCGCCCGTGCCCCGGGCAGGCTACACGCACGAAGGCCAAGTACCCAAAACTGTGAGGCCTGCTCACGCTTTTAGCGCCGCCAGGGCTTGTGCCCACACCCGCTGGTCGCGGGATTCACCTGGCTGCTTCATCTCCGCGAACCGGATGATTCCGGACCGATCGATGACGAAGGTGCCGCGGTTGGAGTAGCCGGCCTGGTCGTTGAACACACCGTAGGCCTGGCTGACCTCGCCGTGCGGCCAGAAGTCCGACAACACCGGGAAGGTGAAGCCGCTTTCCAGGGCCCAGATCCGGTGCGTGGGCGGTGGGCCCACCGAGATGGCCAGCGCCACGCTGTCGTCGTTCTCGTAATCGGGTAAGTGGTCCCGTAATTGATCCAGCTCACCCTGGCAGATTCCGGTGAACGCCAGCGGGAAGAACACCAACAAAACGTTCTTGGTATCGCGGTAGGAGCTCAACGTCACACGCTGTTGATTCTGGTCGCGCAGGGTGAAGTCGGGGGCGGTGGCGCCGACGGGCAGCATCAACGCTTCCCGGCCCGGGATTTGGGCTGGACCAACCGGCTGGCGCTCCAGTCGCCGAGGTTCACCGACGAGGTCGGCATCAGGCCGGCGGTGGGAGCAGCCTCGGCGATTTCCGCCGGCAGTACGTGACCGGGTTTGCCCGTCTTGGGCGTCAGCACCCAGATCACGCCGTCTTCGGCCAGGGCGCTGATCGCGTCCATCAGGGTGTCCACCAAGTCGCCGTCCCCGTCCCGCCACCACAGCAGCACGACGTCGATTACCTCGTCGGTGTCTTCATCGAGCAACTCGCTGCCGCACGCTTCCTCGACTGCGCCGCGGATCTCGTCGTCGGTGTCTTCGTCCCAGCCCCACTCCTGGACAACTTGGTCTCGTTGGATGCCCAGTTTGCGAGCGTGATCCGCCGCGACCACCGTGGAGCCTCCTTAATCCATCCCTGCGCCCGTGCAATGGGGATTATCGTCGCATAGCCAGAACAGGGTCTACACCCATACCTCGTGAGGCGTCTTCAGAAGGACGCCAGGCAAAGTTTCAGCGCCTTGGTCTTGGCGTCGTTGAGTTGATCGACACGTCTGTTGAACTCCCCGCTCGGCGCATGGGTGCCAATGGCGTTCGCCACTCCCCGGGCCGCATCGATATACGCATTGAAGGCGTCCTTCAACTGCTGCGACAAAGCATCGCTGAAGCTGCTGGACACCGTGGTGGCGCTGTCGTTGAGCGCTGCGATGGCCGGGCCTTCGGTGGGGCCGGGGTTGCGGCCTGCATTGAACGCCCCGACGAACACGTTCACCTTGTCGATCGCGTCCTTGCTGCTGGTGGCCAACGAGTCGCAGGACGTGCGCACCGCCTTGGTGGTCAGCGATTGTTGCCGCTGCGACTCCCGGATTCTCGAGGTCGCTGACGAAGCGGACACCGACGCCGACACCGACTGCCGGTAAGCCGGGGCCACACCGGTATCGGGCGTGGCCGTGCCGTTGGTGACGGTGGTACACCCCACGATTCCCATCGCCGCGGCCGCGACACATCCGAGGGCCAGAGCGCCTCGTCTTCGGGACTCCCCCGCAAGGACGGCACGCCATCCGATGAGCACGGCTCCTGACGTTACCGGTTGGCTTTTCGAGTTGCCCCGATACGCGCCCAGGTCGTGTCCGACGCGTGAACCTGCATCAGCTACCAGACATCGGCTACCCGCCCAGCACATCCGTGCGGCACGATAGGGAGACAAGCTGCAAAGCACCCCAGAGGCACCCGCCCCGCCACGTACAGGAGTACCTCGTTGACCACCGAGTTCGTGCGCCACGATCTGGCCAAAACCCCAAGCAGCGCAAGCGAACCCGACCGCGTTCGGGTGATCCGCGAAGGCGTGGCGTCCTACCTTCCCGATATCGACCCCGAAGAGACGTCGGAGTGGCTCGAGTCCTTCGACGAACTGCTGCAGCGCTCGGGCCCGGCGCGGGCCCGGTATCTGATGTTGCGGTTGCTGGAACGCGCCAGCGAGCAGCGGGTCGCCATTCCGGCGCTGACCTCAACCGACTATGTCAACACCATCCCGACCGAACTGGAACCGTGGTTCCCCGGCGACGAGGACGTCGAACGCCGGTTCCGGGCGTGGATCCGATGGAACGCCGCCATCATGGTGCACCGGGCGCAGCGCCCGGGAGTGGGAGTGGGCGGCCACATTTCGACCTATGCGTCCTCCGCGGCGCTCTATGAGGTCGGCTTCAACCACTTCTTCCGGGGCAAATCGCATCCCGGCGGCGGCGATCAGGTGTTCATCCAGGGCCACGCGTCCCCGGGGATTTACGCGCGGGCCTTCTTGGAAGGCCGGTTGAGCGCGGATCGGCTCGACGGCTTCCGGCAAGAGCACAGCCACGCCGCCGGCGGGCTGCCGTCCTACCCGCACCCGCGGCTGATGCCCGACTTCTGGGAATTCCCCACCGTGTCGATGGGCCTGGGGCCGCTCAACGCCATCTACCAGGCCCGGTTCAACCACTACCTGCATGACCGGGGCATCAAGGACACCTCCGACCAGCACGTGTGGTGCTTTTTGGGCGACGGCGAGATGGACGAGCCGGAAAGCCGCGGGCTGGCGCATGTCGGGGCCCTCGAGGGCCTGGACAACCTGACCTTCGTGATCAACTGCAACCTGCAGCGCCTCGACGGCCCGGTGCGCGGCAACGGCAAGATCATTCAGGAGCTGGAGTCGTTCTTCCGCGGAGCCGGCTGGAACGTCATCAAGGTGGTGTGGGGCCGCGAATGGGATGCCCTGCTGCATGCCGACCGGGACGGTGCGCTGGTGAACCTGATGAACACCACTCCCGACGGCGACTACCAGACCTACAAGGCCAACGACGGTGCTTATGTGCGCGACCACTTCTTCGGGCGCGACCCGCGCACCAAGGCGCTGGTCGAGAACATGACCGACTCCGAGATATGGAACCTCAAGCGCGGCGGCCACGACTACCGCAAGGTGTATGCGGCCTACCGGGCCGCCGTCGACCACAAGGGCCAGCCGACGGTGATCTTGGCCAAGACCATCAAGGGCTACTCGCTGGGCGCGCACTTCCAGGGCCGCAATGCCACCCATCAGATGAAAAAGCTTGCGCTGGAAGACCTTAAAGCCTTCCGCGACTCCATGCGGATTCCGATCAGCGACGCCCAGCTGGAAGAGGACCCCTACCTGCCGCCCTACTACCACCCCGGCTCCGACGCCCCGGAGATCCGGTACCTGATCGACCGCCGCCGCACGCTCGGGGGTTTTGTGCCCGAGCGCCGGACCAAGAGCAAGGCCTTGCGGCTGCCCGGCCGCGATATCTACGCCGCACTGAAGAAGGGATCGGGACACCAGGAGGTCGCCACCACGATGGCGATCGTGCGCACCTTCAAAGAAGTGTTGCGGGACAAGGAAGTTGGGCCGCGAATCGTGCCGATCATTCCCGACGAAGCCCGCACCTTCGGCATGGACTCGTGGTTCCCGTCGTTGAAGATCTACAACCGGCTCGGTCAGCTCTACACCGCCGTCGACGCCGATTTGATGTTGGCGTACAAGGAAAGCGAAGTCGGGCAGATCCTGCACGAGGGCATCAACGAAGCCGGCTCGGTCGGCTCGTTCATCGCGGCCGGCACGTCGTATGCCACCCACAACGAGCCGATGATCCCGATCTACATCTTCTATTCGATGTTCGGCTTCCAACGCACCGGAGACGGTCTATGGGCCGCCGCCGACCAGATGACGCGTGGCTTCCTGCTCGGAGCTACCGCGGGGCGCACCACGCTGACCGGCGAGGGCCTGCAACATGCCGACGGCCACTCCCTGCTGCTGGCCAGCACCAACCCCGCGGTGGTCGCCTATGACCCGGCCTTCGCCTACGAAATCGCCTACATCGTGGAAAGCGGTCTGGCGCGGATGTTCGGGGACAACCCCGAAGACGTGTATTTCTACCTCACCGTCTACAACGAGCCCTACATACAGCCCCCCGAGCCGGAGCACTTCGATCCCGAAGGCCTGCTGCGGGGCATCTACCGCTACCGATCCGCCACCGAGCAGCGCGCCAATACGGCGCACATCCTGGCCTCCGGGGTGGCTATGCCGTCAGCGCTGAAGGCGGCGGAGATGCTGGCCGCCGAGTGGGACGTCGCCGCCGACGTATGGTCGGTGACCAGTTGGGGCGAATTGAACCGCGACGGCGTGTCCGTGGAGAAGGCCAAGCTGCGCCATCCCGACCAGCCGGCCGGCGTCCCGTACGTGACCCAGGCCCTCTCGAACATCACCGGCCCGGTGATCGCGGTGTCGGACTGGATGCGCGCCGTCCCGGAACAGATCCGGCCATGGGTGCCGGGCACCTTCGTCACGCTGGGCACCGACGGTTTCGGATTTTCCGACACCCGGCCCGCCGCCCGGCGCTTCTTCAACACCGACGCCGAATCGCAGGTGGTCGCGGTGCTGGAGGCGTTGGCTCGCGACGGCGAGATCGACCCCTCGGTCCCGGTCGCGGCGGCCCGCCAGTACAAGATCGACGACGTGCAGGCCGCCCCGGAGCAGACCTCTGATCCGGGCGTGGCCTGAGGCCGCCCAACCCACCCCGCCGAGCGTGAAGCCAGCCTCACGTCGGGCGCCGAGCGTGAAGCCAGCTTCACGTTCGCCCGAGGGGCGTGCAGGCGACCACGAAAACCGCCCCGATCTTTGGCGGTTACTTCTAGAAAGCTGGCGTAGCTTTTAGGGATGAGTGACAACCCCTTCGCTGGTCCATTTGCCAAGCACCCCCGCTCGCCGCTGGAATCCCTGCACACCGTCCCGGAATCGCTGCTGCGCCGGTTGAAGCAGTATTCGGGTCGGCTGGCCACGGAAGCGGTCTCGGCGATGCAGGAGCGGTTGCCGTTCTTCGCGGAGCTGGAAGCGTCCCAGCGGGCCAGCGTGGCGTTGGTGGTGCAGACCGCGGTCGTGAACTTCGTCGAATGGATGCACGATCCGCACAGCAACGTCAGCTACACCGCGCAGGCCTTCGAAATCTTTCCGCAGGACCTCACCCGCCGGATCGCGTTGCGCCACAGTGTGGAGATGGTGCGGGTCACCATGGAGTTCTTCGAGGAAGTGGTGCCGCTGCTGGCGCGCTCCGAAGAGCAGTTGACGGCCCTGACGGTGGGCATCTTGAAGTACAGCCGCGACCTGGCGTTTGCCGCCGCCACGGCGTATGCGAATGCGGCCGAAGCACGCGGCACCTGGGACAGCCGGATGGAGGCGAGCGTCGTCGACGCGGTGGTCCGCGGCGACACCGGCCCGGAGCTGCTCTCCCGCGCGGCGGCGCTGAACTGGGACACCACCGCACCGGCGACCGTTGTGGTCGGTGCCCCGGCGCCGGGGCGCGACGGGTCAACCGGCCCCGGCGACAGTCAACGGGCCAGTCAGCACGTCCGCGACGCCGCCGCCAACCACGGCCGGGCGGCGCTGACCGATGTGCACGGCACCTGGCTGGTTGCCATCGTGTCGGGCCACCTATCACCAACCGACAAATTTCTCGGAGATCTGCTGGGCGCGTTCTCCGACGGGCCCGTCGTCATCGGACCGACCGCGCCCATGCTGACCGCGGCCTACCACAGCGCCAGCGAGGCGATATCGGGGATGAACGCGGTCGCCGGCTGGCGGGGAGCGCCACGCCCCGTGCTGGCCCGAGAACTGCTGCCCGAACGCGCCCTGATGGGGGATGCATCGGCGATCGTGGCGTTACACACCGACGTGATGGGGCCGTTGGCCGAGGCCGGACCCACGCTCGTCGAAACCCTTGACGCTTTCTTAGATTCTGGCGGCGCGATTGAGGCTTGTGCCAGAAAGTTGTTCGTTCATCCAAACACCGTGCGCTACCGACTCAAGCGGATCACCGACTTCACCGGCCGCGATCCCACCCAGCCACGCGACGCATATGTGCTGCGCGTGGCGGCGACGGTCGGCCAGCTCAACTACGCCAGGCATGCCTCCAGCGTCACCAACAACGGCATGACTTCGGTTCCGTTGCCGGTCAAAGCGGGTGTTACGGGCCAATTCGCCACAAAGTGATCCAGGCAACAGGTTGCAGGACGATATCAAACATGTAGCTTACGGGGCTGTTTTGTAGAAGGTGCACAAAAACCTAAGACGAGGTTCATAATCTGTTACACCCGCCAAAACCGTTTCCACAGTGTTCTCTTAGACACGTGATTGCATTGCTTGCGCCCGGACAGGGTTCGCAGACCGAGGGGATGCTCTCGCCGTGGCTTGACTTCCCGGGTGCCGCGGACCAGCTCGATATCTGGTCGAAGGCCAGCGGCCTCGACCTGGTGCGCCTGGGCACCACCGCATCGAGCGAAGAGATCACCGACACTGCGGTCACTCAGCCGTTGGTGGTGGCGGCCACGCTGCTCGCCCATCAGGAGATGACGAAGCGCTCGCTGCTCAGCGACACAGATCTGATCGTGGCCGGTCACTCCGTCGGCGAAATCGCGGCCTACGCGATTGCCGGTGTGCTGGCCGCCGACGACGCCGTCGCGCTGGCCGCCACCCGTGGTGCCGAGATGGCGAAGGCGTGCGCGATCGAGCCGACCGGCATGTCCGCGGTGCTGGGCGGCGACGAGGCGGAGGTACTGAACCGTCTCGAGCAGCTCGATCTGTTCCCCGCGAACCGCAACGCTGCCGGGCAGATCGTCGCCGCCGGCTCGCTGACGGCATTGGACAAGCTCGCCGAAGACCCGCCGGCCAAGGCCCGGGTGCGCGCGCTCGGGGTAGCCGGAGCGTTCCACACCAAGTACATGGCTCCGGCTCTGGACCGCTACGCGGCCGCCGCGGCGGCCGTCGCGACCGCCGAGCCCACCGCCACGCTGCTGTCCAACCGCGATGGGAAGCCGGTCACCTCGGCCGCCGCGGCGATGGACGCGCTGGTTGCTCAACTGACTCAGCCGGTGCGCTGGGACCTGTGCATGGCGACGCTCCGTGAACGGGAGATCACGGCGGCGGTGGAGTTTCCCCCGGCGGGCACTCTCACCGGTATCGCCAAACGCGAACTTCGGGGGGTTACGGCTCATGCCGTCAAGTCGCCCGCAGACCTGGACGCATTGGCTGAACTCTGACCAGCCACGCCCAGTACAACCACATAACACGTCGGTTCGATTAACACACAACACATTACGAAGGGAAATAGGCTGTGGCCGTCACTCAGGAAGAAATCATTGCCGGTATCGCCGAGATCATCGAAGAGGTCACCGGTATCGAGCCGTCCGAGGTCACCCCGGAAAAGTCGTTCGTCGACGACCTGGACATCGACTCGCTGTCGATGGTTGAGATCGCGGTGCAGACCGAGGACAAGTATGGCGTGAAGATCCCTGACGAGGACCTCGCCGGCCTGCGTACCGTCGGTGACGTTGTCGTCTACATCCAGAAGCTCGAGGAAGAGAACCCCGAGGCCGCCGAGGCGCTGCGCGCCAAGCTGGAGACGGACAACCCCGAGACCGTTGCCAACGTGAAGGCAAGGATGGAAGCGGACAGCAAGTGACCAAGCCTTCCACTGCTAATGGCGGTTACCCCAGCGTTGTGGTAACCGCCGTCACGGCGACGACGTCGGTCGCGTCGGACATCGAGAGCACGTGGAAGGGTTTGTTGGCCGGAGACAGCGGCATCCACGTCCTCGAAGACGAGTTCGTCACCAAATGGGACCTGCCTGTCAAGATCGGTGGCCACCTCAAGGAGCCCATCGACAAGCACATGGGCAGGCTCGACATGCGCCGCATGTCGTACGTCCAGCGGATGGCGAAGTTGCTGAGCGGTCAGTTGTGGGAGTCCGCCGGCAGTCCCGAGGTCGACCCCGACCGGTTCACGGTTGTGGTCGGCACGGGTTTGGGTGGCGCCGAACGGATCGTGGAGAGCTATGACCTGATGAACGAGGGCGGCCCACGCAAAGTGTCGCCGCTCGCCGTTCAGATGATCATGCCGAACGGTGCCGCCGCCGTGGTGGGCCTGCAGCTCGGTGCCCGCGCCGGGGTGATCACTCCGGTTTCGGCCTGCTCGTCGGGTTCGGAAGCAATCGCGCATGCGTGGCGTCAAATAGTCATGGGTGACGCTGACGTCGCCGTGTGCGGCGGCGTCGAGGGCCCCATCGAAGCGCTGCCGATCGCGGCGTTTTCGATGATGCGGGCCATGTCGACCCGCAACGACGAACCCGAGCGCGCGTCGCGGCCATTCGATTTGGACCGCGACGGCTTCGTGTTCGGCGAGGCCGGAGCAATGCTGCTCATCGAGACCGAGGAGCACGCCAAGGCCCGCGGCGCCAAGCCGCTGGCGCGGTTGATGGGTGCCGGCATCACCTCGGACGCGTTCCACATGGTCGCCCCGGCAGCGGACGGCGTCCGTGCGGGGCGGGCAATGACGCGGGCGCTGGAAATGGCGGGGTTGTCCCCCAAAGACATTGACCACGTCAATGCGCACGGGACCGCGACGCCGATCGGCGACAGCGCGGAGGCCAACGCGATCCGCGTCGCCGGTTGCGAGCGGGCCGCGGTGTACGCGCCAAAGTCGGCGCTCGGGCACTCCATCGGTGCAGTCGGTGCACTGGAATCGATCCTTACGGTATTGGCCCTTCGGGATGGCGTCATACCGCCAACTTTGAACTACGAAACACCTGATCCCGAGATCGACCTCGATGTTGTCGCGGGCGAACCTCGCTACGGCGATTTCCGTTACGCGATCAACAACTCGTTCGGTTTCGGTGGCCACAACGTGGCACTCGCCTTCGGGCGTTGCTGAGCACGGCATCCGGCGACGATGCGGGCCGCAAACGGCCCGAGGAGCAGTCGGACAACACGGAAGGAACGTTCCCCACACCCATGACAGAGCTGGTAACCGGGAAGACACTCCCGAACGTAGTCGTCACCGGCGTTGCCATGACCACCGCGCTGGCAACTGACGCCGAGACCACTTGGAAGTTGTTGCTGGACAGCCAAAGTGGTATCCGCAAGCTCGAAGATCCCTTCGTGGAGGAGTTCGACCTGCCGGTCCGCATCGGCGGGCATCTGCTGGAGGAATTCGACAGCCAGCTGACGCGCGTCGAGCTGCGCCGTACGGGCTATCTGCAGCGGATGTCGACGATTTTGAGCCGGCGGGTCTGGGAGAACGCCGGCTCGCCCGAGGTGGACAGTGATCGGCTGATGGTGTCCATCGGGACCGGCTTGGGGTCGTCGGAAGAAATGGTCTTCAGCTACGACGACATGCGCGCTCGTGGTATGAAGGCCGTCTCCCCGCTCGGGGTGCAGAAGTACATGCCCAACGGCGCGGCGGCGGCGGTGGGTCTGGAGCGGCACGCCAAGGCGGGCGTGATCACGCCCGTGTCGGCGTGCGCGTCCGGCTCCGAGGGTGTCGCCCACGCGTGGCGCAACATCGTCTTCGGCGAGGCCGACATCGCCATCTGCGGTGGTGTGGAGACCAAGATCGAGGCGGTGCCGATCGCCGCGTTCGCCCAGATGCGCATCGTGATGTCGACCAAGAACGACGACCCGGTAGGCGCGTGCCGCCCGTTCGACCGCGACCGCACCGGCTTCGTGTTCGGCGAGGCCGGGGCGCTCATTGTCATCGAGACCGAGGAGCACGCCAAGGCTCGTGGGGCCAACATCTTGGCACGGATCATGGGTGCCAGCATCACCTCGGACGGCTACCACATGGTTGCGCCCGATCCCAACGGGCTCCGGGCCGGGCACGCGATGAGCCGGGCGATTCAGCTCGCCGGCCTCACGCCCGGCGACATCGACCACGTGAACGCCCACGCCACCGGCACTTCGGTGGGTGACGTCGCCGAGAGCAAGGCGATCAACAACGCGCTGGGCCCGCACGGCGGGAACGCCGCGGTGTATGCACCCAAGGCCGCCCTCGGCCACTCGGTCGGTGCGGTGGGTGCGGTGGAGTCGATCCTGACCGTGCTCGCGTTGCGCGACCAGGTCGTTCCACCAACACTGAATCTGGAAAACCTCGACCCGGAGATCGATTTGGACGTGGTTGCGGGCAAGCCGCGGCCCGGCAACTACCAGTACGCGATCAACAACTCGTTCGGATTCGGCGGGCACAATGTGGCGCTCGTCTTCGGGCGGTACTGAACCCGTATCAGGAGACCTGCGATGACAATCATGGCCCCCGCGTCGGTTGGCGAGTCGCTCGACCCTCGAGACCCGCTGCTGCGTCTGAGTAATTTCTTCGACGAGGGCAGCGTGGAACTCCTGCACGAGCGGGACCGCTCCGGCGTGCTTGCCGCCGCGGGGACCGTGAACGGTGTGCGCACCATCGCGTTCTGCACCGACGGAACCGTGATGGGCGGGGCCATGGGTATCGAGGGCTGCACGCACATCGTCAACGCCTACGACACCGCCATCGAGGAGCAGAGCCCGATCGTGGGCATCTGGCACTCCGGTGGCGCCCGGCTGGCCGAGGGGGTCCGGGCGCTGCACGCGGTCGGCTTGGTGTTCGAGGCGATGATCCGCGCCTCCGGCTACATTCCGCAGGTCTCGGTGGTCGTCGGCTTCGCCGCCGGCGGCGCCGCCTACGGTCCGGCCCTGACCGACGTGGTCGTGATGGCGCCGGAAAGCCGGGTGTTCGTCACCGGGCCCGACGTGGTGCGCAGTGTGACGGGCGAGGATGTCGACATGGCCTCGCTCGGTGGTCCGGAGACCCACCACAAGAAGTCCGGAGTGTGCCACATCGTCGCCGACGACGAGCCGGACGCCTACGCGCGCGGCCGCCGCTTGATCGGATTGTTCTGCCAGCAGGGGCATTTCGACCGCAGCAAGGCCGAGGCCGGTGACACCGACATTCACGCACTGCTGCCCGAATCCCCGCGACGGGCCTACGATGTACGTCCCATCGTGACCGCGATCCTCGACGACGAGACGCCCTTCGACGAATTCCAGGCCAATTGGGCGCCGTCCATGGTGGTGGGGCTGGGCCGGTTGTCCGGTCGTACCGTCGGCGTGCTGGCCAACAACCCGCTGCGCCTCGGCGGCTGCCTGAACTCCGAAAGCGCCGAGAAGGCAGCGCGTTTCGTGCGGCTCTGCGACGCATTCGGGATCCCGCTGGTGGTGGTCGTCGACGTCCCGGGCTATCTGCCCGGTGTCGACCAGGAGTGGGGCGGCGTGGTGCGCCGCGGTGCCAAGCTGCTGCACGCCTTCGGCGAGGCGACGGTGCCACGGGTCACCCTGGTCACCCGAAAGACCTACGGCGGGGCCTACATTGCGATGAACTCCCGCTCGCTCAACGCGACGAAGGTGTTCGCCTGGCCGGACGCCGAGGTTGCCGTGATGGGCGCCAAGGCCGCCGTGGGCATCCTGCACAAAAAGAAGCTGGCTGCCGCCCCCGAACATGACCGCGAAGCCCTGCACGACCAACTGGCTGCCGAGCACGAGCGGATCGCCGGTGGCGTGGACAGCGCCATCGAGATCGGCGTGGTCGACGACAAGATCGACCCGGCGCACACCCGCAGTAAGCTCACCGAGGCGCTGGCCCAGGCGCCGGCGCGCCGCGGCCGCCACAAGAACATCCCGCTGTAGTGCCGGACTGACCGCACCTTTCACTCCAGCACCGGCTGGCTAGCATGCACTGAGTTTGTAGAGCGCCAGCACATCCGATAGCGCTTTGCAGGTTTGCCTATACCCGGCGACCGAGGATCGTCGAAACCGCACGGCAGAGTTCTCCTCCCGGGTCGGCGGGGAGATCTTCGGCGCGCCAGCCGACGAAATCATCCGGGCGGACCAGCAGTGCCCCGGAAGGCCCAAGTCCCGTGGCGGCCGCCCACTCCTCGCTGCAGATGCGTTCGGCACGCACCGACGCCGAAGCCGCAGCGGCGCACCATCGTTCGTCCCCACTCAGCAGTGTGAACCCCGGACCGAGCAGGTCGAGCGTGGAAACACCATCACGCACCCACACGTGCGGCACGCGGGTGCCCGGCTGACCGCGCAACTCCTCCACCAGCAGCTCCGACGGCTCGTCGGTCACCACCGCCGCCGAGCGGTAGGCGTATCCGATGAGCAGATTGAACATCGAGCACTCTTCTTCAGCGGGCAGTTGCGGCCCGTCTTCGCTCAGTAAGGAACGCGTCGGCCCGGTCAACGATTGCCGGGCGGCGAATCTGCCTACCGGGTAACGCTCGGCGTGGTAGGTGTCCAGCAGTGCCGGATCGGCGGTCCCATCCAACACGGCAGCGAGTTTCCAGGCCAGATCGTGGGCACTCTGGATGGCCGTGTTGGCTCCCCCGGCCTTGAACGGCGGCATGGTGTGCGCCGAATCACCGACCAGAAAGACTCGGCCACAACGGAATTGGTCGGCCACCTGTTCGTAGGGTTGCCAGGCCGCGACCTCGATGATCTCGATGTCGATTGGCTCGCCGATGGCCTTGGTGAGCACCTCACGGCATCGTTGCGGGGTGAACTGCGCCGCGGTCTCCCCTTTGCCGGGAAGATAGGTGGTGATGAACATTCCCAGCTCGCCTTCGACCACCAAGAAAATCCCATCCACGTCAGTGTTTTTGACTTGCACGCCATCGCCGTCGGCCAAGTGTGAGACGAACTTCCGCCAGGCTGCCCGGAAGTAGATGAAGACGACATAGATTGGCAGCGCGCCATAGCCAGAAAGGTTGATGCCCAACCAGTTTCGGATCGGGCTATGCACACCGTCGGCGCCAACGACATAGTCGGCACGCACAGTCTCCGACTCTCCCGAGTCCACGTCGCGCAGCACCGCGGTGACACCCGCCGCGTCTTGCTGGAGTGACGACAGCGCGGTCCCGTAGCGGACTTCACTGCCGCGCCGGCGCGTTGCGGCAAGCAGCATCGGCTCGAGTCTGCTCTGCGGGCAGTACTGTGCCGCAGGCTCCGGGCTGAGCCGGTCAAGGCCCCCGAAGATTGCGTCGACGTCGATCGCCAGTTGTTCGGCTGCGCTATTGAGCGTGGGCCTGACCATCAGGGCCGAAACGTGGTCGGCGACCGCATGAACTTGGCCGCTGAGGCCAAGGCCACGCAGGATTTCCAAGCTGCGAAAACTCAGATTCCGGGCTTTCGGATAGATGAATACCTCGCGCCGCTTTTCGACCAGCACCGAACCCACACCATGCTTTGCCAGCAGCGCGGAGGTGGCGAGGCCGCCGGCCCCGGCGCCCACGATGAGCACAGGCACACGTCTGTCCACGAAAATATGGTAGATCATCTCATTCGCCAGTGACAACCACATTCGCCTCGTCTCGCCCTAGCCCAGTCGCGCCATGAACTCCTCCGCCACCGGGACAACCCGCTCGCGATCCGACTCCACCAGCCCGATACGGGTTCGCCGGTCGACGATGTCGGAGACGTCCAGCGCGCCCTCGTAGGTGATCGCGTATTCGAATTCCGCCCTGATGACATCGATGCCCTCGGCGACCGGCTCGGTCGGGCGCTTACAGGTGGCGGTGGCCAGGACCTTGCCCGCTTCGGCGCCGTAGCGCTGCACCAGCGACACCGGCAAATCCTGCGAACCCTGCTGTTCGGCGCACGCCGCCCCCGGGTTGGCGGATGCCCCGATCAGCGGCATCCGGTGGGTCCGGCACTTCGCCGCGCGCAGGTGGCGCAGTTTGATGGCGTGATCGAGGACGTCTTGCGCCATGTAGCGGTATTCGGTCAGCTTGCCGCCGATCACGCTGATGACGCCGGACGCCGACTCCACCACGGCGTGCTCGCGGGACACGTCGGCGGTACGGCCTTCCCCGGTGTCGATCAGCGGCCGAAGCCCCGCGTAGGCACCGATCACGTCGTTGGGACGCAACGCGGTCCCCAGCGCGGTGTTCACCGTCTCCAGCAGGAACGTGATCTCCTGCGCAGACGGCTTCGGCACGTCCGGAATCGGGCCCGGCGCGGCCTCGTCGGTCAGTCCCAGATAGACGCGGCCCAGCTGCTCGGGCATGGCGAAGACGAACCGGTTGAGCTCGCCGGGAATCGGGATCGTCAGTGCTGCAGTCGGATTGCCGAAAGCAGCGGCATCAAAAACCAGATGGGTTCCGCGGCTGGGCCGCAGCCGCAACGAACCGTCGATCTCGGCCGCCCACACCCCGGCGGCGTTGATCACCGCACCAACCGAGACATCGAACGACTCTCCGCTGCGCTGATCGGTCAGCCGCACAGAGGTTCCGGTCGCCTCGGAAGCCGCCACATAGGTCAAGATCCGGGCGCCATGTTGCGCCGCGGTCCGCGCGACCGCGGTGACCAGCCGGGCATCATCGATCAACTGCCCGTCATAGGCCAGCAGGCCACCGTCCAAGCCGTCCCGCCGCACGGTCGGCGCCAGCTGCACGACACGCTCGGCCGAAACCCGGCTCGACCGGGGCAGCGTCGACGATGGCGTACCCGCAAGCATCCGCAACGCGTCACCGGCCAGGAATCCGGCACGCACCAATGCCCGGTTGCCCCGACTCATGGACGGCAACAGCGGAACCAGCTGCGGCATCGCATGAACAAGATGGGGTGCGTTGTGCGTCATCAGAATTCCGCGTTCGCTGGAGCTGCGCCGAGCGATGCCCACGTTGCCGCTGGCCAGGTAGCGCAGGCCGCCATGCACCAGTTTGGAGCTCCAGCGGCTGGTACCGAATGCCAGATCGTGCTTTTCCACCAGCGCCACCCGAAGGCCTCGTGCGGCGGCGTCCAACGCGATCCCGACGCCGGTGATGCCACCACCGATGACAAGGACGTCCAACGGTTCCCCGTCGGCGAGCGCCGACAGATCGGCCGCGCGGCGAGCGGCGTTGAGCGCGGTCGGATCAGGTATCAAGACAGGTATCCGTTCAACGAGTAAGCGAGTTCGTCGGCCAGCGCAGTCGCGTCGAGAATCGGTTCGACGATCTGTGCGGACTGAATGGTCGACTGGGTGATCAGCAAGACCATGGTGGCCATCTGGACCAGGTCGCCGGCGCGGACGCTGCCGCTGCGCTGGGCCGCTCGCAGCCGCGCGGCAAGGGCGTCGATCAACATGTGCTGGCTGGTGCCGAGGCGTTCGGTGATGAAGATCGGCGCCAGCTCCGAGTGCAGCACCGACATCACCAATCGATCGCGGCGCAACAGATCGGCCACCGTAACAATCTGTCGCACCAACGATTCCCGGTCATCTCCGAGCAGCGGCGCCTCGCGCATCACCTCGGTGATGTGCCGGGTCAACAGCGCCGCCACGATCGACCGGGTGTCCGGCCAGCGCCGGTACACCGTTGGCCTGCTGACCCGAGCACGTCGCGCGATCTCGGCGAGGGTCACCCGGTCCACGCCGTAATCGACCACACAGCTGGCTGCTGCCGCCAGGATCCGCTCTCCAGGATCCAATCCTGCGTTACTGATTGACAGCATGTGTAATACTGTAACGCATGACACGCCCCGAGGATCTCCTGCCGCCGATGAAATGGAACGCCTGGGGAGATGCCGCCGCCGCCAAGCCGCTGTCCGAAGGGATCCGAAAGCTTCTGAAACAGGCTGTCGGCGTAGCCGATTCGGGTACGGCCGAACTTGAGCCCGGCCAAGTCCAGCTGCGCCCGTCGTCGTTGTCGGCCGCCGATCGCGATGCGCTGGCCATGATAGTCGGCGCCGGGTACTGCCGCACCGCCGATCTCGACCGGTTGCTGCACGCCGGCGGCAAGTCCACCCTGGACCTGCTGCGCCGCAAGGACTCCGGGGTGCAAGATGCCCCCGACGCCGTGTTGCTTCCCGGCGACGAGGACGCCGTCGCCACGATCCTGCGCTACTGTTCGAAGCACCGCATCGCCGTCGTCCCGTTCGGCGGCGGCACGAACGTCGTCGGCGGCCTCGATCCCGTCCGCGCCGATTTCGGCGCCGTCGTTTCCCTTGATCTGCGCCGCCTGGATCGGCTGATATCCCTCGACGAAGTTTCCGGGCAGGCCGTTTTCGAGGCCGGGGTCACCGGACCGGAAGCCGAGAGTTTGCTTGGCGCACATGGCTTTTCGCTCGGGCATTTTCCGCAGAGTTTTGAGTATGCCACTATTGGCGGGTTTGCGGCGACGCGCTCGTCCGGGCAGGACTCGGCGGGCTACGGCCGGTTCAACGACATGGTGCGCGGGCTGCGCGTGGTCACTCCGGTGGGCACGATGGATTTGGGCCGCGCACCGGAATCCGCGGCCGGCCCCGACTTGCGTCAGTTGATAGTCGGCTCGGAGGGCACCTTCGGTGTCATCACGCAGGTGCGGCTGCGCGTGCACCGGGTGCCGGAAGCCATCCGTTACGAAGCGTGGTCGTTCCCGGATTTCGAGACCGGGGCTGCGGCCGTGCGCGCTGTCACCCAGAATGCCTCCGGCCCTACCGTCATCCGGCTCTCCGACGAGGCCGAGACCGGAGTCAATCTTGCCACCACCGAAGCGATCGGCGAATCCCAGATCACCGGCGGGTGCCTGGGCATCACGGTTTTCGAGGGCACCAAGGAGCACGTCGAAAGCCGGCATGCCGAAACCAGCGCGCTGCTCGCGGCCCACGGTGGGACGTCGCTGGGGGAAGGGCCCGCGCGCGCGTGGGAGCGGGGCCGGTTCGGCGCGCCATATTTGCGCGACTCGCTGCTGTCGGCGGGCGCACTCTGCGAGACGCTCGAAACCGCCACCGACTGGTCCAACATTCCCGCGCTCAAAGTGGCTGTCACACAAGCACTTACCAGCGCGTTGGCCGAAACGGGCACACCGGCGCTGGTGATGTGCCACATCTCGCACGTCTACCCCACCGGAGCTTCGTTGTACTTCACCGTCGTCGCCGGGCAGCGGAGCAATCCGATCGAGCAATGGAAGACCGCGAAAAAGGCCGCGTCGGATGCCATCATGGCCACCGGCGGCACCATCACCCATCACCATGCGGTCGGCGCCGACCACCGGCCCTGGATGCGCGACGAGGTGGGCGAACTCGGTGTCCAAGTGCTGCGTGCGGTCAAGGCCACACTCGATCCGGCCGGAATTCTCAACCCGGGCAAGCTGATCCCATGACCACCGGGCAGCTGCGCCGCCGGGAAATCGGCAAGGTGATTGCCCTGACCAATCCCGTTTCAGGGCATGGCGCCGCCTTACCCGCTGCACAGGTCGCGATCGCCCGGCTGCACCACCGCGGTGTGGAGGTCATCGAAATCATCGGCGACAACGCGCAAGACGCACGGGATCTGGTCAGCGCGGCGCTCGAAAAGGGTGCCGACGCGGTCATGGTGACCGGAGGTGACGGCGTCTTCTCCAACGCGTTGCAGGTGCTGGCGGGCACCGATGTTCCGGTCGGAATCGTGCCGGCGGGCACCGGCAACGACCACGCCCGTGAATTCGGGGTTCCGACTAAAAGTCCCGAAGCCGCCGCGGACATCATCGTCGACGGCTGGACGGAAACCATCGACCTGGGTCGGATTCAGTGCGGCGAGGGCCGCAACAAGTTCGAAAAGTGGTTCGGCACCGTGGCGGCCGCCGGCTTCGATTCTCTGGTGACCGATCGCGCCAACCGGATGCGTTGGCCGCACGGGCGATTGCGCTACTACCTCGCGATGCTCGCCGAACTGTCACAGCTGCGGCTCTTGCCGTTCCGGATGGTGCTCGACGGAACCCAGCACATCGATGCCGACGTCATCCTTGCGGCTTTCGGCAACACCCGCAGTTATGGCGGGGGGATGCTGATCTGTCCCAATGCCGATCACGCCGATGGCCTGCTCGACATCACCATGGTGCACTCGGCGTCCCGGTCCAAGCTGGTCCGCCTGTTTCCCACCGTGATGAAAGGCACCCACATCAACCTTGACGAGGTACGCACCGCACGGGCGAAATCGATTCACGTGGAATGTCCCGGCATCAACGTCTACGCCGACGGCGACTTCGCCTGCCCGCTGCCCGCCGAGATCTCCGCGGTTCCGGGCGCACTGCAGATTCTGCGTCCGTCCCGATGACCATCACGGCCCTGTAACGACGGACCCGGCGAATCCGACATGTTGGCAGATCCGCCCCCCTTCGTTGGAGGAAAGATGTCGGCACCTCGCAAGGCCGCTCTGGTGATGTTGGCGACGGCACCACTCGGGGGCGCACTTTGGCTGTCGCCCGCTGCCTTCGCCGGTGATGCGGCGTCCTGGAACGGGCAGTACCTGCTCACGCTGTCCGCCAACGCGAAGCAGGGCACCAGCATCGCGGCCCGCCAGCCCGAATACGCCCACCGGACCAGCGTCGTGATCAGTTCAACCTGCTCCTCGGGGGTTTGCGTCGCGACGGTGAACGACCCGCCGCCACCGAAAAACGAGACGATGCCGCGGTCGGTCGAATTCACCTGGAACGGGTCGCAGTGGGTGCGCGAGATGAGCTGGCAATGGGATTGCCTACTGGCGGACGGCACCATCGAATACGACCCGGCGAAGTCGGTGACGGCCTACACGCCTGGACCCAATGGGGTGCTTACCGGTGTCTTCCACACCAACATCGCCAGCGGCGCCTGCAAAGGCAACGTCGACATGCCGGTCGCCGCCACCCCGGAGCACCCGCTGGCTTGATGGTGGTGGTGACCCGCTACGCCCGGCTCCGCCGCGCTTGCGATCACCCGCTGGCTTGATGGTGGTGGTGACCCGCTACGCCCGGCTCCGCCGCGCTTGCGATCACCACGTGATGCGCCGCGCTGAGCCGAACGGGGCTAACCGACTCCCCGGCTGAGCCACGTCACTTCGCCGACGTCACCGCCGTCGCGATACACCTCGAGCGCCTCATCCCACGCCGTTCCCAGCACCGAATCCAACTCGGCGGCCAGGGTGTCGGCACCCTGCGCCATCATCGCGCGCAGCCGCATCTCGCCGACCATGACGTCGCCATTGGCGCTCATCGACCCGCTCCACAGGCCCAGTTGCGGGGTGTGGCTGAACCGCTGGCCGTCCACTCCGGGGCTGGGATCCTCGGTGACCTCGAACCGCAGCACCGACCAGGAGCGCAGCGCGTTGGCCAACCGGGCGCCGGTACCCACCGGCCCGACCCAGTTGGTGACCGCCCGCAGCTGTCCGGGCATCGCCGGCTGCGGAGTCCAAGTCAGGTTGGCCCTGGCCCCCAGGGTCGACGACAACGCCCACTCGACATGCGGGCATACCGCCGCGGGCGAGGCGTGCACGTACACCACGCCAGTCGTCACGTCGGCGAATTGATTCGACGCACGCATTTCCTGCTCCTTCGGTTCCGCGAGGGACGTCTTCCCCAACGACCTGGCGGACCTGATCAGCAGGATGCTTTTGATATTTTCTGTGTCTTGCGTGTCTATTGTGCCTTGTGATGCCGGTGTTGCGCTAGTGTGCAGTTCCAATTAGCTGTATTCGAGGAGCACAGCGTCGGAAAGCGCTGGCCACGGCCGCAGCGCCCACTCGCCGAAATCCCGGTCGGTGAGGACCACCAGCGCCAACTCCACTTCGGGATCTGCCCAGATAAACCCGCCTGCCTGCCCGAAATGGCCGTACGTCCGCGGCGAGTTGCGCGCGCCTGTCCAGTGCGGCGTTTTCGCGTCCCTGAGCTCGAATCCCAGCCCCCAGTCGTTGGGCCGCTGTACCCCGTAGCCGGGCAGCACACCGTCCAGACCGGGAAATTGCACCGTCGTCGCCTCGGCGTGCAGTTGCGCCGAGACCGTCGACGGGCGCAGCAGGTCGCCCGCGAACGCTGCCAGATCCGCTACCGTCGACACCGCGCCGAACCCGGCCGCTACCGCGCCGCCGTCCAGCCGGGTGGTGGTCATGCCGAGTGGCTCGCATACCGCCTCGGTCAGGTAGCGACCGAACTCGATCCCTGCCTCTCGCTCCACGGTCTGGGCCAGCACGGTGAAGCCCTGGTTGGAGTAGATGCGCCGGGCCCCTGGCGCGGCCAACACGTGGTCGGAGTGCATGGCCAGGCCCGACGCGTGCGCCAATAGGTGCCGGATCGTGGCACCGGGCGGGCCGGCCGCGGTGTCGAGCTCGACGACCCCTTCTTCGATGGCGACATGCACGGCCCGGGCCACCAGCGGTTTGGTCACCGACGCCAGCTCGAACACCCGCCCGGTGTCACCATGGCTGGCCAGCACCCCGCCGGGTCCGAGCACCGCGGCGGCGGCGGCCGAGACCGGCCAGTCGGCCACCAAGTCGAGAGCGGCGGTCACTTCCGGGCGATGTAGTAGTTGTTGATCGGGTCGGAGTCGATCTCGGCCACCCGCACGTCGGCAAACCCGGCATCGGCCAGCATCGCGGTGGCCAGTTGGGTTCCCCACGCGGTGCCGAGTCCGGCGCCGTCCAGCGCCAGCGACACCGTCATGCAATGCATCAGCGACGTGGTGTAGAGGTAGGTGCTCATCGCAACGCCGACGTTGTCTTCCAGCCGGCTCGATGCCTTGATGTCGGCCATCAACAGCACCCCGCCGGGACGCAGGACGCGGTGGATGTTTTCCAGCACCCGCGCCGGGTGGGCCTGGTCGTGAATGGCGTCGAAGACGGTGATGACGTCGTATTCGGCTGTCTTGTCCAGATGAGCCAGGTTGTGGCTTTCGAAGGTCACGTTCCCCAGACCGAGGTCGGCGGCTTCCCGACGGCCGGCCGCGATGGCCTCTTCGGAAAAGTCGATGCCGGTGAATCGGCTGGCCGGAAAGGCCTGTGCCATCACGTTGATCGCGTGACCGCTGCCGCAGCCGAAGTCCGCGACGTCGGCGCCGGAGCGCAGCCGCTCGACCAGACCGTCGACCAGCGGCAGTACGGTGTCGACGAGCGCGTTGTCGAAGACGACGGCGCTCTGCTGGGCCATCAGCGTGTGGAAGCGCGGGAATTCGCTGTAGGGCAGCCCGCCGCCGTCGCGGAAGCAGCCGATGATTTTCTGTTCGACTTCGCTGAGCAGCGGAATGAACATGGCCACCAATGCCAGATTGTCCGGCCCCGCCGCGCGGGTCAGCACGCCGGCGCGGTGGGCGGGTAACGAGTAGGTGGCGGTCTCGGCGTCGTAGTCGACCACGCGCCCGGTCGTCATGCCGGCCAGCCACTCCCGCACGTATCGCTCGTTGAGGCCGGCGGCCTGCGCGATCTGCGCGCTGGTGGCGGCCGGAAGTTCGGCCATCGTGTCGAGCAGGCCCGTCTGGTGTCCGATGCTCAGTAGCAGCGCCAGACTCGCACCGTCGATGGCGGCGATCATCCGTTCGGTGAACGCTTCGGCGGTTTCGGAGGCGGTCTCGGGTGCCGTCATGGTCAGCGACGCTACACCGTAGGTTAGACGCCATGAGTCAGACAGTGCGCGGCGTGATTTCACGAAAGAAGGGCGAACCCGTCGAGTTGGTCGACATCGTCGTCCCGGACCCGGGGCCCGGTGAGGCCCTCGTCGACGTCATCGCCTGCGGGGTATGCCACACCGACCTGACCTATCGCGAGGGCGGCATCAACGACGAGTACCCGTTCCTGCTCGGCCACGAGGCGGCCGGCACGGTGGAGGCGGTCGGCCCGGGTGTGACGGCGGTGGAGCCGGGCGACTTCGTGATCCTGAATTGGCGCGCCGTCTGCGGCCAGTGCCGGGCCTGCAAACGCGGCCGGCCGCATTACTGTTTCGACACTTTCAACGCCGCACGGAAGATGACGCTGACCGATGGCACGGAACTGACACCCGCACTGGGCATCGGCGCGTTCGCCGACAAGACGCTGGTGCATGCGGGCCAGTGCACCAAGGTCGATCGCACCGCCGACCCGGCCGTCGCGGGCCTGCTCGGTTGCGGCGTGATGGCCGGCATGGGGGCCGCAATCAACACCGGCGGGGTGACCCGCGACGACACGGTCGCGGTGATCGGCTGCGGCGGCGTCGGCGACGCGGCAATCGCCGGTGCCGCACTGGTCGGGGCCCGGCGAATCATCGCCGTCGACACCGACAACACGAAACTTGAGTGGGCCCGCAACTTCGGCGCCACCCACACCGTCAACGCCCGCGAATTCGACGTCGTGAAGACCATTCAGGATCTGACCGACGGGTTCGGCGCCAACGTCGTGATCGACGCGGTGGGCCGACCCGAAACCTGGAAGCAGGCCTTCTACGCCCGAGACCTCGCCGGAACCGTTGTGCTGGTTGGTGTTCCGACGCCTGACATGCGGCTGGACATGCCATTGATCGACTTCTTCTCACACGGCGGGTCGCTGAAGTCGTCGTGGTACGGCGATTGCCTGCCCGAACGCGACTTCCCCAGCCTGATCGACCTCTACCTGCAGGGCCGGCTCCCGCTGGACCAGTTCGTCTCCGAACGCATCGGGATCGGCGACGTCGAGGAGGCATTCCACAAAATGCACGAGGGCAACGTGTTGCGTTCGGTGGTGGTGTTGTAATGCCGCCCATCGAGAAGGTAGTCACCCACGGAACCTTCGAACTTGACGGCGGCAGTTGGGAAGTCGACAACAACATCTGGATCGTCGGCGACGACTCGGACGTCGTGGTGTTCGACGCCGCCCACACCGCCGAACCGATCGTGGCGGCCGTCGGTGGCCGCAATGTGGTGGCGGTGGTGTGCACGCACGGGCACAACGACCACGTCACCGTCGCACCCGAGCTGGGCAAGACGCTCGGCGCACCGGTGCTGCTGCATCCGGGCGACGACGTGCTATGGCGGATGACGCACCCGGACAAGGACTTTCGCGCGGTTTCAGACGGGGACACGGTGCGGGTGGGTGGCACCGAGCTGCGGGCGCTGCACACCCCCGGCCACTCCCCCGGGTCGGTGTGCTGGTATGCCCCCGACCTGGGAGTCGTGTTCAGTGGCGACACCCTGTTCTCGGGCGGCCCGGGTGCGACCGGACGCTCCTACTCGGATTTCCCGACGATCCTGCAGTCGATCTCGGAGCGGCTCGGCAAGCTGCCCGGCGACACGGTAGTCCACACCGGTCACGGCGACAGCACCACCATCGCTGACGAGATCGTCCACTACCAGGAGTGGGTGGCCCGCGGGCACTGAAGCCAGGCCCGCGAAAGCGCTATCACATGCGATAGCGCTTTTGAAAGTCATCTATCGGTCGGAAATTGCGCACAGCGATTAACGCCCTTCGAGGATGCGACGCTTCTCGGTCTCGAATTCCTGCTGCGTCAGCGCCCGAAATCCCACAGCGCCGCAATGGTTTTCAGCCGCTCCAGGCGGACTCCTTCGTCGCTCGGTTCGTGCGTCGACGCGGGCGGCTCAGACATCACTACCGGCGGCGATAGCGGAAAACTCGGATGGCGGTCACCACCGCTTTGCGCCGGGTGCGGCCCAACCACACCGTCGACGCGGTCAACCTGATCAGGCCGACCGCGAACATGGCCACGAACACCCACACCAGAAAGCCGTAGGTGCTCTTGTGGCCGAAGGCCAATCGCGGATCGATGAATCCGTTGACTTGACCGTCGGTGGTGATGGTGTAGGTGCCGTCGGCGGGAACCTGAGCCACCCACACCCGCACATGCGCGTCATTGTTGCCAGTCCTCTGCTGGTCATTCCCGCAGTGTGTCACTGCGCGCCAAGCGATGCCACCGCACCAGCGCAAAGCCGCCGAGGATGACAAACGTCGCCGCTGGCACCGAGTCCCCGAGCTGTTGGTACGGCGTGACGGCCGACCGCAACGGCACGCTGACCAGCACCACACCCCGGAAACTCGACGGGCACCACGCCAGCCGGCGGCCCTGGGCATCGAAGGCCGAGCTGTCACCGGACAATCCGACATGCACGGCCGGGCGGCCGGTCTCGACGGCGCGCACCGCGGGCTGTGCGCCCAGCTGCGGCTGCGCCCAACTGCCCTGGAATGACGAGGTGGAGCTCTGGTAGACCAGCAACTCGGCACCAAGCTGAGCCTCCCGGCGGGCAAGGTCGGAGAAGAGGGTTTCGTAGCTGACCAACGGCCCGATCGACAGTGCGCCAGCGTGCAGCACCACTGGGCCCGACCCAGGCCGGCGATCCTCGGCGGCCGCCCTGCTGTAGCGGG